>Ga0208851_1000010_pt1 | contig 77433 bp, 78 predicted proteins | sample NGESurshal092012_FD_184481 | JGI IMG/M metagenome (GOLD analysis project Ga0208851, IMG submission 184481) | Arctic peat soil microbial communities from Barrow, Alaska - NGEE Surface sample 415-2 shallow-092012 (SPAdes) | ecosystem: Environmental > Terrestrial > Soil > Wetlands > Peat ... | reverse complement strand
CCGGGCGCTGCGTCGTGCCTCGTGCCGTCGTGCCTCGTGCGTCGTGCGTCGTGCGTCGTGCGTCGTGCGTCGTGCGTCGTGCGTCGTGCGTCGTGCGGTGCGTTCCCCCAGGTGATCGGACCTGGACAAACACGAAGGCCGCGGTTCCCGGTGGGGGATCCGCGGCCTCGAGGTGCCTGGTGGGTGCTGCTCACCCAGAGGATCCTCGAGACTGCGGGTCGTACGACGTGCCGCCGGTGATGCGCTTGACGCTGCCGCCGAACCAGACGGCGCTGCCCATGACATCGGTGGTCTGCGGGCGCACGGCCGCGGCGACGGAGCCGGCCTCATGGCGGCTCGCGAACGCGACGAAGGCCGCGGCGATCGCGGCGAGGCAGGCGGTCACGGGCAGCACGAAGGAGGCCACGTCGTGGGTGAAGTTCGTCATCGCGGGCCACCTCCTCTGCGCTCGGTGCCGGTCACAGCCGGCGTGCACGTCCCTCGTGCGTACGAGCGAGGTTACGCAACCGTGCCCGTCCGGTGCAACGACGTTTTCGGGTGGATTCTCTGGCTGTCCGGGAGATCCACGCCCTGCTGCCCGATATCGCAGCAATTCCAGCGATTCTCGGCACCCGTGGCGCATCGCGCGACGCGCCGGGAATCGATGGCGGCGGCGTGGCGGGGGCGCGAGCGACCGGTCAGGCGGGGTCGTCGACCGGGACGGGCGGGGACTCGCCTCGGACGATCGCCAGCACCGGCTCGGCGTAGGCCTCGAGCTTGCGGGCGCCGATCCCGGGGATGCGCACGAGCGCGGCGGCGTCGGTCGGGAGGTCCGTGGCGATGCTCTCCAGGGTGGCGTCGGTGAGCACGACGTAGGCCGGCACCGAGCGGCGGTCGGCCTCCTCCTTGCGCCAGGACCGCAGCCGCTCCACGAGCTCCTCGTCGTACGCCGCCGGGCACGTGCGGCACCGGCCGCGCGCCGACTCGGCGCCCGTGACCAGGGCCGAGCCGCAGACCCGGCAGGTGGCCGGACCGCGACGACGGCCCTTCGCCGTGCGCGACCCGCTCCCCCGGACCACACCGCCGGACTCGCCGACCGCGGCGTCGGACCCGACGACGGTGTCGAGGAAGGGGGAGCGCTCGCGGCGTCCGCGGCCGGTCCGGGTGCGGGCCCACGACAGCTCGAGCCGGGTACGGGCTCGGGTGCAGGCGACGTAGAACAGCCGTCGCTCCTCCTCCACCCGCTCAGGGGTGTCGGCGTACTGGATCGGGAACGTGCCGTCGACGAGACCGACGACGAAGACCGCGTCCCACTCCAGGCCCTTGGCCGCGTGGACGGTGGCGAGGGTGACGCCGCCGGCCGACGGTGGCGACTGGGTGGCCGCGCGCACGTCGAGCTCGGCGACGAGGTCGACGAGGGTCGCCGACGGGGTCGCGCGGGCGAGGTCGTCCGCGAGTGTCACGAGGCGCAGCAGGTTCTCCCACCGGTCGCGCACCGCACCTGTGCCGCTGGGCGGCTCCTGCGACCAGTTCATCGACGACAGCACCGAGCGGACCGCGTCACCGAGCTCGCCCGCCGCCTCGCCGCTGCGCGCGGCACCGCGGATCCGGGTGATCGCCTCGCGGACCTCACCGCGCTCGAAGAACGCCGACTCACCGCGCAGGACGTAGGGGATGCCGGCCTCGCCGAGCGCCTCCTCGAGCACCTCGGACTGCGCGTTGATGCGATAGAGCACCGCGATCTCGCGAGCGGGCGTGCCGGCCGCCATCAGCACCGCGACCTGCTTGGCGACCGACGCCGCCTCCGCGGGCTCGTCGTCGAACGTGCGCACCCGCGGCTCGGGGCCGTCGGGACGGGTGGCCCGCAGCTCGAGGCGCAGCCGCGCCTCGGGCCCTGTGGAGCTGGCGAGCACGCGGTTGGCCAGGGCCACGACCTGCGGGCTGGACCGGTAGGACCGGACCAGCCGCACCTCGGTCGCGTGCGGGAAGCGGGTGCGGAAGTCGACGAGGTAGGAGGAGCTCGCACCGGTGAAGGTGTAGATGGTCTGGCTCGCGTCGCCGACCACGCAGACGTCGTCGCGCTCCCCGAGCCACAGGTCGAGCAGCCGCTGCTGGAGGGGGTTGACGTCCTGGTACTCGTCGACGGTGAACCAGCGGTAGGCGGTGCGCACCTCGTCGGCGACGTCGGGCCGGGTGTCGAGGATGCCCACGGTGAGCAGCAGGACGTCCTCGAAGTCGATGAGTCCCTCCTCGGTCTTGCGGTCGTCGTAGGCCGCGTACAGCTCTGCGACGTTGTCGCGGGTGAGGCTGCCGGGCGGCTCCCGACGGGCGGCCAGAGTGGCCGCGACGTAGTCCGAGGCGACGACCTGGCTCGACTTCGCCCACTCGATCTCGCTCGCGACGTCGCGCGCGAGCGAGGGGTCGCCGAACCCGGCGCGGCGCAGCACCGGGCCGACGACGCGGGACTTGCTCGGCAGGATGGCGGGGACCTGGCCACCGACGACGCGAGGCCAGAAGTAGCGCAGCTGGCGCAGCGCGGCGGAGTGGAAGGTACGTGCCTGCACGCCGTCGACGCCGAGCTCGGCGAGGCGCTGGCGCATCTCCCCCGCGGCGCGGGCGGTGAAGGTGACGGCGAGGGTGCGTCGTGGGTCGTGCTGGCCCGTGAGGGCGGCGTAGGCGATGCGGTGGGTGATGGCCCGGGTCTTGCCGGTGCCCGCGCCCGCGAGCACCACCACCGGCCCGGACAGCGCCCTCGCCACCTCGCGCTGCTCCGGGTCGAGCGCCTCGAGCACGTCGTCCGGCGAGCGCGGTCGGCCGCGCGCGGACCGCAGGTCGTCGGAGGCTTTCACCCGTCCATCCTCTCAGCCGCCCTCGACCGCGCGGGCACCCCGGCGAGCCGGGAACAACTCGGTGGGGCAGCATGGTTGAAGCGGCAACGGGCTCGGCCGGCGAGGTCGGGCATGACGACGAAGGAGCGCGATCCGCGATGGCGGTCAAGATGTACACCACGACCTGGTGCGGCTACTGCTCGAGGCTGAAGGCGCAGATGACGCGCGAGGGCATCGAGTTCGTCGAGGTCGACATCGAGAACGACCCCGCCGCCGCAGAGCTCGTCGAGAACGTCAACGGCGGCAACCAGACCGTCCCCACCCTCGTGTTCCCCGACGGCTCCGCCGCCACGAACCCCAGCATCAAGGACGTCAAGGAGCGGCTCGCCGCGATCTGATCCCGGGCGACCTGCCAGCACGCCTGGCCAGACGCCGGTCCCGGCCCCGCGCGACCTCCCGGTCCGCGGGGCCGACTCATGCCCGGACCCGTCATGATCGGCACGTGGGAGACGCGCCGCTCGAGATCCGAGCACCGCGAGCCGACGAGCTGCTCGCCGTCGCCGAGGTGCGAGTCGCGTCGTGGCGGGCGGCGTACGCCGGTCTGGTCCCCGACTCCGAGCTCGCGGCCATCGGCGAACCGGACCGGCTCGAGGGCTGGGCCGAACGAGCGAGGACCTCGACCGAGGCCAGGCTCCTCGTCGCGCTGCTGGGCGGCAAGGTCGTGGGCTTCTCGGCGTACGGCGCGGAGCGCTCCGAGCTCGCGCCGGCCGTGGCGCACCGCGGGGAGGTCTACGCGATCTACGTCCGTCCGGACCGGTGGGGCGCCGGCGCGGGCCATGCGCTGATGACCGCGACCTGCGACGCGCTGCGGCGCGACGGCTACGACGCCGTGAGCCTGTGGGTGCTCGAGGGCAATGCGCGCGGCATCGCGTTCTACCTGCGCTCCGGCTTCGTGCCGACGGGGGACGTCACCGAGTCGACGTTGGACGCCCTGCCCGAGGCCCGCTACGCGCGCAGCCTGTGACCTGCGGTCAGCTGTTCTGGTGCCCGACCCAGCCGATGCGCGCCATGATCTCGTAGGGCTTCGAGATCGACTTGTGGCAACGGCTGCACACGATCGTCGGCGTCCCGTCGTCGGGGTCCGTCGCGTCGTGCCAGCGGTGCAGCCCGATCCGACAGCGCAACGACGTGCTCGTCTGGCGTACGGCCACGACAGCCCCCCTCTGTGCGGCAGGTGAGCCTGCCTTGCAAGATCAACATACTCCCGCTCGGACCGATCGCATCCCCCGCATCGGGTTTCCTGTCGCGTTCCCCGGCCGAAGCGCCCGGGCCACCTAGGCTGACCGGGTGCCGTCCGCCCGCACGCCCGTCCCCGCGGTCCGCCACCTCGTGCGCGCCCGCGACCTCGCCGACGCGCGCTACACCGAGCCGCTCACCGTCGACGACCTCGCGGCCGCCGCCTGCCTGTCGCGCGCCCACTTCAGCCGCGAGTTCCGACGCGCGTTCGGGGAGACGCCGTACTCCTACCTGCTCACGCGGCGTCTCGAGCGGGCCGCGACCCTGCTGCGCGGCACCGACTACACGGTGGCCGACATCTGCATGCAGGTCGGTCTCACGAGCGTGGGGTCGTTCACGACGAGCTTCACGAAGGCCTACGGCGTGAGCCCGACGCAGTACCGCGCGCAGTTCCCCTCGGCCGCCAGCCTGGCGCGGATCCCGCTCTGCGTGCTCAAGGCCTACGGCCGCCCCGGGAACAGCACGATCGGAGAAGACGCCGGGTGAGCGGCCTGCCTAACGTCGACGCACCGACAGCCCGAGACCACCGGAGGACACCGTGATCCGCATCAGCACCACCCAGCTCTGGGTGCACGACCAGGACGAGGCTCTCGCGTTCTGGCGCGACAAGGTCGGCTTCGAGGTGCGCGAGGACGTCACCGTCGCCGAGATGGGCAACTTTCGCTGGCTGTCGCTCGCTCCGCCCGGGCAGGACGACATCGCCGTCGTGCTCATGGCCATCCCCGGCCCGCCGATGATCGACGCCGGCACGAGCCAGGAGATCGCCGCGCTCACGGCGAAGGGCTTCGCCGGCACGGTGTTCCTCACGACCGACGACTGCCTGAAGTCCTACGAGGAGATGTCCGCGCGCGGCGTCGAGTTCACCGAGAAGCCGACCCAGCAGCCCTACGGCATCGACGCCGGCTTCCGCGACCCGTCGGGCAACAGCATCCGCCTCGCGCAGCGCTCGCCGATGGGCTGACCCCGACCCCGGTCCGGGCGGCGTCCTAGGCTCGGGACGCGAGCGACGGGGAGGGATGGCTGTGGCGGGAGGTCTGCGCGGCCTCTGGCGGCGCACGACGGCCTCGCTGCGCGTCGCGATCGGGGACGTGACCTTCGGGATGGAGGACGGCGCGGTCTCGGTGGCCGGGCTCGTGTTCGGCGTCTCGGCGGGCACCGACGACAGCAGGGTCGTCGTCCTGGCGGGCGCGACGGGCGCCGTGGCGGGTGCCGTCTCGATGATGGCCGGGCGCTACCTCGACGTGCAGTCGATGGGCCACCGCTCCGACACCCTGCTCGCCTCCACGCGGGCCAGGGTGGTGAGGCACCCGCACGCCTACCTCGCGCGTGCCTCCGCTCGGCTGCGTGCCGGCGGCTTCACCGCGGATGAGGCCCAGGTGACGGTCGAGGCGCTACGCCGCAACCCGCAGGCCCTCGCCGATCACGTGATCGCCTACGAGCTCGGAGCCGTCTCGCGACCCGAGGCGTCCGCGATGTCGCACGCGCTGTGGATGTTCGTCGCCGACCTGCTCGCGGCGAGCGTCCCGGTGCTCCCGTTCGTGTTCCTGCCGCTCGAGCAGGCGCGGCTCGTGTCGCTCGTCATCACCGGCGTCCTCATGGCCGCCCTCGGCGTCGCCCGCGGACGGATCGGCGGCGTGAACGTCTACCGCACCGCGCTCGAAACTCTGGCGATCGCCGGAGCCGCGGCGCTGGCCGGCGTCGTGATCGGCAGCCTCGTCAGCCGATAGCCGCAGCGCGCTGCCGGCGACGCGATCCGGCTATCGCCTCACGACCGGCACCGCACCGCTAGGGCCGCGACCAGGAGCCGGGGAGCTCCTCGCCGTACCAGTGCTCGACAAGGCGACGGGCGATGGACACCCGTGGGGGGATCTTCACGGTGCCGTCCTCGCAGCCGGCCCTGATCTGCTCGCGGGTGAACCAGCGGACCTCGGAGATCTCGACGCCGTCCGGGCGCGCCTCGGGCGACCCCGGAGCCAGCCGTGCGTGGTAGCCGAGCATGAGGCTGGCGGGGAACGGCCACGGCTGCGAGCCGAGGTAGTCGAGCCGGTCGACGAGCACGCCGGCCTCCTCGGCCATCTCGCGCAGCACGGTCATCTCCGCGGACTCCCCCGCCTCGACGAAGCCGGCGAGGGTGGAGAAGAAGCCCTCGGGCCACTCGGCGCGGCGGCCGAGCAGCACGCGGTCGTCGTCGTCGCGGATCAGCACGATGACCGCCGGGTCCGAGCGCGGGAAGTGCTGGCTGGCGTCCTGCGGACAGGTCCGCGACCAGCCGCACTGCGAGGCCACGGTCGCGGCGCCGCACCTCGGGCAGCGCGGATGCGTCGCGTGCCAGTTCGCGAGCGCCACGGCCATCACGAGCAGCCCGGAGTCCCGGTCGCCGAGCCGGGCGCCGGTCTCGCGCAGCCCCTCCCACCGGGTGCCGTCCGGCGCGTCCCACGGCTCGATCGCGCCGTCGACGAGGAGCGCGACGTGGGTCGTGTCGTCGTGCACGGCGAGCAGCACCCGGACTCCGTCGTACGCCGCCCCGCGGGGCGGGAGCTGGACGAGGTGGTCGCCGTCGTCGCCCGACGGGTCGCCCGAGACGAGCGCGCGCCCCCGATGGACGAGGACGACGCGGGTCGCGGGATCGGCCCAAGCGGCGTCGAACCACGCGGCGTCGTCGCGACGCTCCGCGGCGCGGTCGAGATCGCCGCGCGCGAGCGCGAGCGCGTCCAGCAGTCCGCGGTCGGGCACGGCCTCAGCGGTCCCAGGTCTCGGCGAGATCGGTCCACAGGTAGGCGGCCGCCTCGGCGCCCGCGAGCAGGAACTCGACGTCGGCCTTCTCGTTCGGCGCGTGGATCCGGTCGTCGGGCAGTCCCACGCCGAGGAACACGACCGGCGCCTCGAGGATCGCCGCGAGCGCCGCCTGCGGCCCGCTGCCGCCCTCGCGGGTGTAGAGGACCTCCCTGTCGAAGGCGCGCGCCATCGAGCGGGTGACGCTCTGCAGCGCGGGGTGGTCGAGCGGGGTGAGGAACGGTCCGACGCCGGCCTTCTCGTACCTCGGCGTCACCTCGATCCCGTCCGGGATCGTGCCATCGGCGTGCAGCAGCTCGAGCCACCGCTCGAACGCGGGCTGCACGTCGCCCGGGCTCTGGGCCGCGACGAGCCGGAACGACAGCTTCACGTGAGCCTCGCTCGGGATGATCGTCTTGCCGCCGGGACCGGTGTAGCCGCCCCAGATCCCGTTGACCTCGGCAGTCGGACGGGCCCAGATCCGCTCGAAGGTCGAGAAGCCGTTCTCGCCGTACGTCGCGGAGGACTGGGCGTCGGCGAGCCAGCGCGCCTCGTCGAAGGGGAGGCGGGCCAGCAGCTCGCGCTCGCGGTCGGTGAGCGGGATGACGTCGTCGTAGAAGCCGGGCAGCGTGACGTGGCCGTCCTCGTCGTGCAGCCGCGCGACGATGCGCGCGAGGACCGTCGCCGGGTTGGGCACGGCGCCGCCGAACGAGCCGGAGTGCAGGTCCCCCGACGGTCCGCGCACGTCGAGAGCGACCTCGACCATGCCGCGCATGCCGACGCAGACCGAGATGGCGTCGCGGCCGTAGACGCCCGTGTCGCTCACGACGACGACGTCGCAGCGCAGCTCCTCGCGGTGCGTCGTGAGCAGCTCGGCGAAGTGGATCGAGCCGGACTCCTCCTCGCCCTCGATGATGAGCTTGAGGTTGACGGCGGGCGACGTGCGACCGGTCGTCGCGAGGTGAGCGGCGAGCCCGACGACGTGGAAGCAGACCTGGCCCTTGTCGTCGATCGCACCCCGACCGACGAGCTCCTCGCCGTGCGCCGTGGCTCGGACCAGCGGCTCCCACGGCGCCGTCTCCCACAGCTCGACCGGATCGGCGGGCTGCACGTCGTGGTGGCCGTAGACGAGCACGGTCGGCGCGTCGGCGTCCTCGCTCGGCCACTCGGCGTAGACCGCCGGCAGGCCTGCGGTCGGCCAGATCTCCACGGTGGGGAACCCGGCACGCAGCAGTCGCTGCGCCAGCCAGTCGGCGCTGCGCGAGACCTCGTCGGCGTACGCCGGGTCGGCGCTGATGCTCGGGATGCGCAGCCACTCAGACAGCTCCTCGACCAGCTGCTGACGGTGGTCGGCCACGTAGGCGCGGACGGCGGGGTCGAAGGGGGCGTCGTGGCTCACGCGCCGACCCTACGACGCGGCCCGGGCCACCGCCCCCGGCGCGTGGTCGGCGGCTGCGGCGGCACCGCGTGGGAGGATGCCGGACGAGGGCGTGACGGTGGCACCGCCGCGCAGCACCCGACGGACAGCAGGTGGGCGGCCGGTGGCGCAGGGAACGCAGCAGAGGTTCATCGGCCAGCTGACCGGTGTGCGCTTCGTGGCGGCCTTCTGGGTGCTGCTCTACCACTACCAGGGCGCGCTGGCGACCGCGGGCCTCCTCGTCCCGGTGCTGCACGAGGTGCTGCGCGTGGGCCGGCTCGGCGTCGACCTGTTCTTCGCCCTGTCGGGCTTCATCCTGACCCACACCTACCTGTCCCGGATGGGCCCGAGCATCACCTGGCCGAGGTCGCGGCACTTCCTGTGGCTGCGCCTCGCTCGCATCTACCCGGTGCACTTCGTGATGCTCAACGTCGCCGGTCTCGCCGTGATCGCGCAGCAGAAGTTCGGGTCGTCGACCGCGGGCAGCCGCGACTGGCTCAACGCCAAGGACTACCTCAAGCAGGTCCTCCTCATCCACGAGTGGGGACCGAACCCTCAGCGCGGCTGGAACTTCCCGGCCTGGTCGCTGTCGATGGAGTGGCTGGCCTACCTGCTCTTCCCGCTGCTGGTCCTCGCCCTGTTCCGCTTCCACCAGCGGCTGAGCAACCGGACGATCGCGCTGCTGTGGTGCGCCGTGCTCGTGCCGCTGCTCTGGTACGGCATCGCCTACTACGGCGACCCGTACTACATCTCCGACTGGGGCTCGACGATCCGCATCCTCACGGAGTTCACGGCGGGTGGCCTGACCTACCTGTTCGTCCTGCGGCAGTGGGACGCGACGCCGGGCGGCGTGAAGCCGCGGGTCGAGCGCCTCGCCACGACGCTGTCGGTCGCCATCCCCGTGGTCATCGTGCTCACCGCGGTGGGGCTCGGGCACGTCGGCGCGCTGCAGTGGTCGGTGAGCGACCTGCCCGACACCCCCAATGCCGCGGACCTGCCGCCCAAGTACCACCTGATCCTGGTGCCGCTGCTGATCGCGTGGATCGGCGCGCTGGCGCTGACCTCGCGCGGGCCGTCGAAGTACCTCTCCACCGACCGGCTGGTGCTCGGCGGGTTCGTCTCGTTCTCGCTCTACATGACGCACACCGTCTGGTACGGCCTGTGGCGCGCCGGCATGAAGGCCGTCCACATCGACGGCGGGATCCTCTACCTGGTGTCCTTCGTCGGCCTCGTGGTCGGCGCCGTCGTGATCGCCTGGCTGATGTGGCGCTACGTCGAGGAGCCGGCACGCGAGTGGATGCGCAAGCGCAGCGGCGAACGCCCCAAGCCGATAGAAGAACAAGCCCTGGAACACAACTGACCGCCCACAGTTCCTTCGCTCACGGTGTCCACAACTCGTGATCTTGGGAGACGTCGCGGTGATCTTGGGCGTCGTCGCGGTGATCCTGGGCGACGTCGCGCAGGTGCGGCCGGACACCTAGGTTGGCTGTGTGACCATCCGTCTCGCGACGTACAACGTGCTGCACGGCATGACCGTCCTCGGCGGCGTGCCCCAGCCGGTCCGGGACGCCGACGGACGGGTCGTCGGCCCGCCCCTCGTGGCCGACGACCTCCCCCTGCGCGCGGCGGTCGCGACCCTCGACGCCGATGTCATCGGCCTTCAGGAGATCGACGTCGCGCAGCCGCGCAGCGGGCTCTCCCACCAGGTCCGCGCCGCCGCCGAGGCGCTCGGGGCCCTGCACTGGCACTTCGCCGCCTCGGTCGTCGGTACGCCGGGCGAGGGAGGCTGGACCGCTGGGCACGACGTCCACGACCAGTCGTCGCACCCGCACCCGCACCTGCGCCACCTCCTCGGCCGAGACGCGGACGAGATGTCGCCACCGCCGGCGCTGGCCGGCGACGACCTGCCCGCGACGAGCGGCCCGCTGTACGGCGTCGGCCTCGTGTCCCGCCTCCCGGTCCTCGAGTGGCGCGCGACGCGCTTCGACCCCGCACCCTGGACCCTCCCCCTCCTGATCCCGGCGGAGCCGCGGCCCCGGTTCGTCCGCGTGCCCGACGAGCCGCGCGCGGCCATCGCGGCGGTGGTGGAGGGACCCCGGGGGCCGTTCACGGTCGTCACCGCGCACCTGTCGTTCGTGCCCGGCTACAACGTCCGCCAGCTCCGAGCCCTACGCCGGTGGCTCGGCGGCCTGCCGCGACCGCTGATCCTGCTCGGCGACTTCAACCTCCCCGGCACGCTGCCGGCGCGGATCACCGACTGGCCCTCGCTGGTCCGCCAGAGGACCTACCCCGTGATGAACCCCCGGGTGCAGCTCGACCACGTGCTCGCCGACGGGCTAACCGGGGAGCAGCGAGCGGGCGCCGTCGCCGAGGTGCACCGGCTCCCCGTGAGCGACCACGCGGCCGTGACTGTCGACCTCGACCTGTAGGCCGGTCCGACCGCCCCGATGTGAGCAAGCACGCATTCCGGCGGGCACACCCGGCCCGCATCCGGACAGCGGTTGCGGCTAGCGTGCGCTCGGGACGCCCGGACGCGGCCCTTGACGGCAGCGTCACCCACCCGGCCGGGAGTCCCGCCTGCGTGACTCGAACGTTCTCACGGCGAACCCGACGCGACACAAGGCGCGGCGGGGTGAAGGAGGCTCAGCGTGATCATCGGAGTGCTGAGGGAGGCGCATCCCGGCGAGACCCGGGTCGCGGCCACTCCCGCCACCGTCGCGCAGCTGCTGAAGCTCGAGTACGCCGTCGTGATCGAGCCTGGCGCGGGCATCGCCTCCGGCTTCACCGACGAGGCCTACGCCGAGGCCGGCGCCACGGTCGGTCCGGCGAGCAGCGGGGACATCGTCTTCGGGATCAACATGCCCTCGGCCGAGCAGCTCGACGGCCTGCGCGAGGGCACCACCCTGGTCTGCCTGATCGCTCCGGCGCTCAACCCCGACCTGCTGGCCGACCTCGCGCGGCGCCGGATCACCGCGCTGGCGATGGACGCCGTGCCGCGGATCTCGCGCGCGCAGTCGCTCGACGTGCTGTCCTCGATGGCCAACATCGCCGGCTACCGCGCGGTGATCGAGGCCGCGAACGTGTTCGGCCGGTTCTTCACCGGCCAGGTGACCGCGGCGGGCAAGGTGCCGCCGGCCAAGGTCCTCGTGGCCGGCGTCGGCGTCGCGGGACTCGCGGCGATCGGCACCGCGGGCGGGATGGGCGCGATCGTCTACGCGACCGACCCGCGCCCCGAGGTCGCCGACCAGGTCACGTCGCTCGGTGGCGAGTACCTCCCCGTCGAGGCCGCGGACGTCGAGGTCTCCGCCACCGGCTACGCCAAGGAGATGTCCGACGACTACAACGCCCGGGCTGCGGCGCTCTACGCCTCGCGAGTACCGGACGTCGACATCGTCATCACCACCGCGCTCATCCCCGGTCGCCCGGCGCCGCGGCTGATCACCGCCGACATGGTCGCGAGCATGAAGCGCGGCAGCGTGATCGTGGACATGGCCGCGGCCAACGGCGGCAACGTCGAGGGCACCGCGGCGGGTGAGGTCGTCGTCACGGCGAACGGCGTCACGATCATCGGCTACACCGACCTCCCGGGTCGGCTGCCCGCCCAGGCCTCGCAGCTGTTCGGCACGAACCTGGTCAACCTGATGAAGCTCATGACGCCCGGCAAGGACGGCGCGCTCGTCCTGGACTGGGACGACGTCGTGCAGCGCGGAGTCACGGTCGCCCGGGACGGAGAGGTGACCTGGCCACCGCCCGCCGTGCAGGTCTCCGCCGCGCCCGCCGCAGTCGCCGCCGCGCCGGTCGCGAAGGTCGTGAAGCCGCCGGCATCACCGGGTCGTCGGTTCGCGACTGTCGGCATCGCGGCAGCGGTGCTCCTGCTGCTCGTCGCGGCGGCACCCGCGGCGCTGCGAGTCCACCTCACGGTGTTCGCGCTCGCGATCGTCATCGGCTACTACGTGATCGGCAACGTGCACCACGCGCTGCACACGCCGCTGATGTCGGTGACCAACGCGATCTCGGGAATCATCGTCGTCGGAGCGCTCCTCCAGATCGGCCACGGCGACACCGCGATCACCACGCTGTCGTTCGTCGCGATCCTGCTCGCCAGCATCAACGTGTTCGGCGGGTTCGCCGTCACCCGCCGCATGCTCTCCATGTTCTCCAGGAGCTGACCCGCACATGACCGTCGAATCCGCCGCGCAGGCCGCGTACCTCGTCGCCGCGCTGCTGTTCATCCTCGCGCTCGCCGGGCTCTCCCGACACGAGACGGCCAAGCAGGGCAACAACTACGGCATGGCCGGCATGGCCGTCGCCCTCGTGGCCACCATCGCGCTCGCGATCGACCGCGACGTCAGCCACACCGGACTCCTGCTCATCGGTGTCGCGATGGTCGTCGGTGCCGCGGTCGGGCTCTGGCGCGCACGCGTCGTCGAGATGACCGGCATGCCCGAGCTCATCGCGATGCTGCACTCGTTCGTCGGTCTCGCGGCCGTGCTCGTCGGCTGGAACGGCTACCTCGCCGTCGAGGGCGGCGCCGACCCGGTCGAGGCCGCCGCGCTCGCCGCGCAGGGCACCCTCGGCATCCACCACGCCGAGGTCTTCATCGGCGTGTTCATCGGTGCCGTCACCTTCACCGGGTCGATCGTCGCGTTCGGCAAGCTGTCCGGCCGGATCAACTCCAAGCCGCTCATGCTGCCGGGCAAGAACGTGCTGAACGTCGGCGCTCTGCTCGCGTTCGTCGCGCTCACCGTGTGGTTCTGCATCTCCCCGCAGCTCTGGCTGCTCGTCGCCGTCACGGTGATCGCGCTGCTGCTCGGCTGGCACCTCGTCGCGAGCATCGGCGGCGGCGACATGCCGGTCGTCGTGTCGATGCTCAACAGCTACTCCGGCTGGGCTGCCGCGGCGTCGGGCTTCCTGCTCGAGAACGACCTGCTCATCGTCACCGGCGCGCTCGTCGGCTCCTCCGGTGCCTACCTGTCCTACATCATGTGCAAGGCGATGAACCGCTCGTTCATCTCGGTCATCGCGGGTGGCTTCGGCATCGAGGCCGGTCCCGCCGAGGACAAGGACTACGGCGATCACCGCGAGGTCAACGCCGAACAGGTCGCCGAGCTCCTCGAAGCCGCGAAGTCCGTCATCATCACGCCCGGCTACGGCATGGCCGTCGCCCAGGCGCAGTATGGCGTCGCGGACCTCACCCGCAAGCTCCGCGACCGCGGCATCACCGTGCGCTTCGGGATCCACCCCGTCGCCGGTCGCCTGCCCGGTCACATGAACGTGCTGCTCGCCGAGGCCAAGGTGCCCTACGACATCGTCCTGGAGATGGACGAGATCAACGACGACTTCCCCAGCACCGACGTCGTGCTCGTCATCGGCGCCAACGACACCGTGAACCCCGCCGCCGAGGACGACCCCACCAGCCCCATCGCCGGCATGCCGGTGCTGCGCGTCTGGGAGGCCGGACAGGTCATCATCTTCAAGAGGTCGATGGCCTCGGGTTACGCCGGCGTCCAGAACCCGCTGTTCTTCCGCGAGAACGCCGCCATGCTCTTCGGCGACGCGAAGGACCGCGTCGAGGACATCATCCGCGCGCTGTAGCCGACGTCTGTGGCGCTGCCCCGGTCCGCCTCTCGGGCCGGGGCAGCGCTCTGTCCGGACCTCGTCGAGTGCGGCGTTTGACGAACACTTCAGGCACGGAGCGCAACGGCTTCCTTGCCGAAAGTAGTTGCAATTGCTGGGGTTTCGGGGTTGCGCGCCGCCAGTGGTCTGGTCTAGAATTCATACATGTGTTCTATCGATTCCGGCGATGCCGCTGGGCCGGCACAGTCGGAGTCGGGGTTGGCCGACATCTCCTTCTACGAGACCGGGACGATCAACGTCGGGGCGCGCCAGTGGTGGGCCGGGGCGCTGCACCACTGGCGCGGGCCGGCCGCGGAATGGCAGGCCCGGCAGGAGATCGAGACCATCGTCGAGGCGCGCGGCCTGTACGTCGTGCGCTCGATGAGCATCGCCGAGGAGGTGCGCGTCCTCTGCGAGCTCGGGCATCTGCGCGAGGCGATCGCGTTGGCGGACGGCATCGACCTCACGATCGACGCCCAACCGCGATGGGCCGTCGTCCAGCGCGCGCTCGCGCTGATCGACCTCGGCGAGCTCGACGACGCCACCGTGGATGCGGTGCGGACGACCCGACCCGCCGACGAGCGCGACCTGCGGCACGTGGTCGGCTCGGTCGCCGTCCTGATGAGCGCCGCTCTCATGCGGGGAGACACCGAGGAAGCCGAACGGCAGCTGGAGTCCCTCGGCGACCTGCAGCAGCTCGTCGGGCGAGACGGCGCCGTGGAGCAGCTCCCCCGGCTGGTGGGGCTCGCGCTGCGTACGGGTCGGGGCGACCTCGTGGTGGGCCTGCACGCGATCGACGCCGTTGCGTCGCATCATCGCGACCCACGTCGCGGGGCTGATTGCGGCTGCCGAGGGCCGCCGCGGCGAGGCGTCGGCGCTGCTCACCCGTGCCGCGAGCGCGTGGCAGGCGTTCGGCAACGTGAGCGCGGCGCGACCTGCTCGAGCTCTCGGGCTGACCGGCGCCCGGCTGACCGGCCGTACGGAGCCAGGCGCCCGCGCAACCCCCGTCAGCCCGCTGCCAGCGAACTTCGAGGAGGTCGCGGCACGGTGTGCGCAGGACGCCGACGCGGCGGCGCGACGTCAGGGGGACACCGATGACCACGACTCGTACTCAACCCACGGGGCACGCGACCGCGACGAGGCCGCGCCGACGACGACTCGGCGTGACCGCCGTCATCGCCGTGGTGCTCGTGCTCCTCGCCCTGGCGTCGGCGTTGGCCGCGCACTGGGTCTGGACGTCGCTGTTCTCACCCGACTACCCATCCTTCGCGGCTCACTCGACCTCGCTCGCCCCGCACTCCGGCGATCGCTAGCTGCGCTCCGGCGCGACGACGTCCAGCCAGCGGCGCGCGGCGAACGGGCCGGTGAGCCGGACCTTGCGCAGGCCGACGTAGGCCGGGTCTGCGAATCGGCGCTCCATGTCGTCGCGACGCGACGCGAACTTCGTCCACGCCCACTGGACGGGATGCTCGGGATCGAGCCAGTTCGCGAACGTCTCGGTGTTGCCGTTGAAGATGTCGTCGCTCTTCCAGGCACGTCCGAACGAGCGCCGCAGCACGCGGGACATCACCACGACGCGCGGGTAGGACAGCCAGATGACGGTGTCGGCGCGGCTCCACACCAGGTCGCGGACCTGCTCGTAGCCGTGGGAGTCGAAGACCCACCGGTCCTCGCGCGAGATGCGGTCGACGTCGTCCTCGAACGACTCGAGCGGCACCCATCCGGGGCCGTGGTAGAGCGCGTCCATCTCGTGGAAGGGCAGACCGGCCCGGGCCGCGAGCTCACGGGCGAACGTCGTCTTCCCGGATCCGGAGATACCGGCGACGAGGACGCGGTGCACGATGCGCAACCTACCCGGCGCCAGGCACCGGGCCCTCCTCGAGCAGCGCCTCGAGCGCCGCGCGGTCGAGCAGTTCGTCGGGACGCACGACCGCGCCGTCGCGGACGTAGAGGAAAGCGGCGTCGACGTGGTCGAGCGGGACGCCGACGAGCTCGGCGTAGGCCACGCGATAGATCGCGAGCTGCAGCGGGTCGGAGTCATGGGACGCCGTGGTCTTCCAGTCGACGACCTCGTAGCGGGTCGACCCGTCCCCCTCGACGCTCGCGAAGACGGCGTCGATCCGACCCGGCACGACGCGACCGGCCAGCACCAGCGCGAACGGCACCTCGATCCCGACCGGGCGGCGCTCGGCGTACGGCGAGGACAGGAAGGCCGCCTGCATGTCGGCCAGGGCGTCGTCGGTGTCGATGCCGGAGTCGGCCGCGCCGGGCAGGTCGTCGGGCTCGAGCAGGGGCGCGACGCCGTAATGCGCCTCGACCCACGCATGGAACCGGGTGCCCCGCCGCGCGGCGGGCGCGGGCGCCGACGGCACGGGTCGAGCCAGCCTGCGGGTGAAGGACTCGGGATCGGCCGCCAGGCGCAGCAGGTCGGACGCCGACAGCGACGACGGCAGAGGGACGACCCGGGTGGCGGAGCGCTCCGCACGCCGCTCCTCGAGCAGCAGCGCGATGTCGTCGTCCCAGGCGCGCACGAGCTCGAGGTCGTCGGCCGCGAGGCCAAGCAACGGCGAGCCGTCATCGCCGCCGAGGGCGACGTGCTCGGCCCGCAGGTCCTCCACGGTGAAGCCCGAGTGCTGCCGGACGGCGGAGGCTGCGACCAGGCGGCGCGCCCGGACCGCGTCGTCCGAGCGCGGCGGGAACTCCGCCTCGTCGACCAGGTCGAGGACCGGGTTCTGCTCGTCGTCGCCCGGAGCCGGGGCCCAGTGGTCGACCTGCCCGGCGCCCGCGACGCACTGCTCGCGGAGCACCTCGAGGTAGGCCGAGGGTCCCCGCGGGCGCAGCTGGCTCGGCCCCCACCACGACGAGCTCGCGACCACCAGCCGCTCGGCGCGCGTGACGGCGACGTAGACCAGGCGCAGCTCCTCGCGGCCGTCGTGCTCACGGCACTCCGCGACGAACCCCTTGTCGTCCCGAGCGGACAACCCGGCGAGGACCGGGAGCGAATCGGCGTCGCCGCGCAGCGGGTAGGGCACGGCGGAGGCGGAGGACGTCCACCGGGCGATGCCCCGGCCGCTCGGGAACACCTTGGCGGTGAGCGACGGCAGCACGACCACCGGCCACTCGAGGCCCTTCGAGCGGTGGACCGTCATGAGCTGGACCGCGTCCGGCGAGGGCGGGCGGTCGAGCTCGGGCACCTGGTCGTAGCGCGCCGCGTTCGCGAGCCAGGCCAGGAATGCGCCGATGCTCGCGTCGCCCTCGGAGTCGGCGAACGCGGCGACGAGGTCGACGAACGCGGCGAGCCCCTCGGCGCGGTGCAGGAGCAGGAGCTCGGGCGAGGCGGCGAGCTCGATCTCGAGCCCGGTGGTGGTCACAATCCGGTGCACGAGGTCGGGGAGCGGGTCGCCGACGCCTCGACGAAGCGCGCGGATCTCCGCCGACAGCAGGGCGAAGCGGCGGCGCGCCTCAGGGTCGTAACCGAGGTCGCCCGGGTCGTCGAGGGCGTCGAGGAGCGACACGACGTCGGCCGGATCCACCCCGGCGACCGCGGCGTCGAGCTGGTCGTCGACGTCGGGGCTCTGATCTCCGCGGTAGCCGGCGGCGAGGTGGGCCGCGCGCTCACCGAGCAGCGCGAGGTCGCGCAGACCGATCCGCCAGCGCGGACCGACCAGGAGGCGCACGAGCGAGGGGTTGGCGGTGGAGTCGTGCAGCACGTCGAGGATCGCGACGACCTCGGCGACCTCCGGCATCGAGAGCAGACCGTCGAGACCGACGACCTCCACGGCCATCCCGCGATCGGTGAGCGAGCGCAGCAGAGCCGGGAAGTCGGAGGTGACGCGTGCCAGGACAGCCACCTGGCCGGGGCGTACGGCACCGGCGTCGACCACCTCGCGCACGCGGTCGCCCACCCACTGCATCTCCTCGGCGTAGGTCTCGAGCAGCGCCACCCGGATCCCGCCCGGGCCCTTGGCCTCACCGGGCGAGACCAGCGGTGCCACCTGCGGGTGGCGCACCCGGAGCGGCCCGGCCAGCTCGTTCGCGGCGTCGAGGATGCGGGTTCCCGAGCGCCGGTTCTCCGAGAGACGCAGCACGGGAGAGGTCCGGCCGTCGGCGCGGGCGAAGTGCCGGGGGAAGTCGTCGATGTTGGCCACGCTCGCCCCGCGCCAGCCGTAGATGGCCTGGAGCGGGTCGCCGACCGCGGTGACCGGATGGCCGCCGCCGAACAGCCCGGTGAGCAGCCGCCGCTGCGAGACGGAGGTGTCCTGGTACTCGTCGAGCAGGACGACGGGGAACTGCGCGCGCAAGGCGGCGCCGACCTCGGGACCGGACTCGGCGAGGCGGGCTCCGAGCCGCATCTGGTCGGAGAAGTCCACGAGGTCGCGCTGCCGCCGAGCGTCGCGGAACTCCTCGACGAGGTGCGCGAGCTCGATGCGGCGTACGGCGGTCTCACGCATCCGGCGCGCGGCGGCCGAGGCCTTCGCCTCGGCATCGACCTCGGCGATCACGTCACGGTCGAACGCGCGCAGGACCTCGGGGTCGAGGCAGTGCTCGGCGAGCTCGGAGTCGAGGGCGCGGACGTACTCCACGACGGAGCCGAGCGAGAGGCCGAGCGGAGCGAGGTCGCGCGTGGTCCGGGCGACCACCCGGTGCGCGAGCTGCACCGACGACGCCTCCGTGAGCAGGCGGCTGCCCGGCTCGATGCCGAGCCGGAGGCCGTGCTCGGCCAGCAGCCGACCGGCGAAGGCGTGGTAGGTAGCGACAGTGGGCTCGCCGACCTCGTCGTGCGGTACGCCGGCGACCTGGTCGGACAGCTGGCGGCCGGCGCGACGGACCCGGCCGGACAGCTCGCCGGCGGCCTTCGTCGTGAACGTCAGCCCCAGCACCTGCTCGGGCAGCACGGCGCCGGTGGCGACGAGCCACACGACGCGTGCGGTCATGACGGTCGTCTTGCCGGAGCCGGCACCGGCGACGACGACGTAGGGCTCCAGCGGCGCGGTGATCGCCTCGAGCTGCTCGTCGCTGAACGCGATGTCGAGCAGCCGCCGCAGGTCCGCCGGCCCGAACGGCGGCAACGACGCCGCCTCGAACAGCGACTGCTGGGTCACGGCAGCACCTCGCGGCCCTCGTCGCTCGCCGGGCAGGCACGGCGGAACGGACACACCCGGCACGCGTCGCCCGGCTGGGCGGGGAAGCGCTCCTCACGAACCCGATGGTCGGCGGTCTCGAGCGCGACGTCGACCCAGGTGACGCCCTCGCCGATCCCGTCCTGGGCCTGCACGTCCGGCCCGTCGCGTCCGAGCCGCAGCAGCACGAGCTCGGCTCCCCCGACCGGCGGCGCAGCTCCCGGCGCGGGCAGCCCGGCCGCGACGCGCGCCTCGTCCGGCAGGGTGTCGAGCGCACCCTCGCGGACGGCCACCTGGTAGACGCCGAGCTGCGGGTGCGCGGGCAGCTCGGCGGCGGGCAGCTTGCTCTTCTGCGTCTTGAGGTCGGCGATGCGCACGGCGCCGCTCCCGTCGACCTCGACCCGGTCGAAGGAGCCGCGCAGCGTCACGCCTCGGGCACCCACGTCGACCGTCACCTCGAACCGGTGCTCGCTGGCCACGAACGTGCGATCGGCTCGCGTCGTGTGCCACACGAGGAAGCGGCGTACGGCCTCGCCGGCGGCAACCCGCTCGGCGCGTGACTGCCAGGCGGCCTCGAAGCCGAGGTCGGCCCAGACCGAGTCGATCCGCTCGTCGAGGACGTCGGGGTCGGCGGGGAGCAGCTCGCGCGCGACCGAGTCGGCGAGCACGTGGACGATCGAGCCGAAACCGAGCGCCGTCGAGCGCGCGACGTCGGCGTGAACCTCGTGGCCGAGGAACCACTGCAGCGGGCAGCGGCTCATCCCCGACAGCTGGCTGCCGGAGAACGACAGCGGCTCGTCGTGCGGGCGCACGGGGACCTCGGACGCGGTGGGGTCAAGGACACCCCACCAGCGGTCCGGGTGCGCGTGGGGCACCAGCGCCGCTCCGGAGTCGTCGGCCGCATCGGCCAGCACCGCCAGCCTGCGCACCGCGGCGGCGCGCAGCGGCTCGGACAGCGTCGGGTCGACGGCGGCCCGGCGCAGTGCCGCCACCAGGCCGGCGGCGGACAGCGACCGGGCCGGCCGGCCGCTCAGGTGGACGGGCTCCACTCCCTCGAGCACGTCGTCGAGGAAGCGCGAGGGCTGAGCGCCGTCGGGAAGGGCGGAGCGCACCGCCGTGACGAGGAGCCGCTCCTGCGCCCGCGTGCATGCGACGTAGAACAGCCGGCGCTCCTCCGCGAGCAGCACCGACGGCGGCGGCGCGTCGACGAGCCCGTCGCGCTCGAGGCGATCGGCCTGCAGCAGCGAGCCGCGCCGCCGCAGGTCCGGCCACCCGCCCTCCTGGACGCCGGCGACGACGACGAGCCGCCACTGAAGCCCCTTGGACCGGTGCGCGGTGAGCAGCCGGACGGCCGGACCGCGGACTCCCTTCTCCGCCAAGGACTCCGCCGGGATCTGCTGCTCGCGCAGCTCGGCCAGGAAGTTCTCGACGCCGCGACGTCCCGAGTAGCGCTCCTCGATGCGCTCCGCCGCGGCGAACAGCGCGAGGACGGCGTCGAGGTCGGAGTCGGCCCGGCGACCGGCGTCGCCGCCGCGCAGCGCGGCGGCCTCGAGCCGGGTCGGCCATCCGGACCCGCCCCGGGCGGCCGTGCCGGACCACACCGACCACAGCACCTCCTCCGCGCTGCCCTGGCGGGCGACGACGGCGCGCGCGTCGTGCAGCAGGCGGCCGAGGCGGCGCACCGCGGCGAGGGCACCGTGCGCCCGGGCATCACGGCTGCGCGACGACGTCGAGAGGGGCGGCACCGCACCGGGGTCGGCGACGAGCTGCTCGACGAGCGCCCGGACCAGCGAGGCCGAGGGCGTGGGGCGCACGAGGTCGGGGTCGTCGCGCTCGATACGGCGCAACGCCCGGCCGAGGCGACGAAGGTCGGCGGGGTCCGCGTCAGCCAGCGGCGAGAGCAGCAGGGTGCGCATCGTGTCGTCGTCGAGGGTGGCGGGGTCGACGACGGCCTCGAGCAGGGTCAGCAGCGGTGCGACGGCCGACTCGAGGTGCAGCGGCAGCTCGTCGCCCGCCACCTCGACCGGCACGCCGGCCGTGGCGAGGGCCCGGCGCAGGGGGGGCACCGAGCGCCGGCCGCTGCGCACGATCACGGCCATCGAGTCCCAGGGCACCGCCTGCTCGAGGTGGGCGCGACGCAGCACGTCGGCGATGTGCGCCGCCTCGGCCCACTCCGAGTCGAACGTGCGGACCTCGACGATGCCGTCGCCGTACGGCGCACCCACGCATTCCGTTCTGCGGTGAGCCTTCACGAGCTCGGTGGGCAACGGCGCCAGCGAGGAGGTGCGCAGGACCCGCGAGGCCGCAGCGCGGATCACGGGGCCGAAGCGACGGGTGCTGCGCAGAACGACCGTGGGTGCCGGAGACCCGTCGGCCGCGGGGAAGGCGCCGCGGAAGCCGAGGATGCCGGTGGGGTCGGCGCCGCGGAAGGTGTAGATCGACTGGTCGGGGTCACCGACGACCACGAACTCGGCGTCCGGTGCGACGAGGCCGGCGAGCAGGCGCACCTGCGCGGGGTCGGTGTCCTGGTACTCGTCGACGAACACCGCGCGGTAGCGGGCGCGCAGCTCGCGCTGCACCTGCGGCTCGTGGGCGAGCAGCGCCGCGCGGTGGACCACCTCGGTGTAGTCAGCCACGCCCTCGGCGTCGAGCACGTCGAGGTATTCCCCGAGGAACTGCCCGACCGCGCGCCAGGCCGGCCCGAGCTCCCCGGCGTGGGGTGCGATCCGCTCCAGGTCGGTCGGGTCCAGACCGAGCGCGCGTGCCTTCGCCACGACCGCGCGCACCTCCGCGGCGAGGCCGCGGGTGCCGAGCGCGGCGCTGAGGTCGACCGGCCAGTCGAGCCGGCCGTCGCGCACCGAGTGCGTGAGCAGTTCGCGCAGGCGCAGCTCCTGCTCGGGGCCGGACAGCAGCCGCAACGGCTCGAGGAACGCCTCGGGGTCGGACTGCTGGCGCACGAGGGCGTAGCTGAACGAGTGGAAGGTCGACACTGTGGGCACGACGCCGCCGCCCACCCGCGCGGTGACGCGCTCGCGCCACTCCTGCGCGGCCTTGCGACCGAAGGTCAGGCCCAGGACCTCGTCGGGCCGCAGCCGGTCGGCGCCCTGCAGCCGGTCGACCATCGCCTCGACCAGCGTGGTGGTCTTCCCGGTGCCCGGTCCGGCCAGGACGAGCATCGGGCCCAGACGGTGGGCCACCACCCGGCGCTGGTCCTCGTCGAGCGGCGGGGCGTCGACCGCCAGCGGCGAGGTGCGGTCGAGCCGCAGCCGCGGTGGCGTCCGAGACGTGACGTCGGCGGCGGGAGCGGCGGCGCGGACTGTCACAGGGACGATCCCACCACGCAGGTCAGACAGACGCCGGGCACCCCCGTGCCCCGCGCCGCCGGTGCAGGACCGTCAGGCACCAGGCCACCACCGCGCAGCGGTGATGTCGACCTTCGTCCCCGACGCCGTCAACGGCGTCCCCTCGCGGCGGTGCCTCCGCAGCGCCTCCGCCTCGTGCCCGGCGGGCGGCGAGCCGTCGGAGCGGATCACCCGGTGCCACGGCACCCCCGAGCCGAAGCGCGCCATCACGGTCCCCACCGCCCGCGCGCCCCCCGACCCGAGGACCGCCGCGACATCGCCGTAGGCCATCACCCGGCCGGCGGGGATCTGCTCGACGAGGTCGAGGACCGCCTCCGCGAAGGGGGTCGGCAGCCCGGCGACGGGGTCGACGACGGCGGGTCGGCCGGCGCGGGGCGAGGCGGAGGTCACGCGACGCATCCTGCCCGCCTCCACGCCCGCAGGCCGAACGGATGGGACGATGCACCCCGTGCCCCACGCCGTCCCCCTCGACCTCGACGACGACGGGGGCTCGGGCACGCTCGTGATCGAGGACGGCGTCATCCCGAGACGGGTCCGCCGGCCCGTGGACCTCGTCCGGTTCGCCGTCGCCCTCATCGCCTTCGCGGCCGTCGTGGCGATCTCGTACTTCCTCACCGCGACCTCGACCGGCATCGACCAGGACATCCTCGGCGCGAGCGGGAAGATCCCCGAGCTGCTGCGCTTCGTGCTCAACCTCGTCGCGGGTCTCGGCGTCCTCGCCCTGCCGGTCGCCGCCGCCGTCGACATGCTCGTACGACGCCGCAGCCGCCAGCTCGTCGACGCCGTCGGCGCCATGCTCCTGGCCGCCGCGCTCTGCGTGCTGGCCACCTGGCTGGTCACCGCCTACGCACCCGAGCGGCTGCTGGTGGCCATCACCGGCGACCCGACAGGCAGCCGCATCGTGCTCAACCCGATCGTGGCCGGGCTCGTCGCGTTCACGACGGTCGGGCGGCTGCTCGGACGCGCCCGCTGGGGCGCCTTCGCGGCGGTGACGATCGCCGCGGTCGCCGTCGTGCCGCTAACGACCAAGACCACGACGAGCCAGGTCATCGCGATGTCGCTGGCCCTGGGCTGGGCCGTGGGCCTCGCGACCCGCTACACCCTCGGCACCCCCACCACGCGCCCCAGCGGGCTGCAGGTCGCCGAGGCGCTCGACCGCGCCGCCCTCCCGGTGACCGTGCTGCGCGCGAACAAGAACACCGCACGCGGGCGGCAGTACACCGCCTTCACCCGGCGCCGCGAGGCACTGCGGGTGAACGTCTACGACCGCGACCTCGAGGGTGCGGGCCTCGCCCGGGCGGTGTGGCGCCAGCTGCGGCTGCGCACCGACCCCGCGAACCCGAGCGTGTTCTCGATGCGCGCCCAGCTCGAGCACGCCGCGCTGATGTCCTACGCCGCCTCCGCCGCCGGCGGCCGCGTGCCGACCCTGCGCGCAGTCGTCGAGGTGGGTCCGGACTCCACGCTGCTGGCCTACGACGAGGTCCCCGGCCGCACCTTCGCCGAGCTCGCCGACGGCACCGTCACCGACTCCGACCTCGACGCCGTCTTCCGCGCGGTGCGCACGCTGCACGACGAGCGCATCGTGCACCGGGCCCTCTCGCCGGAGCAGCTGATCAAGGCCGACGACGGCTCGATCTGGCTGGCGGGCGTGCAGCACGGCACGATCGCCGCGAGCGACGTCCAGGAGCGCATCGACCTCGCGGAGCTGCTCGTGACGGCGGCCCTGCTCACCGACGTCCCCCGCGCGGTGGCCACTGGCGCCCGGACCTTCGGTGCCGACCGGCTCACCCGCGCGCTGCCCGCGCTGCAGAGCATCGCCCTGTCCGCCGACACCCGCCGCCGGGTCCGCAGCGACAAGAGGGTGCTGGTCGAGCTTCGCGACGAGCTCATCGCGCTGCGTCCCTCGGCCGCCGAGACCGAGCAGCTCGAGCTGCGCCGGGTGAAGCCCCGCACGCTCTTCACGATCGTGGCTGGCTCGATCGCGGCGTACGTCCTGGTCTCGCAGCTCGCGCAGGTGGACCTGCTCGGGCTGGTCCGCAGCGCGCAGCTGAACTGGGCGCTGGCAGCGCTCGGCCTGTCGTTCCTCACCTTCGTCGGGGCGGCGCTGTCGCTGTCGGGGTTCGTGCCGGAGAAGCTCTCGCACGTGCGGACCTTCGCCGCGCAGCTCGCGGCCGCGTTCGCGACCCTCGTCTCGCCCCCGACGGTGGGCGCAGTGGCGGTCAACGTGCGCTACCTGCAGAAGTCCGGGCTGCACCCCGCGCTCGCCGCGGCGAGCGTCGGAGTCTCGCAGGTGTTCGCGTTCTTCGTGCACATCGGTCTGCTGTTCCTCACCGCCATCGCGGCAGGACAGCAGGCCGACATCCACTTCGCGCCGCCGAAGGCGGCCGTGATCGCCGTCGTCGTGGTGGTGGTGCTGCTCGGCCTGCTGCTGCTGTTCGGACCGGTGCGCAAGACGATCTCGGAGCGGGTGCGGCCGATCCTGGCCGAGGTGGGTCCGCGGCTGCTCACCATCGCGCAGCGGCCGTGGAAGATCGTCGAGGGCGTGGGCGGGATCCTGCTGCTCAACGCCGCGTTCGCGCTGTGCATGATCTCGTGCTGCGAGGCCTTCGGGCAGAGCCGCGGCAACTGGGCCGCCGTCGCCCTGGTCTACCTCGCCGGCTCCACCCTCGGCCAGGCCGCGCCGACCCCCGGCGGCCTCGGCGCCGTGGAGGCGGCGTACATCGCGGGCCTCACCCTCGCCGGCATCGACTCCGGGGTCGCCGTCTCAGCGACGCTGCTCTTCCGCCTCCTGACCTTCTGGCTCCCCACGGTCCCCGGCTACTTCAGCTTCAACTGGCTCCAACGAGTGGGCGGCCTGTAGTTCCCTGCGGCTCCAAGCGACCGCGCACAGCGCGGTCGCGTCGCCGCCCGCCTCCGCCGTCGCGGCAGGTCGGTGGCCCAGGCCACCAACAGAACGGGAGCGCCCGCCCCTGATGGGGCAGACGCTCCCCGTTCGCCGCTTTGGGCTTCGGCCGTACTGCTTCCTTGCCCGCACGTCTCACGACCCGGAGCTTGGAGCCGTCAGTAGGACGCCTTCTCGGGTTCGATCTGGCTGACCCAGGCGACGACTCCGCCGCCGACGTGGACGGCGTCGGAGTAGCCCGCGCCCTTGACGATCGCGAGGACCTCGGCCGAGCGCACACCGCTCTTGCAGTGCAGCACGATCGGCTTGTCGTTCGGCAGGTCCTCGAGCGCCTTGCCGGACAGGAACTCACCCTTGGGCACGAGCACCGCACCCGGGATGCTCACGATGTCCCACTCGTTGCGCTCGCGTACGTCGATGAGCACGAAGTCGCGCTCACCGGCCGCGCGCTCGTCGAGCATCTCCTTGAGCGTGACGACCGAGATCGTGTGCCCGATCGCGGCGTCGGCCGCCTCCTCCGAGATGGCCCCGCAGAACGCGTCGTAGTCGATGAGCCCGGTGATCTTCTCCGCGTTGGGGTCCTTGCGGATCTTCACGGTGCGGTAGGACATCTCGAGGGCGTCGTAGACCATGAGGCGCCCGAGCAGCGAGTCGCCGATGCCGGTGATCAGCTTGATCGCCTCGGTGACCATGACCGAGCCGATCGACGCGCACAGCACGCCGAGCACGCCGCCCTCGGCGCACGAGGGCACCATGCCGGGAGGCGGGGGCTCGGGGTAGAGGTCGCGGTAGTTCGGGCCGTACTCGTCCCAGAACACCGAGACCTGGCCCTCGAAGCGGTAGATCGAGCCCCAGACGTACGGCTTGCCGAGCAGCACCGCGGCGTCGTTGACCATGTAGCGCGTCGCGAAGTTGTCGGTGCCGTCGACGATGAGGTCGTAGCCGGCGAAGATCTCGAGCACGTTGTCGTTGTCGAGCCGCGTGTCGTGGACGATGACGTTCACGTGCGGGTTGATCTCGAGCACGGAGTCGCGCGCGGACTCGGCCTTCGAGCGGCCGATGTCGCTCTGGCCGTGGATGATCTGGCGCTGCAGGTTCGACTCGTCGACCGTGTCGAACTCGACGATGCCCAGCGTGCCGACACCGGCAGCCGCGAGGTACATCAGGGCGGGGCTGCCGAGGCCTCCGGCGCCGACGCACAGCACCCGGGCGTTCTTCAGCCGCTTCTGCCCGGCCATCCCCACCTCGGGGATGATGATGTGGCGGCTGTAGCGGCGTACCTCGTCGACGGTGAGCGCCTCAGCGGGCTCGACCAGCGGCGGCAGGGACACGGTCGTCTCCTCGATCGGGGGCGCAACGGCGGGTACGGCGTGCTCGCAGGTCAACGGTGCCAGAGCCGCTCTTGTTCCTCGCACCCGGGTCCACCCCTCGGACCCCCGTCCCATTCCTTGGACACCGGCCGGCGGCACGACCGCCAGGGGCCCCGGCCCTCCCCCGAGGGGACCGGGACCCCCGGCCCGCACGACCGGCGCGCTGTGGGTGCGCCGAGCGTCCGGTTCCGGCAGGCGTCAGCGGGCCCAGCTCGCGGCGACGAGCAGCGCGGCCGCCAGCTGCTCCTGGGGCGAGGGCGTCGATGTCGCCGGCCCGTTCGGGACGAACCGTGCGGTGGACGGGCCACCGCTGATCGTGAGCCGCTGGCCGTCGCCGAGGGTCACCTGCCCCTGCGTCGTGCGGTAGGGAAGGTTGGCGATGGGCGTCACCACGGAGCCGTCCCGGCCCACGACGGAGACCAGGGCGAACCCGCTCGAGAACGTCGCGCTGAGCCGGACCGGGTCGCCGAACCCCGCGATGCGCTGCTGCGGCTGCCCGGCGGTACCGACCGCGGCACGCGCCTGCTCGGCGGTGAGCGTCGCGGTCCAGCGTCCCTCGACGGCACCCACCCCGGTGAAGCGCAACGACCGCAGGAAGGTGTCGAGCTGATCCATCCAGCCCGCGGCGTGGGCGTTCTGCGTCGGCGCGTCTGCCCAGACGAGCACCGGTGCAGCCCCCGGACCCATGTCGATGACGACGTAGCGCGCAAGGCTCCCTCCGCTGATGTCCTGGCAGGCGACCGAACCGCAGCCCAGGGCGCCGTTGAGATCGTCGATCGTCTGGACGCGCAGGTCGGTCGCCGCATGGCCGTCGACCGTCATCGGCGCCGACGAGGTGATCCGGATCTTGCCGGAGTCGCCCAGCGCCGTGAGGTGGTCCACCAGGCCTTGCCGGTCGACGGCCACCACCGAGCTCGCGGAGGTCACCCCCGAGACCCAGCTGACCGAGAGAGCGCCGCAGTCGGCGTCCGTGACGCAGTGGTTCCAGAACTGGTAGGAGCTGCTCTGGTAGACGCGCGGCGCGGTTCCCTCGAGGAGCCACGCGGGCAGCGTGGCGGTGAACGGGTCGACGAAGAACGCGCTCGTGTACGACGCCGACGTCGCCGGGGCCGGCGACGGGGTCGCGGGCTCGGCTTTCCCGTTCAGACGCGGCCAGACGGTGAGCGCCGCGAACGCGACGGCGACTGCAGCGGCCAGGGCGACAACGCCCAGCGCCGTGCGTCGGACGCGCGTGTCGTGGTCGATCCGGTCGAGATGATCGTGGAGGACCTCGGCCTCACGAGTGGTGTCCGTGCTCATTGCTGCCTCCTGGGCGTCCGCCCGCAAGGTGGCGACGACAGCGTGCTCGAGCTCGTTCATGCCCACGCCTCCATCCGCCTCTGCAGGGCTGCGGTGGCCCGGAAGGCATGGCGCTTCACGGACCCGGTGCTGACACCCAGCCAGGACGCGATCTGCTCCTCGGAGAGATCGAGGTAGTAGCGCAGCACGACGACCTCGCGCTGCCGCTGCGGGAGTTCGCGGATCGCCGCCGAGAGCTCGTCGTGCTGCTGGTCGCGCAGACTCTCGAACTCCGCCGAGACCGACGTGCCGGCCTCGGGGTACTCGTACGAGCGCGCGGTGACGCGGCGCCGCACCCACGACCGCGCGCCGTAGACGACGCTGCGGTCGAGGTAGGCGACCGCAGCGTGGGGATCCCGGAGCCCGCTCCAGTTGCGGTAGAGCGACTCGAACGCGTCCTGCACGATCTCCTCCGCCGAGCCGTGGTCGTCGACGAGGAGGGACGCCAGCCCGACCAGTCGACGGTGGTGCACGTGGAACAACGCCGTGACCGCACCACGTGCCGTCCGGGGGAACGCCACGACCGACTCGTCGGCGTCCGAGCCCCCCATGGCGTCCCCCCTTCCTGGTGCGGTGTCAGTGCTTAGTCGCGCGACCCGCTCCGAGGTTGACACCGTCGGCGAGGAATTTCGAGGCACTTGCCCACGACGAAGGCCCGGCACACCCCGATGGTGCCGGGCCGCCGCCACCGGTGCGGGTTGCTACGACGAGAACCGGATGCTCTCGAGCACCGCGTCGAGCTGCCCGAGCCAGGACGCCATCTGCGGGTTCATGCGCGCGACCTCGTCGAAGATCACGACGGGCGTCTGGCCCGACCCCATGTCCAGGACGACGTAGCGCATGGACATGTCCTGCTGGATGTCCTGGCAGGTCCCCGCCGCGCAGCCCAGCGCGTTGGCCTCCATGGCTGTGCTGTCCGCGTCGACCTCCGTCGCCGGGTGCCCGTCGACGGTCGTGGGCGTCGTCCGGGAGATCGTCATGGTGCCCTTCGACCCGAGGTCGCGCAGGTGGGCGAGGAACGCCTGGTAGGTCAGCTTCGGATCGTGACCGTCCGCCGTCAGGCTGTCGAACCTGCTGACCGAGAAGTCCGCACAGGTGGCCGGGACGTCGCACAACGTCCACCAGGCGTAGACGTCGGACTTGTGGCTCGTGACGTTGTTCTGATTGACCCAGGCGGGCAGCACCGCCGAGAAGGCGGGGTGGAAGAACGCGTCGGCGACCACGGACGCGCGGGCCGACGAGGCCGGCGGATTCACCGCGGGCGGGACGGAGGCGTCGTGCGAGGGCCCCCGTGCGGCCAGGACCAACCCGACGACCACGACCGCCGCGGCTGCTGCCACCGCTCCGGCGGCGTACCAGACCCGTCGCGAACGGTCGACGTGGTCGAGGCGGTCCTCGAGCGCGTCGGTCGCGTTGCACATGTCCAGGTTCATGGCGAGCTGCTCGGCTTCCTCCCGCAGCGCGGTGGCCAGCCTCGACTCCGACTCGGTCATGCCCAGGCCTCCATCCGCTTCTGCAGCGCGTCAGTCGCCCGGAAAGCGTGTCGCTTCACCGAGCCCTTGCTGACACCGAGCCACTCCGCGATCTGCTCCTCGGAGAGATCGAGGAAGTACCGGAGGACCACCACCTCGCGCTGTCGTCGCGGCAGCTCGCGCACCGCGACGATGAGTTCATGCCGTTGGCTCCCGTCCAGGCCGACGGTCTCCGCAGAGGGCGCGCTGCCGGCATCGGGCAGGTCGTACGCCCGTTCCGTCATGCGGCGTCGCACCTTGGACCGTGATCCGTTGACCACGCTGCGGTTGAGGTAGGTGACGGCGGCGTACGGATCACGCAGCCGTCCCCAGTTGCGGTAGAGCGCCTCGAAGGCGTCCTGCACGACTTCCTCGGCCGACTCCCTGTCGTCGACCATGAGGGCGGCAAGACCGACGAGACGCCGGTAGTGGTGGTGGAACAGGTGGGTCACCGCGGCGCGCGGCGACTCGGGGAGGCTGGACCGCCCCCACGCGTCGCTCGTGCCTGCCATCTCGGCTCCCCCTCTCGGACGTCATGGGATAGGACGCATGAGCAGCGTTCCGGTTGACCGGGATCTACGACGACTTCGCGCGCGCCGCCCGCGCGAGGTTCTGCGCGTGCAGATCGGCCATGTCGTCGAGCGCGATGCGCGGGTCCTCGCTCGCACCGTGCGACGCGAGGTCGTCGAGGTAGCGCTGGTCGGCGGTCCAGCGGTCCACCGGTCGCTCGCTCACGCCGCCGTGCCCCGGGATCAGCACGCGGGAGCGGCGTACGACGTCCTCGAGCGATGCGAGACCGCCGCGGTAGATCGCCAGGTCCGTGTCGGCGTCGTCGGGCATGGGCAGCTCGACGTCGCTGAGCATGTCGCCGGCCACGAGCACACCGAGCTCCGGCAGCTCGAGCGCGAGGTGGTGCGGCGCGTGCGCGTCGTGCACGTGGATGCGCACGGTCGGCCCGCTCCACTCCAGCAGCTCGCCGTCGTACGGCGTGAGCCGGCCGGCGAGCTCGACGAGGTCGGGGGGCAGGTCCGTGCGCAGCGGCCCGACGACATCCTCACGGTCCTCCAACATCGCGCGGACCGTCCCCGGTGTCGCCCAGCGGGGCACGTCGCCGAGGTCCGGGTGCCAGAGCACGTGGTCGTAGTGCCGGTGCGTGGAGACCCCGCCGACGGCGCGGACGCCGAGCGCCTCGAGGTCCGGCGGGATGGCCGCGAGCTCGTCGGCGTAGTACGCCGGGTCGATCACGAGCGCGCCCCCGTGCCCGTCGAGGACCACGGTCGAGTTCTGCGCGTAGAAGCGCGACCGTGCGACCCAGACCCCGGGGGCGGTCTCGGACAGGCGACGCAGCGCTGCGCTCATGCGGGCGAGTCTGCCGGGTCGCCACCCCCCGGGCCACCGGGTGCGTTGTCGCGCAGGGCCGCCGAGTCAGGGAGGATGTTCCGCATGCGACCGGTCATCGGGGTGTCCTGCTACGGCGAGCGCGCGGCCTGGGGTGTGTGGGACGTCGACGCCGTCGTCCTGCACCGGGCCTACATCACGGCGATCGAGGAGTCCGGCGGCGCTGCCGTGGTCATCCCCCCGGCCTACGACGAGAGCAGCGTCGACGCCGTGCTAGACCGGATCGATGCCCTCGTGATCGCCGGCGGTGCCGACGTGGACCCGGCCTCCTACGGCGACGATCCGCACGAGACGACGGACCGCCCCCGCCTGGACCGCGACGCGACCGAGCGCCGGCTCTATCGCGGCGCCCGCGACCGCGGCCTCCCCGTGCTCGGCATCTGCCGCGGCATGCAGGTCATGGCGGTCGAGGCCGGGGGCCGTCTGCTGCAGGACCTGCCCTCCGCGGGTTACGGCCTTGCCCACCGCGAGCGGCCTGGCACGTTCACCGAGCACGGTGCCACCTTCGTCGAGGGCTCGCTCGTGTCCCGCATCCTCGAGACCACGGGGACGGTCGTGAACTCCAGCCACCACCAGGCCGTCGCCGATCCCGGCAGCCTCACCGTCGCGGGCCACGCCTCGGACGGCACGCTCGAGACCCTCGAGGACCCCGACGCCGCGTTCGTCCTCGGCGTCCAGTGGCACCCCGAGATGACCGAGGACCGGCGCCTGTTCGAAGCGCTCGCGGTCGCCGCGCGGCACCACGCGCACACCCGCGTCTGAAATGCGTCGTACGGCGGCGGACTCGGCCCCGCCACCTGCCGACGTGCCGACGTCGGACGTCGGCTGCTAGGAGCGATCGGCGCGCGGCAGCGCGAGGATGGCGGTCTGGCGGGCCGAGGCGATGAGCCGTCCGGTGGAGTCCCACACGCGGGAGGTCTCGTCGATGATCCCGGAGCGCAGCGTCTCGCACCGCGCCTCGACGACGAGCGCACCGACCGCGTCGCCCGGGTAGAGCACCACCTGGCTGGAGACGGTCGGCGTGCCGGCGAACACGTGCGTGGCCCAGGTCGACGGAGGGAGCACGTCCCACGCCGCGAGCAGCAGGGTCGGGTCGGCGTCGCGGGCGTCGCGGTAGCGCACCCAACCGGCGATCACCATCTCCTCGAGCGGCGCGCCGCCGGTGATCGCATGGCCGACCGACGGGTGCGGACGCACCTCGAGGGTGTGCAGCAGCTCCATGCCCGCGACCGGACCGTCGGCCGCCCAGTCCGGGCACTCGTCGATCGGCGGCAGCTCGGGCGGCACCGCCGAGTCGACCTGCACCGGCGAGTCCTTCGGCGTGCCGGTGGTGACCAGCGCCTCGACGAGAGCGAGGCCGTCACGGGAGAGAGTGACCCGCGCGGTGGACAGGCGGCCGCGGCGTACGACCTCGACGTCGGCGTCCACCGGTCCACCGCCGCGTGCGGCGTGCAGGTAGTGGACGCTCACGGTGAGCGGGTGCGCGCCGTCGAGAGCCTCGCTCGCGACCTGCCCGCACACGGCCGTGAGGTAGCCGCCGTTGAGATGGCCCGTGATGCTCCAGCCGTTGTCGAGATCGATCGCCGTCACGCGGCAAGCCTCGCACGAGCGACGACCCCCGCCGGATCCGAGTCCGTCAGGGGTCGTCGCACTGAGGGTCCTACAGCGGCGTGACGTACGCGCCGCTGATGCCACCGTCGACGAGGAAGTTGCTGGCGGTGATGAACGACGAGTCGTCGCTGCCGAGGAAGGCCACAGCCGCGGCGATCTCGCTCGGCTCGGCGAAGCGCCCGAACGGGATGTGCACGAGCCGACGGGCCGCTCGCTCCGGGTCCTTGGCGAACAGCTCACGCAGGAGCGGGGTGTTGACGGGTCCCGGAGAGAGCGCGTTGACCCGGATCCCCTCACGGGCGAACTGCACGCCGAGCTCGCGGCTCATGGCGAGCACGCCGCCCTTGGACGCCGTGTAGGAGATCTGCGAGGTGGCAGCACCCATCGTCGCGACGAACGACGCCGTGTTGATGATCGACCCCTTGCCCTGCTCCTGCATGTAGGGGATCACCGCCTTGCAGCACAGGTAGACCGACGTGAGGTTCACGAGCTGCACACGGTCCCAGGCCTCGATGCCCGTGGTGAGGATCGAGTCGTCGTCCGGCGGCGAGATGCCGGCGTTGTGGAACGACACGTCGATCGAGCCGTAGAGCTCCTTCGCCGAGCGGAACATGCGGGCGACGTCGTCGGCGTCCGTCACGTTCGCCTGCACGGCGGCGCCGCCGACCTCGGCGGCGACCGCGGTCGCGGCCTCGAGGTTCATGTCGACGACCACGACGTTCGCGCCCTCGGACGCGACCCGCAGAGCCGTCGCCTTGCCGATGCCGCTGCCCCCGCCGGTGATGACGACGGTGCGACCGGTGTACCTGTCCACGATGGCTCAGCCTTCCGTTGAGATGAACACGTTCTTGACCTCGGTGAACGCGTGCAGCGCGTCCGGCCCGAGCTCCCGGCCGAGGCCGGACCTCTTGAAGCCGCCGAACGGCGTCCAGTAGCGCACCGAGGAGTGCGAGTTGACCGAGAGGTTGCCGGCTTCGATGCCACGACTGACGCGGATGGCGCGCCCGACGTCACGGGTCCAGATCGAGCCCGAGAGCCCGAACGGCGTCGCGTTGGCCATCCGGATCGCGTCGGCCTCGTCGTCGAACGGCATCACCGCCACGATCGGGCCGAAGGTCTCCTCCTGCATAAGCGGGTCGTCCTCGGAGGACGGCACGACCACCGTGGCGGGGTACCAGAACCCGGGACCGTCCGGCACCGAGCCGCGGATCACGACGTTGGACGACTCCGTGACGTACGCGGCGACGCTCTCGCGGTGGCCGGCGCTGATGAGCGGACCCATCTCCGAGGTGTCGAGGGTGGGGTCCTCGACCCGGACGCCGAGGACCGCCGTCTCGAGCATCGCGAGGAAGTCGTCCATGACCGAGCGCTCGACCAGGATGCGCGAGCGGGCGCAGCAGTCCTGTCCGGCGTTGTCGAAGACGGCGTACGGCGCGGTGGCCGCCGCCTTCGCGAGGTCGGAGTCGGCGAACACGACGTTGGCGCTCTTGCCGCCCAGCTCGAGGGTCACGGGCTTGACCTGACGTGCGCAGCCCTCGGCCACGCGGGTGCCGACGTCGGTGGACCCGGTGAACACCACCTTCGCCACGTGCGGGTGGGTCACGAACCGCTCCCCGACCACCGAGCCCTTGCCCGTGAGGACCTGGAAGACATCCCCGGGGAGGCCCGCCTCGAGGCCGAGCTCCGCGATGCGCACCGCGGTGAGCGGCGTCAGCTCCGCGGGCTTGAGGACCACCGTGTTGCCCGCGGCGAGCGCCGGGGCGAAGCCCCAGCCGGCGATCGGCATCGGGAAGTTCCACGGGACGATGACGCCGACGACGCCGAGCGGTTCGTGGAAGGTCACGTCAAGGCCGCCGACCACGGGGATCTGGTGGCCGAGCAGCCGCTCCGGCGCGCCCGAGTAGTAGGCCAGGACGTCGCGGACGTTGCCGGCCTCCCAGCGCGCGTTGCCGATCGTGTGGCCGGCGTTCCGCACCTCGAGCTGGGCGAGCTCCTCGTTGTGCTCGTCGACGAGCGCGGAGAACCGGCGCAGGATGCGTGCCCGGTCACCGGGTGAGACATGGCGCCAGGACTCGAACGCGCGATGCGAGCGGGCGATGGCGGCGTCGGTCTCCTCGAGGGAGATCGACGGGACCGAGGCGACGAGCTCCTCGGTCGCGGGGTTGACGACGTCGTGCAGGGCGGTCACAGCTTCGGCCTCTCACAAGATCACGACTTGAGGACGGAATCGTGCAGTTTTCGTGGCCTTGATCGTCCCCTAGGGGTGATCAAGGACGTGCGGTGGGGCGGGGTCAGAGGCGTTCGAAGCCGCGGTAGCGCTCCCAGTCGGTCACGGTGCGGCCGAAGGCCTCAATCTCGATCTTGCCCATGTTGGTGTAGTGCTCCTGGACCTCCTCGCCGAAGGTCTCCCCGACCCACTCGGACCCCTCCCAGAGGTCGACCGCGTCGGCCAGGCGCCACGGCACCTTCTCCCCCGTCGACGCGTAGGCGTTGCCTCTCTCCTCCGGCCGCAGCTCCAGCCCGCGCTCGATGCCGTCGAGGCCTGCCGCGACCATCCCGGCCACGGCGAGGTAGGGGTTGACGTCGCCACCCGGCACTCGGTTCTCGAGGCGCAGGCCCGCACCGCGGCCCACCAGGCGCAGGGCGCACGTGCGGTTGTCGCGGCCCCACTCGATCGACGTCGGAGCGAAGGAGCCGGGGGCGAAACGCTTGTAGGAGTTGATGTTGGGAGCGAAGAGCAGGGACAGCTCCCGCAGGTGCGCCAGCTGGCCGGCGACGAACTGCCGGCCGACGTCGGACATGCCGTGCACCTCGTCGGCCTTGTCGGCCATCACGAGCGAGCCGTCGGTGCCGCGGAAGGAGAGGTGGATGTGGCAGGAGTTGCCCTCGCGCTCGTTGTACTTCGCCATGAACGTGAGCGCGTAGCCCTCCTGCGCCGCGATCTCCTTCGCGCCGGTCTTGTAGACGACGTGGTTGTCGCAGGTCGTGAGCGCGTCCTCGTAGAGGAAGGCGATCTCGTGCTGCCCGAAGTTGCACTCGCCCTTGGCGCTCTCCACCTGCAGCCCGGCGTCGGCCATGGCCAGCCTGATACGCCGCAGCAGCGGCTCCACCCGCGACGTCCCGATGATCGAGTAGTCGACGTTGTAGAGGTTCGACGGGTTCAGGTCGCGGTAGCCGCGGTTCCACGCCTCCTCGTAGGTGTCGTTGAAGAGGATGAACTCGAGCTCGGTGCCGACGAACGCCTCCATGCCCGCGGCGCGCAGCCGCTCGAGCTGCGCCTTGAGCACCTGTCGCGGCGAGGCGACGACGTCGCGGCCGTCGAGCCAGAGCACGTCCGCCTGCACCATCGCGGTGCCGGGGTGCCAGGTCACGCGCCGCAGGGTCGACAGGTCGTGGGCCATCACGAAGTCGCCGTATCCGGAGTGCCAGCTCGACATGCGGTAGCCGTCGACGGTGTTCATGTCGACGTCGACGGCCAGCAGGTAGTTGCAGCCCTCGGTGCCGTGCGGGAGCACGTGCTCGATGAAGTACGGCGCATGTACACGCTTTCCCTGCAGCCGACCCTGCATGTCGGTGATCCCGACGATGACGGTGTCGATCCGACCGTCGGCGACCTCGGCCTTGAGCTGCTCGACGGACAGGGGTGCGCCCGCGGGGGCGGCGTGGTCGGACATGGGTCTTCCCTTCGCGTGGATGAGGACACCCTGCCCGTTCCGGGGCCGGTTTGGGCAACGAAACGCCTACGGGTTCGGTCTAGACCGAAAACGGCCCACAACGGCGCCCAAGAGGTCTACTCTCCGGTCACCGCGCAGCGCCGCGGGCCGGCTGCTGCGAGCCGTCCCGACCGGTGGGCGTCCACGGGGGTGGCGGCGGAACCGAGCGGGAGGTCGAGGTGGTTCAGGTGACGTCCCAGGACGTCGATGCCGCGCTCCTTGAGCGGATCTTCGCGGTCCCCGCGCTCGCCGCCCACACCGCCGTCAGCGACCTCTCCGGCGGGCTCACCAACCGCAACCTCAAGGTCACGACCCCCGACGGCGTCTACGTCGCCCGGCTGTCGTCGGCCGAGAGCGCCCTGCTGGCCATCGACCGCGTCAACGAGCACGCCAACTCCCGCGCCGCGGCCGAGTCCGGGGCCGCACCCCGCGTCATAGCGTTCGCGCCCGAGGTGAGCGTGCTCGTCGTCGACTTCGTCGAGGCCTCGACCTGGGGCAACGCCGACGTCCTTCTCCCGGCGAATGCGCTCCGCCTGGCGGACGTCTGCCGGCAGCTGCACGCCGGGCCCCGCTTCGTGAACGACTTCGACATGCTCGAGCTGCAGCCCCAGTACCTCTCGCTCTGCCTGCAGCGCGGCTTCCGGCTGCCGGACCGTTACCTCGACTTCGCGCCGCACGTGAAGGCCATCAAGGCGGCGCTCGGTGTGCGCCCGGTGCCCACGGTGCCGTGCAACAACGACCTGCTCGCGGCCAACGTCCTCGACGCCGGGCACCGGCTCTGGCTCATCGACTACGAGTACTCCGGCAACAACGACCCGTTCTTCGAGATCGGCAACCTCTGGAGCGAGGCGGCCGGGACGCCTGATGACCTCGAGCGTCTCGTCGCGGCGTACGTCGGCCACCCGTCGACCGCCCTCGCTGCTCGCGCGCGCCTGTGGGGCCTCATGTCGAAGTACGGCTGGACGCTCTGGGCCTCGATCCAGCACGGCGCCAGCGACCTCGACTTCGACTTCTGGTCGTGGGGCATCGAGAAGTACGACCGCGCGGTGACCGAGTTCGACGGTCCCGACTTCGGCCGGCTTCTGGAGGAGGTGCGTAGCACCGACTGACACGGCTGCGTTACGCACGCATGTCGGACAGCGCCGTCCGAGCGTGTCGTGACCGGCACCGCACAGGAAGCCAGCACACTTCCGACAACAGGGTCCACGGCGCCGCCGTGCCCGTCCCGTGAGGGGTTCCCGAAGGAGGGGACAGTGGTCGACACGTCCAAGCTGAGTGCTGACGAGCAGATGCTCGCCGAGCTCGGCTACAAGCAGGAACTGAGCCGCAGCTGGTCGGGGTTCTCGAACTTCGCCATCTCGTTCTCGATCATCTCGATCCTCGCCGGCTGCTTCACGACGTTCTACTTCGGGTGGGACTTCGGCGGCCCGGTCGTCATCTCCCTGGGATGGCCGGTCATCTCGGTCTTCATCCTCCTCATCGGCTTCTGCATGTCGGAGCTGGTCTCGGCCTACCCGACCTCGGGCGGCATCTACTGGTGGGCCAGCAAGCTCGGCAGCGTCAAGGCCGGCTACTACACCGGCTGGCTCAACCTGGTCGGCCTCGTCGCGATCGTCGCGTCCGTGGCCTACGCCGCGGCCCAGTTCCTCGACCTCACCCTCGCGCACTTCAGCAACAGCTGGGCGGAGGGCTGGCCGTCGAAGGAGAACTTCGGACCGGGCACGACCGGCGCCATCCAGCGTGACTTCTACATCTTCGTGCTCATCCTGGTGCTGGCGACCCTGGTGAACATCTTCTCCAGCCACCTGTTGTCGATCTTCAACAACATCTCCGTCTGGTGGCACGTGGCCGGTGCTGCGATCGTCGTCATCATCCTGTGGTTCTTCCTCAAGGACGGTGCCACGCACTGGAATGCCAGTGATGTCTTCAGCTATCGGGTCAACAACACCGGCGGCCTGTTCGGCGGGGCCACGAGCGGCGCCGGCTTCTGGTTCTACGTCATCCCGCTCGGCTTCCTGCTCACGCAGTACACGATCACGGGTTACGACGCCTCCGCCCACCTCTCCGAGGAGACGCAGGGTGCAGCCAACAGTGCCGCCAAGGGAATCTGGCAGTCCATCTTCTACTCCGCCATCGGTGGCTGGATCCTGCTCCTGTCGTTCCTGTTCGCCGTCCAGAAGCCCGAGGACGTCACGGCTGGGTTCGGCTACGTCAACATCATCTTCGACCAGGCGCTCGAGCCGCACGTCGCCGGGTTCGTGCTCCTGATCGCCACGGTCGGCCAGCTCTTCTGCACCACGGCCTGCCTCACCTCGGCCTCACGCATGCTCTTCGCGTTCAGCCGTGACGGCGCGGTGCCGGGCGCCTCGCGCTGGGCCAAGCTCAACAGCTCCAAGACGCCGCGCAACGCCGTGATCGCGGTCGCGGCGACCGGGTTCATCCTCACCATCCCGGCGCTGTTCCCGGTCAACGTCGGCTCGGCGGACACGCCGGTCTACAGCGCGACGGCGTTCTACGCCGTCGTCTCCATCGGCGTCCTCGGCCTCTACCTCGCCTTCGCCATCCCGATCTTCTACCGGTGGCGGATCGGCGAGCGGTTCCAGCAGGGCTCGTGGAATCTCGGGTCCAAGTGGAAGTGGATGGCGCCCCTGGCGATCGCCGAGATCCTCATCACGTCCGTGTACTTCATCCTGCCCAACGCCGCCGGGGGCACCCCGGGCTTCATGCGTGGGCTGCTCGACGGCCCGAGCACCGACGACGTGCCGTTCGACTGGCGCTACGTGAACTACGCACCGATCGTCATGGCCGCGATCTTCATCGCACTGTGGATCGGCTGGCACGTCTCGGCCAAGAAGTGGTTCACCGGGCCGAAGCACACCATCGAGCTCCCCGCCGGCGTGTCCTCCGCCGACGAGATCGCGGCCGAGCACCACCACGACGGGTTCCTCACCGGCGAGCACCAGCAGCACCACCCGGAGGACCAGCAGCAGTGAGCCGCTAGGTCGACCGACGCACGACGCGACGAGGGGGGAGGCGGCAGCCGTGGCACGTGGCCTGCCGACCTCCCCCTTCGTCGTCGTTCGAGGGGCAGCCGAGCCGGCCCACGTCCAGATCGCCACCTGGCTGCGCCTCGGCATCGCGCGCGGCGAGCTCGCCCCCGGTGACCGCCTCCCGGGGGAGCGCGAGGTGGCTGACAAGCTCGGCGTGAGCCGCATGACCCTGCGCCAGGCCCTCGCCGAGCTCGAGGCGTCCGGGGACCTCGTCCGCGTCGCAGGTCGGGCCGGTGGTGCCTTCGTCGCGGAACCGCGGGTCGAGGTCGATCTCACCCACCTCTCCGGACTCACCGACCAGCTGCACCGCGCGGGCCGCCGTGCCGGTGCGCGCGTGCTGTCCGCGAGACGCGTCGTTCCGGCGGCCGACATCGCCCTCGCGCTCGGGCTCGAAGGGCGCGCCCAGGCCGTCGAGGTCGTGCGGGTGCGCCTGGCCAACCAGCTCCCGGTAGCGCTCGAGACGTCGTGGTTCCCCGCGCGTCTCGTCCCCGGCATGCTCGACCACAAGCTCTCCGGCTCGTTGTACGCCGTGCTCCGCAAGCGCTACGGGCACGAGCCCGCCACCGCCGTGGAACGCCTCTCGCCCGTGAGCGCCGACGCGCGGCTGGCCGAGCACCTCGACGTCCCGCTCGGCTGCCCGCTGCTGCGGGTAGAGCGGGTGGCGCGCGACGCATCGGGCACCGTCGTGGAGTTCGCGCGCGACGTGTTCCGCAGCGATCGCGTCGACTTCGTCGTACGGCGCAGTCCGGGCGAGCCCGTCACCCTTCGCGCCCTCACCGACCCGTCCTAGGTCGGATGCCACCGGCGAGAGTCAGGCGCGGACGCGCTCGCTGCGCGGGTCGTAGAGGGGGTCCTTCGTGACGGTCGCACCGACCCACTCGCCGAAGACCCCCACCTCGAGCCGGGTGCCCGGCACGGCGTGGGCGACGGGCAGGTAGACGAACGCGATGGACACGCCGAGGGTGTAGCCGAGCCCGCCGCTGGTCACCCGGCTCACGACCGGGCCCGCGGTGCCGTCGTCCTGGACCACGCGCACCGGCTCGTTGCCCAGGGCCACCTGCGACCGGTCGTCGAGGACGAGGCACACGAGACGCTGCGCCACGCCGGCCTCCTTCTGCGCGGCGAGGGCATCCCGGCCGAGGAACCCGCCGGGCTTGTCGAGGCGGACGCAGAATCCGAGGCCGGCCTCGTACGGCGTGTGGGCGGGATCGATGTCCGCGCCCCAGACGCGGTATCCCTTCTCGAGACGCAGCGAGTCGATAGCGCGGTAGCCACCCGCGACCATGCCGTGCGCGGCGCCCGCCTCCCACAGCGCGCGCCACAGTGCGGCGCCGTACTCGGTCGGGCAGTACACCTCCCACCCGAGCTCGCCCACGAAGGTCACGCGCACCATCCGTACCGGAACGTCGCCGACCGTGGTCTCGCGCATCGCGAGGAACGGGAAGGCGTCGTTGCCGAGGTCCTGCGGTGTCAGCGGCGCGAGGATGTCGCGTGCGCGGGGACCCCAGAGCCCGAAGCAGGCCCATGCACCGGTGACGTCGGCGATGCGGACGTCGGCGTCGAGCGCCCGGGCCTGCGTGCGCAACCAGGACGCGTCGTGGTTCGCGAACGCCGTCCCGGTGACGACGAGGAACAGCGCGCTGTCGAGCTGGGTCACGGTGAAGTCGCACTCGATGCCGCCGCGGGCGTTGAGCGCCTGCGTGTAGGTCACCGAGCCCGTGCCGCGGGCGACGTCGTTGTCGCACACCCACTGCATGAGCCGCGCGGCGTCCGGACCGCTGACCTCGATCTTGGCGAACGACGACTCGTCGAAGATCGCCGCCGACTCCCGGGTCGCGCGGTGCTCGGCCACGACCGCCGGCGCCCAGTGCCGGCCCGCCCACCCGCGCGCACGCCAGCCCTCATCGTCCACGTCGCTGTTCGACTCGTAGTGGTTGACCCGCTCCCAGCCCGACTTCTCGCCGAACGAGGCGCCGTGCCCGGTGTGCCACGAGTACGCCGGTGAGGTGCGCAGCGGCCGCCCCGCCTGCCGCTCGTGCGCGGGGTAGCGGATGTCGTAGTAGCTCTCGTAGTTCTCCACCGTGCGCGCGAGGGTGTACGACGGAGACCGGTAGGAGACGCCGAACCGGCGGACGTCCATGTGCCACAGGTCCATCGGCGGTGCGCCGTCGAGCACCCACTCGGCCATCACCTTGCCGATGCCGCCAGCGCCGGCGATGCCGTGCGCGCAGTAGCCGGCCGCGACGAAGAAGCCCGCGACGTCGGTCGGCCCGAGGCAGAACTCGTTGTCCGGGGTGAACCCCTCCGGCCCGTTGATGAACGTGCGGATGCCGACGTCGGCGATCGAGGGCACCCGGATCGCGGCGTTCTCGCTGATCTCGGCGAAGCGGTCGAGGTCGGGCTGCAGCAGGCGCCCGTTGAAGTCCGCGGGGATCCGGTCGTACGTCGACGACGACGCCGTCCACGGCAGCGACTGGCGCTCGTAGCCGCCCATGACGAGGCCGTCGACCTCCTGGCGGTAGTAGACGAGGTTGTCCGGGTCGCGCAGCGACGGCAGCGGGGTCTCGCGGTGCTCGAACATCGCCTCGGTCACGACGTACTGGTGGGACATCGGGACGATCGGGACGCGTACGCCGACCATCCGCGCGATCTCCGCGGCGAACATGCCACCGCAGTCGACGACGAGCTCGCACTCGACGTCGCCCTTGTCCGTACGCACGCGCGTCACGCGGCGGCGCAGACCCTCCCCCTCGGTGTCGATGCCCAGGACGCGGGTGTGCGGGTGGATCCGCACGCCCATCGCGCGGGCACCCGCCGCCAGCGAGTAGGTCAGCTGCGACGGGTCGACCTGCCCGTCGGTGGGCAGGAAGCAGGCACCCACGACGCCGTCGGTCGCCATGAGCGGGAAGAGCTCCTGCGCCTCGGCCGCCGAGATGAGCGCCATCTCCAGCCCGCTCGAGGCGGCCCAGCCGTCCTGTCGACGGATCTCCTCCCATCGCTCCTGCGTCGAGGCGAGCCGGATGCTGCCGCACTCGACCCAGCCCGGCGGGTTCTGGCCCTGCTGCAGCGAGCGGTAGAGCTCGACGGAGTACCGGTTCATCGCCGTGAGCGTCGGGTCCGAGCGCAGCTGTCCCACGAGCCCCGCCGAGTGGAACGTCGACCCGCTCGTCAGCTCGTCGCGGTCGACGAGGACGACGTCGCGCTCGCCGGCGAGGGCGAGGTGGTAGGCCACGGACGTGCCACCCACACCCCCGCCGACCACGACGACGCGGGCACGGGACGGGAGGGCGCGGGACACCGGCTCGGTCACGCGGACACGGTATCGGTGGATACCCCGATCGGCATCCAGAACGGTCTAGACCATTACCGGGAGGCGCAGCAGGTCACCGGGTCGCGCCGCTGCGCAGCAGGTCGCGCCACGCGTCGGACACCAGCAGGGGCTGCTCGATCTGCGACACGTGACCGGCGTGCGGGAGCACCAGGACCCGGACGTCCGGGAACACCTTGGTGTGGGCGTGGATCGGGTCCACGAGCTTGTCGGCCCGACCGTAGACGAGCAGCGTCGGGCAGGTGATCCCCTCGGCCAGCCGCCACGGGCGCTCGTCGCTGCGGTCGAGGTAGGTCCCGAGCAGGCCACGCAGGGACTGGACGAACGCATCGCCGACGTAGGGCAGGGCGTCGCGACGGCGCACCTCCTGCACCGCCTCGTTCATCCGGTCCAGCGGGACCGACGCCGGGTCGGCGAAGCATATGTCGACGGTGGCCTGGGCCCGCGTGGCCGCGTCGAGGGTGAGGTAGCGCCGCATGAGCGTGGTGCCGAGGCCCGGGGCGGCGATCACCGGCAGGTGCACGTTGGAGCGGCGTAGACCGACCTTCGGCAGGGCGGGGCTCACGAGCGTCAGGGTGCGGACCAGGTGCGGGTGGCGCGCGGCGAGCTGGACCGCGATCGCACCGCCCATCGAGTTGCCGAACAGGTGCACGGGTCGTCCGTCGAACCGCGCCGCCACGAGGTCGGCGAGCGACGCCGCCGACCGGCGCGGGGTGAAGTCGCCGTCGCGCGGCGGCGGCGACCAGCCGAAGCCGGGCAGGTCGACCGCGACGCCGTCGACCCGGTCGCGCAGCAGCGCCATCAGGTCGGTCCAGTTGGTCGCGTTGCCACCCAGGCCGTGGACGAACAGGGCGGGCTCCGCGGTGGCGGGGTCGAGCGGCGCGGCCTCGCGGATCGAGAGCGTGCCGTTCGGGACCAGGACGTCCGCACGCGGCCACGGCGAGGGCAGGGCCGCGAGGAGCTCGTCGGTGGTGCGCGGGATCGGGTCGGCGCCCATCAGACGTCGAGGTGCGGGGCGAGGCGTCGGTTCACAGCGTCGAGGGTGGCACGGATCACCGCTTGGCGCGGGTCGTCCCGGACCTCCGAGGCGCCGGTCAACCGCTCGCTGCCGTCGACGGTGGCCCACAGCACCTGGACGACGGCCACCATCCCGTCTCCCATCGGCGTCACGGTGACCGCCTCGACGTCGACCCGGTGGTCGGGACCGAGCACGTCCGCGAGCGCGGCGAGCGTGGCCGCGGCCACGATCCGGTGCACGGAGGCCGGCGACGACGGGCCGTCCACCGAACCCGAGTGCTCGTGATCGCCGCGACGCAGCGTGACCGTGGCACGCATCCCGAGCCCGTCGGCCGTGAGGGTCAGGCGGGTGATGCCCAGTCGCGGATCGACGTCCTCGTCCTCGAGCTCGACCGGGGTGGCGCCCTCGGCGGCGGGGGCCGGTCCGGAGCCTGCGGGGTGGCGGGCTGCCGAGGCGAGCACCTCGGGGTGGAAGCGCGGCCCCGGCCCCCTGTCCTCGTCGAGGCTCGCGAGCAGAGCGTCCAGCTCCGCGCCGAGCTCGAGCACGCCGTCGTAGTTCTCCTCCACCACGTGCAGCCGGGGCGAGGGCAGGGTGGGCGCATCCGGCGGGGTGGGAGCCTCCGTCGGGGCGAGGACGACGACCTCGAGGCGGCCGGGGTCGAGCCCCACGCCGAACTGCAGCCGCAGGATCCGGTGGACGGCGCGCGCCACGACGACCTCGTCGCCGTCCGGCGTCAGCGAGAGCCGGAGCACGCCGGGGCCGCCGTCCGCGTCCGGGACGACCACCGCGTGCGCCACCCCGGGGACGACGCCGAGCGCCGCCTCGACCTGCGCTGAGTCGGGCGGCGTCGCGATGGGGGGGCATTCGCTGGCCACGCGTCCACGGTACGAGCCACCGCGCGACGATGCCCAGTGAGCCGTGACGGTGTGCGACAGGTGTCCGTCCTGCGGTGCGGCGTAGCGTGGAGGTGTCCCGAAGGCGACGATCCGAGGGGTCACCATGAACGCGATCGAGCACGTACCGGTCCAGGGTGACGTCCCGTCACCCACCGAGCTCAGCCCGGAGGACGCCCCGGACCTCGTGTCCTCCCCCGCCGTCGAGGACGATGCCGTCGACCCGCTCGACGCCCCGGTGGAGCTGGCCTGGGAGAGCGACCAGGCCGACGCCCTCGACCAGATCCGCGAGGTCGGCTTCGACGACAGCCACGACCACGAGGCCTGAGGAGCGCGCTCCCCGGATTACCGCCGGGTAAGGTGCGCGCATGTCTGTCGTGTCCGAGGCGGGCCGCAACGCGGCGCGCGGCCAGCGCCTCCCGCGCCGGGAGCGCCGAGCCCAGCTGCTCGACGCCGCCCGCGAGGTGTTCGTCGCCCAGGGCTACCACGCGGCGGCGATGGACGACATCGCCGAGGCCGCCGGGGTCAGCAAGCCGGTGCTCTACCAGCACTTCCCCGGCAAGCTCGACCTCTACCTCGCGCTGCTCGACTCCTCCTCGGACGCCCTCGTCGCCGCGGTCGAGGCCGCCCTCGCGGAGACCAGCGACAACAAGCTCCGCGTCCAGGCCACCGTGCAGGCCTACTTCGACTTCGTCGACGACCCCGGTGGCGCGTTCCGGCTGATCTTCGAGTCCGACCTCACCAACGAGGTCGCCGTGCGCGAGCGGGTCGACCGCACCAACGACGCGTGCGCCCGGCTCGTCAGCCGGGTAATCGCCGAGGACACCGGGCTCACCGAGGGCGAGGCCATGCTGCTCGCCGCCGGCCTCACCGGGCAGGCCCAGACCGCCGCGCGGCACTGGCTGCGCGAGGGAAGCTCCATCCCCAAGGCGGACGCCGCCCGCCTGGTCAGCACGCTGAGCTGGCGCGGCATCTCGCGCATCCCGCTCTCGCACCCCCCGGCCTGAGCGGCTACGCCGAGGGCGTACCTGCGTGTCCCGGGGAAGCAGCGCGGGACCGTGGCGGTTAGGTTGAGCCAGCAAGGTCGGCACGCAACGAGAGCGGCGACGCCCAGCGGCGTCAGGGAAGGATCGGCGTGGAGGTCAAGATCGGTGTGCAGCAGGCGGCCCGTGAGGTCGTGCTCGAGAGCGCACAGACCCCCGACGAGGTCGTGGCCCTCGTGTCCTCCGCCATCAAGGACGGCACGCCCCTGACCCTCGGCGACGACAAGGGCCGCACGGTCGTCGTCCCGGGCGACAAGATCGCCTACGTCGAGGTCGGCGCAGGCGAACGCGGCCGCCTCGGCTTCAGCCAGCCCTCGTCCTGACCCAGCCCCCCACCTGACGCTGCCCACCTGCTGACCCGGCCCCGGCCGGTCCGCGCAGCCGCGCCCCGGGCTGACCCCGGCTCGTCCGCCGGCCGGATCCCTACGCCGGCACCGGCAGCTCCGCCAGCATCGAGCCGTCCGGAGCAATCACGACGAGGCGGGCGAGCTCAGCGCGCGGCACCGACGTCGTGCCCGTGACGAACGCCTCGCCCTCATAGTTCGCGATCCAGCTCGCGGCCACCTCGCGGCCGCCGTCCTTCGCGATCACGAGCAGCTCGCAGTGCTGACCGGCCTCGACGCCGTCGAGGCGCAGGGCGAGCTCGGTGCCGCTGTCGGTCGGCGTCACGACCACCTGGGCGCCGACCCCCGGGGCGGCGGTGGTCGCGGTGAGCACGAGCGGGGTCGGGCGGGTCGACACGAGCATGGCGGCGACGAGCAACGCGGCGGCCGCGACCCCGGCCGCGGCCAGGGCGAGCGCGGACCAGGGCCGTCGCGCCCGGACGGGGACGCCGTCGCGCGCTCGGGCCTCGGCGATCGCTCGCTCCAGCAGCTCGGGGGGCGGTGCCGCCTCGTGAGCCGCGAGATCCGCGCGGTGCAGGAGCCCCGGGAGGGGGGCGAGCTCGGCCGCCACGGCCGAGCACGGCGGACAGGCCCGCAGATGCGCCTCGACCTGCTCGCGCTCGACGGGCTCGAGGGCCCCGAGGACGAAGGCCCCGAGGGACTCCTCAGCGACGTCGCAGGTCAGCGGGGTCGGTGCGGTCATGCGTGCGCACCTCCCTCGACAAGGATCCGACGCAGGGAGCGCAGACCGTGGAACGCCCGCGACTTCACCGTGCCCGCCGGGATGCCCAGCGTCGCGGCGGTCTCGGCCACGGAACGGCCGCGGAAGAAGGTCTCGACGAGGACGTCGCGGTGGTGCGCCGGCAATGCCTCGAGGGCGGCGGCCACGGTCCATGCCTCCACCGCGCGGTCGAGCTCGTCATCGCCCGGGCGCGCCGCGACGGCCTCGAGAGCGTCCCCGCCGACCTCGTTCGGGCGGGAGCGCTGGGCCCGGAAATGGTCGATGGCGACGTTGCGGGTGACCGTGACGAGCCAGGCGCGCTCGCCCGACGGTCCTGAGTCGGACACCTCCGGGTGCCTCCAGGCGCGCACGAGCACCTCCTGCACGACGTCCTCCGCCCGTTGCCGGTCGCCACCGCACGCCCGGGTCGCGAACGCGAGGAGCGCGGCCCCGTGCTCGGCGTAGATCCGCCGCAGGCGGTCCTCCGAACGATCGGGCGCTCCCATGACCACTAGACGTACCGCACTCATCGTTCGTTCATCCGGTCCGCGAGCCGCGCCGCACGGACGGGCTGGAGGTCGACCCGGGCGATGGTTGAACCTTCTGCCACCGTCAGTCGTAGTACAGGGTGAGACCGACCCCCACCGGCGCGACGTGCGCCGCCCATCCTCACGAGGAGCACCCATGACCGAGCTCGCCGCCAGCCCCGCCAGCGTGGACGAGATCGTCGAGGCGACCCGGCCGAGCCGTCGGCGCGTGCTGGTCACCGGTGGCGTCGTCGCGGCCGCCGCGGCGGTCACCGCGGCCTGCGGGTCGTCCTCCGGCGGCAGCGCCGGTTCGGCAGCGGCGACGTCGAACCCCGCGGGCGCGTCGTCCCCCGCCGGAGGCTCCACGGCTGCGGCGAGCTCCCCGGCCGCCGGCGTCACGGTCGCGACCTCCGCCGTCCCGGTCGGCGGCGGCACGATCCTGGCCGACCAGAAGATCGTCGTGACCCAGCCGACCGCGGGCAGCTACAAGGCGTTCACCGCGGTCTGCACCCACCAGGGCTGCACCGTCGCCTCGGTGGCCAACGGCACGATCACCTGCCCCTGCCACGGCAGCACGTTCAGCGCCGCCGACGGCAGCGTCCAGGCAGGCCCGGCTCCCGCCCCCCTCGCCTCGATCCCCGTCACCGTGTCCGGAACCACCATCACCGTCCAGGCCTGAGCCGACTGCAGTACGCCGAAGCACCCCGGCCCGGGGCGCGGAGGAGGGCGCCGACGCAGGCCGCCCGAAGCGCGACCTGCCTGGAGGCGCAGGCAGTACGCCGAGGCACCCCGGCCCGAGCCCGGAGCGGGCCCCTGCAGGGGGTCCGCGAGGGCGAGCGCGAGGCGGCCGAAGGCCGCCGACCAGGCCGGGGCGCGGAGGCGGGCGGCCTGCCTGGAGGCGCAGACAATCAGGCCTGGAGTCCGAGCGTCTGCATGCGACGGGTGTGGGCCTCGGTGAGGCGGTGGAACATCTCGCCGAGCTCGGCGAGCCCCATGCCGGGGCGGTCGACGCCGCCGACGACCAGCGAGGCGAGGCCGTCCCGCTCGGCGGCGACGTGCTGCGCCTGCGACATCGCCTCGCCGACCAGGCGGCGCCCCCACAGCGCCAGCCGCCCCCCGATCCGGGGGTCCGCGTCGATGGCGGCGCGCACGGTCGCGACGGCGAAGTTCGCGTGGCCGGTGTCGCTGCACACCTCGAGGACCAGGGCGCGGGTCTCCGGATCGACCTGCGCGGCGACCTCGCGGTAGAAGTCGGAGGCGATCCCGTCGCCGACGTAGGCCTTGACCAGGCTCTCCAGCCAGTCGCCCGGGGCGGTCTTGGCGTGGAACTCCGCGATCGCCTCCACGAACGGCTCCATGGCGGTCGCCGGATCGGCGCCCAGCTCCGCGAGCCGCTCGGCGAGGCGGGTGAAGTGGCGGATCTCGGCAGTGGCCATGAGCGCGAGCGCCGCCTCGTCCGAGATCGACGGGGCCAGGGACGCGTCCGCGGCGAGGCGCTCGAAGGCGACGAGCTCGGTGTAGGCGAGGACGCCGAGCAGGTCGACGACGGCGAGCCGGTAGCCCTCGTCGTCGACGAGGTCGGAGGGCTGCGGCGCGTCGGGGTGACCGTGGCCGTGCGGGGTGTCGCTCACGGGTCCGGAGCGTACGGCGTCCCACGCCCGATGGCGGGTCGACCACCCCATCGGCGAGCCGTGGGGACCCCCGTGGCGCGCTCGGCGGGGGCCGGGGCCGATCCCCGGTAGACTGGACCGGTCATCACCGGTCACGGCCGACGCATCAACCACCTCCGTGACCAGCCCGCCGACGGCGCCCTCACGGGAGCACGGCGAGTCCTGGGAGTCGCAGAACCCCTCCGCAGACCCTCGGACGCGCGTGCGCAGCGTCACGACTCTGCGCCTCGGCCTACCCACGGAGCACGCCCTGAGCACCGAGACCGACCTGCACACCGACGCGACACCCGACGTCGACATGATGTCCGCCCCGATCGTCGAGCCGAAGACCTTCGCGGAGCTGGGCGTTCACCCCAAGACCGTCGAGGCGCTCGCCGAGGACGGCATCATCACCGCCTTCCCGATCCAGGAGCTCACCCTCCCCCTCGCCCTGGCGGGCAACGACCTCATCGGCCAGGCCAAGACCGGCACGGGCAAGACCCTCGGTTTCGGCATCCCGGCGCTCCAGCGCCTCATCGCCCCCGACGACGAGGGCTTCGACGACCAGCCCGACGCCGTCAAGGGCAAGCCGCAGGCGCTCATCATCGTGCCGACCCGCGAGCTCGGCATCCAGGTCGCGAGCGACCTGCAGAAGGCCGGTCGCAAGCGCGGCGTCCGCGTCCTGTGCGTCTACGGCGGCCGGGCCTACGAGCCCCAGGTCGAGGCGCTGCAGAAGGGTATCGAGGTCGTCGTCGGAACTCCGGGACGCCTCATCGACCTCGCGCGCCAGGGACTCGTCAACCTCAAGAACGTCAAGACGCTGGTCCTCGACGAGGCCGACGAGATGCTCGACATGGGTTTCCTGCCCGACGTCGAGCGCATCGTGGCGCTCGTCCCGCCGGTGCGCCAGACGATGCTGTTCTCGGCCACGATGCCGGGCCAGATCGTCGCGCTGGCGCGTCGTTACATGACGCAGCCGACGCACATCCGCGCGATCAACCCCAACGACGACAGCACCCTGGTCGCCGCCACCGAGCAGCACGTGTGGCGCGCGCACAGCATGGACAAGCAGGAGATCATCGCGCGCGTCCTGCAGGCCGAGGGCCGTGGGCTCACGATCATCTTCTGCCGCACCAAGCGCAACGCCCAGCGCGTGTCCGACGACCTCGTCGACCGCGGCTTCGCCGCTGCGGCCGTCCACGGCGACCTCGGCCAGGGGGCCCGCGAGCAGGCGCTCCGGGCGTTCCGCAACGGCAAGGTCGACGTCCTGGTCGCCACCGACGTCGCCGCGCGCGGCATCGACGTCGCCGACGTCACCCACGTCATCAACTGGGAGTGCCCGGAGGACGACAAGACCTACCTGCACCGCATCGGCCGCACCGGCCGCGCCGGCAACTCGGGCGTCGCGCTCACGCTCGTCGACTGGGACGACCTGCACCGCTGGAAGATGATCGCCCAGACCCTCGGCCTCCCCTTCGAGGAGCCCATCGAGACCTACTCCTCGAGCCCGCACATCTACACCGGCCTGAACATCCCCGAGGGCACGAAGGGCCGGCTGCCCAAGGGCAAGCAGCAGCGCGCCGGGCTCGACGCGGAGGTGCTCGAGGACCTCGGCGAGACCGGCGCCGCCGCGGGCAAGCGCAACAAGACGCACACGCCCGACAAGCACCACAAGGACAAGCACGAGCACGGCCACAAGGACCACAAGGGCTCGAAGGACCACGCCGGCTCGAAGGACCACGCCGGCTCGAAGGACCACGCGGACGCGCCGAAGGACGAGGATCGCGCGCCGCGCGAGCCGCGTCAGCCGCGAGAGCGCCGGCGTACGCGTGGTGGCACGGCGGGTGACGGCTCGGCGGCGTCGACGTCGTCGGTCGCCGTGGCGGAGGGTTCAGAGCCGTCCGCCACGTCCGCCCCCTCCACCGGGCCGGACCCGTCCGCGACCGCGGCCGCAGCGACGCCGCGCCGTCGTCGTCGCGGCGGCCGCGGTCGCGGTCGCAGCCCCGAGGGCACCGCCGGCGAGCCCGAGTCGTCGCACCCGGCCGGCCCCGAAGACTGACCGCAGGGGACCTTCTCGCTGTCGACTTCGCTGTCGACGATCCGCCGGCCGAGCCCGAACCGGCCGGCAGGGGCCTCGTTGGCCTGACGTGCACGCGGGGCCGAGTGCGTGCCGAGCGACCGGCTCAGGCGTGACCGGCTGCGCGCGCGGCCTCGCGGGCGGCGAGCAGGTAGCGCGCATGGTCGCGATAGGCCTCCACCCCGCGCAGGTGCGGCGACGTCGACAGGGCGGAGCGGCCGAGCGCGGGGGCCTCGGCGAAACGGACGGACCGCGCGATCGGAGGATCGAGGACGGGGACGTCGTAGCGCTCCGCAATGTCGGCGAGCACCGCACGGGCGTGCGTCGTGCGCCCGTCGTACATCGTGGGCAGGATCCCGCTGATCCGCAGCCGCGGGTTGGTGATCCGGGCGACGTCGCGCACGGTCTCCACGAGCTGCCCGACGCCGCGGTGCGCGAGCGTCTCGCACTGCAGCGGCACGATGACCTCGTCGGCCGCCGTCAGGGCGTTGATCGTGAGGATCCCGAGGGTCGGCGGGCAGTCCAGGATCACCCAGTCGTAGTGCGAGCGCAGGTCGCCGAGGGCGTCGTCGAGCGTGTGCTCGCGCCCGCCGCGGCTGAGCAGCGACGCCTCAACCTGGGCCAGCTCGATGCTGGCGGGGACGAGGTCGACGCCGTCCTGCGTGGCGACCACGACGTCGCGGATGCGCGCCGCACCGGTGAGCACGTCGTGCACCGAGTGCACGAGGTCCTCGGGGTCGATGCCGAGGGAGAACGTGAGGCAGGCCTGCGGGTCGAGGTCGACGAGGAGGACCTGCTGGCCGAGCTCGGCAAGGGCGACACCCAGGCAGGCCACGGTCGTCGTCTTGCCGACGCCGCCCTTCTGGCTCGCCACCGCGATCGTCCGCGTCACGCGCTCGCCACCTCCCCGTGGTCCCGGGGCCGACGTACCCGGTCCCGGTCCGTAGTCTGCCGTCCGTGAGCACCCCGCCCTACGTCGACCTCCCCGAGCCCGTGCGCCGCGTCACGCTGCCGACCGCCCGCGGCGGTCTCGCAGCGCTGCGAATCGAGGCCGTCGGGGACCCGGCGGGGACGATCCTGCTCGTCCCGGGGTGGACGGGGTCCAAGGAGGACTTCATCGCGGTCCTCGAGCCGCTCGCGGCACTCGGCTGGACCGTCGTCGCCTACGACCAATGCGGGCAGTACGAGTCGGCCGGTCCCGACGACGAGGCGGCGTACTCCCTGGCCCTGCTCGCCGGCGACCTCCTCGAGGTCGTCGCCGGTCTCGGGCCGGGGCCGGTGCACGTCGTCGGCCACTCCTTCGGGGGGCTCGTGTCGCGCGAGGCCGTGCTCGCGACGAGCGGCGACGGGATCGCCTCGCTCACCCTGCTCTGCTCCGGGCCCGGCTCGCTCCCGCAGCGCCACCACGACGGCATGGGAGCGCTGCACAGCGCGCTCCCGCACGTGCCCCTGGAGGTCGTCTACGACGTCAAGGAGGCTGCCGACCGGGAAGGCGGGTGGCGACCGCCTACCGATGCCGTGGGGGCCTTCATGCGCCTGCGCTTCACCTCGAACAACCCCTACGGGCTGCGGGCCAAGACCGGGATCCTGCTCGACACGCCCGATCGCACCGACGAGCTGGCGGCGCTCGCCCGGGACGGCTTCCCGGTGGCCGTTGTCTACGGCCCGGGCGACGACGCCTGGACCCTCGCGGAGCAGGACCGAGTCGCCGCCGCAGTGGGCACGACCCCGGTCGTGGTCCCCGGCACCGGGCACTCCCCCGCGGCCGAGCAGCCGGGACCGACCGCAGCCGTCCTCGATGCCCTGCTGCGTGGTTTCGCGGCCCGCTCCGGCGGGTAGACGACTGCGGTGACCCGGCTTCACCTCGCGCTCGCGCACGCCCCTGAGGTCGTGAGCGGGGCGCGGCGCGATGCGGGCGACCATGTCCGCGCCGCGTGGCCGTCGCTGCCCGGGATCGAGGACCTCGTCGACGACGTCCGGCTGGTCACCAGTGAGCTGGTCGGCAACGCGGTGCGCCACGGCGAGTCGCCGGTGACGCTCGACGTCGACCTCACCGAGCGCGACGGCAGGCGCCGCGTGGTCATCACCTGCCACGACGCAGGTCCCTGGGACGGGACGGACCCGAGCCCGTCGAGCGGGCGAGGGCTGGTCATCGTGCGCGCTCTGTGCACCGCGCTCGACATCGACGCCGACGCCACCCACACGACCGTGGTGGCCGTCCTCGAACGCTGACGCGGCGGGCTGCCCCACGGGTTCGGCCAGGGCCGGTCGCAGTCGGTGGTGTTCGCCGTGCTGATCCTCGTCATGGTCTTCCGCCCGCAGGCGATCCTCGGCGAGCGCGCCACCGACAAGGTCTGACGGGTCAGGTCAGGCTGCAGGTCCCCGGGCGAGGCTCTCCGCCACACGGGTGCCGAGCTCCACCTCGTCGATGATCGCCTGCGCGCCGTAGAGGGCGAGGTCGGAGTAGGCGTTGAGGTCGGCGAGGAGGGCGTCGCGTTCGGCGTTGGTCACGGTCGGTCGACGAGCGGGCACGGCGGGGAGTTCCGTCCTGGAATGTGGCCTCGCTCCTATGCTGGCCGGATGAGGCTCGACGTTACCGGCGACGTGTGGTTCTGGCGTGGACCCTCGCCGTACCACTTCGTGACGGTCGACGACGACGCCTCCGCCGCGATCAAGGCGGCGTCGGCGGCGGTGACCTACGGCTGGGGAATGATCCCGGTGACGGCGCAGGTCGGCGTCACCGAGTGGACGACGTCGCTGTTCCCCAAGGACGGCCGCTACCTCGTCCCCCTGAAGGACAAGGTGCGGGAGGCCGAGGACCTCGACGTCGGTGACGCCGTGACCGTCCGCCTGCTCATCGACGTCTGAGCACGGCGGAGGCGTCGTCGAGTCCACCGCGGACGACGACGGGTCAGTGCGGCTTGAGCAGGATCTGCAGCGAGATCACGATGAGGCCGACCGCTCCCCCGCCGAGGCCGGCCGCGGCCAGCCGCCACCGGCGGATCCCGGCGCGGTGCGCAGCCACCCACGTGAGCACGACGAGGGTGACAACACCGGTCCACAGCAGCACCGCGATCGTGCTGCGAGCGTCGAGCGGGCTGAGCCATCCGATCCCGGCGATCAGAAGGGACGGCACCGCGGCGACGAGGATCGTCAGCTGGCCCCGCGCGAGCTCGCCCCACTCGGCGCCGCTGAGCGGGCGCTGCACGCGGTAGTGCTCCTCGATCCCCTCCGAGAACAGGTGCGCGATCGCCAGGGCCACCAGCGGCGCGATGATGACCACGGCCACGCCGGCGAAGCTCGCGAGCTCGGCCCAGCCGTCGTAGACGGCGAGCACGGACATGAGCACGACCGTCGCGTAGACGACGCGCTCGAGACGCACCTCGAGCGGGCCGATGCGCAGGTGCTCCGGGTCCTCGGCCACGACCCGAGTCTGCCCCACGATCAGTCGGCGAGTCCGTCCCACGGCGCGAGGTCGCTCGAGGCCTCACGTCCCGCGGGGCAGTGGCGCCGGAAGTCGCACCACGAGCACATCGACCCGGGCGACGGGGGGAAGGCGGCATCGATCGCCTCGATCGCGTCGGCGTCGCCGTCCGCAGCGTCCTCGGTGCGAGCCGCGAGCCCCTCGTGCCAGCGCGCCTGCGCCGCCGACGCCTCCTCGGCGATGGCCTCGGCGCGCCCGAGGTGACGCTCGAGTGACTCCTCGGTGTGGTCGTGTGCCGCGACCGTGGCGCTCGGCAGGTGGTGCAGCTCGACCCGACGGCAACGGGTGCGCATCGTGCGCCGCGCCGCGACGACGTAGACCGCGAGGGCGAGCGAGGACTTCGCGTCGTCGTCGTCGAGCGCGCGCCGACCCGTCTTGTAGTCGACGATCACGAGCTCCTCACCGCCGTCGTCGCTGGGGCGACGGTCGATGCGGTCGACCCGCCCGGACAGGGCCATGCCGTGCGTCGCCGTCGCCACGGTGCGCTCGACGCCGGCCGGCTCGTCGGTCGGGTCGAGGCCCGCGACGTACGACGAGGTCATCGCCGCGGCGCGGTCGCGCCACTGCGCGGACTGCGCGTCGTCTCGGAACCCGTCGATGAGCCACCCCCGGGCGACGAGCTCCTCGGCGGCCTCCGACGTACGCCGCTCGGGCGCCAGCGACCACCAGTCGCGCAGCGCGTTGTGCACCGAGGACCCCACGCTGTTGTGCGCCCAGGGCAGGCCCTTCTGGCGCCGGTCGAGGTAGGTGAAGCGGTACCTGCGCGGGCAGGCCAACCAGGTGTCGAGCTTCGTGGGCGTGCAGGTGAAGAGCTTGCGCGGCATGCCGTCGAGGGTGTTCTGCATCGTCACGACCCGTGGGCGGCGATGAAGCCGAAGACGCCGTCGGCGATGAGCTGCACGGCGATGGCGGCCAGGAGCAGACCGGCGATGCGGGTGAGCACGAGGATCCCCGTGGGGCGCAGGACCCGGGCGAGGAACACCGAGTAGCGCATGACCAGGTAGATCGTGACGTGGATCGCCACGATGCCGACCACGAGAGCCACCACCTCGGGCGCCGTGTCGGACTGTCGCACGAACAGGATGGTCGCGACGATCGCTCCCGGTCCGGCGAGCAGCGGCGTGCCCAGCGGCACCATCGCGACGTTGACGTCGTCGACCTCCTCCGGCTCGTCGGTCTTCCCGGTGAGCAGCTCCAAGGACACGATGAGCAGGAGCAGACCCCCCGAGGCCTGCATCGCCGGCAGCGTGATGCCCAGGAACGTCAGGATCCGGTCGCCGAAGACCGCGAACAGGACGATCACGCCGAACGAGGTCAGCGCCGCCTGGAGCGCGAGCCGGGCCATCGCCGCGGCCCCGCGGCGCGCGGTGAGCGCGAGGAAGATCGGGATGATGCCGGGCGGGTCCATGATCACGAAGAGCGTGAGGTAGACCGACCCCAGCAGCTTGGGATCGAGCCACGACGACATGGGTCGTCAATCTACGCGAGGGCCGCGCCGTCGGACCGCGGCGCGACGGTCTGCGAGGTCAGTCGGCGAGGTGCGGCGAGAGCAGAGCGACCGGGAGCTCGGGGAGCAGGGCGCGGCTGCCGGGGTCGCGCAGGTCGACGAGCCGGAGGTCGTCGTGCACGACCATCCACTCGTCGACCGGCCACGCCACGGCCCACAGCCAGAGCCCGCCCGCCTCGCCGACGTAGGCGGCCCGGTCGGAGACGGGCAGCGACCAGAGCGCAGTGGGACGGCCGTCCGCCGTCAGCCGCGTGTCCCGCGGCAAGGAGGCCAGCTCCGGGCCAGGGTCGGTCGTGTCGAGACCCGCGTAGGACGCCCCGAGCCCGATGCCCGGTTCCTCGGCCACGAGCACGAGCTCGGCCTGGCGCGAGGTGATCCCCGGCCCCATCAGCGCGACGGCGACCGCCCGGGACGGCCCGGTCCCGCCGGTGCGGCGTACGCCGCTGACCGCCCAGCCCGGTGGCATCGGCCACGGCACCCAGACGGGGACGGCGGACGACGATGCCGCGTCGGTGAAGTGGTGGACCTCGGGCGGGCGCGCCGGGTGCAGCGGCTCGACGACACCGTGGGCGTCGCAGGTCCACGCCCCGGCGTTCTCGGGGGTCCGGAGCGTCCCCCGGCAGCGCACGCACACCGGATCGGGCATGTGTCCTCCGGGGAGGACGTTCTCCTGCCGCCGGTGCGCAGTCAAGTGCGGGGCGGAGGTCACACTGGGTGGGTGACCGACGACTCCCCTCGACGTGTGCCGTGCGCCGCAGCGGTCGTGGTCCACGAGGGGCGGCTGCTGGTCGTGCGGCGCGGCCGGGAGCCGGGCCGCGGACGCTGGTCCGTGCCGGGCGGTCGGGTCGAGCCGGGCGAGTCGGTGGCACGGGCCTGCGCCCGTGAGGTCCGCGAGGAGACCGGGCTCGACGTCGAGGTCGGTGCGGTCGTCGGACGCGTGGAGCGGGCCGCCCCGGACGGCGCGACCTATGTCATCGACGATCTCGCCTGCACCGTGCGCGGCTCCACGACGCCGACCGCCGGCGACGACGCGGACGAGGTCCGCTGGGTCACCCGGGACGAGCTCGCCGAGCTGCCCCTCGTCGACCTCCTGCTCGAGACCCTCGACGGCTGGGGCGTGCTCGACTCGCTGCGCTGACGCTGCGGCTCCCGGCGCCGGCCCTCGTGCTCGAGGGGGTGCACCCGATGCGGTGCACCCCCTCGCTGCCGCACAGGCGATCAGGCCTCGGGCTTGGCCTCTCCCTCGGACTCCTTGGCCGCGGCCTTGATGTCGTCGGCGAGCACGTCGTCGACCGCCTTCTCGACGATCGCGTTGGCCTTGTCGAGGGCCTTGCGGATCTCGATCACACCGGGGTCGGAGACCAGCGCGAGGATGCCGGAGTGTCCGGGCTGGATGGCGTCGGCGAGCTCGGCCTCGAGCTCGTTCTTGTGGTGGGTCTCGCGCAGCTTGCCGACCGCGGCGCCACCGGCACCGAGGACGACGGCGCTGCCGATGATCGACGGCGGGAACAGGACGCCGAGCACGACGCCACCCACGACGCCCCAGCCGAGGCCGCGGCGGGTGCTGTGGTCGGTGGCCTTCTGCACCTCGACCTGGCCGTCGGCCTCGCGCTTGATGACGAGGACGCCCTCGATCTCGACGCGCTTGCCGTCCTCGACCTCCTTGAGGAGCTCGTAGGCCTCCCACGCGGTCTCGGTGTCGCTGAAGTCGGCGACGAACAGGGTGTAGGCACCGTCGGAGATGGCCGTGGCCTCGACCGTGAGGTCGCTCGCGTCGGTGGCGGCGGGCGTGGTGTCTTCGGACATGTCAGGACTCCTGGTTCGGCGGTCGACGCGCGGAGTGCCGCGACGTCGGGACACGACGACCCTAGACCGACCGTCGGGACCCGGCTCGGGCCATCGCGGGATTCATCCGATCAGGACGAGGGAGCCGGGCGCGGCGGGAGCCAGGTCACGGGGAGGCCGTGCGCCGGCGAGTCCGCGTACTGCACCGGATCGCCCGGATCGGCGGCACACGCCGACTGGCGGGGCGGGACGGGCCACCAGTGGGCGACGAGGGCGTGGGACGACGCGAAGGTGTCGCCGAGGTACTCGCGCGCGACGCGGACCACGGGCGCGTCGGCCGAGGCCATCGCGCCGAGCCGGTCGAAGCACTGCTCGGCCTCCGCGCGCTTCTCCGCGGACAGGTAGAACCAGGTCGAGGAGTGCCACACCACCAGCACGCTGCCGGGACGCGGCCGCAGGGTGCGCAGGTGATCGACGAGGTCGGAGCGCACCAGGGTCACGGAGACGGTCTCGAAGAGGCGGTAGGCCGCGCGCAACCGGTCGAGCCGCTCGGCCTGGTCCGGCCACACGAACGACGTCAGGTGCAGCCGGCCCTCGGTCGTCGTGACGTCGACGGGGTCGAGGTCGCAGCCGATCCGTTCGGCGACGGTGGGCGCCACGTCGTCGGGTGGCAACGGGTCGCCCTCCCACGCGTCGTCGAGGCGCAGCGGCGAGCCGAGCGGTCCGACGCCGCCGCCGGGCCAGGTGACCCGGACCCGGTCGGCGAGCAGGTTCAGACCCGCGGAGGCGCCGAGCTCGTGCAGGCGGACCGGGAGGTCGTACGCCGCAGCCACCAGCTGCAGGGCGCCGGCGAGCGCGGCCGTGCGGCCGGGGTCGTTGGTCTGCGGCGGCGACGCCAGCAGCCCGGGGAGCCGCTCCTCGTGGGCGGCCAGTGCGTCGACCCACGCCCGGTAGCAGGCACCGCGGCCGTTCGCGTCGCTCGGCGCGGTGCCCCCGACCGACGGGAACCACAGCGCCAGCGCCGGCGCCGCGCGCTCGAGCACGAGCCGGTGCGCCGCGCCCAGGACGCGCAGCGGCACCAGGTCGCCGGTGCGGGAGTCGGCCCACGGTGCCAGCAGGTCGGTGAGTCGGCTCGGGCCGGTGAGGTCCAGCGACGCGGCGCGGCAGAGGTCGGCGTACATCCGGGATCCGTTGCGCAGGGCGGCGTGGTGCTGCTGCGCGAAGGCGGACGCGAGCCCTAGTCGGTCCTCGAACTCGTGCGCCACGGGGTCAGGCGGTGGCGGGCGGCAGGCCGTCGCTGGTCTCGGCGACCGCGTCGGTCGCCTTCTGCACAGCCTCGTCGATCGCCGACTGCGTCGGCGCGGTCGCGGTGGGCCCGGGCGGTTCGGGCGGCCAGGAGCCCCCGAGGCCGAGGATCCGGCGCGCCTCGCCGATGACCGCCTGCTCGCAGAGCACGTCGTAGCGCGACGCCTGGAGCTGCTGGCGCGAGACGAAGTCGCGCTTGCCTCCCGTCATCGCGTGCGAGACGAGGCCCCACACGATGCCGAAGGCTGCGCCGTAGAGCAGGCCGAGGCCGACGAGAGGGAGGAGCCCCCCGGTGGTGCCGCTGAAGAGCCCCACGAACAGTCCGATCGCCGTACCGAACCACGCACCGGTGAACATCCCCGACATGGCGGCGCGGCCCCAGGTGAGCCGTCCGAGAACCGACTCGACGATGCGGACGTCGACCCCGACGATCGCGACGTTCTGCACCGGGAAGCCGTTGTCCGACAGCGTGTCGACGGCCTTCTGGGCGCCGGCGTAGTCGTCGTAAGACGTCAGCACGGGACGACGCGTCACATCCATCGCCGCGTTGCGCGGCCCCATCGAAGTGCTCATGCCCTCCACCCTAGGCCGGGGTCGCTCAGCGGCGCTTGTAGTCCTCGAGGAGGCGGCGACCGATGATCATGCGCTGGATGTCGGCGGTGCCCTCGCCGATGAGGAGCATCGGGGCCTCGCGGTAGAGGCGCTCGATCTCGTACTCCTTGGCGTAGCCGTAGCCGCCGTGGATCCGGAAGGAGTCCTCGACGACCTCCTTGCAGTACTCGGACGCGAGGTACTTCGCCATGCCGGCCTCGAGGTCGTTGCGCTCGCCCGCGTCCTTCTTGCGCGCGGCCTTGACCATCATCTGGTGCGCGGCCTCGACCTTCACGGCCATGTCGGCGAGGCGGAACTGAACCGCCTGGTGCTCGGCGATCTGCTTGCCGAAGGTGTGCCGCTGCTGGGCGTAGTCGATGCCGAGCTCGAACGCGCGCAGCGCGAGACCGCAGGCGCGGGCGGCGACGTTGACACGGCCGACCTCGACGCCGTCCATCATCTGGTAGAAGCCCTTGCCCGGCTCACCACCGAGGACCCGGTCGGCGGGGATGCGCAGGCCGTCCATCACCAGCTCGGTGGTGTCGACGCCCTTGTAGCCCATCTTGTCGATCTTCCCGGGGATGGTGAGTCCCGGGCGGACCTCGCCGAACCCGGCGGGCTTCTCGACCAGGAACGTGGTCATCTTCTTGTAGACGCTCGCGCCCTCGGGCGCCTCGGCGTCGGTGCGCACGAGGACGGCCGTCAGCGTGGAGCTGCCGCCGTTGGTGAGCCACATCTTCGCGCCGTTGAGGACGAAGTCGTCGCCGTCGCGCACGGCCTTCGAGGTGATGGCGGAGACGTCGGACCCGCAGTGCGGCTCGGACATCGAGAAAGACCCGCGGACCTCGCCGGTGGCCATCCTCGGCAGGAAGTACTGCTTCTGCTCCTCCGTGCCGTGCTGCATCAGCATGTAGGCCACGATGAAGTGCGTGTTCACGATGCCGGACACCGACATCCAGCCGCGGGCGATCTCCTCCACGCACAGCGCGTAGGTCAACAGCGACTCGCCCAGGCCGCCGTACTCCTCGGGGATCATCAGACCGAAGATCCCCATGTCCTTCATGCCCTCGACGATCTCCGTCGGGTACTCGTCGGCGTGCTCGAGCTCCTGCGCCGCGGGGATGATCTCCTTCTCGACGAACTCGTGCACCGCCTCGAGGATCGCGCTCTGGTCCTCGCTGAGTCCCTCGGTCTGCGCCAGCCGGCCCATGGCTCGTTCCTCTCGCGTGTCGGCGTCCCGCGCGTGCTCGCGGCGGGCGCTGGAGTCCTGCTCCGGAGTATTGCCTCCCGCCCTCCCGCTTCTGCTGTCGGGTGGGGTCGCTCGAACGGGCAATGTAAAGCAGATTTGACGTCGAGTCTGATCTTCTTTACCTTGAGGTATGTCAAGAATGTTAGACATCGGAGGAACCATGGCTCACCAGGAGAAGCGCGCCTGGATCATGCTCGTCGTCACGCTCGTCGTCTACCCGGCGTACGTCGTGATCGTGCTGCGGAACGCCGCGGACGGACCGCTCGTCGACGTCGCCTACGCGTCGACCCTGCTGTGGTCGATCGGCATCGCCATCGCCGCCAACATCGTGCTCGACATCGCCACCTCGATGGGCACGCCGCGCAGCGAGTACAAGGCCGACGCCCGCGACAAGGAGATCGCCCGCGTCGGCGACCTCACCGGGCAGTCGCTGCTCGTAGTCGGAGCCGTCGCCGCCATGGTGCTCGCGATGCTCGACACCAACCAGTTCTGGATCGCGAACGTCCTCTACCTGGGATTCGTCCTCTCCGCCCTCCTCGGTTCGCTGGCGAAGATCGCCGGCTACCGCGACGGGTTCCAGACATGGTGAAGCCGACGCGCGTCACGAACTCGATCCGCACCCTGCGCTTCGCGCACGGCGAGATGACCCAGGCCGACCTCGCGGAGCGCATCGGCGTCACGCGGCAGACCGTCATCGCGATCGAGCAGGGCAAGTACTCGCCCTCGCTCGAGGTCGCGTTCCAGATCGCCCACGTCTTCGGCGTCCCGCTCGACGACGTGTTCCAGTACCCCGAATCGGAGTGATCACCATGAAGGCCATCGTCCAGGACGCGTACGGCGACATCGACGTGCTGCGGCTCGACGACGTCGAGGTCCCCGCCATGGGTCCGACCGACGTCCTCGTGCGGGTGCACGCGGCCGGGGTCGACCCCGGCGTGTGGCACCTCATGACGGGGCGGCCCTACCTCGTGCGCGCGCTCGGCTTCGGCCTGCGCGCACCGAAGGTCCGGGTTCGCGGCCGCGACGTGTCCGGCGTCGTCGAGGCGGTCGGGCGCGATGTGACGCGCTTCGCCGTCGGCGACGAGGTCTACGGCACCTGCGAGACCGGATCGTTCGCGGAGCTCGCCGTCTCCCCGGAGAAGCGGCTCGCCCACAAGCCGGCGACGCTCACCTTCGAGCAGGCTTCGACGGTCCCGATCTCCGGTCTCACTGCGCTGCAGGCCGTCCGCGACGTCGTGCACGTGGGCAGCGGTCAGAAGCTGCTCGTCATCGGCGCCGGTGGCGGCGTGGGCTCGTTCGCCGTGCAGATCGCGACCGCGTACGGAGCCGACGTCACCGGCGTGTGCTCGGCCGGCAACGCCGACCTCGTCCGATCGCTGGGAGCCGTCGACGTCATCGACTACGCCGTCGAGGAGATCGACTCGCGCGGCCCGGTGTTCGACGCGATCGTCGATACCGCCGGCAACCGCAAGCTCTCGTTGCTGCGCCGAGCGCTGACGCCGACCGGGGTCGCCGGCATCGTCGGCGGCGAGGCAGGATCCGGGGCGGTGTTCGGCGGCTTCGAGCGCCAGCTCGGCGCACCGCTCACCTCGTTGTTCGGCGGGCAGAAGCTGCGCCCCGTCACCGCGAAGGAGAACGCCGCCGACCTCGAGGTGATGACCGGGCTCATCGACTCGGGTGCCGTGACGCCGGCGGTCGGTCGCGTCTACCCGCTGGCGGACGCTCCGCTGGCCATCCGCGACAACCACGACGGTCACGCCCGCGGCAAGGCCGTCGTGAGCGTCATCCCGTCCTGAGCTCCGCGGCCGAGGCGCACGAACGACGGGTGCCGCCTCGGGTCGGAGTTGACTGTCGGAGGCCCCAGTTCGACTGAGCGCCACGATCGTCGACGCGAAACCCGTTGCGCTGCATGCGAAATCGGGTGCGTCGGGTCTTGACGCGAGTCGCACTGGTGTACGAGGATGGAGCCGTGGCGAACCGACCCGACCGTGACGACGAGCGCCCCGGCGCGGTCGACCCGTCGGTGTCGGGCACGCCGTCGAGGCCGCCGAGTCGGCGTTCGCCGAAGCCGGTGAGTCGGCGTTCGAGTTCGCCGAGTCGGCGTTCGGGGAGGTCGTGCTGCGCTCGTCGGATGTCGCCGAAGCCGAGGCCGCCTGGTCCGGGCTCACCGTCCCCACCCGCTACGTCACCGGGAGCCGGGACCCGTTCTTCGGACGCAAGCACGCGGACCGGACAGCGGCACTGCGACCCTCGCCCGAACGCAGCGCGGTGCTGCTTGAGGGGGCTGGGCACCACCCGCGCTTGGACGTGCCCCTGCAGCTGCTCACAGTCCTGATCCAGGTCATCGGCGAGAGCGGTGTGCACCATGCCCTGACGGAGCCGGGGACCGAGGCCGTGTGACTGCCGACCCCGAGCCCAAGGACAGAGAGGGGATGCCAAGGGGGCTGCCGGTGGCAAGGTGTGCGGGAGCCGATACGGCCGGTCCGCTGGGCGAGGCGGAACGGCAGCGATGTCGGGCCGGGGTGGGCTTACGCAGCGACCGGCTCAGGCTCGACGGCGTTCTCGGGGAACGTAGGCGCTGTCGTGTGTCGGCTCTTGAGCAGGTACCTCACAACGAGCACGGTGATGACCGACTTCCCGACGGCGAAGATCAGCGAGGCGGTCTGGGTCGGGGCGTCGCGGACGAACGGGGCCATGCTCGGAAGGACGTCCCCGGTCGTCGAGACCACGAGCGCGAGCATCAGGTTGTTGGCCCAGTGCAGCCCGACCGACATGAGCAGTGACCCGGTCTGCCAAGCGACGTAGGCCATGGTGAGACCGAACACCAGGTAGGGCAGCAGCGGCGCGAAGCCGCCCCTGTAGCCGTCGATGTTGCCCTTGTGCCCGAACGCGAAGCCCAGCGCGGGGAGCAGGATGACGAGGGTCGCGTTGCGCGTGATGCGCCCCATCAACTGCTCGGTGTAGCCCCGGTAGTACGCCTCCTCGTAGCCGACCTGCAGAAGCAGGCCGATCACCGCGACGGCCAAGAAAGGCAGGAACGAACCCGCGTCCAGGTTCGCCGAGTGCACGGCGGTCATCCGGAGGGACCCGACCGTCATGACGACAATCGCGACCACACCGATGCCCAGGCCGAGGAACAGGTCGCTCCACCGCGTCCCGCGAGCGGGCAGCGCGACGCTGCCACCCGGACGGCCGAGCCAGCGCATCACGAAGTACAGCGCGATCAGGCCACCGAGCGCGGGCGCGGACAGGATCAGCAACTGCGCGACCTTGCTGTCCGGCGGCGTCGGGTAGGCGTCGTTGAGGAAGCTGCGCGGGAACTGCCACACCGCGATCACGATGCACAGCCCGACCAGGTAGCGGACGTAGGTCGCCCGCCCCGGCCGGGACCAATCCAGGTAGTGCGAGACCGCCCGCACGTCGGACATCGGCGCTCCTTCATCGGATGAGGGCAGCGTCTTCATCGGATGAGGGCAGCGTCGGCGTCGCGGCCACGCGGACCCTACCGGGCGATCCACGACCCAGCACTGCACAGCCCATCGGGGACCCGGAACCAGAACGACCCCATGCCACGGCCAGTTGTCCCTCGCGCCGGGGCGCCTTCGTGAGGGTTCGGCGCGGCCCGCCACGCGCTGCGGCCGGCCGCACCCGGTGACCGCACGCCTGGCATGCTCGACCGGCACAGGACTGCGGCCGGAGCAGGTCCGACCGATCGACATCCCGGGAGGACACTCGCCATGACCACCGTCTGCGTCGCCGGCGCCACCGGGTGGACGGGTCGGCCGATCGCGGAGGCCGTCCTCGCCACCGACGACCTCGAGCTCGGCGGTGCGGTGTCCCGCTCCGCGGCCGGCCACGACCTCGGCGAGGCGTGGGCCACCGCGCCCGTGGGAGTGACCGTGGTCGCCGACGTCGCCGAAGCCCTGGACGGGGTCGAGGTGCTCGTCGACTACACGACGCCGTCGGCCGCGAAGCCCAACGCCCTCACCGCCATCGCCGCCGGCGTGCACGTGGTCATCGGCACGAGCGGCCTGTCGGCGGCCGACTTCGCCGAGATCGACGACGCCGCGCGAGAGCGGGGAGTCGGCGTCGTCGCTGCGGGCAACTTCTCCCTCACGGCCGCGATGGCCCAAGCCGCTGCGTTGCTCGTCGCCCGGTTCCTGCCCCAGCGCGAGATCATCGACTACGCCTCCGCGGGCAAGCCCGACAGCCCGAGCGGCACGGCCCGCGAGCTCGCCGAGCGACTGGCCGACGTCTCGACGCACCCGCTGGTCGTGCCGGTCGCGGACACCGCCGGACACCCGGAGGCGCGCGGTGCCGACATCGCCGGGACACAGGTGCACTCGTTGCGGCTGCCGAGCTTCGTCGTGTCGACCGAGATCGTGTTCGCGCAGTCCGACGAGCGGCTCACCATCCGGCACGACGCCGGTGGAACGCCCACGCCGTACGTCGCGGGCACCCTGGTCGGGATCCGCGCCGTGCCGACGCTCGTAGGCCTCGTCCGGGGCCTCGACGCCCTGCTGCTGCGCGACTGAGCGACGCCCGAGCCGACGGGCTGGGGCACGGCGGCCTACAGCAGGAAGCCGGCGGGGAACGGGTCGTCAGGATCCAGGATGTACTGCGCCGTGCCGGTCACCCAGGCGCGGCCGGTGATCGTGGGCACGACGGCCGGGATGCCGGCCACCGTCGTCTCCTCCACGAGCCGGCCCGTGAACGTCGTGCCGATGAAGGACTCGTTCACGAAGTCGGTGTCCAGGGCGAGCTCGCCGCGCGCGTGCAGCTGCGCCATGCGGGCCGAGGTTCCCGTGCCGCACGGTGAGCGGTCGAACCAGCCTGGGTGGATCGCCATCGCATGCCTGCTGCGCCGCGCGTCGGAGCCCGGCGCCTCGAGGTAGACGTGGTGGCACTCGCGGATCGCGGGGTTCTCGGGGTGCACCGGCACGTCGGTGGCGTTGATCGCCTCCATCATCGCCAGGGAGACGTCGAGCATCCGCTGCTTCTCGTTGCGCTCGAAGGGGATCCCGAGCCGCTCGATCGGCACGATGGCGTAGAAGTTGCCGCCGAACGCGAGGTCGTAGGTGACCTCGCCGACGCCGGGGACGTGCACCGTGCGATCGAGGCCGACGACGAAGGACGGCACGTTGCGGATCGTGACCGCCTTCGCTCGGCCGCCCTCAACGTGCACCCGGGCCTCCACGAGACCCGCCGGCACGTCGAGCCGGATCGTGGTGACCGGCTCGACCACCTCGACCATCCCGGTCTCCACGAGCACGGTCGCGACGCCGATGGTCCCGTGACCGCACATCGGCAGGCAGCCGCTCACCTCGATGTAGACCACGCCCCAGTCTGCGTCGAGCCGCGTGGGCGGCTGCAGGATCGCACCGCTCATCGACGAGTGCCCACGTGGCTCGTACATGAGCAGGGTGCGCAGGTCGTCGGCCTCGTTCATCACGTGCAGCCTGCGGTCGTTCATCGTCGCGCCGGGCAGTACGCCGACACCACCGACGATCACGCGCGTGGGCATGCCCTCGGTGTGCGAGTCGACGGCGTGGAACACCCGGCGGGCGCGCATCAGCCCATCCCTGCTGCGATCGCCTTCTCGGTCCAGGTACGGATCTCGGCGTCGATCTCGGGCGCGAGCGGGGAGCGGGGAGGGCGGCAGGGACCGCCGTAGCGTCCGACGACGTCCATCGACAGCTTGATCGCCTGCACGAACTCGGTCTTCGAGTCCCACCGCAGCAGCGGGTGCAGCGCCCGGTAGAGCGGCAACGCCGTCGCGAGATCGCCGGCGACCGATGCGTTGTAGAGCTCGACGGTCGAGCGCGGGAGCGCGTTGGTGAACCCCGCGACCCAGCCGACCGCGCCTGCGATGCCCACCTCGAGCACGACGTCGTCCGACCCGATGAGGATGTCGAGGCCCGGTGCGAGCTCCGCGATCTCGTAGGCGCGGCGCGGGTCGCCGGTGAACTCCTTCACCGCGACGATGAGGCCCTCGTGGTACAGCCGCGCGAGCAGCTTCGGGGTGAGATCGACCTTGGTGTCGAAGGGGTTGTTGTAGGCCAGGATCGGGACCCCCACCTCGGCGACGGTGCGGTAGTGCTCGACCACCGTCTCGTCGTCGGCCCGGTAGGTGTTCGGCGGCAGCATCATCACCACGGGGGCGCCGGCCTCGGCGGCCTGCTCGGCCCAGCGCCGCGACTGGAGCGCGCCGTAGGCACCGACGCCGGGCATGACCGTGAAGCCCTCGGGGGCGGCCTCGACAGCGGTGCGCACGACCGCGGCCCGCTCGTCGTCGGACAGGGTCTGGTACTCCCCCAGCGACCCGTTGGGGGCGACGCCGTCGCAGCCCTCCTCCGCGAGCCAGCGCACGTGCTCGCCGTACGCGTCGAGATCGACGGAGAGATCGGCGCGCAACGGGAGCGCCGTCGCCACGAGGACTCCGTGCCATGCCTGTCGAGCCATCAACGCCTCCACGGTCGGATTGGCCGAACCTACAAGCAACTGCCCGTCCGGGTCAGGTGTCGTCGTCGGTGAGCGCCTCGCGCGCGAGCACCGAGAGCGGGACCGGCGTCGCCGGCAGCCGCAGGCCGGCGCGCACGGAGTCGGCCGCGTCGACCGGGCGACCGGAGGTGTCGGCGACGAGCTCCGCGACGGCGCGCCCGCACATCCGACCCTGGCACAGGCCCATGCCGGCGCGGGTCATCAGCTTGGCGCCGCGCACGTCGTCGACCCCGAGGTCGCGGCAGGCCGCCCGCACGGCACCCGCCGTGACCTCCTCGCAGCGGCACACGAGCTCGTCGTCGGGGAGCCGCCGGACCCAGTCCTCGCGGGGCGCGTGCACGCTGTGCATCGCCCGCGCGAACCGGCGGTGCACGTCGATCCGCTTGAGGACCGCACGATCCACTCCGCGGTCGGTGAGCGCCCGGCCGGCGACGTAGCCCTCGAGGATGGCGAGCGACGCACCCCCTACGCCGGTGACCTCGCCCGTGGCGAGCAGGCCGGGCACCGACGTGCGCTGCTGGGCATCGACCGTGACCACGACGGACCCGTCGGCGTCGACACGGGTGACGGGCTCGAGCTGGAGGAGCAGCTCGACCTGAGGCGTGAAGCCGTGCGAGACGAGGAGCGCATCGACGTCGTACTCCCGGATGCGTCCGCGCCGGGTCGCGAAGCTGACGCGCTCGACCCGGTCGGTGCCGTGGGCCGCCCGGACGGAGTGCCCGGCGAGATAGGGCACGCGGTGCTCGGCCAGGGTGCGGGCGTAGCTCGACGCCTCACGGGTTCGTGCGCCGAGACCGGTCCACGACGACGGGTGCAGGCCGTAGGTCGTGGGGTGCCCCGACTCCGCGACGGCCACGACCTCGACGCCCGAGCGCAGCATCCCGTCGGCCACGACGAGCAGCAACGGGCCGCTGCCCGCCAGCGCCACGCGCGAACCGGGAGCGACCAGCGTCCCCTTGAGCAGCGCCTGGCCACCGCCGGCGCCCATGACGCCGGGCAGGGTCCACCCGGGGAAGGGCAGCACGTGGTCGTACGTCCCGGTGGCGACCACGACCGAGGTCGCGTCGAGGACCACCGGCGCTCGTTCGACCTCGCCGCGCAGCGCGCGGACCCGGAAGCCGAGCTCGAGCCGCTCGAGCGCCCACACGGTGTGCTCGGTGCGCACGTCGACGGTCTGCAGCCTCGCCAGCAGTCGACGGAACGTCGACCAGTCGTGGTGGAGGGCGACCGGGGTGAGGTCGTCGAGGTGCTCCGGGTTGTGCCGCCAGTAGGCACCGCCGACACGTGCGCCCTGGTCGAGCAGCGCCACCCGCAGGCCGCCCGCGGCCGCCTCGACCGCGACCGCCATGCCCGACGGACCCGCGCCGACCACGACGACGTCGTACTCCTCGCGCGGCACCTCAGCCATCGGCGCTCCCGCCGTTCGACACGATCGCAATGCCCGGACGGGCGGGCGCCACGCAGGCGCGCACCGCGGCCACGCCGTCGACGACCACCAGGCAGTCCTGGCAAGCGCCCATGCCGCAGAACAGCCCTCGTGGGCGTTCGCCGACGCGGGTCCTGCGCCACGACGTGCGACCCGCGCGAACGAGCACGGCGGCCACCGAGTCCCCGTCGTACGCCGTCGCCTCGACCCCGTTGAGCAGGACGGTGAAGCGGTCGCCCTTCCTCATGCGGCCTGCTCCTCGAACCGCAGCGGGGAGAAGGGCTCGAGCGCGATGGTGGGCGGCTCGCCCGTGACGGACTGGAGCACGAGCTCGGCCGTGCCGGGGGCGAGGCCGATGCCCGCGCCCTCGTGGCCGCAGGCGTGCACGAGTCCGTCGACCCGCGGGTCCGGGCCGATCACCGGCAGGTGGTCGGGGCAGTAGGGGCGGAAGCCGCGGTAGGTCCGCTGGACCCGCACGGCGGCGAGCACGGGGAACAGCGCGATCGCTTGTGCCGCAAGGCGTCCGAGCACGTCGTAGGACGTCGTCCCATCGAAGCCGACCCGCTCGCGGCTCGCGCCGATCAGGACCGTGCCCGAGCGAGTGGACTCGACGACCGGCGACGTCTCGAGACCCGCGCTGTCGCTCGCGACGTTCGCGACGTACTCCGCGCCGTAGACCTTGTGGTGCACCGTCGGCGGCAACGGCTCCGTCACGAGGATGAACCCGCGCCGAGGGCGCACCGGGACCGGACCTCCCGCCAGCGCCGCGACCTCACCGCCCCACGTCCCGGCAGCGTTGACGACCCACCGGCAGGCGATCGAGCCGGAGTCGGTGCGCACCGCACGCACGGCACCGCCGGGTCCTCGGTCGACACCGGTCATCCGCGTCCGCGGGCGCAGCGTCGCACCGTGGCGCGCCGCCGAGCGGAGGAGGTGCGCGGCCGCCAGCATGGGCTGGACCTGCATGTCCTGCGGATAGCTGACGCCGCCGACGACGTCGCGGGTCAGGTGCGGCTCGAGCTCGGCCAGCGCCGCGGGGTCGACCACCTCGGCCACGATCCCGTGCGCACGCTGATGCTCCGCGGCGGCGACCAGAGCCGCGAGGCCTCGCTCGGACGACGACACGATGATGCCGCCCTTGGCCTCGAGCTCGACGGCGTCGGGCAGCGAGGCGGCGAGGTCGTGCCACAACCGCACCGAGAGCAGCGCGAGGTCGAGCTCGGGTCCCGGATCCTTGTCGGAGACCAGGATGTTGCCCTCACCCGCTCCCGTGGTGCCGGACACCAGTGGCCCGCGGTCGACGACGCAGACGCTCAGGCCCGCCTCCGCCAGCCTCGCCGCGCAGGACGCGCCCACGATGCCGGCGCCGACCACGACGACGTCGTACGCCTGAGCACCTGGGGAAGCCACGGCACGACCCTGCCAGGAACGCGACCTCGAGGCACCCGGACGCGGCCCACGCCTCGGTCCCGGGTCAGTCCGCCGGCGGGGTGAAGGCCTCGGTGCGTGTCATGCCGGCGGCGCGGCCCTTGGCGGACACGACGAGTGCCATCTTGCGGGAGGCCTCGTCGATCATCTCGTCGCCGAGCATGACCGCACCGAGGGCGCCGCCCTCGGCGGAGGTGTAGTAGTCGTAGGCGTCGAGGATGAGCTCGGCGTGGTCGTAGTCCTCCTGGCGCGGGGAGTAGACCTCGTTGGCGGCCTCGACCTGGCCGGGGTGGAGCACCCACTTGCCGTCGAACCCGAGCGCCGCGGACCGGCCCGCGACCTTCGTGTAGCCCTCGACGTCGCGGATCTGCAGGTACGGGCCGTCGATCGCCTGCTTGTCGAAGGCACGCGCGGCCATCAGGATCCGCATCAGGATGTAGTGGTATGCATCCCCGGTGTCATATCCCGGCGGGTTCTCCCCCACCACCAGAGTCTTCATGTTGATGCTCGCCATGAAGTCAGCCGGCCCGAAGATGATCGTCTCCACCCGCGGGCTCGACGCCGCGATCGCGTCGACGTTGATCAGGCCGAGCGCGTTCTCGATCTGCGCTTCGATCCCGATCCGCCCGACCTCGAAGCCCATCGTCTTCTCGATCTGCGTCAGGAGGGTGTCGAGCGCGGTCACCTGCTCCGCGGTCTGCACCTTCGGCAGCATGATGCAGTCCAGGTTCGGGCCCGCGTTCTCCACGACCTCGATGACGTCGCGGTAGGTCCACGACGTCGTCCAGTCGTTGACCCGCACCGTGCGCACCTTGTCGCCGTAGCCGCCCTCGTTGAGCGCCGCCACGATGTTCTTGCGGGCCTCGGGCTTCGCGATCGGGGCGACCGCGTCCTCGATGTCCATGAAGATCTGGTCGGCGGGGAGGCCCTTGGCCTTCTCCAGCATCTTCGGGCTGCTGCCCGGCACGGCGAGGCAGGAACGACGAGAGCGCAGGATGCGCGGCTGGCTGCTCATGCCTCGCACTGTACGAATGCAGGCTCCCGCACGCTCACACGGGGGGCGACTCGGTCGGCGTCCGTGGGTCGCCGGCCCGGATGACGAGCACGAGACCGGCGAAGATCAGCGCGACCGCCGGGACGATCGACGCCGGCGGCACCTGCCCGAGCCAGACGGCCGCGATGATCGTCGCACCCGGCATCTCCAGCAGGATGGCGAGGCTGGTCACCGTCGCCGACGTCGTTCGCAGCACCCGGTTGATCAGCGTGTGGCCGAGCAGCTGCGCCCCCGCAGTGAGCGCCAGGATCGTCGCCCACTCCGAGGCCGAGTAGCCCGACAGCGGCTGACCGAACATGAGGCAGAGCGGCAGCAGGACACCCGCGGACACGCCGTAGGCCAACGACGTGTAAGTGGGGGTCGACACCGTACGACGAACCCGCTCCCCCGCGGTGACGTACGCCGCCGACAGCATGCCCCCGACGAGCGCGAGGAGGTCCCCCACCAGATGCCGCGGGCTGACCGACACGTCGATGCCGGTGAGCACGAGGACGCCGACGAGCGAGATGGCGATGCCGATCCAGGCGCTCCGGGGCACGTAGGCACCCTGACGGCGGGCCAGGAGCGCCGCCCACACCGGCTGGAGCGACACGAGGGCGGTCGAGGACGCCACGGTGGTGAACCGCAGGCTGGGCAGCCAGGCGGCGAAGTGCAGTGCGAGGAGCACCCCTGCGGTCACGGTCCAGCGCAGCTCGTGCCGAGACAGCGACCGCATCTCGCTGCCGTGACGGAACCAGGCCCACGGCAGCGTCACGGCGGAGCCGAGCAGGCTGCGCCAGAAGGAGATGGCCAGCGGCGCGACAGCGGTGGCGGCGATCAGCGGCGCCGACGTCGCGATCGCTGCCACCGCGACGCCGAGGAGCACGAGGTCGACCGTCGGCGGACGTCCGATCGCGTTGGTCGTGCTCGCGTCGGCTCGGCTCACCCCGACATCCAACCGTGCTGCGGTCTACCGGCAGCCCGATCGCGCGTTTCCCGCACCGGGGGCGGCGCCCCCGACGGATACCCTGCGAGCATGAGCGGAGCGCTGACGAGGGTCTTCATCGCACGCCTCGCCGGCATCGCCGTCTTCGACCCCCGAGGCGACCAGGTCGGCAAGGTGCGCGACGTCGTCATCGCTCTCCGGCACGGCAACAACGCGCCCCGTGTCCTCGGTCTCGTCGTCGAGGTCCAACCGCGTCGTCGCATCTTCTGTCCCATGACCCGGGTGACCAACATCGACTCCGGAGCCGTCGTGACGACGGGGCTGCTCAACATGAGGCGGTTCGAGCAGCGTCCGGGCGAGACCCTCGGGCTCGCCGAGCTGCTCGACAAGCGCGTCACGGTGCTCGAGAGCGGCGAGGAGGTCACCGTCCAGGACGTCGGCATCCAGCAGGACCGCACGCGCGACTGGACGGTGAGCCGCATCTTCGTGCGCAAGTCCGGCAGCGGGTTCCGGCGGCGCGGCGAGACCCTCGTGGTGGAGTGGAACGCCGTCAGCGGCCTGAGCCTCGCCGACCCAGCACAGGGCGTGGAGAGCCTGCTGGCCACCGTGGAGAAGCTGCGCGCGGCCGATCTCGCCAACGTGCTGCAGGAGCTCACGCCCAAGCGCCGCATCGAGCTGGCGGCCGCCCTCGACGACGAGAAGCTGGCCGACGTTCTCGAGGAGCTTCCGGAGGACGACCGCGTCGAGATCATCTCCGCCCTCGAGGACGAACGCGTCGCGGACGTCCTCGAGGAGATGGATCCCGACGACGCGGCCGACCTGCTCTCCGAGCTGCCGGCCGAGACGCAGGAGGCCCTGCTCGCCCTCGTCGAGCCCGAGGACGCCGAGGACCTGCGCCGGCTGCTGGCCTACGACGACTACACGGCCGGCGGCATGATGACGCCGGAGCCGGTCATCCTCCCGCCCGACTCCACGGTGGCCGAGGCCCTGGCACGCATCCGCGACGCCGACCTCTCACCCGCCCTCGCCGCACAGGTCTACGTCGTTCGCGCACCGTTCGAGACGCCCACCGGCAAGTACCTGGGGGTGGCCCACTTCCAGCGGCTGCTGCGCGAACCGCCGTCGACCCTGGTGTCGGCGGTCCTCGACGACTCGCTCGAGCCGATCGGACCGACCGCGCCACTCGGCCAGGTCACCCGCTACTTCGCGACGTACAACCTCGTCGCGCTGCCCGTGGTCGACGAGAGCGACCACCTGCTCGGCGCGGTCACCGTCGACGACGTCATCGACCACATGCTCCCGGAGAACTGGCGCGACGCCGACGCCGTGGCCGACGCCGAGGAGGAGGTGGCTCATGGCTCGTGAGCAGCGCCGCGGCCCACGCCTCGATCAGCCGCTCGAGCGCGGGATCTCGCTGCGCCCGTCCGTGAACGAGGAGGCCGTCGGCCGTCTCTCGGAGCGGATCGCGCGCTTCCTCGGGTCGTGGCGGTTCATCGGCTACATGACGGCGTTCATCGCCTTCTGGATCCTCCTCAACGTGTCGCCGTGGCACGTCGACCCGTACCCCTTCATCTTCCTCACGTTCCTGCTCTCGCTGCAGGCCTCGTACGCCGCGCCGCTGATCCTGCTCGCGCAGAACCGTCAGGCCGACCGCGACCGCGTGCAGTACCAGGAGGACCGGGCACGCACGGAGCGGCTCATCGCCGACACCGAGTACCTCATGCGCGAGATCGCGTCGCTGCGCGTCGCCCTCGGCGAGGTGGCCACCCGCGACTACATCCGCAGCGAGCTGCGCGACCTGATCGACGACCTCGACCAGCGCGACTCGAAGAGCAAGAAGCACAAGAAGAACAAGGCGTCGACCTACGACGACGCCGAGGCGAGCGTCACCGACGCGGTGGCCGACGACCCGTCCACGCCGGTCGGCTGACGACCCGGTCACCGCCGTTCGTCGTGCTGCGCGGCCCGACGTAGCATCGGGGCCATGCCCGATTCCCTCCTCGACCTCGTCGATGCCGCCCTCGCCACGGTCGAGGACCCTGAGATCCACCGACCCATCACCGAGCTGAAGATGGTGAAGTCGCGCGACGTGGTCGACGGGGTCGCCCGCGTCGCGGTGTGGCTCACGGTGTCCGGGTGCCCCATGCGCGACACGATCACCTCACGGGTGGAGGCGGCCGTCGGAGCCGTGCCGGGCGTCTCCGCGGTCGAGGTCGAGCTCGATGTGATGAGCGAGGAGCAGCGCAAGGAGCTGCGCGCCTCCCTCGTCGGCCACGACGAGCGCGAGATCCCGTTCGCCAAGCCCGGGAGCCTCACCCGGGTCTACGCCGTCGCCTCGGGCAAGGGCGGCGTCGGGAAGTCCTCGATCACCGCCAACCTCGCGGTGCAGATGGCCGCGTCCGGGCTGTCGGTCGGTCTCGTGGACGCCGACATCTACGGCCACTCCATCCCGCGCCTGCTCGGTGCGACCGACGCCCCCACCATGGTCGAGGGCATGATCATGCCGCCCACGGCCTACGGGGTCCGCGTCATCTCGATGCTGCCCTTCAAGCCCGGTGGGGTGTCCCAGCCCGTCGCGTTCCGCGGCCCGATGCTGCACCGCGCGCTCCAGCAGTTCCTCGCCGACGTGTGGTGGGGCGACCTCGACGTCCTGCTCCTCGACCTGCCGCCCGGCACCGGCGACGTCGCCATCTCCGTCGCGCAGCTGCTGCCCGGAGCCGAGGTCGTGGTCGTGACCACGCCGCAGGCGGCGGCGTCAGAGGTGGCCATCCGCGCCGGAATGCTCGCGCAGCAGACCAGGACTCGCGTCGCCGGCGTCATCGAGAACATGTCGTCGTTCCCCTGCCCGCACTGCGGCGAGCCGATGGACCTGTTCGGCTCCGGCGGTGGCGAGGTCGTCGCTGCGACGCTCTCCGCCGAGCTCGGCACCGACGTCCCGCTGCTCGGTCGCGTGCCCTTCGACGTCCGGCTGCGCGAGGGCGGCGACTCCGGGAACCCACTGGTGCTCACCGACCCCGATGCCCCGGCGTCGACCGTCCTGCGCGAGGTCGCCACCCGCCTCGGCACCCGTGCGCGCGGGCTCGCCGGCCTCTCGCTCGGAATCACGCCTGCGGGACGGCTCTGACCTCGGTCACCATGGAGCCGTGACCTCGACCCCCGCACGCTGGACGGACCCGGCCTGGCTGGTCGGCGCGCTGTCCTGGGCGGATGCCGCGATGGACGAGGCAGGGCTACGCCGCACCGGCTGGACGGCGCCGCACGTGCGGCCCTGGTCCGCGGTTCTGCGGATCGACACCGACTCCGCTGAACCCTTGTGGCTCAAGGCGAACGGTGACGGTACGCGGCACGAGGCCGCACTGCTCGGGGCCCTTGCCGGCCTCGACCTGCCGTTCACCCCGCGGCCGCTCGCGTGGGATGCGTCTCTCGGCCTCACCTTGATGCCCGACGGCGGTGCGTCCTTGCGCGCGGCGCACGGAGGTCTCACGCCGCTCGACGGACTCGAGCGCCTGCTGGTCGACTACGCCGCCGTGCAGCGTGCCGCCGAGTCCCATGTCGAGCTGTTCCTCGACGTCGGCGTCGACGACGTACGTCCGCGCCGCATGCCCGACGAGCTCGGGGCGCTCGTGGAGCAGTGCCTCGGCGCGTCCGGCGCACATCGCCTCGACGACGAGGCGGCCGCACGGCTGCACGGCGTCCTGCCGGCGTACGCCGACGCCTGCGCCGAGCTCGAGGAGTCGGGCATCGCGGCGACGCTGCAGCACGACGACCTGCACGACAACAACGTGCTGGCGCGAGGTCCGGTGGTCATCGACTGGGGCGACGCGGTGGTCGGACACCCCTTCGGCACGATGCTCGCGACGCTGGGCTCGGTGGCGTCCCGTCACTCGCTCGACCGCGACGACCCGGCGCTGGCACGGCTCGCGGACGCCTACACCGAATGCTGGACCGATGTCGCCGACCGCGCCACGCTGCGCCGACTCGTGGGGCTCGCGATCCGGGTCGGGCCGCTGACCCGCGCCCTGGCCTGGCGGCGAGCGCTCGTGGGCTGCGACGAGCCGTCTTGGACCGAGTGGGGCGACGGCGTCCACGGCTGGCTGCTCGAGATCCTCTCGCCCGACCTGCCGCTGCGGCCTGCCCCGCTGACCTGAGCCGGTCCGCGGCGGCTCCTGCTGCGCCACGAGACCGGTGGATCACGACGGCGTTCGCCGTTGTCACGTGTCGGCTCGCGGACACGAGCAGCCGCGCCGCGCGCCAGTTGCCGTCGCACGGGTGCGCGCGCGATCACGGGGAACGGGGGCACAACCGGCGCCGGCTGCGATACCGGCGACGGCGAATCACATGGGTGGCAGTCGGCAACCCGACACAGCAGGAACGCTCAGGTCGCGTCGGGGTCGAACGCGGCCGGCTCCTGGGCCGGGGCGACGGGTGCGTCGGCCGGGCGGGGGGCGAAGGAGCTCGACGTCGCCGAGGCGCCGAAGGAGTTCACCGGCGCAGGCGGCGGGGGCGGGGGCGGGGGCGGCGTCGGCGCGGAGGTGATGGCGTCGTCGCTGAGGATCGAGCCCATCAGCCGCTTGGGGTGGAGCTCGGCGATGTCGCTGACCGACCTGCGCAGCTCGTCGGTGATCCCGGGGTCGATGTCGGCGGCCGCGATGATCTCTCGCCGGGCTCCGGCAGCCTGGTCGCGAAGGAAGCGCAGCCACTTCACGGCTTCGGCGAACATCTTCGGCAGCCGGTCCGGGCCGACGATGAGCAGCCCGACGACCGCGATGACGAGGAACTCGCCAGGGCCGATGTCGAAGAGCACGTGCCGGTCCTTCCGCGGGGCCGAGGGGCGGGTGCGTCGCAGGACGCCAGCCCAGGGTACGTCGTGGGGTCAGCCGGTGCGCGTGTCGGCGCCGAGCGTCACCTGGACGTCGCGCGTCCCGCTGCCGTCCTTGATCGTGAGCGTGATCGTCTCGCCCGGGGTGTGCGAGCGGATCGCGACGATCATCTCGGTGGCGTCCGCGACGGTGCGGCCGTCGACCTTGAGGATGACGTCGCCGACCTTGATGCCGGCCTTGTCCGACGGGCCGCCGGCGGTCACGGTCTTGACCTGCGCTCCGGGGCCGGCGTAGGTGAGGTCGACCGAGACGCCGATGACCGGGTGGCTGGACTTACCCGTGGAGATGATCTCCTCGGCGACGCGCTTGGCCTGGTTGATGGGGATGGCGAAGCCGAGCCCGATCGAGCCGCTCTGCGCACCCGTGGAGGTCTGGC
>Ga0208851_1000008_pt1 | contig 80028 bp, 73 predicted proteins | sample NGESurshal092012_FD_184481 | JGI IMG/M metagenome (GOLD analysis project Ga0208851, IMG submission 184481) | Arctic peat soil microbial communities from Barrow, Alaska - NGEE Surface sample 415-2 shallow-092012 (SPAdes) | ecosystem: Environmental > Terrestrial > Soil > Wetlands > Peat ... | reverse complement strand
GGCTCGCGCAGGTCGGCGACACCCTCGAGCACGGCGGCCGGGACGGTGAGCGCGCGGGCGCGCAGGCGGTCGACGCCGGCGACCTGCTCGTCGAACGCCAGCGGCGCGAGCTCGGCGTCGCCTCCGGGGGCCCGCAGGGCCAGGCGCCCGCTCCAGACGCCGGCGGTCAGCGCGCCGGCGTCGGCTCCGGCCTCGGCGAGGGCCCCGACGACGGCGGCCGTCAGGAGCCAGGCGCGCTCGGGCGCCGCGTCAGGGTCGGCGCGCAGTGCCGGGGCGACGGGGACGACGGCGCGGACGGCCGTGTCGCCCTCCGGGGCGAATGCGACGGTCACCGGCGCCTCGTAGCCCGAGCGGCTCCTCGCGAGCTCGGCCTCCCCGCGGTCGAGCTCGGCGTCCAGCAGCGCCTGCAGGCGCGCACGCAGCTCGGGTGGCGCGGCGACGCCGCCCGCGCCCTCGAGCACCGCAGCAAGCTCGTCCACGGTGCGAGCGTAGCTCGCGGCAGCGGAGGCCCGAGCGAACGATCGCATGCGTTCCGTCAGATCACGGGCGTACCGTGCGACGCACTGCTCATGGAAGCCGCCACGCCCCTCCGCCCCAACCGCGTCGTCCTGACCGGTGACCGCATCCGCATCGACAGCCTCGTCGTGGACGATGATCGAGCCGTCGCGCTCGCCCGCGAGCGCTCCGATGCGGGCGAGCCGCTGGAGGGCCTGGTGCTGCAGGCGATCGAGATCGGTGCGCGCGTCATCGGGCGCGAGCAGACCGCGGCCGACACGGAGTTCGTCAAGGCCGAGTTCGAGCGCCAGGCGCGCGAGCTCGAGGAGCGCTTCTCGCTGCGCGCACAGACCGTCGGGAGCGACCTGACGCAGCGCATCGACGTCGCCTTCGGCGCCGATGCCGGCGTCGTGCCCAAGCTGCTCGAGAAGCACTTCGGCGCCGGCTCGAGCGACGCCGTCCAGCATCAGGTGAAGGCGCTCGTCGACGACCTGCTGCGCACGCACCGCGAGGCGCTCGCCAAGCAGTTCAGCGCGACCGACGCGAGCAACCCGCTCGGCCAGTTCCAGCAGTCGGCGCTCGGGGCGATCAAGCAGGCCTCCTCCCACCAGCAGCGGCACCTGATCGCGATGAACGAGACGATCGTCGCGCTGAAGGCCGAGGTCGCCGCGCTGAAGGCCGAGCAGGACAAGGTCGAGGCCGTCGCCGAGGAGGCCGAGAAGGGCACGGCGAAGGGCCGCACCTACGAGGAGCAGGTCTCCGACGCGCTCGCCGCCCTGGCAGGGCCGCGCAGTGACGTCGTGACCCCCGTCGGGGACCGCAGCGACGCCGGTCGCAGCAAGAAGGGCGACGTCGTCATCGACATCGGGATGTGCGACGGGCCGGCACAGGGCCGGATCGCCTTCGAGGCCAAGGACCGCCGGCTCTCCCAGCCCGACGCGATCCGTGAGCTCGACGGCGCGCTCGCTGCCCGCAACGCCGACTTCGCGGTGCTCGTCGTGCCCTCCGAGGGCGAGCTGCCCGCGGGGATGCGTGCGCTCAGCGAGTACCACGGCGACAAGATGGTCGTCACGTGGAGTCCCGACGAGGGCTCGGCGCTGACGCTCGAGGTCGCCTACATGCTCGCCCGCGCCCGGGTCCTGCTGGCCCGCGAGGACGCCGACGAGCGCCTCGACGCCGGCGCGATCGGCCAGCAGGCCGACAAGGCGCTGCAGGCGCTCAAGGACGTGCGCAAGATCCGCAGCAACCTCACCGCCGCGACGAAGGGCATCGAGTCCGCCGGGGACGTGCTGGACACGCTCGAGAAGGCCGTGCGCGGCCACCTCGACGAGATCCGCGGGCTGCTCAGCTCCCCCGGCGCGAACGACGCGTCCGCGCCCCTCTTCTGAACGGCGTCCTGCAGCATCCGCTCACCCCTTGTTTCGGTCCGCTGGGGGGCCGATACCGCCCGGGACGGCCGCGACCGGCTCCGGTGCGGCGCCCCTCCATGCGGGTTCCCCGATTCCCATCACTGGTGTACGCCGTGCTGCTGGTCGTCCTGCTCGCAGCCGGAGCACCCGTGGGCGCCCGCGCGAGCGACGACGCGGGCTACTGGGCGTTCGCCGCGCGGCGCGCCCAGGACCTCGAGTCCTCCTGGGCCCAGGACCGCGGTGTCTTCCTCGTACACGATGACGGCGTCAACAGCCGCCTGAACGCGAACATGCTCGAGCTCTACGCGCTCGCCGCGCTGCACGACCGCCCGGCGGGCCCCGAGCGCCGCGACGATCGCGCGCGGAGCATCGTCGACCACTTCCTGCGCGCCCCGGCCTACGTGTCGGGCAGGCCGCCGCGATCGCGCGGCGGCGAGCCGACCGACCCGCACAGTCCCGGCTGGGACAGCGGGACGGACTACGGGGTCGGGCGCCAGCACGTCTCACTCGACCCGCAGATCGCCTCCGCGCTGGCGACGGCGTTCCGCGCCCGGGCCGCCCTCGAGCTGAGCGACGAGGAGGCCGCGCTGATCGCCGATCACGTCGACCGCATCGCTCGCTCGCGCTTCTACCGCTACCCCGCCCTCGAGCTGGGCCAGTTCAACTGGCCGTCGACGATGTACGGCGCCGACCACGAGGTGACGGGCCAGGCCGACCTCCTGACGGGCGACTACCGCCGCCAGCTCGTGCGCTTCCTCTCCCACGCGAGACGCGGCTCGGCGCGCGTCGCGGCGCCGCTGACCGCCGGGCTGGGCCTGCACTACATCCCGGGCCGCCCGATGTCGCTGCCGGCGAACCGCACGTCGACCTCGGAGTACGGCAACATCGTCTTCAGCGCCCTGGACGAGTACGACGACGCGCTCGCCGCGGGGATGCAGCCGCTCGCGGCCCAGCAGGTGCGGCTGCTGCGCGCCTGGGCCCAGCGCGTCCTGTACGGCGAGTGGACGCACACCGGCTACCTGAACTGGGACACCGGGCTGGGGTCCAACCGCTGGCACCTGCAGCGCTACTGGCCGCTGGCGCTCGCCGGGCCGCTGACGCTCGCGACGTCGACCCAGCTCGCCGGGCCGGCGCTGCGCGCCCGCGCCGGCTGGATGCTCGACCGGGCGATGACGCTCTACGAGCAGCGCACGCGCGCCTACCCGCGCAGCCTGCTCCCGTCGCGCCTGTTCGGGCTGCAGGGCCACGACGGATCGCAGGCCAACGATCCGGAGCTCATCGCCTCGCGCTTCGGCCTGCTGGCGGCCGAGGCGGCCGACCGCGGGCTGGGGACCGCGCCGAAGGCCGAGCCGCCGCCGTTCTACGCGCTGGACGCCGACATCGGCAGGCTCGCCGTCTCGACTCCTGCCTACAGCACGGCGCTGATCCAGCCCCAGCCGACGCTGGGCTACGGCGGGCTCGAGCCGGCGCGCATCCTCGGCGCCGACGGCAACCCGCTGACCGGCATCGGCGGCGCGCACGCCGCGGCGCTCGACCTGGCGGTCCGCACGCCGTCGGGCCTCACGCTCGACACCCAGCCGGGCACGCGCTGGTCCGGCCGGACGATCGTCCGGCGCTGGCGGCTGCATCGCCGCGGCCCGCGCGGGACGTTCAGCTCCCTGCTGGCGCGCGGCTGGGTGCGGCGCGGGAACATCCGGATCGTCCTCGGGCACCGCTTTCTGCCAGACCGCATTCGCACGAGCTGGGACATCACGGCGCCCGGCGGCTCGACGGTCCGCCTCTCGCTGCCGATCTGGTCCCCCCACCCCGCCGCCACGCACGCCTGCAACGGCAGCGTTGCGCACTGCCGCACGATCCGCAGCCGCCTGCGGCCCCTCCACGGCCACACGATCCGGGTGCGCGTCCAGCAGGGCGGCTATGTCGCGGCGATCTCCGGCAGCCACGGCGCCTGGGTGCAGCTCAGCCGGCTGCGCGCGCCCCGCTCCTCACCGTTCACCACGCGCGCGGTGACGGTCACGCTGCGGGTGCCGCGGAGCGGGCGCCTGTCGCTGCGGCGGGTGCTGACATTCGTGTCGCCGGGCTGAGCACCGCTGCGTCTGCGACCGGGCGCCCGCGAGGGCGCGTCAGAACCGGTTTCGCACCACTCGACCCGGCGGAGCCGGGATCGAGTCGGCGACGTTCCTCAGGCCGCCCTGTCGTCCGCGTCGTCCTCGTGGCGGCCGGCGAGCCGGTCGCGGCCGCGCTGGACGGCGGCGATGAACTTCGAGAGGTTGACCTCGAGCGTGCCGAGGATCTCGTCGGCGTAGTCCTCCGCGCCGAGCCGGATCTCGCGCTCGCGGCCGCGGGCGTCCTCGATGATGTCCTCGGCGCCGCGCTCGGCCTGGCGCGTGACCTCCTCCTGCGCGATCAGCTGCGACTGCTTCTCACGGGCCTCCTTGATGATGCGCTCGGCCTCCCGCTTGGCCTCGGCGAGCATCTCCTGGCGCTCCTTGACGATCCAGCGCGCCTGCTTGATCTCCTCGGGGATCGTGGCGCGCATCTGATCGAGAATGTCGTAGATCTCCTCCTTGTCCACACGCACCTGGTCCGTGAGCGGAACGGGCTTCGCGTTGTGGATGAGGTCATCCAGCTTGTCGATCAGTACCAGGACGTCCATAGCAGGGTGGCTTTCGTTACCGGGCGAGCTCTTCCTTCAAGCGCTGCGCAACCTTTGGTGTGACGAGATCGTCGATCTTGCCGCCGAACATCGCGAGTTCCTTGATGCCGCTGGAACTGAGGAAACTGTACTGCGGACTCGCCATCAGATAGAGGGACTCGATGTCGGGCGCCTGCATCCGGTTGAGCTGGTTCATCTCGAACTCGTACTCGAAGTCGGAGATCGCACGCAGCCCCTTGACGATCGTCTTGGCCCCGATCTTCAGCGCGAACTCGACGACGAGCGTGTCGAAGGGCTCGGCGCGGACGTTGCCCAGATGGCCGGTCGCATCGGCGATCAGCGCGAGGCGCTCGTCGATGTCGAACAGCGTCTTGCCCTTGCGCACGGGCAGGTTCACCACGGCGACGACGACCTCGTCGAAGAGCGAGGCGGCGCGCGTGATGACGTCGATGTGGCCGCGCGTGATCGGGTCGTAGGACCCGGGGCAGACGGCGATGCGATTGGAGGGAGTCATGCAGTGTGGATGCGGATGAGCGTGTCGCCGTAGCGGCGTTCGTGGCTGATCGGGAGCGGGAGGTCGAGTGGGAGGCGGTGATCGCTCTCCGTCACGACGCGCGCGCCGACGGCGAGCAGCGGCGCGAGGGCGACGGCGAGCTCGGCGCCCAGCGCCGGTGCCTGCCGGTATGGCGGGTCGAGGAAGACCAGATCGTATGCCTCACCGCGTTCGCGTGCGGTGCGCACCGCCGCTGCCGCGGGCAGCCGGCGCACCACGGCCTCCTCTGCGGAGAGGCCGAGCGCCGCGGCGTTGGCGCGGATGACGTCCGCCGCGCGCCACTCGCGCTCGACGAGCACGGCGCTCGCAGCACCGCGCGAGAGCGCCTCGAACGCGAGGGCGCCGGAGCCCGCGAAGAGGTCCAGGACACGCTCGCCCTCGAGCGGCCCGAGCATGGCGAACAGCGCCTCGCGGACCCGGTCGCTCGTCGGGCGCGTCCCCTCCCCCTGCGGCACGGCGATCCGCCGTCCGCCGAGCCTGCCGGCGACGATCCTCATCGGCCGGCCCGCGCCCTCACGCGGCGATCGCGATGCGCGAGACCTCGCCGTGCGCGTCGCGCAGCGCGTCCGCGAGCAGCACGTGCTCGGGAAGCTCGAGCCCCGGGTCGGCGTCGAGGATGTCGCGCGCCGCGGCCCGCGCGCGCTCGAGCAGCTCGCCGTCGCCCGGCATGACCGCGAAGCGGAACGCCGCCAGCCCCGACTGCCGCGTGCCGGTCAGCTCACCCTCGCCGCGCAGGCGCAGGTCGATCTCGGCCAGGCGGAAGCCGTCGGAGTGCTCGGACAGCGCCGCAAGGCGCTCGGACTGCTTGGGCCCGAACAGCAGGCAGAGCGAGCGATGCTCGCCGCGCCCGACCCGCCCGCGCAGCTGGTGAAGTTGGGAGATGCCGTAGCGCTCGGCGTCCTCGACGAGCATCACGGTCGCGTTGGGGACGTCGACGCCGACCTCGATGACGGTCGTGGCGACGAGCACGTCGGTCTCCCCCGACGCGAACGCCCGCATCACCGCGGACTTCTCGGCCGGGCGCATCTGCCCGTGCAGCAGCGCGACGCGGAAGTCCACGAGCTCGCTCGCCGCGAGGCGCTCGTACTCGGCCGTCGCCGCGCGCGCCTGGAGTGCCTCGGACTCGGCGACAAGCGGGCAGACGACGTACGCCTGGCGGCCGGCGCGCAGCTCCTCGCGCATGCGCTCGTAGGCCCGCGAGCGCTCGCGCTCGCCCCCGGCGACGTGCGTGTCGATCGGCTGGCGCCCGCGCGGCAGCTCGCGCAGCTCGGTGACGTCCAGGTCGCCGTAGCCCAGCAGCGCCAGCGTCCGCGGGATCGGCGTCGCCGTCATGTGCAGCACGTGCGGCGCGAGTGTCGGGCCCTTGGCGTCGAGCGCGGCGCGCTGGCGCACGCCGAAGCGGTGCTGCTCGTCGACGACCACCACCGCGAGGCGGTCGAAGCGCACGTCGTCCTCGATCAGCGCGTGCGTCCCGACGACGAGGCCCAGCTCCCCGCTGGCGAGCTTGCCGATGGTGTCGGCACGGCGGGCGGCCGTCGTCGAGCCGGTCAGCAGCGCGGCCGGCACCGCCTCACCGGGCATCAGCGCCTGCAGCGTCGCGAAGTGCTGCTCGGCGAGCGTCTCGGTCGGCGCCATCATCGCCGCCTGGTGGCCGTGCTCGACGGCGCGCAGCATCGCGGCGAGCGCCACGACCGTCTTCCCGGAGCCGACCTCGCCCATCAGCAGCCGCTGCATCGGGTGGGGCTGGGCGAGGTCCTGGGTGACGCTCGCGATCGCGCGCTGCTGATCGCCTGTCGGGGTGAACGGCAGCAGTTCGGTCAGCCAGCGCTCCATCAGGCCGGCCTGCGGGCCGTCGCCGGCCCCTGCGAGCACCGCTGCGCCGACGGCGCCGCGGCGGTGGGCGCGGCGGCGCAGCAGGTCGAGCTGGACGAGCAGCAGCTCGTCGAACGCCAGGCGCCGGCGCGCGGCCTCCAGGTCGCCGCCGTGCGCAGCGAGCAGCGCCGCCGCGCGGCACGGCAGGCGGTGCCGCGCGCGCAGCCTCCCGGGCAGCGGCTCGACCGCCATCCGCGCCGCCGCCAGGTGCTCGCGCACCAGCGCGAGGATCTGCGTCGAGGAGAGCCCGTCGGTCGCCGGGTAGTGGGCCACCTGGCCCTGCCCGCCGACCCCCTCCGCCGTCTGCGCGTGCGAGATGACCCGGAAGCGGTTGCGCGCGTCGAAGGTGCCGTGCAGGACGAGCCGCGTGCCCGCCGGGTAGCGGCGCACGAGCCACGGCTGGTTGAAGAACGCCACCTTCATCTGGCCGGTCTCGTCGGCGACGACGGCCTCGACGATCGGGCGCATGCCGCGCCGGCGCACCGGGCGCGAGGCGATCGAGCGGACCTCGACGACGACCGTCGCCTGCTCGCCCTGGCCGAGCGCCCCGACGGCGCGTGCCTCGCGGCGGTCGCGCGGCAGGTGCTCGAGCAGATCGCCCACCGTCGCGATTCCCAGCGTGGCGGCGCCCTCGCGCTCCTTGTCGTTCGTCAGCCGCAGCGCCGCGCGCAGCGGCGCCTGCTGCGGCGCGCTCCAGGGCGCGCCGGCGAGCTGCTGCGCGCTCAGCGGCGCGGTGTCGGCGAAGGCGCAGGGCGGCGGCTGCACCGCGTCATGGTCCTTCACTCGGCGGACAACAGCCACCAGCGCGAGGGCTGGCCGCCGTCCCCGAACTCGAGCTCCACGTCGCCCGGGGCGAGCGCGACGATCTCGGCCTCGCCGAGTGGGGCGCCATCGCCGTGGATCACGGTGACGAGCTCGGCGTCCTGGGTGATCTGCTCGAGCACCGCGCGCAGCGTCTGGGCCGGCTCGCCCCAGGCGACGAGCTCGTCCCCGACGTAGCCGACGGCGTCGCCGACCGCGAATCGGCCCTGGACGTCGGCGCGCGCCGCCGGCGCGACCGCACCGGTGCGGACCTCGGTGAGCGCCTGCTCCATCAGCCCCGCGTTCTCCTCGGCGCCGCGGTCGGGAAGCAGCGCCAGGGCGGCGGCGAGCCCGGCCTGCTGCTCGGCCGAGGGGACGACGCGCACGGCCTTCTCGGACATCTCGGCCGCAGCCTGGGCGGCCATGAAGATGTTGCTGCTGTTCGGGAGCACGACGACCTGCTCGGCGGGGACCGCGTGGATGCCCGCCAGGATGTCGTAGGTCGAGGGGTTCATCGTCGCGCCGCCGTCGAGCACCTCGCAGCCGAGGTCGCGGAACATCGCGGCGATGCCCGCCCCGGAGACGATGGCCAGCACGCCGCAGCGCGGGTCGGCCGGGTACTGGGCGGCGTCAGCCTCCAGGCGGCGTTCGCGCTCGGCGATCTGCGCGTGCATGTCGGCGACATCGAGCCGCGAGACCTCGCCTCTGCCGTCGAACAGCGCGGTCGCCGCCTGCGGCTCGTCGCTGTGGACGTGGACGCGGAGCGTCAGATGATCGCCCACGACGAGCACGGAGTCCCCGACCTCCTCGAGCAGGCGCACGTAGTGCGCCGTGCCCGCGAGCTCGGCCCCCGGCGCAGCGGTGACCGCGAAGTTCGTGCAGAACCGGAACGTCGAGGACTCGTGCTCGGGGTGCGTGACGCGCGCGGGCGGGCGGTGGTGGGCCACCTCGGGCGCGCTCGTGCCGCGCAGCGCGGCCACGCAGCCGGCGAAGAGGACGACGACGCCGTAGCCGCCCGCGTCGACGACGCCGGCCTCGCGCAGGGCCGGAAGCAGCTCCGGCGTGCGGCGCACCGACTCCTCGCCGGCGTGCACGGCCTTCTCGAGCAGGTCGGCGATGCGCGCATCCTGCTCGGCGGGGTCGGCGTCGGGCGCCAGGCGCACGTCGCCGCCGTGGGCGAGCTCGGTCGCGATCGCGGCGGCCATGTCGCGCATGACCGTGAGGATCGTGCCCTCGGCCGGCTGGCGCACGGAGGCGTACGCGCGCTGGGCCGCGTGCGCCATCGCCGCGCCGACGAGCACCGGGTCGATCAGCTCGCCGGGTCTTGAGACGAGCTCCTCGGCCGCCCCGCGGATCAGCTGGGAGAGGATGACGCCGCTGTTCCCGCGCGCCCCGAGCAGCGCGGCACGTGCGACGGAGTCGACGATCTCCGTGCGCTCGATGTCCCCGAGCGCACCCTCGCCCTTGGCCTGCGCGAGGCGGTCGACCTCGGCGAGGCAGGCCTCGAGCGTGAGGACCATGTTGTCGCCCGTGTCGCCGTCGGCGACCGGGAAGACGTTCAGGTCGTTGATCTCCTCGCGGCGCTGCTCCAGGTGGACCAGCGCACCCTCGAGCGTCGCCCGAAACCGCGCAAGACTCGAAGAGGACTCAGGCACCGAGGAACAGCCTAGTGCGAGCGAGGTCGAACGTCAGCGCGCCCACTCCGACGCGACCGGGGCGGCCCTCAGGCTGCCCCGCTCAGGCTGCCTTGGTGACTTTCCCTGCTTTCAGGCAGCGGGTGCAGACGTTCTTGCGGCGCGGCGTGCCGTCGTCGAGGATCCGGACCTTCTGGAGATTCGGATTGAACCGCCGCTTGGTCGCGATCATCGAGTGGCTGCGGCTCTGCCCGAATGCCGGACCCTTCCCGCAGCTGTAACAGACCTTTGCCATGAGGCGCAGCAGTGTAGCGACCGAACGGCCGCGGGGGCTCAGACCCGCTCGGGATGCCGGGCGGGCTCGTGCGCGGGACGGCGCACGGGGCGCCGGTAGCCGCCGGCGATGCGACCGGGCTCGCGTAGGCGCACGCGGCTCGGCCGGGCGACCGGCAGCGGCAGCCCGCCACCGCGGGGAGCGGGCGGCTCGTCGCGCGGCTGCGGGCCGTCACGGCCGTCGTCGCCGCGCCACCAGCCGCGCAGGTCCGGGCGGTCCTCCTGGCCCTGGACGAGCAGCCAGACGAGCAGCAGCGTCCCGACGACGTGCACGACGACCGTCAGGAGGATCGCTGCATCCTTGGAGCCCATCACGATCGATGGTAGCGCGGGCTCAGGCCTCCGTGGGGTTGCTGCGCGCCAGACGCTCGCGGACCGCGTTCAGCGCCAGCACGGCCTCCGCGGCGTGGCGCCCGGAGTCGCGCCTGCCGCCGCCGGAGCGCGCGAGCGCCTGCTCGAGCGTGTCGACCGTCAGCACACCGAACGCGCACGGCACCCCGGTGCGCAGCTGCACGTCCTGGATGCCGCGGGCGGCCTCCCCGCAGACGTAGTCGTAGTGGTCGGTCTCGCCGCGGATCACCGCGCCCAGGCACGCGACGCCGGCGTAGCGACCGGTCTGCGCGCACAGCTGGGCGGCCATCGGCAGCTCGAACGCGCCGGGAACGTCGTAGACGTCGGCCTCCCCTGCTCCGGCCTCGGCGAACGCCGCCTGGGCGCCGGCCACGAGCCGCTCCGCGAGGTCGGCGTAGAAGCGCCCGACGACGATCGCGTAGCGCCCTTCGGCGGCGCTCATCCGCGGTCCTCGTCGCGCGCGTCGCGGTCCTGCTCGCGCTCGGCGTGCAGCATCTCCTCGTCGAGGTTGAGGCCCTGGTGATGGAGGATGTGCCCCATGCGGTCCTTCTTGGTCTGCATGTACGCCTGGTTGTGCTCGTTGGGCGGGTGCTCGATCGGGATCTGTGCGCTGACCGACAGCCCGTAGCCCTCGAGCCCGCGGATCTTCTTGGGGTTGTTCGTGAGGATGCGGATCGAGCTGAGCCCGAGGTCGACGAGGATCTGCGCGCCGATCCCGTAGTCGCGCAGGTCGGCCGGGAGCCCGAGCCGGAGGTTCGCCTCGACGGTGTCGTAGCCCTCCTCCTGCAGCTTGTAGGCGCGCAGCTTGTTCAGCAGGCCGATGCCGCGGCCCTCCTGGGCGAGGTAGAGCAGGACGCCCTCGCCCTCGGCCTCGATCTGCGCGAGCGCCGCCTCGAGCTGCTCGCCGCAGTCGCAGCGCAGCGAGTGGAAGACGTCGCCCGTGAGGCACTCGGAGTGCACGCGGACGAGCACGTCCTCGTGGCCCTCGACCTCGCCCTTGACGAGCGCGACGTGGTGCTTGTCGTCGACGAGCGAGCGGTAGCCGACGACGGTGAAGTCGCCGAAGGCCGTCGGCATCGACGTCGACACGACGCGCTCGACGAGCTTGTCGTGGCGCCGGCGGTAGGCGATCAGGTCGGCGATCGTGACCATGCGCAGCCCGTGCTTGAAGCAGTAGGCCTGCAGGTCGGCGACGCGCGCCATCGAGCCGTCCTCGTTCATCACCTCGCAGATCACGCCGGCGGGGACGCAGCCCGCCAGGCGCGCCAGGTCGACGCTGGCCTCGGTGTGCCCGGTGCGCTCGAGTACGCCGCCGGGCTTGGCCTTGAGCGGGTTGACGTGGCCGCCCTTGACGATGCTCTCCGGTCCGTTGGCGGGATCGACCGCGGTCTTGATCGTGTGCGCGCGGTCGGCGGCGCTGATGCCCGTCGTCACGCCGTCGCGCGCCTCGATCGTGACGGTGAACGGCGTCTCGAACGGCGTGTCGTTCTTCGCCGTCATCAGCTCCAGGTCGAGCTCGTCGCAGCGCTCAGGGGTCAGCGCGAGGCAGATCCAGCCGCGCGCGTGCATCGCCATGAAGTTGATCGCGTCGGGCGTGACGAACTCGGCGGCCATCACGAGGTCGCCCTCGTTCTCGCGGTCCTCGTCGTCGACGACGACGACCATCTTCCCCGCGGCGATGTCCTCGAGCGCCTCCTCGATCGCGGCGAAGCGCACCTCGTCATGGGTCTGCTGGGGAGTCATCGGCTCGTCTCGGTCGGGAGGGTCCGGTGGGCCATCAGCTTCTCGACGTACTTGGCAAGGATGTCGACCTCGAGGTTCACGACGGCGCCCGGTCGCGCCGCGCCGAGGTTCGTGCGCTCGAGGGTCTCGGGGATCAGCGACACGGCGAAGCCCGCGTCATCGACGTGGGAGACGGTCAGCGAGACGCCGTCGACCGCGATCGACCCCTTCTCCACGACGTAGCGCAGCAGGCCGGGCTCCGCGTCGATGCTGACGACGCTCGCGAAGCCGTCGGGCTCGATCGCCCGAACGCGCCCCACGCCGTCGACGTGACCCTGCATGACGTGGCCGCCCAGGCGCTGATCCGCGCGCAGCGCGAGCTCGAGGTTGACGCGCGTGCCGACCTCGACCGCACCGAGCGAGGAGCGCCGCAGCGTCTCGCGCATCGCGTCGGCGCTGAACGCCCCGTCGTCGATCGCGGTCGCCGTCAGGCAGACGCCGTTGACGGCGACCGAGTCGCCCTCGGCGATCTCGGCGGTCAGCGGCGTGCGCACGACGAGCCGCGCGCCGTCGGCTGTCATGTCGAGCGCGGTCACCGCTCCGAGATCCTGGACGAGGCCGGTGAACACGGCTACCACTCCCGCAGCCGGGCCGTGAGCAGGATGTCGTCGCCGGAGGGCCTGCAGGTCAGCGAGATGGCGCGCATCGCGTCGGCGATCCGCTCGACGCCCTCGCCCTCGAGCGGGTCGCGGGCGCTGGAGCCGCCGACGAGCACCGGCGCGACGAAGAGGCGCGCCTCGTCGATCTCGCCCGCGTCGAGGAAGGCGCCGGCCAGGTGCGGCCCGCCCTCGAGCAGCAGCGCCGTCACAGGCGTGTCGAGCGCGCCGAGCTGGTCGAGCGCCGCGGCGACGCGCGCGGGCTCGTTCTCGCCGGCGGTGACCAGCACCTCCGCGCCGACCATCTCGAGATGCTCGACCGCTGCGCGCGGCGCGGCGCGCGAGGTGACGACGGTGAGCGGGATCTCGCGCGCCATCGCGACGAGCTTGGAATCGACGGGCAGACGGGCGGTGGAGTCGAAGACGACGCGACGCGGCTGGCGGTGGACGCCGGGAACCCGGGCGGTGAGCTGCGGATCGTCCGCGAGCGCCGTCCCGACGCCCACGACGACGGCGTCGACCGAGGCGCGCCAGTGGTGGGCGAGCGTGCGGCTGTCCTCGCCCGAGATCCACTTGGAGTCGCCGCTGCGCGTGGCGACCTTGCCGTCGAGGCTCATCGCGGCCTTGAACAGGACCCACGGGCGGCCGGTGCGCGCATGCTTGCGGAACGCCTGGTTCTCGAGCCGCGCGCGCACCGCGAGGTCCCCGTTCGCGACGACGACCTCGACGCCCTCGTCGCGCAGGATCCCCAGCCCGCGGCCGCTGGCCTTCTCGGTCGGGTCGTCGCTGGCCACGACGACGCGGCTGATGCCGGCCGCGAGGATCGCGTCGGTGCAGGGCGGCTGGCGCCCGTCGTGGCAGCACGGCTCCAGCGACACGTAGATCGTCGCGCCGCGCAGGTCGGCGTCGCCCGCGGCGCGGATCGCGTTGAGCTCGGCGTGCGGACCGCCGTACTGCTCGTGCCAGCCCTCGCCGAGCACCGTGCCGTCGCGGACGACGACGGCGCCGACCAGCGGGTTGGGGCTGACACGCCCCATGCCGCGCCGCCCGAGCTCGATGGCGCGGTCGAGGAGGACGTGGTCGGGATCCGTGGCGGGCACCGTGCTCACCAGGATAGGGGGCGACCCTCGCCCTGCGGCTGCTCGGGGCGGGTGGGCCCGCTACGCCGTGCAGCGCGCGTAGGCCGCGTAGTACGGCGTCGCGGCGATCCAGCGGTAGCCCGCCGGCGGCAGGTTGAACGCCGTGTCCTGCGGGCTGGTGTCGGTCGGGTTGAACCCCTGGCGCAGGAGCACGGCCCGGCTTCCCGCGAGGATCGCCAGACCGGAGTGGACCTTCGCGGCGTTCGGCAGGTCGCTGCGCGCGACGACGCGGTGTTCGGGCAGGTTGAGGATCCAGCGCACGTCGGGGATCAGGCGGTGGTTCGGCGTCGTCACCGGCCCGCAGCGCGCCGCGGCGCGCACCTTGGGGTTGTCCAGCAGCTGCGCGAGCCCGGCGCGCGAGTCCCCGCGGAACTGCAGTTCGGTGAAGAGCCCGTTGAGATTGACCCGCAGCAGCGTCCAGACGAGCGCGAAGGCGATCGCCGCGGCCGCCGCGCCGATCCAGACCTTGCGCGCCACCCCGGGCTGCAGCATCGTCCAGCCGCCGGCGGCGACGCCGGCGAACAGCATCACCATCAGCGACGGGACCAGCAGGTAGCGGTTGATGACCGACAGGCCCGCCGCCCCGACGAGCACGAAGGTGCCCAGGCCGATGACGAGCAGCGCCAGCGGCACCCGCACGCGCGTCGGCGTGAGCCACACCGCGAGCAGCAGCCCGAAGAACCCGGCGATCGCGACGGGCAGCTTGACGAGCGACTTGAGGAAGCTCACGGTCGCGGTGGGAACCTGGCCGAGGCCCTTCTGGCGGCCCAGCTCCTCCGCCAGCCCGCTCGTGTGGTTCTGCGAGAACAGCGGATCGCCGGTGACCGCGTAGTCGGTGAGCACCCAGAGGATCGGCGCGGCGCCGACGACCAGCGCGGTGATGACCCGGTCGCGCCAGCTGAGCTTCGGGAAGAGGTAGAGCCAGTAGATGCCGCTCAGCACCCACGCCTCCGGCCGCAGCAGCCCGGCGAGCCCGAGCAGCACGAGCACCGGCATGCCGCGCCGCGGGCGCGCGGCCTCCAGCGCCGCCGCCCAGATCACGAGCGCCAGGTAGGGGATGTCGATGTACGCGCGCGCCGCCAGGAACGGGAAGTCGAAGCGCGTGCAGATGATCAGCCCGGCGACGACGCCGACCAGCGGCGTGAACGACGCGCGTCCCAGGCGGTAGAGGCCGGCGACGAGCACGATGAAGCTCGCGAGCGTCGCGTAGACCATGACGCGATCCCCGTCGCGGCCCAGCAGCGCCAGCAGCGCGCCGAAGACGATGCCCAGCGGATGCTCGGTGGGCGCGCGGTAGGCCTCGAAGGACGGGCTGTGCCCGTGCAGCAGCTCGCGCCCCCACAGGAGCGAGTACATCGAGTCGTAGTTCGGATACGTCGGGTACAGCAGGGCCCCGACCAGCACGCAGATCGCGAGGCCGATGAGCAGGAGCGTCGGCCAGCTCCGGCGTCGGGCGCGGAGGGTCGTCGAGGCGGGAGCGGAGGTCACGTGACTGGGAGGAGACGGCGGCCTGACGTACCGCCCGAACCTCCGGCATACTGGGGCGGCGAGTGTACGGCACCCCGGTCGCTGGAAGCGCTCCAGCGCGACGGTCGTACCTCCCCGGTGGTCCGCGGCGTACTCTGAACTGCGCGCATGAAGCTCATCATCCAGATCCCCTGCCTCAACGAGGAGGAGACGCTGCCGGCGACGCTGGCCGATCTCCCCCGCGAGCTCGAGGGCTTCGACACGGTCGAATGGCTCGTGATCGACGACGGCTCGACCGACGCGACGGTCGCCGTCGCGATCGAGCACGGCGTCGACCACATCGTCCGCCTGACGAACAACAAGGGCCTCGCAGCGGGCTTCCAGGCGGGGCTCGACGCCGGCCTCAAGCTCGGCGCCGACGTGATCGTCAACACCGACGCCGACAACCAGTACTCCGCCGCGTCGATCCCCGCGCTGCTCGCGCCGATCCTCGAGGGGCGCGCCGACATGGTCGTCGGCGACCGCCAGGTCGACTCGATCGAGCACTTCTCGCCGCTCAAGAAGCGCCTGCAGCACTTCGGCTCATGGGTCGTGCGCCAGGCCTCGGACACCGACGTGCCGGACACGACCTCCGGGTTCCGCGCCTACAACCGCGAGGCCGCGATCCAGATGGCGGTCGTCTCGAAGTTCACGTACACGCTCGAGACGATCATCCAGGCCGGCAAGCTGCTCGTCGCCGTCAGCGACGTCCCCGTCGCGACGAACCCCAAGACGCGCGAGTCACGCCTGTTCCCCTCGATGTGGGCGTACGTGCGGCGCAACTCGATCTCGATCTTCCGCATCTACGCGCAGTACGAGCCGATGCGCGTCTTCATGATGCTCGCCGGCCTCCTGATCCTGCTCGCGGCGATCCCGTGGGTGCGCTTCTTCGTCGCGTGGGTCAGCGGCGACGGCGCCGGCCACGTGCAGTCGCTGATCTTCGGCGCGGTGCTGTTCAACGCCGCCGTCGTGCTCGCCTCGCTCGGCGTGATCGGCGACCTGCTCGCCGGCCAGCGGATCATGACCCAGCGGACCTTCGAGCGCGTGCGCCGCATCGAGCTGCAGCTCGGCATTCCGCCCTCGCACTACGAGCCGGGTGCGAGCACCGGCCGCGCCGCCACCACCGGCGCCCACGCGGCCCCCACGCCCGAGGAGCAGCGCCAGTCGACCCAGGAGCAGGAGGCTGTCCGCGCATGAGCACCAACGTGACGGTCGACCGTGAGGGCACGGTCACCGGCAACACGTACGACAAGTACGGCTCGACGAACCCCGTCGTGCGCCGCCTGATGGCCGGCTTCGAGCGCAACCTCGACGAGCTGTTCGTCAAGGCCGGCGCCACCTCGATCCTGGACGTCGGCTGCGGTGAGGGCGTCCTCACGCACGAGTGGGCAGGGCGCCTGAACGGCGGGCGGATCGTCGGCATCGACCTCGACGACCCGCATCTGCAAGAGGAGTGGAAGACGCGCACCGCGCCCAACCTCGAGTACCGCGTGATGAAGGCCGAGAACCTGCCGTTCGCCGAGAACGAGTTCGACATGGCGGCGGCGATCGAGGTGCTCGAGCACGTCCCGGACGCCGCCGAGACGCTCGCCGAGATGGCGCGCTGCGCACAGCGCTGGATCCTCGTCTCCGTGCCGCGCGAGCCGGTCTGGCGCATCACGAACGTCGCGCGCGGCGCGTACTGGAAGAGCCTGGGCAACACCCCGGGCCACGTCAACCACTGGTCGGCCGGAGCGTTCCGCAAGCTGCTCTCCAACTACGGCGAGGTCGCCGACCTGCGCACGCCGTTCCCGTGGACGATGGCGCTCGTCCGCGTCCGTGACTGACGCCGCCGCCGAACGCGCCGACTCGCTCGCCGAGACGGCCGAGGAGCTGGCCGCGCAGCACCCCGGCGAGTCGTACGCCCGCGGCGCGCGGATCCTCTCGCTGGGGATCGCCGCGACGGGCGTCTTCACGTTCGCCTACTTCGCGGTCGCCAGCCATGTCCTGGGCCCCGCGGCCTACGGCTCGGTCGCCCTGCTGTGGTCGATCCTGTTCGTCGTCATCTCGGTGATCTACCGGCCCGTCGAGCAGCTGCTCTCGCGCACGATCGCCGATCGCCGCGCACGCGGGCTGCAGCACAGCCATCCGCTGCGGATCCCGCTGGCGATCCAGGCCGGCTTCGCGACGACCTTCCTGATCGCGGCGCTCGCGCTCAAGCCGCAGATCGTGGGCCTCTTCCACGGCTCGCAGTCGCTGTACTGGATCTTCACCGGCGCGGCGCTCGCCTACGCGGCCAGCTACTTCGCCCGCGGCTACTTCGCCGGGCACCAGTGGTTCGCCCTCTACGGCGGCCTGGTCCTCTTCGAGTCCGTCTCGCGCTTCTGCTTCCCGGTCGCGGTCGCGGTCGGGATCGCCTCGGGCCAGACGGCGGTCGCCGCCGGCATCCTCGCAGCGCCGATCGCCTCGCTGATGGTCGTCCCGTGGGCGATCGCGCGCCACTCGCGGCTGGACTCCGAGGCGCCGCAGGCCGACCTCGCCGCGATGACGCTGCGCGCGGGCGCGGGCTTCGCGCTGGCCGTCGCCGGGATCCAGCTCGCCGAGCAGACGCTCGTCAACGCGGGCGTGATCATCGCCAACGGCCAGGCCGGCGCGGCGGTCGCCGGCGCCGTCTTCAACGTCCTGCTGATCACCCGGGCGCCGCTGCAGCTCTTCCAGTCGATCCAGACCTCGCTGCTGCCCCACCTCGCCGGCCTGGAGGCGACCGAGGGCCACGACGCGTTCGCGAAGGCGATCCACACGACCCTCCGGGCGATCGCGGGCTTCGCCGGCGCGGTCGCGCTCGGGCTGCTGCTGATCGGCCCCGAGGTCATGAAGATCGTCTTCGGCGGGCACGTGACGTACAGCCGCTGGGGCCTGGCGGTCGTCGCCGTCGGCATGGGCTTCCACCTCGCGGCGGGGACGTTCAACCAGGCCGCGCTCGCCCGCGGTCAGGCGCGCCTGGCCGTCGTGGCCTGGTTCGCCGCCGCGATCGCGTTCGTGGCCTGGATGTTCGTCCCGCTGGTCTCCGGCCTGCTGCTGCGCGCCGAGCTCGGCTACGCGGTCGCCACCGGCGCCCTGTGCCTGCTGCTGTGGCTGCTGTACCGTCGCGGTGTGCCGCAGGACGCCGTTCCCGCCTGAGCGGGCGCGCTACTCGTAGGCCAGCGCCTCGAGCACGTCCAGGCGCGCCGCCCGGCGCGCCGGGAACGTCGCCGCCAGCACACCCGCCACCCCGGACAGGATGATCAGGACGATCAGCGTGCCGACCGGGATCGTCAGCGGGAAGTTCTCCAGCGGCCGCGTGAACAGCACGGCGAGCACGAGGCCCATCACGCACCCGAGCAGGCCGCCGATGAGCGCCGTGATGACGGCCTCCCAGCGGACGATCTGGCGCACCTGCCGGCGCGTGGTCCCGATCGCGCGCAGCATGCCGATCTCCTGCGTGCGCTCCGTGATCGAGAGCACGAGCGTGTTCACGATCCCGAACAGCGAGACGATGATCGCCAGCGACAGCAGCGCGTAGATCAGCCCCAGCAGCTGGTTGACCTGCGCGGCCTGGTCGCCGATGAACTGCTTGGCCGTCTTGGCCTGTGCCTCGGGATAGCTGGCCTTCAGCACGGCGTCGATCCGGCGCTTGACCTGCTTGGCGTCGGCTCCCGGCGCCAGGCCCACGAGGCCGAAGCCGAGCTTCGGCTCGTTGAACTTCGTCAGGACGACGGCGCTCGGGACGGTGAGCTGCGCGAGCAGCCCGCCCTTGTCCTGGACGACGGCGCTGACGCGCAGCGGCAGCGTGGCGCGGCTGGGAGTGAACACGCGCAGCGTGTCGCCGACCTTCGTGTGGTGGTCGTCCGCATAGGACTTGCTGACGATCACGGCGCCGGGCGCCAGCGTGCTGACGGCGTCACCGGGGCCCTTCTTGACCGTGGTGGCGTAGAGCTGCGGGAACGTCGCGGACTCGACACCGGTGACGCTGACCTTCGAGTTCCCGACCTTGCCGGTCGTGAAGCGCACGCCGCTGATCGAGCCGACGCCCTGCACCTTCCCCACGGCGCTGAGCGCCTGCGCGGAGTACGGGGAGAAGCCGTCGGCGTTCGTCACGACGAACGCGCCCTTGAAGTTGTCGCGGACGGCGTTCTCGATCGTCGCGCGCGCGCCGGCCGCGAACACGGAGGCGAAGGTCACGAGCGCGACGCCGACCATCAGGGCGGCCGCGGTCGAGGCCGTCCGCGAGGGCTGGCGCACGGCGTTCTCGCGCGCGAGCCGGCCCGGGAACCCGGCGAAGCGCTCGATCGGCCGGCCCATCACGGAGGCGAGCGGGCGCACGAGCCAGGGGCTGAGGAGCGCGACGGCGATGAAGGTCGCGGCGACGCCGAAGCCCAGCGCGGCGAGCGCACTGTTCGTCCCGCCCGGGCCGAACAGGCCGAGCAGGATCAGGGCGACGCCCGCGGCGCCGAGCACGCTCGCGAGGATCGTCGCGCGGCGGCTGACCCTGCCGACGGTGGGGACGGCCGCCGCCTGCAGCGAGGCCATCGGCGAGACGCGCGTCGCGCGGATCGCGGGCACCAGGCTCGAGAGCAGCGCCACGAGCGTGCCCACGATCAGCGGCACGTAGATCGTCCGCGGCTTGATCACGAGGCCGTTCGAAGGGAGGTCGACGCCGACCGCCGCGAACAGCGCCTTCAGGCCGGGCGCGAGCGCGAGCCCGAGCAGGATCCCGAGCAGCGAGCCGACGATGCCGAGCAGCAGGCCCTCGCTGATCACGAGCGTGAGGATCTGGCGGCGGTTCGCGCCGATCGTGCGCAGCAGCCCGAGCTCGCGGATCCGCTGCTGCACGGTGATCGAGAACGAGTTGAAGATGATGAACGAGCCGACGAACAGCGAGATCCCGGCGAAGACGAGCAGGATCGTCTTGAGGAAGCCGAGGTTGTTCGCCAGGTCCTTGGACTGCTTGGCCGCCTCGGCCTTGCCGGTGCGCACCTCGACCGTCTTCGGCAACGCGGCCTTCAGCGTGCGGACGAGCGCCTCGGGCGTGACGCCGGGCCTGGCCGCCGCGGAGATCGAGTCGAAGCTCGTCCCCTTGCCGAGCATGCGCTGGGCCTCGGGCAGCGTCAGGCTGACGACGGTGGTGCCGCCGTAGGAGTCCACCCCGGCGATCTGCGTGAAGCCGACGAGCGTGTAGTCCTTGCGCGGGGCCGCTCCCTGAACCGACAGCCTGTCGCCGAGCTTGAAGCCCTGCTTCCTGGCCGTCGAGGCGTCGATCGCGGCCTCGTCGGCGGTCTGCGGCAGGCGCCCCTGCTTGGCCTTCGAGGCCTGAAAGCGCGGCGCCGAGGACACCGAGCTGAGGAAGTTCGGCGCCCCGCCGGCGCCGATCCGCTTGCCGTTCTTCCCCAGCACGGTGGCGGCGTCGAACACATCCCCGGAGGCGACGAGCACGTCGGGGCTCGCGCGCACGGTGCGCAGCACGGACGCCGGGAGCGTCTGCTGCGTGCCGCGGTCGTTGGAGCTGATCGCCTGGTGCGGCGTGATCGCCGCGTCGGTGCCCTTCGCGGACTCGCTGAAGATGCGGTCGAAGCTGCCGTTGATGGTGTCCGTGAAGATGTAGGTCGCGGAGATCAGCGAGACCCCGAGCGCCACCGCCAGCAGCGTCAGCGCGAGGCGCAGCTTGCGCGCGAACAGCCCGCGGACGACGACCTTGCGCATCAGCTCGCGCTCTTCATCAGGTCGATGACCTCGGCCACGGAGCCGGCCGCTCCGTCGTGCACGACCTTGCCGTCCGCGAGCAGCACGAGCGCGTCGGCGACCGACGCCGCCGACGGGTCGTGGGTGACCATCACGATCGTCTGGCCGAACTCGTCGACCGAGCGCCGCAGGAGGTTCAGCACGTCGTGGCCGGACTTCGAGTCCAGGTTGCCGGTCGGCTCGTCGGCGAACACGACGGCCGGGCGCGAGGCGAGCGCGCGAGCGACGGCGACGCGCTGCTGCTGGCCGCCGGAGAGCTCGCTGGGGCGGTGCGTCAGGCGGTCGCGGATGTCGACGGTGTCGATGATCCGGTCGACCCACTCGCGGTCCGGCTCGCGGCCGGCGATCCGCAGCGGCAGCTCGATGTTCTCCAGCGCGGTGAGCACCGGCAGCAGGTTGAAGGACTGGAAGATGAACCCGACGCGGTCGCGCCGCAGCTGCGTCAGCGACTTGTCGTCCAGGCCGGTGATCTCCACGCCGTCGAGCACGACCGAGCCGCTCGTCGGGCGGTCGAGCCCCGCCAGGATGTGCATCAGGGTCGACTTGCCCGAACCCGACGGGCCCATGATCGCGGCGAAGCGCCCGGCGGGAAAGGCGACGTCGACGCCGTCCAGCGCGCGGACCTCTGCCTCGCCCTCGCCGTAGACGCGGGTCAGGCCATGGGCGACGACGATGCCGCCGGGCGGCGCGAACGCGGCGGCCGCAGCGGCCGAGGAGGGTTCGGACGTGGGGCTCATGGCCCTACGTCTAGCAGGACGGCCCTCAGGCCTCCAGCGCATCGAGAGCGCGGGCGATCTCCGTGAACGCGGCGGCCGCGTCCGGCGCGCCGAAGATCGCCGTGCCGGCGACGAAGCGGGTCGCGCCTGCACGGGCACAGGCCGTCGCCGTGGCGGCGTCGATGCCGCCGTCGACCTCGATCTCCGTGTCCGGCCCCAGCAGCGCGCGCAGGCGCTCGATCCTGCCGATCGACGCCGGGATGAACGACTGCCCGCCCCAGCCCGGGTTGACGGTCATGCAGAGCGCGAGGTCGACGTCGACCTCGCCGAAGACGTCGATCGGCGTGGCCGGGTTCACGGCGAGGCCGGCGAGCGCGCCGCGGTCGCGGATCGCCTGGAGCGCGTAGTGGACCGCGGGCGTCGCCTCGGCGTGGACGATGATCGTCTGCGCACCGGCATCGGCGAAGGCGGCGATCTGCTCGCGCTCGGGCCGCTCGACCATCAGGTGCACCTCGAGGTGCATGCCCAGGTCGCGCAGCGCGGCGCAGACCTGCGGGCCCATCGACAGCGGCGGCACGAAGTGGCCGTCCATCACGTCGATGTGGACGAGGTCGGCCCCGGCGGCGCGCACCACCTCCACCTGCTCGCGCAGCCGGCCGAAGTCCGCCGCAAGGACGGAGGGCGCGATCCGCCTCATACCTCGACCAGCATCGACGAGCCGCAGTGCGAGCACTCGGTCGTCGCGGTGCTCGACATCCGCACGATCGTCTGATGCTCACCGCAGCCGGGGCACACGGAGCGCAGCTCGAAGCGGTGCATGCAGTACACGCAGCGGTAGCGTCCGGCCAGCGTGGTCGGGCGCAGCCAGGGCTCCTTGCAGGTGGGGCACACCAGCCCGAGCTCAACCTCCGACATCGGCGGCACTATAGAACCCGTCGGTGCCGTCGACGGAGGGGAGCGTGCGCCAGCGCTCGATCCCCTCGAGCGCCTCCTCCTCGGGCGAGAGCGTGCACACCGCGTAGACCAGGCGCCCGCCGGGGCGCAGGTTCGCACGCGCCGCCTCGAGCATCGCCCGCTGGATCCCGGCGAGCTCGGCGACGTCCTGCGGGGTCACGCGCCAGCGCAGGTCCGGGTGGCTCTGGAGCGTGCCCAGCCCGCTGCAGGGCGGGTCCAGGAGCACGCGGTCGAAGCGGTCCGCGTCGCGGAACTCGAGCGTGTCGGCGCAGCGCACCTGCACGTTCGCGGCGTGCATGCGCGCGCACGTGCGCTCGAGCGCCGCCGCGCGGCCCTCGTGGCGCTCGACGGCGACGATCTCTCCCGTCCCGCCCATGAGCGCCGCGAGGTGGGTCGTCTTGCCGCCGGGCGCCGCGCAGAGGTCCAGGATGCGCTCTCCGGGCTCGGGTGCCAGGAAGCGCCCGACGCGCTGCGCGGCGCGCGACTGCGGGGTGAAGGCCCCGGCGGCGTAGCCGGGGTGCGCGAAGGCGTCGAACGGGCCGGAGACGACGATCGTCTCCCCCTCGCGCTCGCCGGGAATGTCGTCGAGCGCGACTCCGGGCGCGAGCGGGTTGACGCGCAGCGCGAGCTCGGCCGGCTCGTTGCCCGAGATCAACAGGGCGCGGGTCTGCTCGGGGCCCAGCCAGTCCCACCAGAGCCGCACGATCCACAGCGGATGGGCGTGGCGGATCGCCGCGCCCTCCGGGGTGTCGTCGGCGGGCAGCTCGACGCCCTCGCGCTGCACGCGACGCAGGACGGCGTTGACGACGCTGTGGCCGCGGCTGGGCTTGGCGAGCTCGACGGCCTCCCCCACCGCGGCGTGCGCGGCGACGCCGTCCATGAAGAGCAGCTGGTAGAGGCCGACGTGCAGCGCGGCGCGCACCTTCGGCTCGAGCGCGCCCCGCGTGTAGCGGTCCGCGACCCAATCGAGCGTGCCGCGGCGCTGCACCGCGCCGAACGCGATCCGCTTGGCGAGGGCGCGGTCGCGCGGGTCGAGGCCCTGCGCCTCGCCGTGGAAGGCGCGGTCGGCGTAGGCGTCCTCGGCGAGCGTGCGCCGCACCACCGCGTGGGCGCAGCGGCGCGCCGGGCTGACCGCGGCGGCGCTCACGGCCGGCCGTGCCCGCGCAGGTAGTCGGCGTAGGGCATCGCGTGGCCGCCGGCCGGCAGGACCTCGAGCGGCTCGAACGTCCCGTCCGGGGCGATCCGTGCGCGCAGCACCCCGAGGAAGGTGCCGTCCTCGAGCGTCATGCGCGCGCCGATGTGCGGGCTCAGGGCGCGCACGACGCGCTCGCGCTCCCGCGCCGGCGCGGCCGGGTCGAGCGTGCGGACCGCTGCAGTGATCTTCTCGGCGTAGGTGACGCCGGCCTCGTCCTGCTCGACGTACGGCGGGCGCTCGTCGAGCGCGCGGATCAGGAGGTCGCCACCCAGGACCTCCAGGCGCGGCGCCAGGGTGCCGTAGGTCTCCTCGGGGCCGATCGCCAGGCGCTCCTGCAGGCAGACCGGGCCGCTGTCCAGGCCGGCGGTGAGGCGCATGATCGAGACGCCGGTCTCCGCGTCGCCGGCCATGATCGCCCGTTCCAGCGGGGCGGCCCCGCGCCAGCGCGGCAGCAGCGACGGGTGCACATTGAGGATCTCGCGCTCGGAGAGCAGCGGGTCGCGGATCAGCGCGCCGAACGCGCACACGATGAGGACGTCCGGAGCCGCCGCGGCGATCCGCTCGCGGGCGGTGTCTGCGTTCACGTCCTCGGGCTGCGCGACGTCGATCCCGAGCTCACGCGCGACGCCGGCGACCGGCGGCGCGGTCAGGTGGCGACCGCGGCCCGCCGGGCGGTCGGGCCGGGTCACGACGAGCTGCGGGCGGTGCGGGGTGCCGGCGAGCCGGCGCAGCACGCCCGCGGCGAAGTCGGAGGTTCCCAGGTAGACGGTGCGCACTGCCGGCGACACTACGCCGCGTCGAGCTCGCGCAGGATGCGCATCGCCTCGCGGCGCTGGTCGCGCGGCGCGCGGTCGACGATCAGCACCCCGTCGAGGTGGTCCATCTCGTGCTGGATCACGCGGGCCTCCAGGCCCGAGGCCTCGACGAGGATCTCCGCGCCCATGCCGTCGCGGGCGCGCACGCGCACGTGGACCGGCCGCTCGACGTCGACGTGGACGCGCGGCAGGCTGAGGCAGCCCTCCTCGAACCACTCCTCCTCCTCGGAGGCCCACTCGATCTGCGGGTTGACGAGCGCCTGGATCGGGCTGTCCTCCTCGACCCGGTAGACGAGCAGGCGACGCAGCCGGCCGACCTGGTTGGCGGCCAGCCCGATGCCGAGCGAGTCGCTCATCAGCTCGCCCATGCGCTGGATCTCCGTGCGCAGGGCGTCGTCGAAGACGGCGACCGGCTTCGCGCTGGACTTCAGCACCGGGTCGCCGAACTTCACGACGTGGCGCAGCGCCGCCTCACGGCGTGCGAGCGTCTCGGGATCGAGCGGGGGCGGCTCCTGCGCGCCGTCGTCGGCCTCGAGGTCGGGATGCTCGTGCTGATGCTCTTGGTCGGCCATCGCTGCCGAAAGTCTAGAAAGAGCCCGGGAAGGACTGCGGCCGAGCGGCGTCTCCCAGAGGTACGACGACGTCCTCCTGGAGCTACTGCGGGTCGACGTCGACGCTGAGGCTCACGCCGCGATTGGCGCGGTCCGCCGCGATCGCGTCGACCGCCGCTCCGACGGCGACGACCGCCGGCGCGCGGTCCTCGGCCTTCAGGACGACCTGCGCGCGCTCCTTGCCGCGCAGGCGAAAGAGCGGCGCCGGGCCGAGCGCCCCCGGCAGGCGGGCGTGCAGCGCGCTCGCCGCCGCGTGCGCGGCGCCCGGGCGCTCGGAAGCGCAGACGATGCGGATCAGCGTCGAGAAGGGCGGATAGCTCAGCGCGCGGCGGCGCTCCAGCTCGCCGGCGAGGAACGTGGCTGCATCGTGGCGGCCGGCCAGGAGGATCGACGGCGCGTCGGGCACGAGCGTCTGCACCAGGACGCGCCCGCCGCGCGGGCCGCGACCGGCGCGGCCCGCGAGCTGCGCGACGAGCGCGAACGTGCGCTCCTCGGCGCGGAAGTCCGGGAAGCGCAGCGTCTGGTCGGCATCGACGACGACGCCGAGCTCGACGTCCGGGAAGTCGTGGCCCTTGGCCACCATCTGCGTGCCGAGCAGGATCCCGCGGTCGGCGCGCTCGAACGCGGCGAGCACCGCGGTCGCCGAGCCGGCGTCCCCGTCGAGCCGGAACACGGGGCCCGGCAGCTCGGTTTCCAGCCGCTCGGTTCCCGTCCCGTGCCGCGCGATCGAGACCGACCCGCACTCCACGCAGCGCGACGGGACGGTCTCGCGGTGCCCGCAGTGGTGGCAGGCGAGCGTCGCGCTCGCGCGGTGGAGCACGAGCGTCACGTCACACGACGGGCACTCCCACGCGTGGCCGCATGTCTGGCAGCTGAGGTAGTTCGACCAGCCGCGGCGGTTGAGCAGCACGACGGACTTGCGCGCGTCGACGAGCGCCTCGTGCGTGCGCGGATGCAGCGAGCCCCGCACGCCGCGCAGGTCGATCGTCTCGACCGGCGGCAGCCGCGCGCCGTCGACGCGCTCGGGCAGGCTGATGCGCCGCAGCGCATGCCAGCTCTCGGCGCGCGGCGTGGCGCTGCCGGCGACGAGCACCGCACCGTGGTCGCGCGCGCGACGGTCGGCGACGTGCCGCGCGTCGTAGCGCGGGTCGCCCTCGTGCTTGTAGGAGGCGTCGTGCTCCTCGTCGACGACGATCAGGCCGATGTCCGCCAGCGGCGCGAAGACGGCCGAGCGCGGGCCGACGCAGATCCGCGCCTCTCCGCGGCGCAGGCGCAGCCATTCGTCGTAGCGCTCACCGGGGCTGAGCTGGGAGTGCAGGACGGCGACGGTGTCGCCGAAGCGGGCCTGGAAGCGCGCCACGATCTGCGGCGTCAGCGCGATCTCCGGCACGAGCACGAGCACCGTGCGACCCGCGTCGAGCGTGCGCGCCGCGGCGTGCAGGTAGACCTCCGTCTTGCCCGACCCGGTGACGCCGTGCAGCAGCAGGCGCTCGCCGGGCGCGGCAGCCTCGATGTCGGCGAGCACGGCCCCCTGGGCGGGCGTGAGCGGGAGTGGCTGCACACTGGCGCGCGCGCCGACCGCCGTGTGGACGGGCGCGCGGCGCATGACGCGCGGCTCGATCGCGACGAGGCCGCGAGCCTCCAGGCGCCGCAGCGCCGGCAGGTCGCTCCCCGTCGCACGCGGCAGCGAGGCCAGCAGCCCCCGCTGAGCGTCGCTGAGGCGTTCCGGTGGCTCGGGCTCGCGCAGCGCCCGTGCGTGCAGCGCGGTGCGTGCGCGCACCCCCTTCGGCGGGAGCATCAGCGAGAAGGCGCGCGCCGGCGTCGAGCAGTACTCGGCGGCGATCCACGGCGCGAGCGTCACGAGGTCCTCCGGGAGCGCCTGCTCCAGGACACGCCGCGGCGCGACGAGCTCGTGCTCGGAGGCCTCCGCGACGGCGGTGACGACCCCGAGGATCTCCTGGCGGCCGAACGGGACGACGAGCACCGCGCCGACGCCGACGCCCTCGGGGCGCGCGTAGTCGAACGGCCCGCGCAGCGCGCGAGCCGTCGTGATCGGCTCGACCCGCGCGACACCCGGCACCGGGCCGACGATAGCCCGGCGCGCGGCGGCGGTAGATTGCCGCCATGGCGCTCGAACTGCATTCCGGCGAAGAGGTCATCTACGACGGCCACCCGAGCTGGCGGTCGATCAAGGCCTTCTACGCGACGGGATTCCTGATCGCGCTCGCGCTCGGCGCGATCTTCTGGTTCGCCGCGAGCAACGCGCTCGGCGTCACCGTCTTCGTCGTCGTCTTCGCCCTGGCGATCGTCGCCGGCCTCGTCAGGCGGATCTTCACGGTGTTCACGATCACCACCGACCGCCTGATCATCCGCCGCGGGATCCTCTCCAAGCACGTCCAGCAGACGCGGATCGACCGCGTCCAGAACGTCAACACCCGCCAGAGCCCGATCGACCGCCTCTTCCGGGTCGGCGCGGTCGACTTCGACACCGCGGGCACCGACGACTCGGACTTCACCTTCGACGGCGTCAACGACCCCGCCGGCGTCGCGACCGCCGTCGACCACGCCCAGCGCCGCCACAGCGCCGAGCGAGCCCAGCAGGGTCTGCCCACCGACGGGCTGAGCTAGTACGCGCGGCCGTAAGTTCTGCGGGTTTCGGCGGCGCGCGCTCGCGCCGAATTCCACGCAGAACTTCGGGCCACGTGTACTAGAGATCAAGGACGCGCGCCGACAAGGCGCGCAAACCAGCAACGTCGGCACCCAAACCCGTCCCGGCAGCGCAGGAGCGAGAGATCGCGGATGGATGAGGGCGCACGCGGCCGGGGTGCTGTGGCAGAGCCACTGCCCCCGGCCCGCGGGTGGCCTCAGGCGCAGCGAGATCCGCGACCAGGGAGCGCGATGGGCCTAGGCGGCCGGCACCGGCAACGCCAGCCCCGCCGCCTCCGCCAGCGCGGCCGCCTTGTCCACGCGCTCCCACGTGAAGTCGTGGTCGTCGCGGCCGAAGTGGCCGTAGGCGGCGGTCTTCTGGTAGATCGGGCGGTGCAGGTTCAGCGCCTCGCGGAACGCGCCGGGACGCAGGTCGAAGTGCTCGCGCACGAGCTCCTCGATGCGGCCACGGCCGATCTTCTCGGTACCGAACGTCTCGACCATCACCGAGACGGGGTGCGCGACGCCGATCGCGTAGGCGACCTGGACCTCGGCGCGGTCGGCGAGGCCGGCGGCGACGAGGTTCTTGGCGACGTAGCGCGTGGCGTACGCGGCGGAGCGATCGACCTTCGACGGATCCTTCCCGGAGAACGCGCCGCCGCCGTGGCGGGCCATGCCGCCGTAGGTGTCGACGATGATCTTGCGACCGGTGAGGCCTGCGTCGCCGACGGGCCCGCCGATGACGAAGCGGCCGGTCGGGTTCACGAGGAAGACGCGGCGCAGCTCGTTCTCGTCGTAGAGCCCCTTGGGGAGGACCGGCTCGACGACGTGCTCCCAGAGGTCGTCCTTGATGCCGCCCTCGGCGCCCTCGGCGTGCTGGGTGGAGATCAGCAGCTGCTCGATGCCGACGGGCCGGCCGTCGACGTAGCGCACGGAGACCTGGGTCTTGCCGTCGGGACGCAGGTAGGGCAGGTCGTTCGCGTGGCGCACGTCTGCGAGGCGCTTGGCGAGCTTGTGCGCGAGCGAGATCGGCAGCGGCATGAACTCGGGCGTCTCGTTGGAGGCGTAGCCGAACATCATGCCCTGGTCGCCGGCGCCGGCGACGTCGAGCTCGTCGTCGTCGTTGGGGTCGGTGCGCGACTCGTAGGCCTGGTCGACGCCCTGGGCGATGTCGGGCGACTGCTTGTCGATCGCGTTGAGGACGGCGCAGGAGTCGGCCGAGAAGCCCAGGTCGGCATCGATGTAGCCGATCTTGCGGATCGTCGCGCGGGCGACCTCCTGGATGTCGACGTAGGTGTCGGTCGAGATCTCACCGGAGACGACGACGAGGCCCGTGTTGACGAGCGTCTCGCACGCGACGCGGCCATCGGGGTCGTTGGCGAGGACGGCGTCGAGCACGCCGTCGGAGATCTGGTCGGCGACCTTGTCGGGGTGACCCTCGGTCACCGATTCGGACGTGAACAGGAAGCTGGTGTCTTGGCTCATGGGATCGAGAGGCAGAGTTCGACGGTGGAGACGTCCCCGGTGCCCGCGCCGTACGCGCCGATGGCGCGGATGCGGTCGAGGTCGCCACGGATGCCCTGCAGCGCGGCGCCCGGTCCGATGCCGGATTGCGCGCTGAGCTGCAGGAGCTGCTTGGGGTCGAGAAAGACTAGCGACCTGATCGGATTTGGGACGTTTCCGTCGACGGCGCGGTAGCCGGCGGTGTCGGTGAGGCGGTCGCCGCGCTCGCGCGCGGCGGCGACGCCCGACGGGCTCGTCGCGACGATCAGGGTGTTCCCGTCGATCGCCCAGGTCAGCGGCGTGCCGGCGGCGCCCGCGAGCGTCCGGGCGGGCTTGCCGCCGGGCGTGGCGTCTGCGAACGCCGTCCCCGCGGGGGCGCCGACGAGGGGGCGACCGGCCGCGTCGGCGCCGCTGCCGTGGCCGACGAGCAGGCCGACGGCCAGCGCGGCGAGCGCGAGCAGGACCCCGATGAGGGCCGCGAGGCGCCGGTGGCCTGCGCTCACGCCCGCTCGGAGCGCCGCTGCTTGCGCTCCTTGATGTCGATGATCAGCGGCACGCCGTCGAAGCCGAAGCGCTTGCGCAACTGGTTCTCGAGGTAGAAGGCGTAGTCGCGGGTCATCTTGTTGCGGTTGTTGACCTGCAGGGCGTAGCGCGGGGGGCGGGTCTCGATCTGCGCGAGGTAGAGCATCTTCAGCCGGTGGCCCTGCTTGGCGGGCGGCTGACGGCGATCGAGTGCGTCGGCGAGAAAGCGATTGAGCTCCGGCGTCGGGATGCGTGCGCGCATGAGGTCGCCGAGTGCGACCGCCTCCTGCATGACGCGTTGCACGTTGCGGCCGCTCAGGGCGCTCACGGTCATGACCTTCGGGCGCAGGCGCAGCTTGCGCAGGACCTTCGCGCGCTCGTGGTCCAGGCCGGCCTCGTCCATCGGCCGCAGGTCCCACTTGTTGAGGACCAGCAGCGTCGCGCAGCCCGCCTTCATCGCCAGCTCGGCGATCCGCATGTCCTGCGTCGTGACGCCGTCGCGCGCGTCGCAGACGACGAGCGCGACGTCGGCGCGCTCGACCGCCCGCTGTGAGCGCAGGACGGTGTAGTACTCCACGCTGTCGGAGACCTTCGCCTGGCGGCGCATGCCGGCGGTGTCGACGAGCACGATCTCGCGCCCGTCGAACTCGATCGGCAGGTCGATCGCGTCGCGCGTCGTGCCGGCGACGTCGCTGACGATGACGCGCTCCTCGCCGAGGATGCGGTTGACGAACGTGGACTTGCCGACGTTCGGGCGCCCGATGATCGCCATCCGGATCCGCTCGTCGTCCTCGTCCTCGAGCTCCCCTTCTTCCGGCAGCAATGCGACGATCCGGTCGAGCAGGTCGCCGGTTCCGAGGCCCTGGGCGCCGGAGACGGGGATCGGGTCGCCCAGGCCGAAGCGGTGGAACTCGAGGGCGTTGTCGAGCTCGCCGACGACGTCGACCTTGTTCGCCGCGAGGATCACGGGGATGTGCGCGCGGCGCAGCAGGTCGGCCATGTCCTCGTCGCCGGGACGCAGGCCGGCCTTCGCGTCGACGACGAGCACCGCGACGACGGCCTCCTCGATCGCGGCCCGCGCCTGGTCGCGTATCGAACCGGAAATCGGATCGAGGTCGAGGTTGTCCATGCCGCCGGTGTCGATCAGCGTGAACGTGCGGCCGTTCCACTCGCAGCGGACGTCCTTGCGATCGCGCGTGATGCCTGCGCGTTCGTGTACGACGGACTCCCGCGAGCCCGCGAGGCGGTTGACGAGCGTGCTCTTGCCGACATTGGGGTAGCCGACGATCGCGACCTTGACGCCGCTCATCTGGCGCTTTCAGCCGTCCGACGTTCGTCCGTGAGACGCACGATCTGCGCCACCACGTCTTGTAAAGTCAGGCCGGTTGTGTCAAGGGTGAGAGCGTCAGGGGCTGCAAGGAGCGGCGATGCCTCGCGAGCGCGATCGCGCTCGTCCCGTCGCTCCTGTTCGGCGAGCACCTCGTCGACGTCCCTGCCGGTCTGCTCGGCGCGCCTGCGGGCGCGTTCGCGGGCCGTCGCGGTGAGGAAGACCTTGAGCTCCGCGTCGGGGGCGACGACCGTCCCGATGTCGCGCCCCTCGGCCACCCAGTCGCCGCCGGCGATCAGCGCGCGCTGGCGCTCCACCATCGCCGCCCGCACGGCGGGGTCGGCGGCCACCTGCGAGGCGGCGTCGGTCACCTGCGGCGCGCGGATCGCGTCCGTGACGTCCTCGCCGTCGAGCAGCACCCGCTCGCCGAGCTCGATGTCGAGCGCCTGCGGGTCGGCCTGCGGGTCGCGCAGCCGTGCGAGGGCGACCGTGCGGTACATCGCACCGGTGTCGAGATACGTGAAGCCGAGTGCGCCGGCGGCCGCGCGGGCGACCGTCGACTTTCCGGCACCGGCTGGGCCGTCGATCGCCACGAGCATCCCGCAAGACGATAGGGCCCCGGGCACGTGAAGATCCTCCGCCCGCTGCGTGAGCGCGACTTCGCATTGCTGTGGGGTGGCCTCACCGTGTCGCTGATCGGCGACGGGATCTACCTCGTCGCCGTCGCCTGGCAGGTCTACGACCTCTCCAACGTGCCCTCGGCGCTGGCGATCGTCGGCCTGGCGTGGTCGGCGGGCATGGCGCTCTTCCTGCTGACGGGCGGGGTCGTCAGCGATCGCATGGAGCGACGGCGCGTGATGATCGGCGCCGATCTCGTGCGCGCGGGCGCGCTCGGCGTCCTGGGCGTGCTGGCGATCACGGGGTCGCTGGAGCTGTGGCAGCTCATCGCGCTGGTGGTCGTCTACGCCGCCGGCGAGGCGTTCTTCGGCCCGGCGCTCGGAGCGCTGGTCCCGGACATCCTCTCGGGCGAGCACCTCGTCGAGGCCAATTCGCTCGAGCTGACCGTCCGCCAGATCTGCCGCCTCATGATCGGCCCGGCGATCGGCGGCATCCTGGTCGCCTCCGTCGGTGCCGGGAACGCGTTCCTCGCCGATGCGGGCACGTTCCTCGTATCGGCGCTGATGATCACGCTGATCAGGACCCGGTCGATCGGCTCGGCGGGCAGCGGGACGTCGATCCGCCAGGAGGTCCTCGCCGGCCTGCGCTACGTGCGCTCCGAGCGCTTCATCTGGGTGACGCTGCTGGCGAGCTCGCTGGCGATGCTCATGTTCTTCGGGCCGCTCGAGGTGCTGCTGCCGTACGTCGTGCGCAACGAGGTCGGCGGCGGCGCCGGCGGCTACGGGATCGTGCTGGCCGCGGACGGCGCGGGAGCGGTCGCCGCCGCGCTCGTGATGAGCCAGCGCGCGCGGCTGCCCGGCCACTACCTGACCGTCATGTTCCTGACGTGGGCCGCGGCGACGCTGCCGCTCGCCGGGTACGCCGCCGCGACCGCCATCTGGCAGCTCATGGTGCTGAGCGTGATCTACGGCGCGCTGATGACGATCGGGCTCGTGATCTGGGGAACGCTCATGCAGACCCGCGTCCCGGGAGCGATGCGCGGTCGCGTGCACAGCGTCGAGTGGTTCACCTCGATCGGGCTGGTGCCCCTGTCGTTCGCGCTCACCGGGCCGGTCTCGAGCGTGCTCGGCGTGGATACGACCCTGATCATCGCGGGGGTCGCGCCGGCGATCTCGACGCTGCTGCTGTTCGTCGTCTTCCGGATGCGGCGAGAGGAGAGGCCCCTGTCCGATGCCGGGGCGCCGCTCGACGCGGTGGTGCCGGTCGGCGGCGCCGGCGCCGTCGCGGAGCTCGAGGTGCTTCCCGAGGCCGCGCGGAGGTAGGGCCCCCGGCCCTGCGACAGCGCCGCCAGACGCTGCTCCTCAGGCCTCCTGCGAAGCCGTCTCGCCCACGGCGTCCGCCGGCGCCACCTCGGCTGCCGGGGCGACGACGCGGTCGGCGGGGCGCTGCCCGGGCTCGGGTACGTCGGGCATCGGGACGCCGGCGGCCTCGTAGGCCTCGTCCTGGTCGAGCGTCTCGCGCTCGAGCAGGCGCGCGGCGAGCGCGTCGAGTCGCGGGCGCTCGCGCCGGAGCAGCTCGATCGTCTCGCCCTCGGCCGCCTCGACGATCTTGCGGACCTCCGCGTCGATGACCTCCTGGGTGTGCTCGGAGGTCTCCGAGACCCCGGGCAGCAGCGGGCCCTGGCCGTCGGCCGGGGCCACCGCGACCGGCCCGATCGCGTCGCTCATCCCCCAGCGGGTGACCATGCCGCGCGCGATCCGCGTGAGCTGCTGGATGTCGGACTCGGCACCCGTCGTCGTCTCGCCGTAGATGACATGCTCGGCGGCGCGGCCACCGAGCATGACGCGGATGCGGCCGAGCAGCTCGTCCTTCTCGTAGCCGTACTTGTCGGCATCCGGCGTCGACAGCGTCACGCCGAGCGCCTGGCCGCGCGGGATGATCGAGACCTTGCGCACGGGGTCGGCGCCGGGCGTCAGCATCCCGACGAGCGCGTGCCCGGCCTCGTGGTAGGCGGTGCGCTCGCGGTCCGAGCGCGTCATCACGACCTGGCGCTCGGTGCCGAGCACGATCTTCTCGATCGAGTCGGTGAAGTCGCTCGTGTGGATCGTCTGGTGGCCGCGGCGCGCGGCGAACAGCGCGGCCTCGTTGACGAGCAGCGCCAGGTCGGCGCCGGTCATGCCCGGCGTGCTGGCGGCGATCCGCTCGAGGTCGACGCTCTCGTCGAGCGGCATGCCGCGCGAGTGGATGCGCAGGATCGCCTCGCGGCCGACGCGGTCCGGCGGCTGGACGGCGACGCGGCGGTCGAAGCGCCCGGGGCGCAGCAGCGCCGGGTCGAGCGCGTCGGGCCGGTTCGTCGCGGCCATCACGATCACGCCCTGCCCGCTCTCGAACCCGTCCATCTCGGTGAGGATCTGGTTCAGCGTCTGCTCGCGCTCGTCGTGGCCGCCGCTGAAGCCGCCGGCGGCGCTGCGCGCGCGGCCGATCGCGTCCAGCTCGTCGATGAAGATGATCGCCGGCGCCGCCTCCTTGGCCTGCTTGAAGAGGTCGCGCACGCGGCTGGCGCCCACGCCGACGATCGCCTCGACGAACTCGGAGGCCGACGCCGAGAAGAACGGCACGTTCGCCTCGCCGGCGACCGCGCGCGCGAGGAGCGTCTTGCCGGTGCCTGGCGGGCCGTAGAGCATCACGCCGCGCGGGATCCGCGCCCCGAGCTTGGCGTACTTCTCCGGCAGCTTGAGGAAGTCGACGATCTCGCTGAGCTCGTCCTCCGCCTCGTCGATGCCGGCGACGTCGGCGAACGTGACCCGCGTCTGGGCCTGGTCGGCGCGCCGCGCGTTCGAGCGCGTGAACTGCCCGAGGCCGCCCGCGCCGCCCGCCGCGGCGGCCCGGCGCATGATCCACAGGAGCCCGATCACGATCAGGATCGTCGGCCCGAAGGCGAGGATGAACGTCAGCAGCGGGTTGCGCCCGGTGTCGACGGGCTTGGCGTTCAGGACGACGCCCTTGGCCTCGAGCTTCTTCGTCAGCTCGTCGGTGTTGACGAACGTCGGCACCTGCGTCTTGAAGTGCTCGACGGCGGTGGCGTTCTTCTCACCCTCGGCCTTGTAGTCGACGCCCGTCTTCAACGTGCCGTCGATCGTCTCGCCCTGCGAGGCGATCTCCTTGACGTTGCCGGCGTCGACCTGCTGCAGGAAGAACGGGCTGTAGGGCACCTGGGTCGAGCTCTGCGGGCGGCCGGTGACGAGTGCGAAGACGACGTTGACCGCCAGCAGCGAGAGCAGCACGAGCCCGAGCGTGCGGCGCCCGCGGCGCGGCACCATCCCCGGCTTCTGGGGCGGCGTCCCGCGCCCGTCGGTCGACGGCTCGATGCGCGGCCAGGGCGGCGGCTCCTCGCCGCGGCCACCCGGCGGACGGTCCGGCGCGGAGCGGCCGGGACGCTCCGGGGTGCTCGAGCGTGGGTTCTTGGGCGTCGGCACGGGCATCTGCGTCCTGTGGTGTCTACGCGCCGCGCCGGGTCACGGACGACCCGGTCAGCGCAGCGCGTCGATGTCGTCGAGGAACCCAGGGTAGGACACCGCGGCCGCATCCATGCCGCGAACCTCGACGCCTTCGGCCGACGCGAGCCCCGCCACGGCCCCGAGCATCGCCATGCGATGGTCGCCGCCGGAGTCGATGCTGCCGCCGCGCAGGCCGTCCGTCCCGCGCACGATGAAGCCGTCGGCGGTGGCCTCCAGGTCCCCGCCCAGGCCGTTCAGCCCCTCGACGACCGCGGTGATGCGGTCGGACTCCTTGACGCGCAGCTCCCCGGCGCCGCGCACGACCGTCTCGCCCTCGGCGAAGCAGCCGAGCAGTGCCACGAGCGGCAGCTCGTCGATCGCGAGCGGGACCTCCTGGGGCTCGACCGTGGTCCCCAGCAGCGGGCCCGCGGTGACGTCGAGGTCGCTGATCGGCTCGTGCACGGGAATCGCGTCGCCGGTCGGCTCCTCGAGGTCGCCGAGCACGATCGCCCCCATCCGCTGGGCGATGCGGATGAAGCCCGTGCGCGTCCAGTTGACGCCGCAGTCGGCGATCACCAGGCGCGAGCCGCGCACGAGCAGCCCGGCCGCGATCAGGAACGCGGCCGACGAGGGATCGGCCGGGACGGCCAGCGTCGCCGGCAGGGTGAGCTCATCGACGTTCGTCACGGTCAGGGTGTCGCCGTCCCGCACCAGCGGCACCCCGGCGCCGGCGAGCAGGCGCTCGGTGTGGTCGCGGCTGGGCTCGGGCTCGCGGATCGTCGTCTCGCCCGTGGCGGTCAGCGCGGCGAGCAGCAGGCACGACTTCACCTGGGCGCTGGCGACCGGGAGCTCGTAGTGGATCCCGTGCAGCCGCGCGCCGGTGATCGTGAACGGCGGGAAGCGCCCGTCGGTCGCCTCGATCTGCGCGCCCATCTCGCGCAGCGGCGTCGCCACGCGGTCGACCGGGCGGCCGCGGATCGAGTCGTCGCCGTCGAACGTGAAGACGCGGCCAAGCTGCCCCGCGAGCCAGCCGGGCAGCAGCCGCATGAGCGTGCCGGCGTTGCCGACGTCGATGACGTCCTCCGGCTGGCGCGCCTCGCGCAGGCCGGTGCCGCGGATGACGATCTCGGCCGGGCGCCGCTCGACGAGCGCCCCGAGCGCCTCGACCGCGCGCAGGGTCGAGTTCGTGTCGGCCGCGTCGAGGTAGTTGTGCAGGTGCACCGGGATGTCGGCCATCGCGCCGAGCAGCGCCAGGCGATGCGAGATCGACTTGTCGGCGGGCGGGACGACCGAGCCCTTCAGCGGCTCCGAGGGTTCGACGCGCAGGTTCACGACACCGGGATCCCCAGGCCGGCGATCAGGCCGGCCGCGCGGTCGGCGTGCGCCTCGGGCACCCACAGCGCGACGACGCCGCTGCTGTTGTCCGGCGAGGGGCTGAGGGCCATGTCGGAGATGTTGATGCCCTCGCGCCCGAGGGTCAGCGTGATGTCGGCGATCACTCCCGGACGGTTGGGGACGGCGGCGCGCAGCTCGCGCACCGGACCGCCGGCGAGGCCCGCCTCGAGCAGCGCGCGGCGGTGCTCGCCCGCCTGGGCCTGCCACGCTGTGAGGCGCGTCGCGTCGTCGGCCTCGAGCACCCCGCGCACGCCCTGCAGGTGCTCGATGGTCCCGTCGAGCTCGCGCAGCAGCGCGTCGCGGTTGGAGCGGTAGATGCCCGTCCAGATGTCGGGGTTCGCGCCGGCCACGCGCGTCGCGTCGCGAAAGCTCGGGCCCGTCGCGGGCATCCGCTCGCCGCCGAGGGCGCCCGCCGCCTGGGCGACGAGCGCGTTGGCCAGCACGTGCGGAAGATGCGAGACCGCGGCCATCATGCGGTCGTGGTCGGCGGCATCGACGACCTGCGGCCGCGCGCCGATGCCCGTCAGCAGCCGGTGCACGCGCTCCAGCAGCACCCCGCTCGTCGTCGGCTGCGGGGTGAGGTACCAGGTCGCGCCGTCGAAGAGGTCCTCGCGTGCATGCTCGACGCCGGCGACCTCCGCGCCGGCCAGCGGATGCCCGCCGACGAAGCGCTCGTCGGCGCCCGCGGCGGCGACGACGGCGCGTTTCGTCGAGCCGACGTCGGTGACCGCGCAGCCGGCTGGCGCCGCGGCGAGGACGTCGCGCGTCACCTGCGGCAGCACCTCCACCGGTGCGCAGAGGACGGCGACGTCGGCCTCGTGCAGCGCCGCAGCGATGTCCGCGCAGGCCTCGTCGAGCGCGCCGAGCTCGACGCCCTGCCCGGCGCGGCGCCCCGTCCCACGGACGTGGGCGCCGAGCCGGCGGCGGGCGGCCATGCCGACCGACCCGCCGATGAGCCCGGTGCCGACCACCGCGACGATGAGGCGCTCGCTCAAGCGGTCTGCGCGGCCTCGAGGAAGGGCAGCTTGCCCGCGATCCGCGCGACCTGCTCGACCTTGTGCGCGTACTCGGCGAACTCCGAGGCGCGCAGGGCCTGCGGGCCATCGCAGATCGCCTCCTCGGGGTGGGGGTGCACCTCGACGATGATGCCGTCCGCACCGGCGGCAGCCGCCGCCAGCGAGAGCGACTCGACGAGGTCGCGGCGCCCGGCCGCGTGGCTGGGGTCGACGACGATCGGCAGGTGCGTCATCTGCTTGAGCACCGGCACGGCCATCAGGTCGAGCGTGAAGCGGTAGGCGGACTCGAACGTGCGGATGCCGCGCTCACACAGCATCACCGCCTCGTTGCCCTCCTTGAGGATGTACTCGGCGGCCATGACGAGCTCCTCGAGCGTGCTGCTGAGCCCGCGCTTGAGCAGGACCGGGCGCCCGGCGCGCCCCAGCTCGGTGAGCAGGCCGTAGTTCTGCATGTTGCGCGCCCCGACCTGGATCACGTCCGCCACCTCGAGCACCGGCTCGAGATCGCGCGCGTCCATCAGCTCCGTGACGATCGGCAGGCCGCTGGCGGCCTTCGCCTCGGCCAGGAGCTTCAGCCCCTCGACGCCGAGCCCCTGGAAGGAGTACGGCGAGGTGCGCGGCTTGTAGGCGCCGCCGCGGAGCATGTTCGCACCGGCGTCCTTGACGACTTCGGCGGTCGTCAGCAGCTGCTCGCGCGACTCGACGGTGCACGGCCCGGCGATCAGCGCGAAGTGGTCGCCGCCGATCTTCGCGCCGCCGATGTCGAAGATCGACGCCTCGCGGTGCTGCTCCTTGGAGGCGAGCTTGTAGGGCTTGAGGATCGGGACGACCTTCTCGACGCCGGGCTGGCCGTCGAGCTCGAGCTCGCTGACGCGGACCTCGGTGTCGGTGTCGCCGATCGCACCGATCAGCGTGACCTCTGCGCCGCGGCTCGGGTGGGCGGTGCCGCCGACCGACTCGATGCGGTCGATGACGGCCTGCACCTCGGCCTCGGTGGCCTGGGGACTCATGACGATCAACATCCTTCGCTCATTCCTTCTCGCATACGTGGCGATCTCGACAGGGATACGGGCGGGGGCCCGGTCAGGAGCGTGCGCGCTCCGGTGGTTCGGCGCTCGGCCCGAAGGCCAGGGTGCGGCGGCCCCGGCGGGGACCGACCGAGCGCCTAGCTAAATCGCCAGGAGGCGGGATAGGCGTAGCCGGGACCGGACAGCGCGGCGCTGATCGCGTACGTCGTGGCGCTGTGGGCCCTGCGGCTCATACAGATCGGATTCAAGCACATCGCCGCGGCCCTGTGAACCGCCGGGCCCGCGCCCGGCTCAGACGAGCTCGCGCAGGACCGCCAGGAAGCGGGCGTTCTGGCTCGGCGTCCCGAGCGTCACTCGCAGCCATCCGGCCCGGCCGAGCGCGGCGCCTGAGCGCACGAGCACGCCCGCCGCGGCGAGTCCGGCGAGGATCCGCTGCTCGGTCTCCTGCGGCGTCTCCTCGCCGCGTCGCGGGAGCTCGAACCACATGAAGTTCGCCTGCGAGAGCATCGGCTGGATCCCGAGCTCGCCGAGCCCGTCCTCGAGCTCGACCCGGGCGAGCACCGCGCGCTCGACGCGCTCGGCGACGGCGTCCTGGTGGCGCAGCGCCTCGACGGCGGCGGCCTGCGCGGCGGCGTTGCAGAAGAACGGCTGGCGCACCTGGTTGACCGCCGTCACGAGGTCGGGTGAGCCGCACAGCGCGAAGCCGACGCGCAGCCCCGCCAGGCCGTAGACCTTGCTGAACGTGCGCAGCAGCGCGAGGTTGGAGTGGCGCTCCAGCAGGTCGAGCGTCGCGTCCGGGTCGTCGAGCATGTTGAACTCGCAGTAGGCCTCGTCGATCAGCACGCAGACGCTGCGCGGCACCTGTGCGACGAACGCGGCGATCCGATCGCGCGAGAGGGCCGTGCCGGTCGGGTTGTTCGGGTTGCAGACGATCACCATGCGCGTCGCGACGGTGATCTGGGCGAGCATCGCGTCGAGGTCGTGGACGTCGCCGGCGGCGAGCGGCACGCGCACACCGGTGGCGCCGGAGGCGGCCTCCAGGTGCGGATAGACCGAGAACGACGGCCACGCGTAGACGAGCTCGGCGCCGGGCTCGAGCAGCGCCTCGCCGAGGGCCAGCAGGACGTCGCAGGAGCCGTTGCCGATCGCGATGCGCTCCGCCGGGACGCCGTAGCGGTCGGCGAGCGCACCGCGCAGCACGGCGTTCGTCGGGTCCGGGTAGCGGTTCAGGCCGCCCAGGACGCGGGTGATCGCCTCGACGACCTGCGGCAGCGGCGGGTCGGGCGACTCGTTGGAGGCCAGCTGCGCGACGTCCTCCGGCATGGCGTACGCGGACGCGGCGGGGTAGGACGGGATGCGCTGCACGCGTGAGGAGTATTCGATCGCCACGTCGGGGAGTGTCTCAGTCGATCGGGCCGCCGGCGCGGTGCTCGCCGTCGGGCACGTGTGCGTCGCGGCCGACGTAGCCGCCCTTGCCGCCGACGACGAGCACGACGGAGTCCCCGTGGGCGACGTTGCGCAGGCGGCGCACCGTCGTCGCCGCGACGCGGGCGAGGCCGCCCGGCCCGAGGCGCTGCACGGTGCCGTCGCCGAACTCCAGCTCGATCAGGCCGGCGTGCACGAAGTACAGCTCCTCCTGCTCGTCGTGGAAGTGGGGACCGGCCTCGTAGCGGGGCGGCAGCACGAGCGCGTTGACGCCGAAGGCCTCGACCCCGAGTGCCGCGCGGATCTTGCGAAAGCCGTAGCCCTCCCCCAGCGCGTCGATCGGGGCGACGGTGTACCCGACGCCCTCGACGACCTCCTCGACGATCTCCGGCTCGCTCACTGCGCGCTCTCCAGGTCGGTGCGCAGGGCCCGGGCCTCACGCAGGTAGACGTGCCGCGGTTCGTGGCCGGATTCGGCGTGGTACTGCATCAGGACGCGGATCACGCGCTCCATCGCGCCGGGCACGTCGATCTCGCGCACGCACAGCAGCGGCACCCGCTCGAACCCGATCGCGCGGGCCGCGACGGCCGGGAACTCGGCGTCGAGGTCCGCGGTCATCGTGAAGATGCAGTTCACGACGTCGTCGGGGGTCAGCGCGTTGCGCGCGAGCAGTTCGCGCATGAGCTCGGTCGTGGCGGCGAGGATCGCCTCGCGGTCGTTCTCGGCGACGGTGATCGCGCCGCGCAGGGCGAAGAGACGCATGGCGCGCGGCATCATGTCACTTCGGCGGCTCGCCGCCGGAGGCCGCGCGCAGCGACTCGATCTCCTTCGGCGTCAGGCGCCGCGACGCGCCCTCGCGGAGCGGGCCGAGCTCCAGCGGGCCGAAGCGCACGCGCCGCAGCTCGCGGACGGGGTGCCCCAGCGCCTCGCACATGCGGCGGATCTGCCGCTTGCGCCCCTCGCGGATCGTGATCTCGAGCTCGTGGTTGGCCAGGCGCCTGACGGTGGCGGGCGCCGTGCGCCCGTCGTCGAGCTCGACCCCCTCGCGCAGGCGGCGCACGACGCCGTCGCGCAGCGACGGCCCACCGACCGTGACGCGGTAGGTCTTGGGCACCTCGAAGCGCGGGTGGGTGAGCTTGTGCGCGAGGTCGCCGTCGTCGGTCAGCAGGATCAGGCCGGTCGAGTCGGCGTCGAGCCGGCCGATCGGGTAGAGCCGGCGCGAGCCGGGGGCGCGCACGAGGTCGACGACCGTCTGGCGCCCGTGCGTGTCGGCCGCGGTCGACACGACGCCGTGCGGCTTGTTCAGCGCGTAGACGACGCGGACGGCCGAGATCTGACCGACGCGCTCGCCGTCGAGCTCGATGCGCTCGCTGCCGCTGACGTCGCGCGCGGGGTCGGTGACGACCGCCCCGTCGACGGTGATGCGGCCGTCGAAGACGAGCTCCTCGGCCGCGCGGCGGGAGGCGACCCCCGCGTGGGCCAGATGCTTTGCGAGACGCATGACCCTGCCACCATAGGAGACCGTCATGGATCTCGACCTGCTCCAGCGCACGCTCGACGGCGAGGGCCAGCCGGCCTACCGCGCACGCCAGGCGTGGGCCTGGCAGGCGCGCGGCGTGCGGGGCTGGGACGCGATGTCGGACCTGCCGGAGGCGTTGCGCGAGCGCCTGTCCGAGGCCGTCCCCTTCTCGACCCTCACGCTCGAGCACGAGGCCACGAGCCGGGACGGCACCGTCAAGGCGCTGTTCCGCACGCACGACGGGCGCCCCGTCGAGGCCGTCCTCATGCGCTACAAGGACGGCCGCCACTCGCTGTGCGTCTCCTCGCAGTCGGGCTGCCCGCTGACCTGCACCTTCTGCGCGACCGGCGCGATGAAGTTCGGGCGCAACCTGACCGCATGGGAGATCGTCGACCAGGCGCTGCACTTCCGGCGCATGTCGCAGGTCGACCACTGCGTCTTCATGGGCATGGGCGAGCCGATGATGAACCTCGACAACGTGCTCGCCGCGTGCCGCCGGCTGCCCGACCTGGGGATCACGAACCGCCGCACCGCGATCTCGACGGTCGGCTGGCTGCCCGGGATCGACGCGCTCGCCGAGCAGGACATGCCGCTGCGCCTGGCGCTCTCCCTGCACGCTCCCGACGAGGACCTGCGCAGCCGGATCATGCCCGTCAACGAGCGCTGGCCGATGGAGGACGTGCTCGCGGCCTGCGAGCGCTACTACGAGGCCAAGCGCCGGATGATCTTCATCGAGTACGTGATGCTCGGCGGCGTCAACGACCGTTACGAGCAGGCGCTCGCGCTGACGAAGCTGCTCGACCGCAGGAAGTTCAAGGTCAACCTCATCCCCTACAACCCGACCGACTCGATCTACGACGGCTCGACGCGCGAGGCGATCGGGGCCTTCAAGGCGGTGCTCGACAAGGCGGGGTTCAACGCCACCGTCCGGCTCACGCGCGGGCGCGACATCGACGCCGCCTGCGGTCAGCTCGCCGCGAAGGCGCTGGCGGGCTGAGTCAGAACTCGCTGAGTGCCGAGTCCCCCGCGGGCTGTTGCTGCGGGGCGCCGGCCGGGCTGCCGGAGCGCGTCTCGCCCGCACGGACGAGACGCTCGCGCAGGTCGGCCTCCTCGTCGGGCGTCGGGTCCCACTGCTCGGTGGCCGGCAGGTCGCCGAGCGAGCCCAGGCCGAAGAGCTTGAGGAACAGCGGCGTGGTGCGGTAGAGGACGGCGCCGAACTGCGAGCGCCCGGACTCCTCGATCAGCCCGCGCTCGAGCAGCGTCCCGGACGCCGAATCGGCACTGACGCCGCGGATCCGGGTGATCTCCGGGCGCGAGACGGGCTGCAGGTAGGCGACGATCGCAAGCGTCTCGGCCTGCGCCGGCGTGAGCGGCGGCGTGCGCGGCTTTGCGAGCAGGCGGCGAGCCGCCTCCTCGGTCTCCGGCGCGCTCGTCAGCGTCCAGCCTCCGGCCAGCTCGCGCAGCACGAGGCCGCGCTCGCCCGGACCGAAGGCCGCCGCGAGCTCCTCGAGCGCCGCCGCCAGCTCATCGGCCGAGCAGCCCGCGGCGTCCGCGAGATCGAGCGCCGCGACGGGCTCCGGGCTGAGGAACAGCAGCGCCTCGACGATGCGTGCGAGCGGGCTCATGCCGCGCCCCCGACCGCACGCAGCGCGACCGGCTGGCGCGCTGCCGGCGTGATCGCGATCGGCCCGAACGGCTCGTTCTGCGTCCACGTCGCCTCGCCCTGCTTGTAGAGCTCGAGCAGTGCGAACAGCGTGACCGCCACCGTCATCCGGTCGGCGCCGGCGACGGCGTCGTCGAACGAGAGCCCGCCGCGGCGCAGCAGCGCGCGCAGGTGGGTCAGGCGCTCGGCGACCGTGACGCGCGGGATCGCCAGGTGCCCCAGGTTGATCGGCGGCGGGACGCGCAGCAGTCCGCCGATCGCGGCGCCGAGCTGCGCCGGGTCGTAGACCGCGGCGGACCGCTCGAGCGCCACGCGTCGCAGGAAGCCCGGCAGCGGCGCGATGCGGAAACGGTGCCCGTCCTCGTCGCCCAGGCGGCCCGCGAGGTACTCGGCGGCGTGGCGGTAGCGGCGCGCCTCGAGCATGCGCGCGAGCAGCTCCTCGGCCGCCTCGCCGGGCTCGAGATCCTCGAACAGGTCCGCGTCGTCGCCGGGCAGCATCAGCCGCGACTTCAGCTCGAGCAGCGCGGCGATCAGGACGAGGAACTCCGTCGCCACCTCGAGGTCGAGCTCACCGCGGGCCTCGAGGACGTCGAGGTAGGAGACGACGATGTCGGCGAGCTCCACCTCGAGCAGGTCGACCTCCTCGCGCAGGACGAGCGTCAGGAGCAGGTCGAACGGACCTGTGAAGACCTCGAGGTCGAGCTCCAGCTCGGCGACGATCACGTGCTGGAACGTAGCGGGCGTCCCGGTCGGTGCGCCATCGCCGCAACCCCGGTCGCAAGGCACAGCAGCGCCCCGAGCCCGTAGGGCAGCCAGTCCCCGGCCGCCTGGGCCAGTGCGCCGCCGCCGGCCGAGCCGATCGCGACGCCCGCCGCCCAGCCGACGTTGTTGAACGCGAACGCCCAGCCCTGGTCGACGTCGAGCGACTCGGCGCGGCTGGAGACGAGCGTGCCGCCCGGCACCCACAGCGACCCGAGCGCCACGGACGCCCCGGTCAGCACGACGGCCAGCGCCACGACGCTCGTCGGCAGCACGAGCAGGGCGAGACCGGCGGCCGCGGCGACCGTGCCGACGCGCACGACGGCCTGTGCGCCGCGGCGGTCGGCGATCCGCCCCACGACCGGGCTCACGAGCGCCTCGAAGAACGCCGCGATGAAGAAGATCAGGCCGATCGCCAGCGCGGTCGCGCCCAGGACGTCGAGGCGCAGCGGCACCAGCACCTCGACGACGCCGAAGCAGATCGACGGCAGCGCCGTGAACCACAGCGCGAGCCGGAAGCGCCGGTCGCGCAGGATCGCCGACGGCGGTGAGCCGGACTCGACGAGCGCGCCCTCCCCATTCGCCGTGTTCAGCACACAGGCCGCGAGCACGAGCCCGAGCACCGCGGCGCCCGCGAACGCGGCCTCGCGGCCGACCTGCGTGGCGAGCGAGCCCAGCGCCGGCCCGAACTGCGCGCCGAAGATGCCCGCGCCGATCGCGATGCCCAGCGCCTCGCCGCGGCGCTCGCGGTCGGTCTCCTGGGCGATCCAGGCCAGGCCCGCGGTCCACGAGCACGCGCCGCCGAGCCCCTGGATGAAGCGCGCGACGTCCAGCGCGGGCAGCGACTGCGCGAAGGCGAAGGCCAGCCCGGCGGTCGACATCAGCGCCAGGCCCGTGAGGACGGCCGCGCGGGCCCCGAAGCGCGCCGCGGCCCAGCCACCCGGGATCGCGCCGAAGAACGTGCCCAGCGCGTACGCACCGACGAGCACGCCCGCGTCGCTCTTGGTCAGCCCCAGGTCGTGGCGCAGCGCCGGCAGCAGCGGCGCGAGCGCCGCGTAGAACATCGTGTCGACGAGGATGACCGCGCCGACCAGGAGGAGCAGCGGGCGCCGCACGCGCTCGCCTCTCAGACGACGGGGCCGACGCCCATGGCGCGGCGCACGTCCGCGAGGGTGTCGGCGGCGATCGCGCTCGCGCGGTCCGCGCCGCGGCCGAGGACGCCTTCGAGGTGGGCCTCGTCGGCGCGCAGGGCCTCGTAGCGCTCGCGCACCGGCGTCAGCAGCTCGATCACGCCGGCCGCGACCGCGGCCTTGAGATCCCCGTAGCCGCGTGCGTCGGCGAGCGACGCGACGACCTCGTCGGGGCTCACGCCCCGGCAGACGGCGAGGATGTCGATGAGGTTCGTCACGCCCGGCTTGTCGGGCCCACGGCGGATCTCGTTCTCCGAGTCGGTCACGGCGCGCTTGAACTTCTTCTCGATCGTCGCCGGGTCGTCGAGGACGTACACCGTGCCCTCCTCCGAGCCGCCCGTCGTCGACATCTTCTTCCCGGGCTCCTGCAGGTCCATGATCTTCGCGCCGATCTCCGGGATCCGGTGATCGGGGGCGACGAGCACCTCGCGGCCGGCGCCGAAGCGCGCGTTGAAGCGGTCGGCGATGTCGCGCATGAGCTCGATGTGCTGGCGCTGGTCCTCCCCGACGGGCACCTCGGTCGCGCGGTAGGCGAGCACGTCGGCGGCCTGGAGCACCGGGTAGAGGAAGAGGCCCGCGGAGACGAGCTCGCGCTGCGCCGCCGACTTCTCCTTGAACTGGTGCATCCGGTTCAGGTCGCCGTGGGCGGTCACGGAGGAGAGCAGCCAGCACAGCTCGGCGTGCTCGAGCACATCGCCCTGACGGAAGAACACGCAGCGGTCGGGGTTCAGGCCCGAGGCGAGCAGGATCGCGGCGGTGTCGTAGAGGCGCTCGCGCAGCACCGCGGGCTCGTACGGGACGGTCGTCGCGTGCAGGTCGACGATGCAGTAGATCGCCAGATCGCCCGCGGCATGCGTGCGCTCCTGGCCTTCGACGTACTGCAGGATCGCGCCGATGTAGTTGCCCAGGTGCTTGCGACCCGTGGGCTGGATGCCGGAGAAGATGCGCACGAGCGCCGCAGGCTAGTGCACGTGGCGCGCGCGACACGGATCCTGGACGCTGCTCAAGCTCCCGGCCGGACCTGCCGATACGCGCGGGGTAGTGACGCACTCCCCGCGGCCACGCGCGGCGGCCGGCGCAGCGGTCGCCTCCCTCATCCTTCTGTCCAGCGCCGGGCTCGCCCAGGCGAGCCGCTCGGCGTCCGCTGCGCCCCGGCCGGGCGCCGGCGCCGCGGGCCTGTTCCTCGTCCCGGACTCCGCCGCAGCGGGCCAGGCGCTGCGCGCGCCGGCGGTGCGCACGGTGGCCCGCTACGGCGCGTTCACGCTCGCGCAGGCCGCGCCGTCGGACGCAGGCCCCCTCGTGGCGGCCGGCGCCGTGCGCCGCGACGACATGGACCGCGTCACCCTGCAGGGCCGCGCCGTCGACCCGGCAGCCGAAGCCGCCGCCCAGGCGGCCAAGGGCTCGAGCGCGATCGCGGGCGGCACGGGGCCGATCCTCGTCGTCGTGCAGTTCGTCGGGCCGATCAAGGACGACTGGCGCGCCCGCCTGCAGGCGACCGGCGTCCGGGTCGTCACCTATCTGGCGCAGAACGCCTACCTCGTGCACGCCGAGGGCGCCGGGCGCGCGGCGCTGACCGGCTACGCCGCCGCGGCCCCGGAGGTGCGTGCCGCGTTCGTGCTCTCCCCGGCCGACAAGCTCTCTCCCGCGCTGCCCGCAGCCGGCCCGGTCCGCGTCGCCGTCCAGACGCTGGCCGGCGGCGACGGCACCGCCGCGCGGTCCCGCACCGGCGCGCTCCAGCAGGGTCTGACCGGCCCGTCGACCGCCTTCGACGGCCTGACGACGCGCCACATCACCGCCGACGCCGCCGATCTTCCCCGGCTGGCCGCCGACCCGGGGGTCATCGCGATCGCGCTCGAGGGCACGCCGCGGCTGCTCGACGAGCGCCAGGGCCTCATCATGGCCGACGGCACGATCGCCTCGAGCCCGGGCGCGGGCTACCTCGCCGAGCACGACGCCGCGCTGTTCGATCCGAGCGAGGCGCCGGGCACGCTGCCGTTCGTCGTCGACATCACCGACGGCGGACTCGACACCGGGACCGACGCGCCCGCGAGCGCCGACCTCTACGAGAACGGCTCGAAGGCCAAACCAGACCGGATGGCGTACGTCCACAAGCTCACCGACGCCACCGCCGACCCGCTCGCGCTCCAGGGCTGCGACGGGCACGCGACGATCAACGCGAGCATCCTGGCCGGGTACAACGCGAACGCCCCCGTCCCCGCCAACACCGATGCCAACGGCTTCCACTACGGCCTGGGCATCGAGCCCCGCGCGCGCATCGGCGGCACCACCGTGTTCCGCTGCAACGGCCAGTGGGACACCGGCGGGCGCACGTTCGCCCAGATCGCCCAGGAGGCCTACGAGGCCGGCGGCGCCGGCTATGACGGCGCGCGCATCACGAACAACTCGTGGGGCGAGAACGACGCGTTCGGCGCCTACACCGCGACCTCGCAGGAGTTCGACGCGCTGGTCCGCGACGCCGCGCCCGACACGCCGGGCAACCAGGAGATGGTCGAGGTCGTCGCGGCCGGCAACGACGGCCCCGGCCCGAACACGCTCTACGCGCCGGCGACCGCCAAGAACGTCATCACCGTCGGCGCCTCCGAGAGCCAGCGGCTGTTCGGCACCGACGGCTGCGACACCACCAACGCGGAGGCCAACGACCCCACCGACATCGGCGACTTCTCCAGCCGCGGGCCGACGACCGACGGGCGCATCAAGCCGGACCTCGTCGCCCCCGGGACGCACATCACCGGCAGCACCTGGCGCGTGACGGGCTCGGCGTTCGACGGCTCGGGCGTCTGCGGCATCTCGCCGCCGCCCGCGGTCGGGATCCCCTTCCCCGGTACGGCGTACACCGCCAGCAGCGGCACCTCGCACGCCGCGCCCGCGGTGGCCGGCCTGGCCGCCGGAGCTCGCTGGGCCTACGACCGGGCGAAGGGGAGCTGGCCCTCCGCGGCGATGGTCAAGGCGATGCTGATCGGCGGCGCGACGCCGCTGACGGCCGCGGACACCGGGCAGGCGCCCAACGGCACCCAGGGCTTCGGCCTCGCGCGCCTGGGCGGCGCGAGCACCCGCGGACGCTGGTTCAGCGATGACCAGCAGACGTTCACGCAGAGCGGGCAGGACTTCACGCGCACCTTCGACGTCAGCGACCCGGCGCAGCCGGTGCGGGTCACGCTGGCGTGGACCGACGCCCCCGGGCCGCTGATCGGCGCCGCGCTCGTCAACGACCTCGACCTCGAGGTGACCGGCGACGGCGTCGTCTATCGCGGCAACCACCTCAGCGGCGGCGTGTCGGTCCCCGGCGGCGCACCGGACACGAAGAACAACGTCGAGAGCGTCGTCGTCCCCGCCGGCGCGCTGTCCTCGCTCGCGATCCGCGTGCGCGCAACGAACATCGCCGGCGACGGCGTCCCGGGCGGAGGCGCCACGGACCAGGACTTCGCGCTCGTCGCGACGAACGTCGGCGCCCCGACCGGCGAGGCCGCGCTGGACCCGGTCGGCGCGACCGTCGTCGACGAGGACGGCGACGGGATCCTCGAGCCGCACGAGCCCTTCCAGGTGCGCACGTCAATCGCGAACACCGGCGACGCCGCCTCCGGCCAGATCGCGGCGCACCTCACGACGTCGACGCCCGGGATCGTGCTGCAGCAGCCCGACGCGACGTTCGCGCCGATCCCCGCACATCAGCAGGTCACCCCGGCCTCCGACACGTTCGGCGGGACGCGCGGTTCCAACACCTGCGGGGCGACCCCGGTCGTCGGCCTGGACCTCGCGCTCAGCGCGCCGGGCACGATCGGCGCCGGCCTGCACCTCAGCGTCCCCGGCGAGGGCAGTTCGGCGATCCCTGCGACCTTCTCCCCCGGCCTGACGATCCCCGACGGCGACCCAGGCGGCGTGCAGGCGCCCCTGAACGTGACCCGCACGGGGACGATCGACGACCTCGACGTGCGGATCACGGCCATCGACCACACCTGGGTCGGCGACCTGATCCTCAAGCTGCGCGGGCCCGACGGGACGACCGTCACCCTGATGGACCAGGCCGGTGCCAGCGGACACGACCTGCGCGACACGATCTTCGACGACCAGGCCGAGACCTCGATCCAGGACGTGACGGCGGCCGACGCGCCGTTCAGCGGGCGCTACCGCCCGGACGAGCCGCTGTCGGCCTTCGCCGGCAAGCCGCTCGCGGGCACCTGGACGCTCCAGGCCACCGACGCGACCAAGCCCGACGAGGGCACGATCCAGTCCTTCGCGCTGCTCGTCCCCGAGTGCGACATCGCACCGAACGCCGCGCTCTCGGCCACCCCGTCGAGCGTGGCGGCCGGCGACGCGGTCACGCTCGACGCGGGCGCCTCGTTCGACCGCGACGACGCGATCGCCCAGTACGGCTGGGACCTGGACGGCGACGGGACGGTCGATCGCACGACCGGGACGACCCCCTCCACCACCGCGACGTTCGCCACCGCAGGGCTCCACCACCCGGCGGTCGTCGTCACCGACACCCGCGGCGAGTCGACGCGGCGCAGCGTGGAGGTCCAGGTGCTGGCGGGCGCCCAGCCACCGGGCGCAGGCGCAGGCGGAGGCGCCGCGCCGCCGGCGCCGAAGACGAACCCGACGCCGGGCGCCGCCGTGAAGGCCGTGCGCCTGGTCGTGCACGGTCTGTCCGGGCCGGGCCGCTGCCCGCGCGTGCGCAACGCACAGCTGTCGGTGAGCACCACGCCGCGCACGGCGCTGCGCTCCGTCTCGCTGCTGGTCGGAAGCGCGCTGCGCGCGCGTGTCAGCGGCGCGCCGGGCGCCTCGCGGACGCTGCGCCTGCGCAGCCAGCCGCAGGGCGCCCACACCGTCCGGGTCATCGGCCGCACGAAGGACGGGCGCACGCTGCGCCTGGCGCGCAGGTACCGCTCGTGCCTGCCGGCTCGCTGATCAGAGCGCCTGGCGGATGACCGGGTGCTTCGCGGCGGCGCCCTCGTCGAGGCGCCGCACGGGCGTCGTGTAGGGCGCATTGAGCGCGATCTGCGGGTCCGCACGCGCCTCGGCGACGATCGCGGCGACGGCCTCGGCGAACGCGTCGAGCGTCTCGCGCGTCTCGGTCTCGGTCGGCTCGATCAGCAGCGCCTCGTCGACGAGCAGCGGGAAGTACACCGTCGGCGGGTGGAAGCCGTGGTCGAGCAGGCGCTTTGCGAGGTCCAGCGTGCGGATGCCGAGCTCCTTCTTCATCGGCGCGCCGGAGAGCACGAACTCGTGCATGCAGCGCTCGCCGAACGCCAGCGGCAGGGCGTCGCCGACGAGCGCGCGCAGCCGGGCGAGCAGGTAGTTCGCGTTCAGCACCGCAGTCTCGCTCGCGTCGCGCAGCCCCTCGGCGCCGAGCGAGCAGATGTAGGCGTAGGCGCGCACGAAGACGCCGTAGTTGCCCTGGAACCCGCGTAGCCTGCCGATCGACAGCGGGCGGTCGTACTCGAGGTCGAAGACCGGCCCGTCGGGCGTCTCGGCGCGCGTGATCACCGGGCGCGGCACGAACGGCTCGATGCGGCCTGAGACGGCGATCGGACCCGAGCCGGGGCCCCCGCCGCCGTGGGGCTGGGTGAACGACTTGTGGAGGTTGTAGTGGACGATGTCGAAGCCCATGTCGCCCGGGCGCGACTTGCCCATCACGGCGTTGAGGTTCGCGCCGTCGTAGTAGAGCGTCGCGCCGACCCCGTGCACGAGCCGCGCGATCTCCTCGATGTTCGCGTCGAAGACCCCGAGCGTGTTCGGGTTCGTGAGCATGAGGCAGGCGACCTGTTCGTCGACCTTGCTGCGCAGGTCCTCGAGGTCGACGCCGCCCTCGGGGTTCGTCCCGACCTTGACGACCTCGTAGCCCGCCATCGTCACGGTCGCGGGGTTCGTCCCGTGGGCCGTGTCGGGGGTCAGGACCTTCGTGCGGTGCTCGCCGCGCGACTCGTGGTAGGCGCGCGTCAGCAGGACGCCGGCGAGCTCGCCGTGGGAGCCGGCCGAGGGCTGCAGCACGACGTGCGGCAGCCCGGCGATCTCCCCGAGCGCGCGCTCGAGGTTCCACATGAGCTCCAGTGCGCCCTGCGCGCGGCGCGGGTCCTGCAGCGGGTGCAGGCGCGCGTGGCCGGGCAGGGCCGCGACGCGCTCGTGCAGGCGCGGGTTGTGCTTCATCGTGCACGAGCCCAGCGGGTAGAAGCCGCTGTCGAGGTCGAAGTTGCGACGGCTGAGGCGCACGTAGTGGCGCACGAGCTCGGGCTCGGAGACCTCGGGCAGCCGCGCGGGCTCGCTGCGGCGCAGCGTGGCGGGCAGCAGCTCGTGGCGATCGCGCGCCGGGACACCCGGCTCGGGGCAGAAGAAGGCGCGGCGCCCCGGCGCCCCCTTCTCGAAGATCGTGACCGCGGGCTCGCGCTGCATCGGTGTCGCGCCCGCGCTGGTCACCGGAATGTCGTGGTGCGGGTGGTGGCCCTCGATGGCGGTGTCGGCGTGCAGGTGGTTGTCGTCGATCGGCGCGCTCATGCCGACAGCGCGCCGGAATTCGCTCGGCGCCGGCCGTGGTCCCCCGGACGCAGCGCTCATGCCGACACCTCCTCGCGGTCGGCGGAGCGCTCGGCGGCGACCGCCGCCCCGAGCACGGCGGCCAGCCGGTCGATCTGACCCTTCGTGCGCTGCTCGGTGATCGCGACGAGCAGCCCGGTCGGGTGCTCCTCGTAGTCGCGGCCGAGCGCGTAGCCGGGGTTGATGCCGGCGTCCTGGCAGCGGTCGATGACGCGCCGCACGGCCTCGAGGTCCTCGACGTCGAGCTGCACGGCGAACTCGCGCACGGCGGGCTGGTCGTGCAGCGCGCTGACGCCATCGACGGCGCCGAGCGCCTCGCGCGCGTAGGCCGTGCGCTGGAGCAGCAGTTCGGCGAGCTCGACGACCCCCGTGCGGCCCAGCCAGCTGAGGTACACGACGCCCGCGAGCGCGTTGAGCGCCTGCGAGGTGCAGATGTTCGAGGTCGCCTTCTCGCGGCGGATGTGCTGCTCGCGCGTCTGCAGCGTCAGCACGAAGCCGCGGCGTCCGTCGACGTCCCTCGTCTCGCCGGCGATGCGGCCGGGCATGCGCCGCAGGTAGGCCTCGGTCGCGGCGAAGAACCCGAACGAGGGTCCGCCGAAGTCCAGCCGGTTGCCGAGCGTCTGCCCCTCGCCGACGGCGACGTCGACGCCGCACGCGCCGGGCGGGGCGAGGATCGCCAGCGGGATCGGGTCGTAGGAGCCGACGACGATGGCCGGCGAGTTCTTCGCCGCCTGCGCGAGCGCGGCGGCGTCCTCGACGGCGCCCAGGAAGTTCGGCTGCTGGAAGAACACGGCGGCGGTCTCGTCGTCGATCGCCGCGGCCCAGGCCTCGGGATCGGTGACGCCGTCCTTGAGCGGGACCTCCACGACCTCGGTCCCGTAGCCGTGCGAGAGCGTTCGCAGCGTCTCGCGGCTGTGCGGGTGCAGGCCGCGCGAGACGACGAAGCGGCGCTTGCCGTTGGCGAGCTTGGCCAGGTAGCCGGCCGCGCCGACGGCGCTCGGGCCCTCGTAGACCGAGGCGTTGGAGACGGGCAGCGCCGTGAGCTCGCTGATCGCCGTCTGGTACTCGAACATGACCTGCAGGCCACCCTGACTGATCTCCGGCTGGTAGGGCGTGTAGGGCGTCAGGAACTCCGAGCGGCCGAGCAGCATGTCGATCGCCGCCGGGACGTAGTGGTCGTACATTCCGGCGCCCAGGAACGTCACCTCGTCCTCGGCGGAGGTGTTGCGCCGCGCGAGGTCGAGCAGGTGCGCGTAGACGTCCTGCTCGGGCATGCCCGCCGGCAGGTCGAGCTCGCGGCGCAGCCGCACCCCCTCGGGGATCGCGTCGAACAGCTCCTCGACGCTCGACGCGCCGATCGCGTCGAGCATCGTCTTCAGGTCATCTGCGGTGGTGGCGGTGTACCGGCTCACGTGGTCCTTTGATCAGAGCGACGCTTCGTACGTCGCCGCATCGAGCAGTGCGTCCGTCTCGGATACGTCGGTCAGGCGCACCTTGACCAACCAGCCCCCACCGTAGGGGTCGTCGTTGATCGCCTCGGGCCCGTCGCCGAGCGCGGCGTTGACCTCGACGATCTCACCGGAGAGCGGGGCGATCACGTCGCTGACGGCCTTCACGGACTCGACCTCGGCATAGGACTCGCCGGCCGTCGTCGTGGCCCCGACCGCGGGCGGATCGAAGAAGACGACCTCGCCGAGCGCGTCCTGCGCGAACCAGGTGATCCCGAGCGTGGCGACGTCGCCGTCGATGCGCGCCCAGTCGTGCTCGGGGTGGTACAGCAGGTCGGTCGGGTAGCTCGCGTCTGCCATCTCGTCTCCTTGTGTGGGCGCCGGGCCGAACTCCGCCGATCCTACGCCGTGGGGCGCTCGTACAGCGGCCTGTCGGCGACGACCGCGGGGCGCACCCGGCCCCGGACGTCGATCTCGAACGCCTCGCCGGTCTGGGCACGCGCTGCGGGCAGGTAGGCCATCCCGATGCCGATGCCCAGCGACGGGGAGAGCGTCCCGCTGGTGACCTCACCGCCGCCCACGACGGGGTTGCCCTGGCGCGCGATCCCGGTGCCGGTGAGCGTGAACGGCACGAGCCGCTCGGCGGGCCCGGCCGCCCGCACGGCGCGCACGGCATCGGCGCCGATGAAGCCGGTGTCCTCCTTGCAGCACCAGCCCAGGCCGGCCTCGATCGGCCCGCGCGACTCCATCAGGTCGTTGCCGTAGAGGTGGTAGCAGACCTCCAGGCGCAGCGTGTCGCGGGCGCCCAGCCCCGCGGGCTCGGCGCCGCGGCGCACGGACTCGTCCCAGATCGCGCCCGCGGCCTCCGGGGAGCAGAGCACCTCGACCCCGTCCTCGCCCGTGTAGCCGGTGCCGCAGACGAGCGCGGTGTGCCCGGCGAGCTCGCGCGTGGCGACGGTGAAGCGCTCCGGCAGCGGCGCATCGGAGAAGGCCTGCACGTACTCGCGGGCGAGCGGGCCCTGGATCGCGAGCATCGCGAAGTCCTCGAGCTTGTCCTCGACGAGGACGTCGCGGCCGTCCGCATGCCGCTCGAACCAGGCGAGATCCCTGGCGTGGTTGGAGGCGTTGGTGACCGTGAGGTAGCGCTCGGGGGCGAGGCGGTAGGTGAACAGGTCGTCCAGCACGCCCCCGTCCTCGCGGCACAGCACGCTGTACTGCGCGCCTCCCACGGCGAGCTGCTCGACGTCGTTGGAGAGCAGCTCCTGGAGCAGCGCGGCGGCGGCGGGGCCGCTGGTCTCGATCTCGCCCATGTGCGAGACGTCGAAGATCCCCGCCCGCTCGCGGACCGCCGCGTGCTCCGCGCGGATGCCGGCGTACTGCACCGGCATCTCCCACCCGGCGAAGTCGACGAGCCTCGCTCCGGCGGCGACATGGCGGTCGAACAGCGGCGTGCGACGGGGCGTGGCTGCCATGCGGCTGGAGGCTAGCGCAGGCGCAGACTGATGGTCTGGCAAGCAGACCTTTAGCGGCGTTCCGACGTGCGTGAAACGATCCGCCCATGCATCGCGCCAACATCAGCGACCCCGAGTTCATCTACGACGAGGCCGACGCCGACGGGTTCCGCTCGGGCATGGTCCGCCTCGGCCCGCGCTTCGGCGCCGAGCAGACCGGCACGAGTCTCTATGAGATCCCGCCGGGCCAGGCCCTGTGCCCCTACCACTACGAGTACGGCGAGGAGGAGTGGCTGCTCGTCGTCAGTGGCACGCCGTCGGTGCGCACGCCCGAGAGCACCGAGCGACTCGGCGCGTCTGACATCGTCTTCTTCCCGACCGGCCCGGCCGGCGCCCACCAGGTCCTCAACGAGACCACGGAGCCCGTCCGGGTCCTCATGTGGTCCACGATCGTCACCCCCACCGCCACCGCCTACCCGGACAGCGACAAGATCGGCATCTGGACCGGGCACAAGGCCGAGGACGTCATGGTCCCCCGCAGCGCGAACGTCGACTACTTCCACGGCGAGTCGCACTAGAGCCTGGCCCGGTCGTTCCTTGATGCGGTTCCCAGCCTCCGTCGGCTGTCGCTTTTCGAAGCGACGGCGCTCCCAGCCGGGTCAGTCAGCGGACTTCGGGACTGGCATCCGCACCGTGAAGAGCGGCCCGGCATCACCGTCGGCCTCATACAGCAGGGTCCTTTGAGCGCTGGAGGTCAGCGGGCCGGGTTGACGGAACAGTGACCCTTCGACGCCTGGGCGCAGGTCGCGGTGGCGGTGATGCGCAGTGCGTCCGGCTTGGCGGCCGGGCGCGGCACCACGAACGACCTGCCGACGTCGAGGCCACCCCCGTCGATCGTGACGTGGGCGCTGCGGTTGATCGGACAGTCGGGATGAATCGGCGGACCCTTCACGCCATCCACAAGCCTGGCGCAAGACCCCCCGCACGACATCCGTACCGAGTACCAGCCGAGCCGGGCAGCCAGAAGCAGGTGGCACAGCCACGCTGTGCTCGTCATTCAAGGCGACAGCGGCGGCTCACCCCGGTGGACGTCGGGCGTCACTGCCCGGCAGGGATCGGTGCGGGACGTGCCGCGCGGCGGCGGGAGTGGAAGGCGCGGTCCTGCCTGTTGACGACCGTCGTCAGCGTCCCAGGAACGACGGTCCGGATGGACAGTGGCGTCTGTCCCGTGACAAGCAGGGCAGGCCCCGCCGGCGCGTTGAAGACCTGCACGGTCACCGTCTCGGTGAGCCCGAGCGCCACGAACGATCCCGTTCCGCTACCGATATTGGCGTTCGCAGCGGCGGGCGTGCTCGACGCGGCAGGCGACGCGGAAAACGAGAACCGCTGAGCCGAACTCACGGCAAGCGCCGGCGTCGCACACCCGACGCTCACTGCCGTAGCAGCCACCACGACCGCCGAGCTGAGCTTGAACGCGCGCATGACCGAGCCTTTCCTTGTGTTCCGCTGGTCAACCGACGCTAGGCCACCCCGAGTCACACGCCATCCGCGACCCGTACGCGTTCGAGCATAGGGAAGACACGGATCAGCCCGAGCTTCCCCCTTTCATGCGGGGCGGCACGCGTGTCGCTCGCCGTCCAAGGCGGGAGGGCGGGCCGCGACCCGGCGGGCTGCCTGACGTGAAGGGTTCCCGCGATTGGACTAGTCCCGCCGCTGCTGCGACGAGAGGTATCGGGAGACTGCCTGCGCGCGATTGGCGACGCCGAGGGCGCGCAGGATCTTTCCGACGTGCCACTTGATGGTGGGCTCGGCGAGGAAGAGCCGCTCGCCGATCTCGGCGTTGCTGAGGCCCTCGGAGACGAGCGAGAGGATCTCGACCTGGCGTGGCGTGAGTGTCCGCTCGAACTCATTCCTGGCGTGGCTGGCCGGCTGGGTGAGGCGATGGAGCTCGATGGCGCGGCGTCCGAGGTCGGCGGCGGTCTGGTGCAGGGCCTCGGCGGTCGCGCGGACTTCGGTGACGTCCTGCGCGATTCCGACCAGGCGCAGCGGCTTCCCGTCGGGGGCGGTGATCACCTCTGCACGGCTGTGGAGGCGGCGGACTCGCCCGTCCGGCCGGATGATGCGGTACTCGAGGTCGACCGGCTCGCAGGTCTCGACCGCGCGGCGTACCGCTGCATCCGCCCGCTCACGGTCATCGGGGTGCACGCGCTCGGAGCTGGGCTGATAGCGCCCCTCGAAATCATCGGGGCTGATGCCGTAGATCGCAAACAGTCCTGCGGACCACACCACCTTGTCCTCGTTGATGTCCCACTCCCAGCTCCCCATGCTCGCGATCTGCTCGGCCTCCGCGAGCCGGGCGCCCCTGCGCTCGACCTCGTCCTCGATGCGCCTGCGTTCGGTGACGTCGCTGGCCAGCACGAAGAACCCCCGCACTACCCCGTCGACAACATCAGGGATGTACGACGCCTGCACGTAGCGGACCTCCCCCGAAGGTGTTGGGATCTCGCGGTCGAACTCGCGCCGCTCACCCGCGAGCGCCGCCTCGATGTCCGGTCGGCTCTTCTCATACAGCTCTGACCCGAGCAGCTCGGTGATGTGGAGCCCCCGGATCTGCTCCGGCGACTTGCCGAAGAACCGCGTGTAGGCGTCGTTCGCCATCACGTTGTGCAGATCGCGGTCCCAGTACCCGACCATCGCAGGCAAGGCGTTCAGGATCACCCGAATGTTCTCCGGCCGGTCTGGGCCGGTGTTCTGGATCGCCATGTCCCCCTGTACTCGAGTCGAACTTCGCGGGATCAGCAGCTAGGACCAGTCTTTCGACGGGTCGGATGAGACTAACGGACTGCAACTCTGCCGTACCGTTCCTCCATGCTTGATCACCGTCCAGTCACGACGCCTGGGGAGCCCGCGTCCCAGCGCGCGCACGCCGACACGCGGCACCTGACGCGGGACAGGCGGCTGCGCAGGCAGGTCGATCAGCAGCAGCTGGCGCTCACGCATCTGAGCGAGGCGCTGCTCGGGCTGCGGCGGGGCATCCAGGCGCTGCGGGAGGAGAACCGCGACCTGCGCCGGGAACTTGAAGCCGAACGCGGCGCGCGCGTCGCGGCTCCACAAGGACCAGGCGGGCAGGCCCACGCCGACCGGATCGACGAGATCCTGCGCCGGTCACCGTCATGACTCACGAGAGCGCAGCGTTCCCTCCCGACGAAGGAGAGCTGTTCGGCACCCGACCCAGTGGCACGCATGAACGCCACCAGGCAGCCGTCGCCAGAACCCTTGGATGGGCCGACGAAGCCGCTCGCCGTCACGACTTCCACGACGCGCTCGCGTGGCTCAAGACCCTGGAGGCGACCGGCGAGATCCTTCCGGACCACTACCAGCGCAAGCAGGAAGAGTGGACGCGCTGCGCCTGCGCGAACGTCACCGCGGAAGCCGTCCAGAGCTGCCTGCCCGGGACCTCACCCCACCTCGGGCGGCTTCCCAGCGGTCCGTGACGGGACGATGCGCACGCCTTCGCCAAGGAAGACCTGGAAATGCTCATGCCCCGATCCGCGCAGGATCTCAACGATCCGCCCACGGTGCACAGGTCGTCGTCGATCGCTCGAACTTCAATCCGGTGCGGCCCCACGCTGTGAACGTCAGGCCTTCTTGCAGACGAGGTAGGCCTTCCGGCTGGTCGTTGTGCCGCTCTTCGCGCTTGGTGGCGCGAAGACCATGACCTGCACGTAGGTCGTGTGGTACGGGCCGACCATGTTCACGTCGCCCGCAGTCGTTCGGGTGCGCATTCCGGCCGGACATGCCATGCGGAACGTCGCGCCGGCCTTCTCGCTTCCCGGAGTGATGCTGACAGGCCGAACGACGATGGCGTAGCCGCTGGGAATGGCCTTGCCCTTGCGGACAGCGGGTGTGCCTGGCGCATCGATCGGGCTGATCGCCGGCGCAGCGATCACGGAGTGCGGGGAGACAGCGATCTTCGTGTCGGGCGCTCCCGCGCCGAGTGCCGTGGCGCCGCCAGCGACGAGACCTGCGCTGGCAACCGCCCCAATGATGAGGTTTCGGGTCGGCATGACGACCACCTTTCGCTGGACGACGAAGTAGCAAGGTCGCATGCAGGAGCCGCCACGTCATCCGGACAACCCCGTGACCGGGCCCCCGAACCACCAGCTTCGACGCTCTTACTTCAGGAACGCCGGGATGTCGAGATCGTCATCGCCGATCTCGAGATCCGACTTCTCGCTGCGCCCCACCCGAGGACTGCGATCCCGGCTCGAGCGCTCGGCGCTCTTGCGGGTCTCCTCACGCACGACGCGCGGGCGTGGGCGCCCGCCACCGTCGAAGCCGGTCCCGATGACCGTCACGCGGACCTCGTCGCCCATGGCCTCGTCGATGACGGCGCCGAAGATGATGTTCGCGCTGCCGTCGGCCGCGCTGTGGATGATCTCCGCGGCGTCGTTGACCTCGAACAGCCCGAGGTCGCGCCCGCCGGTGATGTTCAGCAGGATGCCGGTCGCGCCGTTGATCGTGTCCTCGAGCAGCGGGCTCTCGATCGCGGCCTTCGCCGCATCGGCCGCGCGCGACTCGCCGCTGCTCGTCCCGACGCCCATCAGCGCCGAGCCGGCGTCGGTCATGATCGTCCGCACGTCGGCGAAGTCGAGGTTGATCAGGCCCGGGATCGTGATCAGGTCGGTGATGCCCTGGACGCCCTGGCGCAGGACGTTGTCGGCCTCGCGGAACGCCTCGAGGATCGTCGTGCGGCGCTCGACGCTGGAGAGCAGCCGCTCGTTCGGGATCACGATGAGCGTGTCGACGACCTCGCGCAGGCGCTGGATGCCCTCTTCGGCCGAGCGCTGGCGCTGGGAGCCCTCGAACTCGAACGGGCGCGTGACGACGCCGACCGTCAGCGCGCCGATCTCGTTCTTGGCGATCTCCGCGATCACGGGCGCGGCGCCCGTGCCGGTGCCGCCGCCCTCGCCGGCGGTGACGAAGACCATGTCGGCGCCCTTGAGCGCCTCCTTGATGTCATCGCGCGACTCGGCGGCCGCGCCGAAGCCGACCTCGGGGTTGGCGCCCGCGCCGAGGCCCTTCGTCAGCTCGTGGCCGATGTTGAGCTTGATGTCGGCGTCGCACATCTGCAGCGCCTGGGCATCGGTGTTCGCGGCGATGAACTCCACGCCGCGCAGGCCCGCGTCGACCATGCGGTTGACCGCGTTGGTGCCGCCGCCTCCGACGCCGACGACCTTGATGACTGCGAGATATGTGCCGCTGCTTTCCATCATGCGAATGCGTCCGACTCTCAAGTTAGTGTTGAGGCTTTCGTCGCGCCGACGGGCCCCAGAAGCAATTCCACGGTACGCATCGGCGTCCGAGGATGTCAACGACAGTCTACGACGGCAACATTCGTTGCAGAAGCAGGAACCCTCGATTCTGGCGCGAGGGTTGCGGCCCGATCAACGCTCCAGACGAAGTCGAGGTTGAGCTATGGGGTGGTCGTCGTGACCGCCGGGGCCGTGCCGGCGGCGGGTGCGGTGGTGGTCGGCGTCGCGGTGATCGGCGGCGCGGTGGTCGCAGGCATCGTGGTCGTCGTACCGTCCGCGGCGGTTGTGCTCCCCGCGCTCGCGACGGTCCCCGGGGCGGCGCTCGACGCGGTCAGCGACTGGGGCGCGCCGCCCTGGGCGAGCGTGAGACCGCCGGCGGCCGGGCGCTCGGGCACGCGCACGTCGATGTAGGTCGCGGCCTGTGCGCCGGGGTCCGCCATCACGCGCTGCGCGGCGATCCACTTGGCGTGCAGCCGACGGCCGTCGCCGAAGCGGATCTGCGGCCCGCTGTTGAGGAAGGCGGTGAGCCCATGGCCCCCCAGCGTCACCCTCGTGACGCGCGCGCGCAGCACGGCGGGAGCGGCAGCGAGCAGGTCGACCTTCGCCTGCGTGGGACGGTCGCCGACGCGCGTGCCGCCCGGCGGCACCCTGACGATGATCAGCGGCAGGCCGCTCACCGGGATCTCGCGCAGGAGCGTGCCGTCGTCGGCCACCGCCACCTGCTGCGAGCCGGAGTCGATGACCCCGACCGGCGTGCGCTCGTCGACGACGATCCTCAGGCCGTGCGGCGGGCTCGCATGGGCCTGCACGCCCTTGACGAGCGGGAAGCTCGCGACCGCGGCGCGCAGGGCGCCCTGATCGACGTTCAGCGTCGTCATGTCCTGCGCCGCCGTCTCGAGCGCCGAGCGCACGGCGCGGGCGCCGAAGCCGTGGACGCCGGTGACGGTCACGCGCTGCACCCGCACGAGCGAGGAGTCGCGCAGCCACAACCAGCCGGCGAAGAGCAGGGCGCCACCGGCGAGCAGCGCGGCGACGAGCCGCGGCGAGATCCGCGGCAGCTGCGGCACGTGTGGGGCGCGGAGCATGCGCGGGGCGGCGGAGCGCACAGACATCACCCCCCAGTTCGACGCCGGCGCGCCGCGCCCTGCCCGCCTCCAGAGGCCGTTCTCGAGACGTCTGACCGGGATTCCGAGAAGACCCGTCAGGCGACGAGCCGCTCGCCGAGGGCGCGCACGTCCCCGGCACCGAGGACGAGCAGCAGGTCGCCCGCACGCAGCCGGGCGCGCAGCACGCGCTCGGCGTCGTCGAACGTCGGCAGCCACAGGACCTCGCGGCCCGGTGCGGCGTCGACGACCGCGGCGGCCACCGTCCGCCCACTGATCCCCGGGAAGTCCCCGGCACGCTCACGAGCCGGGTAGACGTCGAGCACGCAGACGACGTCGGCGCCTGCGAGCGCACGGCCGAACGCCCCCGCGAGGTGCTGCGTGCGCGAGTACAGGTGGGGCTGGAAGACCGCGACCAGGCGCCGCGGGAGCAGCGTCCGCGCGGCGGCGATCGTCGCAGCCACCTCCGTCGGGTGATGGGCGTAGTCGTCGACGACCTGAACCCCACCCGTCGTGCGCCCCAGCGTCTCGAAGCGCCTGCCGGCGCCGGCGAACGTCGCGATCGCCGCGACGGCCGCCCCGGGGTCGGCGCCGGCGAGCGCCGCGGCCTCGAGCGCCGCGACTGCGTTGCGCGCGTTGTGCGCGCCCGGCACGCCGAGGCGCACCTCCAGCCCGCGCCAGGCGAACCGCGAGCCGGACGGCTCCAGCACGGGGTCGGCCACGTCGAAGGCGACGACCGGGGCGTCGCCGCGCAGCTCGAGCAGCTCGGGGCGATCGAGGATGATCGCCTGCTCCGGCCCGTCGAGGAACTCGCGGAAGACGTCGCGGACCTCGTGCAGCGAGGCGTAGTTCGCGTGATGGTCGAGCTCGATGTTCGTGACGACGGCGATGTCGACGTCGAGTGCGAGCATCGAGCGGTCCGACTCGTCGGCCTCGACCACGAGCCAGTCGCCCGCACCCCACGCCGCGTTGCGACCCGTCGTCCCGAGGGTCCCACCGATCAGGTAGCCGGGGTCCATCCCGCAGCCGAGCAGCACGTGCGCGGTCATGCTCGTCGTGGTGGTCTTGCCGTGGGCGCCCGCCACGGCGATCGTGCGCTTGAGCGAGGTGAGCTCGCGCAACAGCTCCGCCCGGGCCATCACGCGCAGGCCGCGCTCGCGCGCCAGCGCCAGCTCCGGGTTGTCGGCGGGGACCGCGGTCGAGTACACGACCTCGACGTCGTCACCGGCGGGCAGGTTCGCCGCCGCGTGTCCCGCGCGTGCCTCGGCGCCGCGCGCGCGCAGCGCGGCGAGCGCCGGCGAGTCCGCGCGGTCCGAGCCGCTGACCTGCGCCCCGAGCTCGATCGCGACGCTCGCCCACCCGCTCATGCCGGCGCCGCCGATGCCCACGAAGTGCAGCCTGCGGCCGGTCCAGGGCGCAGCGCTCATGGCGCACCCCGGCCCGCGTGCACGAGCTCGTCCGCGATCTCGCGCGCGGCGTCCGGGCGGGCGAGCCCGCGTGAGGCCGTGGCCATCGCCGCCAGCCGGGCCGGGTCGTCGAGCAGCGCCGTGACCACCTGGGCCAGGCGAGCGGCGGTGAGCTCGCCGTCCGGGACGACGATGGCGGCACCGGCGCGCTCCATCCAGCGCGCGTTGGCGGCCTGGTGGTCGCCGGCGGCGTACGGGTAGGGCACGAGGATCGCCGGACGCCCGGCGGCGGCGACCTCGAAGATCGACCCACCGGCGCGCGCGACCACGAGATCGCCGGCGAGCAGCGCGTCGCCGAATCCGTCGATGAACCCCCGCAGGTCGTAGTGGCCCGCAGGCGCCTGTGCGAGGCGCTCGCGCAGTTCCGGGAGGTCGCGCTCCCCTGCGGCGTGCAGGACGTGGAAGTCCCCGGCCGCCGCGAACGCCTCGACGGCGGCCTCGTTGATGGTCCGTGCTCCGAGCGACCCGCCGAAGACGACCAGCACGCGATCCCCGGCGGCGATCCCGAAGCGCTCGCGCGCGGCGGCGCGGTCGGCGGCGGGCGCCGGCACCGGGCGCCCGGTGACCCTGTAGCGCTCGCCGTCGCGCCCGTCGAGCGGGAACGCGAGACAGACGCGGCGCGCGAACGGCGCGAGCATGCGGTTCGCGACGCCCAGGTGGCTGTCGGCCTCGGTCAGCACGAGCGGGACGCGCCGCAGCACGGCGGCGAGCCCGACCGGCCCGGCGACGTAGCCCCCGCCGCCCATCACCGCGGCCGGGCGGAGCTGGCCGAGGATGCGCCACGCGCCGACCACAGCACCCGCGGCCTTGACCAGCGCGCGCAGCGCCTTCAGCGGGTTCGTCCGGCTCAGGCCTTCGACGGCGATGACGCGCAGCTCGTAGCCGGCGGCCGGGACGAGGTCGCGCTCGGCCCGCTCGCCGCCGATGAAGACGACCCGCGGCGGCTGCGCGCCGTCAGCCCGCAGCGCGTCGGCCACCGCCAGCGCCGGAACGACGTGCCCCGCCGTCCCTCCCGCTGCGATGACGTAGGTCTGCGTCTCCATCGGCCCGTGATCGTGCCTGATCGCGCGCGCCGCTGACGGCCCGCAGGTGGACGGACCCGCCGCGCGCGATGTTCATGAGCAGCCCGACGCCCGCCAGCAGCACGACGAGGTTCGTCGAGCCGTAGGAGATGAACGGCAGCGGCACGCCCGTCAGCGGGGCGATCCCGAGCACGACGAAGACGTTCAGCATCGCCTGGCAGAGCACGAGCGACGTCAGGCCTGCGGCGAGCAGCGCCGCGTAGCGGCCCTTCGCGCGCTGGGCGATCCGCAGCCCCGCCCAGGCCACGACGCCGTAGACGAAGAGCAGCCCCAGCACGCCGACGAGCCCGAGCTCCTCGCCGATGACGGCGAGGATGAAGTCCGTGTGGGCCTCCGGGAGGTAGAAGATCTTCTGGACCGACTCGCCCAGGCCGCGGCCGAAGAGGCCGCCCGAGCCGAGCGCGATCTGGCCCTGCACGGCCTGGAAGCCGGTGCTCCCCGCGTGGTGCCACGGGTCGAGGAACGACGTGAGCCGGTCGCGGCGGTAGGGCGCGCTCATCGCGTAGAGCAGCACGAGCGTGCCGCCGACGCCCGCGGCGCCGCCGAGCCAGCGGATCGGCACGCCGGAGGCGATCAGCATCGCCGCGATCGTGAAGGCGATGACGAGCGCGGTGCCGAGGTCCGGCTGGGAGGCGACGAGCAGCGCGGCGAGGCCCGCCACGAGCCCGAGCGGGACGAGCTCCTGCCAGCGCCGGAACCCGCGCGGGCGCTCGGCGAGGAACTTCGCGGCGTACATGACGAGGGCGAGCTTGGCGATCTCGCTGGGCTGGAAGGTCAGCGGGCCCGCCCCGAGCCAGCGCCGTGCGCCGTTGACCGAGACGCCGAAGCCCGGGACGCGGACGAGCACCAGGAGCCCGAACGAGATGGCGAGCAACGGGCCGGTGAGAGCGAGGATCCGCTGCAGCGGCATCCGCGCGATCGCGGACATCGCGACGAAGCCGACCGCGCCGTACATGACGTACTTCACGAGGAAGGCGGTGCCGTCGCCGCCGCCCTTGATGACGGTGCTCGCCGACGAGGCGCTGTAGACCATGACCGCGCCGAACGCGACGAGGCACAGCACCGCCGTCAGCAGGACGTCCTCCTCGATCGGGCGCGTGCGTCCGCGCCGCGCGGGCGCGGGCGCGGGCGGGGCAGCGGCGCGGGCGGCAGCGCGGGCCATCCCGGCCCCCTTCGCCGTGGTTGAGGGAAATCCTGCACCGGGTGCGCCGGCTGCGCCGGCGCGATCTCCGATCTGCTCGCGCAGATCGGACCCCTTCAGGGAGACGTCACATGGCCGGCGCGATCTCCGATCTGCTCGCGCAGATCGGACCCTTTCAGGGAGACGTCACATGGCCGGCGCGATCTCCGATCTGCTCGCACAGATCGGACCGTTTCAGGGAGACGTCACCCGGACCCGACCAGGGCCTTGAAATGCATTCCCCGCTCCTCGTACCCGCCGGGGTACTGGTCGAAGCTCGCGCAGGCCGGGGACAGCAGCACCACCTCGCCGGGCTCGGCCGCCGCACGGGCGGCGGCGACGGCGCCCTCGAGGTCGCCGCTGCGGACGAGCTCGGTGGCGTCCCCGAGCGCCGCCGCGATCGCGCCCGCGTCCTCGCCGATGAGGTAGGCCGTGCGGACATGGATGGCGACCGGGTCGCGCAGCGGCGCGAAGTCCTGGCCCTTCCCCTGGCCACCGAGAATCAGGTGCACGGGTTCCGCGAAGGCGTCGAGCGCGACGCTGGTCGAGGCGACGTTCGTCGCCTTCGAGTCGTTGACCCACAGCACGCCGTCGATGTCGGCGACGTCCTCGATCCGGTGCTCGACGCCGGGGAAGCTGCGCAGGCCCTCGGCGACGGCGTCGGGCTCGATCCCCGCGGAGAGCGCCGCCGCGGCCGCGCCCATCGCGTTCTCCAGGTTGTGGGCGCCGCGAATGCGCACGTCCGAGACGCGCATGAGGTCGGCGCCCTGCCAGGTCAGCAGCCCGTCGCGCAGCGCGAGATCGACGTCCCAGTGCGGTCCGAACGTGACGCGCCGACCCTCGCCGCCGGCCTGCGCGAGCAGCTCCGGCGGGCCGATCGCCACGTCGTCGGGGCCCTGGCGGGCGAAGATCCGCAGCTTGGCACCGAGGTAGTCCTCCATCGTCCCGTGCCGGTCCAGATGGTCCGGCTGGACGTTCAGGATCAGCGCGACGTCGGGCGCGAACGCCACGGTGTCCTCGAGCTGAAACGAGCTCGCCTCGCAGATCACCGCCGCGTCGGGGTCGGGGCTGCGGTCCGCGGCGAGCGTGCTGACGGCGAGCCCGACGTTGCCCGCGACGTCCACCGGCCGGCCCGCGGCTCGCCAGATCGCGCCGAGCAGCTCCGCGGTCGTCGTCTTGCCGTTCGTGCCGGTCACGGCGACGAACGGGCGCTCCACGAGCCGCCACCCCAGTTCGAGCTCGCCGTAGACGGACACGCCACGCCGGCGCGCCTCGGCGATCACCGGCGCCTCGCGCGGCACGCCAGGGCTCTTGACGACGGCTCGCGCGCGATTCAGCTCGACGCGCCCGTCGACACCGGTCCACACCTCCATCCCCAGCGCCCGCAGCGCCTCGGCCTCCGGCGGCCTCCCGGAGTCCACACAGACGACCGCCTCCCCCCGCGCCCACAACGCCCGCGCAGCGGCCGCACCGGACCGGCGCAGCCCCACCACGAGCCAAGGACCCACAGGAATAGGGGGACGCCGACGAGAAATCACAGAACCTGCCACAAGCACGACCGATGGATCGTGGATGTCTGAGGCCGCACGCGGGCCGGGTGCTGTGGCAGAGCCACTCCCCCCGCCCCGCGGGTGGCCTCAGGCGCCACGAGGCGCGGTCGCATCACCGGAGCGACGCTCGATAGAGCGTGAACCCGATCGCCGCACACACGATGGCGATGATCCAGAACCGCAGGATGATCTTCGTCTCCGACCATCCGCGCATCTCGAAGTGGTGGTGGATCGGCGCCATCAGGAAGACGCGCCGGCGCCAGGTCTGGAACGTGAACACCTGGATGATCACGCTCAGCGCCTCGATCACGAAGATCCCGCCGAGCAGCACGAGCAGGAACGCCGTGTTCGTCATGATCGCCATCGCGCCGATCGCCCCGCCGAGCCCGAGCGACCCGGTGTCGCCCATGAAGATCGTCGCCGGGAACGCGTTGTACCAGAGGAATCCCACGCAGGCGCCGACGACGCAGGCGCTCAGCAGCGCGAGGTCCGACTCCCCCGTCGTCAGGTAGGTGATCCCGATGTAGGCGAGCATCACGATGCCGGCGCAGCCCGCGGCGAGGCCGTCGAGGCCGTCCGTCAGGTTGACGGCGCTGGTCGTGCCGGCGATCACGAGGTAGACGAGCACCGGGAAGAAGATGCCGAGGTCGACGCTGGCGTCGACGACCCGCAGCCGCACCGTGGTGGAGATGCCCGCCTTCTGCGTCGCGACCCACCACAGCGCGAGCGAGATGATCACGGTGAGGACGAGCTTCGTGCGCCCGCGCAGGCCGAGCGAACGGCGCCGCACGATCTTCGTGTAGTCGTCGGCGAACCCGATCGCCGCGCATGCCACCGCGGTCCCGAAGACACCGACCGCCCGCCACTCGTAGTTCGAGAGCACGAGGAACGGCACGGAGATCGCCAGGAAGATGATGATCCCGCCCATCGTGGGCGTCCCGGCCTTCGTGTGGTGGCCGGCCGGGCCCTCCTCGCGGATCGTCTGGCCGAACTCGCGGTCGTGCAGGAAGGCGATGAACCGCGGCGACAGGAAGACGCACAGGAGCAGGGCGACCGTCCCGCCGATCAGCACCTCCCCCATCAGGCCCGCTCCGCCGGCACGCCCGGCGCGTCGGCGAGCGCTTCGGCGACAACCTCGAGCCCGACCCCGCGCGAGGCCTTCACGAGCACGGTGTCGCCGTCGCGCAGCAGGCCCGGCAGCGCCCGGGCGGCATCCGCGGCGCCGGCGAGCGCCAGCGCGCCGTCCCCGAACGCGGCGGCGGCCGCCTGCGCCAGCGGCCCGACGGTCACGAGCAGCTCGACTCCGGCGGCACGCGCGTGCTCCCCGATCTGCGCGTGGAAGTCGTGCTCCTGCGGCCCGAGCTCGAGCATGTCGCCGAGCACGGCGACGCGTCGCGCGCGCGCCGTCTCGGCCAGGTCGTCGAGGGCGGCCCGCATCGACATCGGATTGGCGTTGTAGCAGTCGTTGATGACGACGATGCCGCGCGCGAGCTCGATCCGCTGCCCGCGCATGCGCGACAGGGCGACGCGCACGGCGCCCGCGGGCTCGACGCCGACCGCGCGCGCGGCGGCGAGCGCGGCGAGGGCGTTGCGGCGCATGTGGGCCGAATCGAAGGGCAGCGTGAGGCGCTCGGGGAGGGTGTCGACGTCGCCGCCGGGGCCGAACCTGACGGTCACGAGGTCGTCGCGCACGTAGGGCTCCAGCAGCGCCTCGCCGGCGGGGATGACCGCGGTCCCGCCGGCGGGGAGCGCGCCGAGCAGCTCGGCCTTCGCGCGGGCGATCGCCTCGATGCTGCCGAGCAGCTCGAGGTGGACGGGCCCGATGTTCACGATCACGCCGACGTCCGGCTGCGCGATGCGCGCGAGCTCGGCGATCTGCCCGCTGCCGCGCATCGCCATCTCCAGGACGAGCACCGCAGTGCCCGCCGGCGCTCCGAGGATCGTCAGCGGCACCCCGATCTCCGTGTTGAGGTTCTGCTCGGTCGCGACGACGGGGCGGTAGGGCTCGAGCATCCCGCGCAGGACGTCCTTCGTGGACGTCTTGCCCGTCGAGCCGGTGATGCCGATCACGGCGCAGCCGAGCTCACGTCGCCAGGCGGTCGCCAGGCGCTGCAGCGCCGCCAGCGGCTCCGCCGCGGCGAGCACGGCGCCCGGCGCGGTCCCCGCGAGGATCGCGGCGTGCTCGGGCGCGACGAGGACCCCCCACGCGCCGGCGGCCAGCGCGGTGGCCGCGAACGTCCCGCCGTCCGCGCGCGCCCCGGGCAACCCGACGAAGAGGTCGCCCCGCCCCACCTCGCGCGAGTCGATGACCACGCGACCGGGCCCGGGTCCGCCGGCTCCCGCTCGGGCGCCGGCGGGCGCGCGCAGTTCGGCGCCCGCCTGCGCGGCGATGCGCTCGGCGTCCCAGCTGCGCATCATCCGCGCACCGCCTGCAGCGCCGCGCGCGCCACGGTCACGTCGTCGAAATCGAGCTTGACGCCCCCGGCGACCTCCTGACCCTGCTCGTGCCCCTTGCCCGCGACGACCACCACGTCGCCGGCGTGCGCGAGCTCGACCGCGCGGGTGATCGCGGCGCGGCGGTCCTCGATGGCCTCGACCTCCGCCGGCGCCCCGGCCGGGACCCCGGCGAGGATCTGCCCGATGATCGCGTCCGGGTCCTCCGAACGCGGGTTGTCGGAGGTGACGATCGCGACGTCGGCATCCCGCGCGGCGATCGCGCCCATCAGCGGGCGCTTGCCGCGGTCGCGGTCGCCGCCGCAGCCGAAGACGACGATCACGCGCCGGCCGGCGATCCCACGCGCGGCGCGCAGGGCGTTCTCGAGCGAGTCCGGCGTGTGGGCGTAGTCGACGAGCACCGCGAAGTCCTGGCCCTCCTCGACGGGCTCGAAGCGCCCCGGTGCGCGGCCGGCATCCGGCAGCGCGGCGGCGATCGTCGCGTCGCCGACGCCGAGCGCGCGCGCCACCGCGATCGCGCAGAGGGCGTTGAGCACGTTGAAGCGGCCCGGCATCGACGTGCGCAGGGCGAGGCCGCCGGCCGTGAACGACGAGCCCCACAGCCCGGTCTCGACGCCGGCGGCGCGCAGCGCGGCGTCGGGGCTGTCGATCCCGATGGTCGCGGCGTCGGGGAACTCCTCGGCCAGCCGGCGGCCGTACGCGTCGTCGACGTTGACGACGCGCAGCGCCGGATCCGCGAGGAAGAGCCCGCGCTTGGCCTGGAAGTACTCCTCCATCGACGGGTGGAAGTCCAGGTGGTCCTGCGTGAGGTTCGTGAACACGGCGGCCGCCCAGTGGATCGCGTCGGCGCGGCGCAGCACGAGCGCGTGCGAGCTGACCTCCATCACGCAGGCGCGGTCGCCCGCTGCGAGCATCTGCGCGAACGTCGCCTGCAGGTCGACCGCCTCGGGCGTCGTGCGCACCGTGGCCGAGCGCACGCCGCCGACGATCTGCGCCACCGTCCCGAGCAGTCCGGCCTGGATGCCGCCGGCCTCCAGCAGCGCGTGCAGCAGGAACGCGGTGGTCGTCTTCCCGTTGGTGCCGGTGATGCCGACGACCTGCAGGCGCGCCGTCGGGTCGCCGGCCAGGCGCGCGGCCGCGGGCGCCATCGCGGCGCGGGCGTCCGGCACGAGCACCTCAGGCACCCCCAGCCCGAGCGGGCGCTCGACGACGAGCGCGACCGCCCCGCGGGCCACCGCATCCGGGGCGAAGTCGTGCCCGTCGCGCGTGAAGCCGGGGACGCAGACGTAGACGGTGCCCGGTGCGACGAGGCGATCGTCGTAGGCCAGGGCGCGGACCTCGACGCCGGGCGCGTCGGGCGCAGCGTCGCCGAAGAGCTCGCGCAGCGTCATCGCCTCGGAGCGTACCCGCGCGCCGGGCGCGATCAGTGCGGCGGGATGCGCAGGTAGGGGAGCGCGAACTGCGCGATCTTCTGGAAGGCGGGAGCTGCGACCTGCCCACCGTAGATCGCGCCCTGGGGCTCGTCGACCATCACGGCGACGAGCACGCGCGGATGTGCCGCGGGGGCCATCCCCACGAACGAGGCGACGTACTTCTGGTCGGAGTACTTGCCCGTCGCGGTGTCGAACTTGTTCGCCGTGCCGGTCTTGCCCGCGAGCTGGTAGCCGGGGATCGAGACCTCGCTCGCCGTTCCGCCCGGGGCCAGGACGCCCTCGAGCATCTTGCGCACGTCGGCGGCGACGGAGCCGGAGATCACGCGGTGTCCGACCGGCTCGCGCACCGCCTTGCCGTTGATCGCCGAGATGATGTGCGGCCTGCGCAGGATGCCGCCGTTGGCGATCGCCGAGTAGGCGGCGGCCATCTGGATCGGGGTGACGAGCTCGCCCTGGCCGATCGGGAGGTTGCCCATCGACGAGCCGGAGTACTTGTTCAGCGGGAGCACGAGCCCCTGCTCCTCACCCGGGAGGTCGACGCGCGTCCGGGTGCCGAAGCCGAAGGTGCGCACCCAGTGGTCGAAGCGCGGTGCGCCCAGCCGCTGGCCGATCATGATCGCGCCGACGTTGCTCGACTTGGCGAGGATCCCGGCGGTGTCGAGCGTCTCCCAGCCGCGGCTCTCGGCGTCGTGGATCGTGCGGTCGGCGACCTGGATCTGGGGCGGGAGGTTGAACGACGTCGCGGGCGTGACGGCGCCGTCCTGCAGCGCGCCGGCGACGGTGAAGGCCTTGAAGGTCGAGCCCGGCTCGTACGGGAAGCCGACGCCACGGTTCTCGAGCGCCCACGAGGGCGCTGACCCCGGCTTGTTGGCGTCGACGCGGGGCCAGTTGGCCATCGACAGGATCTCGCCGGTGCGCGGGTCCATCACGATCGCCGTCGCGCCCTTGGGCCGATAGGTCTCGCCGACGCCCTGGAGGACCTCCTCGGTGCGCTCCTGCAGCTGGGCGTCGAGCGTCAGCCGCAGCTGCTCGCCGGGGACGGCGCGCCGCGTGTCGCGCACCTGGATCGCCTGGCGGCCGCCGTCGAGCACCGAGCGCTGCACGCCGTCGCTGCCGTGGAGCTGCTTGTCGCGCGCGTACTCGAGGCCGAAGAGGCCCTTGCCCTCGACGCCGACCGCGCCGATCACCTGTGATGCGAGCATCCCGCGCGGGTAGGTGCGCAGCGAGCCGGGGGTGAGGTCGATGCCCGCGATGCCGAGCGCCTTGACGCGATCGGCGGTCGCGGCGGGCACGCGCCGGCTGAGGTAGACGAAGCCGGTGTCGCGGCGGGCGAGCTCCCGGGTGAGCTGGGCGACGGGCACGCCGAGCAACGGCGCGATCCTGGCCGCGGCCCTGACCGGGTCCTTCACGAGATACGGGGTCGCCGAGACGTCGTCCGCGGGCGCGGAGGTGGCGAGCGGGACGCCGGAGCGGTCGATGATCGAGCCGCGGCGCGCGGGCAGGGTCTGCTGGGAGACCTGTTGCGAGGAGGCCGCGCTGGACAGGCTGCCGCCCTTGATGACGCCCACGTAGGTCGCGCGCAGGGCGGCGATCGAGATCAGCGCGAGGAACGCGGCGAAGAGCAGGCCGATGCGACGTTCGACGAGCGCCACTAGCGCTCCCGGCCCATCAGCCGCCGACCGGGGCGGAGACCCCGCCGTTCGCCGTCGTCGCCGGGGCGCCGGCCGGAGCCTGCGTCGCGGTGGGCGCCGCGGCGCCCTGGGTCTGGGCGGGCGCGGGCGCCTGCGTCTGCGTGGCGGGGCCCTGCGTTGCGCCCTGCGGCTGAGTGGCGGCCGGCGCGGAGGTCGTGGTCGTCGCCGGCGTCGTCGTGCCCGTCGACTGGGCGCTGGGCTGGCCGGTGTCGACCACGGCGGCGCCCGTGGGTGGCGGCGGCGCCGTCGTCTGGGCCGGGTCGGTGGCGGTCGACGCCGCGGCGGCGTCGCCGCCGGAGCAGGCGCCGCGGGTGCGCGCGTCGAGGTAGCAGACGGCTCCGGCCCCCGGCATGACCATGCCGAGCGCGCCCGCCACGTCCTGGATGCGCTGGCCGGCGTCGAGCTGGGACAGCGAGCCGCGCAGCGCCGCGTTGTCGCGCTCGAGCGCCTGCGCGCGCTCGACGTTCAGGCTGATGCCGGAGTTCAGCTTCAGCAGCGAGACCTGGAGGAAGACGAGCCCGAGCAGCAGTCCGGCGAAGACGCCGATCCACATCCGCCCGCCGACGAAGCCGCCGAGCCCGATGCGCCGGGTGATCGCGGCGGGCGAAAGCCGTGGGAGGCGCAGGTCGATGCGCGGGAGCGCCGGGGCGCCGATGCCGCCGGCGGCCGGCGACGGACCCGAGATGCGCCGTGCCGCGCGGGGCGCGAGCGAGCGGTGCAGGGTCCGGCGATGGCCGGGCTGTGCCGGCGCGCGGCGTCCGGCGGGGAGGCGGGCGGCGGCCGAGGCGGCGGGGGGCGGGGTCATGCGGCCGAGGCCTCCGTCGTGGGGAGCTTGCGCGCGCCGCGCAGGCGTGCCGAGCGCGAACGCGGGTTGGCGGCGAGCTCGTCGGCGCCGGGGGTCGCGCCCCCGCGGGCGAGCAGCTCGGCGCGCGGCACGCGGCCGCAGACGCACACCGGGAGGTCGGGCGGGCAGATGCACCCGCGCTCGAGCTCGGCCAGGAAGCGCTTCACACGACGGTCTTCCAGGGAGTGGAACGAAATCCCTGCAAAGCGGCCGTTCTCGCGCAGCAGCTCCCAGGCCGCCGGCAGCGCCTCGTCGATCTGCTCGAGCTCGTCGTTGACCGCGATGCGCAGCGCCTGGAAGACCCGCTTGGCCGGGTGGCCGGCCGCGAAGCGTGCCGGCGTCGGGATCGCGTTCGTCACGACGTCCACGAGCTCGGTGGTCGTCTCGATCGGCACTCGCTCGCGCTCACGGACGATCGCTCGGGAGATCTGCCCCGCGTAGCGCTCCTCGCCGTACTCGCGGAAGACGCGCGCGAGGCGGCGCGCGTCCCAGGAGGCGATGAGCTCCGCTGCGGTCGGGCCGCTCGTCGGGTCCATCCGCATGTCGAGCGGCGCGTCCGCGACATAGGAGAAGCCGCGCTCGGCGGTGTCGATCTGCATCGAGGAGATGCCGAGGTCCAGGGAGACGATGTCGGCGCGCAGGCCCTCCTCGGCGAGCTCGGCGAGTGCCTCGGCGAATGGCGCGTGGACGAAGCGCGTGCGGCACTGGGCCGCTGCGGCGAACTCGGCGAAGCGCCGCTCGGCCTCGGGGTCGCGATCGATCGCGACGAGCAGGCCGTCCTCCCCGAGCCGTTCGGCGACCAGGCGCGCGTGTCCGCCGGCGCCGAAGGTCGCGTCGACCGCGACCTCGCCGGGCCGGGGGTCGAGCAGCGCGACCAGCTCGGCGGCCAGGACGGGGACGTGGTCGACGGTCATCAGGTGCATCAGCTCGGCAGGCCGAACGCGGCGGTGATGTCGACGACGTCCGCGGTCAGGCGCTCGCTCTCCTGCGCCCAGCGCTCGCGATTCCAGATCTCCAGGCAGGTGTCGTTGCCGTTGACGACGACGTCCTTCGTCACGCCCGCGTGCTCGAGCAGCTGCGCGGGCACCATGACGCGGCCGGCGCCGTCGATCGGGGTGAGGAAGGCGTTCGCGGAGAAGTAGCGGCGCAGGTTGCGCGCCTGCGGGGAGAGCGGGTTGAGCTGACCGAGCGCCGCCTCGACGAAGGCCTCGTAGGCCTCCGGCGTCCACACGCCGACGCAGGGCTCGATCGCCTTGGCGAGCACGACCTGGTCGCCCAGCAGCCCGCGGAACCTCGAGGGAACCGTCAGCCGGTTCTTCGCGTCGAGGGTGTGGGGATAGGTGCCGAGTAGTGCCATGGCGCTCGCCGCTGCCCCGAGGCGAGAAGGAGGTGCGGACCGAGGTGGAGGAGTGGGAGGAGCCCCTCCACCCCGGTCCGCGTGGGGCGAACCTAACCCACTTCCTCCCACTACGCAACCCCTGACGCACAATTTTTCCCACAAGCATCCCCGACGGACCACGCAGCCCACCGCGCGCGCTGCCAAACCCCCGATGCCAACGGGCATCGTCCGGCCGGCGCGCGGGGTGCGCCGCCGCCGCGGCCGGCGCATCCCAGGTTGCAGAACGGCCCCGCGCAGCGGGGATTGCAGGTCGCCGCCGCGTCCGTCCGGCCCCTGTGCATCCCGTGTGGGAGGTGGTGGGACGCGGCGTGGGTGGTGGTGGGACGGCGTCAGCGCAGCCCGGTGAGCATCGCTGCGGCGACGAGCAGCAGCGCCGCCGGGACGAGCAGCACCGCCACGACGAGCTGGATCTTGGGGGCCGCGCGCTGGGCGCGCTCGTGGATCCGCCGGCCACGCTCGGCCCGCGCCGCCTCCGCCAGCGCAGCGAGCGCCGGGCCCAGCGGCGCGCCGTGGCGGTCGGCACGCGTGAGCGCGGCGCTCAGCGCCTGGATCTCCGCCGGCGGGCAGCGCCGGCGCAGGCGCTCGAGGGCCTGCGCCCGCGGCATGCCGAGCTCCGCCGCCGCCGCGAGCGCGCGCAGCTCGAGCGCGAGCGGCCCGCGCCCGTGCCGTCCGGCCTCGTCGATCGCGCGGGCCGGGCTCAGGCCGGCGTCGACGGCGAGCCGCAGGCGGTCCAGGACATCCGGCGCCTCGGCGCGCAGCAGCATCGCGCGCAGCCGGGCACGACGGGCGAGCACGACGTCCGGCAGCACGAACCCGGACGCGGGCGCCGCGACCAGCAGCAGCGTCCCCAGCCGGCCGGGCAGCGCCGCGGAGCAGGCCAGGGCCGCGAGCAGGGCGCCGGCCGCCAGGCAGCACTTGAGCGCCATCACGTCCTCGACCGCAGCCGACCCTCCGGCCGCATCGATCCGCGCCGCCAGGTCGCGCGGGGCCGCCGGCGCGCCGAAGCGGCCGGCGAGCCGCAGGCGCGGCAGCGAGCGCGTTCGCCCCCCGGGGCGCCCCCGCAGGAGCGCGAGGCCGTCGGACGCCGCCCCCACGGCCGCCGCGGCCGCCAGCCCGGCCAGCAGCGGCGCGGCGCTCACCCCTCCCCCACCCGCGCGATGCGCCGCACCACGAGGAGCGCTGCGAGCTGCAGGATCAGCGCGAGGATCACGAGCAGTCGCGGGAGCGGCCGCCCGAGCAGCGCGCCGATCGCGTCCGGCGCCGCCACCTGGGCGACGATCGCGCCGAGCACCGGGAGCGCCAGGACGATTCGCGCGGTGAGCCGTGCCTGGGCGCTCGCGGCGCGCGCCTGCGCCTCGACGCGCGCCGCCGCCACGAGCCCGCACGAGAGCTCGCGCAGGAGGCGCGCGAGATCACCGCCGGCGCTGCGCTGGAGCAGGACCGCGGCGACGATCGCGTCCCACGGCCCCGGGCCGGCGCGCCGGCGCAGCCGCTCGAGCGCGTCGTCGAGCGCCAGCCCGAGCGCGAGCGCCCCCGCCACCTCGCCGAGCGCGTCACGCACCGCGCCGCCGACCGCGCCGTCGCTCGCCGCGACCGCCACCGCGCCGCCGACAGTGTGCCCCGCGCCGAGCGCGTCCGCGATCGCGCCCGCCGCCGCCGGCGCACCGTCCGCAAGGCGCGCGCGCCAGCGGCGCAGGCGGATCCGGACGACCCCGCCGGCGACCGCCGGGCCGGCCGCCGCGCACAGCAGCGCGGCGGCGGGGCCCGCCAGCAGGAGACCTGCGGACGTCGCCGTCAGCGCGGCCGTCACCGCGAGGCGGCGTCGCTCCGCCGGGCTCGGCGCGGCCCCGTGGCGGCCCGCGCCGCGCGCTGGGGCGAGGACGCGCTCGACCAGGGCGAGCACCCTGGCACCTTCGATCGACGCCAGCGTCTCCCACAGCGCGAGGACCGCCAGCACTCCGGCAGCGCCCGCCAGCAGCGCGCTCACGCCTCGACGCCCCCCAGCAGCGCCGCGACCCGCCCGTCGCTCGCCGGGCGCAGCACCGGGCGCCCGTGGCGCAGCGCGTAGAGCTCGCGCGTCGCCGCGCCGCCCGCGACGCGCACGACCTCGCCGACCGCGAGCACGCGCCGCGACCCGTCCGCCATGCGCGCCTGGTGCACGACGAGGTCGAGCGCATCGGCGACCTGCGCGCGGATCGCCGCGTGCGGCAGGCCTTCGCCGGCCAGCAGCGCGAGCGTCTCCAGGCGGCGCAGCGCCTCCTCCGGCGAGCCCGCGTGGACGGTCGACAGCGACCCGTCATGGCCGGTCGCCATCGCGCCGAGCATGTCGAGCGCCTCCCCGCCGCGGACCTCGCCGACGATGATCCGGTCAGGCCGCATGCGCAGCGCGTTGCGCACGAGCCGGCGGATCGTGACCTCACCGCGGCCCTCCACGCTCGCCGGGCGCGCCTCGAGTCGCACGACGTGCCCCTGGCGCAGCCGCAGCTCGGCAGTGTCCTCGATCGTCACGATGCGCTCCGCGGCGGGCAGGAACTCCGACAGCGCACCCAGCGTCGTCGTCTTCCCCGAGCCGGTCCCGCCGCAGATCAGGACGTTGAGCCGGGAGTGCACAGCGGCCCGCAGCAGCTCCGCCAGCGGCGGCGTCCACGTGCCCAGGCGGACGAGCTCGCGCGCGGACAGCCCGTGCGCGCGGAAGCGCCGGATCGTGAGCACCGGGCCGTCGACGGCCAGCGGCGGGAGGACGACGTTGACGCGCGAGCCGTCGGGCAGCCGCGCGTCGCAGAGTGGCTCGGACTCGTCCACACGACGCCCCACCGGCGCGAGGATGCGCTCGATCGCGTTGCGCAGGTCCGTCTCGCTGTCGAACGCCACGTCGGTCTGCTCCAGCCGCCCGTCCCGCTCGACCCACACCGGACGCGTCCCGGAGACGAGGATCTCGTCGACGGCGCCGTCGCGCAGCAGCGGGTCGAGCGGCCCGAGCCCGAGTGCCTGCTCGGTGACGCGCGCGAGCAGCGCCGCACGCGCCGGCGGGTCGAGGATCCCGGCCTCGCGCTCGACGAGCGCACGGATGCGGGCCTCCACCGGGACGCGCGCCGCACCGGCCTCGCGCACCTGCGCCAGCAGCTGCGTGCGCAGCAGCCCCGCCAGCGCATCGATCTGCGCCTCGCGCGCCCGGGCGTCCATGGGCGTCCTAGGCCCGGATGCGGCGCGCCTCACCCCCACCACGAGCGACGGCCGCCTGTTCGGCGGCCGTCGGCTGCGGGAAGGGACCGAGCGGGTGGGTTACGGGTTCGGGATGAAGCTGCCGAGCGGCCCGAGGCTCGTCGTCGTCAGCGGGAACGTCGCCTTCGGCGGGATCGGGAACGGGGCCCAGGGGGACGCGTTCGGCGGGTGCATCGAGCAGGTGCGCGACATCGGATCCGGAAGGCACGGGTTGTAGGGGTTGACCCAGAGGTTCGCGCTGCCGAAGGTCGCCTGGTGGCGGTCGAGCTCCTGCAGGTTCGTGTAGCCGTCGTGGTCCTGGTCGTCGGCGCCGTCCGGCACGCCGTTGCCGTTGGAGTCGGGGTCGACCGCGGAGACGCCGGACATGACCTGGTTGCCGGGGACGCCGTAGAAGGGTGTCTCGCCCTGGAAGATGGACCCCCACCAGCCCGGTGTCATGCGCCCGTGGAGCTCGTCCCAGTTCGAGAGGCCGTCGTTGTCGGCGTCCTTCTCGCCGTCCTCGAGGACGCCGTCGCCGTTGAGATCGAGCGCCGCCGTGTCGGGCGTGACGACCGTGGGGCCGCCGGTGTCCTGGGTGCCGTCGCTGTACGTCAGCGGGAACTTGCCGCCGCCGGTCGTGTAGACCCACAGCGAGTACTCGTCGGCCATCGTGAGGCCGTCGCCGTCGTAGTCGACGTTCGCGTCGGTCCCATCGAGGGGGTTCGGGTAGGGCTCCTTGCCCGGGTACGGCAGGGCCCGGTTGTTGAGATCGAGCGCCGACTCGTACTCGTAGCCGTCCGGGATCCCGTCGCCGTCGGTGTCGAGCTTGCAGGGGTCGGTGCCGATCCGGTGCTCGAGCGCGTCCGAGAGGCCGTCATGGTCGGAGTCGACGGTGTCCGAGTTGACCTGCGCCACGCAGCCGGGGATCGGACCGCCCGAGCCGGGCGGGCCGATCTGCGGCGAGAGGTTCTTGGCTGTGAACGCGACGCCGAACCGCTTGGCGAGCACGCGCAGGCGGAAGGTCTGCGGGCCGGGTGAGCCCTGGGAGTCGTTGAGGAACGGGATCAGCTTGTCGGGCACCTTCACGACGATGCGCGTCGAGGTCGCCGAGTCGGCCTTCACGAAGATCGCGGCCTTCCCGTCGCGCTTGAAGACGACGATGTCCTTCTGCTTCCCCGGGATGAAGCCGGAGCCGTTGATCGTCAGGGTGTCGCCGACGGCGAGCGTCAGCGGCGAGACCTTCGAGATCTTCGGGCTGGTCGCAGCGCTCGCGCTGGGAACCAGGACGAGAGCGAGGAACAGGGCCAGCGGCACGACGAGCGCGCGTGGCCCGCGGGGAACGGAGCGCAATTGGGGCATCGCTGCGCCTATCGGCACCTGCGCCAGTTGCTTGAGCGCCTCTGGCCTCATCTTCGACGCCGCGCCGAGGCCGGCCGCGGCAGCGCGCGCAGCTCGCGGGCGGAGCTCTGCGCCTGCGCGAGGTAGACCGCCTGGCGCACGGTCACCCGCAGCGCGAGCGCGACGCGCGGCAGCCCGGCCCCCGAGCCCTCGGGGATCGCGCTCGCCGGCGAGGCTCCGACGACCTCCACGTCGCGCAGTGCGACCCGCGTCACGGCGCTCCCCCCGGGCCCGTCGCGGGTGACCAGGAGATCGGTGCGGCTTCCGGCCGGCAGCTCCGCGGCCGCGCCGACGGCGACGATCCGCGCGACCCGCTCCTGCGGCCCGGCGCCGACCAGCGCGCCGGCCGGCCCGGGCTCGGCGACCGCCAGCACCGACGGGCTCAGGTCCGTTCCGGCGGCGACGGCGACCTGGGTGCGCGCGCCTGCGACCTCGGCCGGCGCGCCGAACGCCGCGCGCGGCGCGTAGCGCGCCGGCACGAGGCGCACCGCGAGGTCGCGGCGCTCGATCCGCGCGCCGCGGGCGATCCGGGCGCGCGCCACCACCACCCCGACGGGCGGGCCGAGGCGGGCATCGAGCGCCGCCTCACGTCCCGCCACGTCGGAGGCGGCGAGCGCGCCGAGCACGAGCGAGAGGCCGCCGAGCCCCGCGGCGCGACGGCGGCGGCTCATGCCGCGATCGGGCGGACCTCGGCCGGCACGGGCGCGGGCGCGTCGACGAGGCGGTAGCCGACACCCCAGACGTTCACCACGAAGCGCCCACCGTCGGCGCCGAGCTTGCGCCGCAGCCGACAGGCGTGGGAGTCCAGCGTCCGCGTTGTCCCCACGCTCCGCGCGCCCCAGATCGAGCGCAGGAGCTCCGCCTTGGTGAACACCCGCGTGGGGTCGGCGGCGAGCACGCGCAGCAGCGCGAACTCCTTGGCGCTCAGATCCAGCGGGGTGCCGCGCAGGTGCGCCGAGCGCGCGGCCGTGTCGATCTCGAGGTCCGCGACGCGCAGGCGCCCGGCCCCGCGCCGGCGCGTCGTGCGGCGCAGCACCGCCTCGACGCGGCAGCGCAGCTCCGCGTAGGAGAACGGCCGCGCCAGCACGTCGTCGGCACCACGCTCGAACCCGCGCACGCGGTCCAGGTCGTCCGCACGGGCGCCGAGGAGGATCAGCGGCACCTCCGGGTCGATGCGGCTT
>Ga0208851_1000007_pt1 | contig 81481 bp, 71 predicted proteins | sample NGESurshal092012_FD_184481 | JGI IMG/M metagenome (GOLD analysis project Ga0208851, IMG submission 184481) | Arctic peat soil microbial communities from Barrow, Alaska - NGEE Surface sample 415-2 shallow-092012 (SPAdes) | ecosystem: Environmental > Terrestrial > Soil > Wetlands > Peat ... | reverse complement strand
CCCCGTGACCTGCACAAATACGAGCGCTACCATGGATCTAGCCCTGTAGTACTAGCCCCGCCCCGCCCCGCCCCTGCTCGCCCCGCCCCGCCCCGGCTCGCCCTGGCCGCTGCTCGCGCGGATCAACTTCGCCAGCGCGGCAGAACGTGGCGGTTGTGGGGTCGGTGGGACAGAAGTCGATCAGTTGAGCCGCGCGACAATCGATGCCGGCCAGCTGTTCGGCCGCGCGGACGAAGTCGTTGACTCGCGCACCACCCGTCCCATTTTCCGCATCTTCCGCCGCGCAGGCGAAGTTGATCCGCGCGGGGGACGGGGCCGCGGGTCAGAGTCGGACGGGGTAGACCGGCTCCGGGATCACCGGGGTGATCGCACCCGTCACGAAGATCTCGTGCCAGAGCTGGAAGACCAGGATCGTCCAGATGCGGCGGGAGTGGTCCGCCTCACCGGCGCGATGCGCGTCCAGCATGGCCAGCACCGCCGCCGGGTCGAGGTACTCCTCGGTGTGTGCCGAGGTGATGATCGAGCGGGCCCACTCGTACGAGCCCTCGGCCAGGAAATGCCGGATCGGCACCGGAAAGCCCAGTTTGCGCCGGTGCAGGACGTGCGGCGGGACGATCAGCTCCATCGCCCTGCGCAGCGCCAGCTTCGTGGTCTGCTTGGTGACCTTCTGATCCGCGGGCACGGTGCGGGCCACCTCGAACACCTCGGTGTCCAGGAACGGCACCCGCAGTTCGAGGGAGTTGGCCATCGTCATCTTGTCGGCCTTCACCAGGATGTCGCCGCGCAGCCAGGTGAACAGGTCGACGTGCTGCATCCGGGCGATCGGGTCGGTCTCCTCGCTGAGCGCGTACACCGGGTCGGTGACGTCCCGGAACGACCGCCGCGGATCGTAGGTGCGCAGTAGGCCGGCCAGCTGCTCCTCGCGGAAGATCCGGGCGTTGCCGTAGTAGCGGTCCTCCAGCTCCAGCGAACCCCGGCGGAGCATGTCCTGACCGCGGAAGCCCTGCGGCAACGCCCGCCCGACCGCCGCCAGGCCCTTGCGCAGGCCGCCCGGCAGCGAGGTGATGCCGCGCAGGCTCGACGGTTCCCGGTAGATGTTGTAGCCGCCGAACAGCTCGTCGGCGCCCTCACCGGACAGCACCACCTTGACGTGTTTGCGGGCCTCGTTGGCCACGAAGTACAGCGGCACCAGGGCGGGGTCGGCCACCGGGTCGTCCAGGTACCAGATGATCAACGGCAGGGTCTCGGTCAGCTCCTGTTCCGAGACAGTTCTGATGACGTGCCGGACGCCGATCGCCGCGGCGGACTCGGCGGCGACCTCCACCTCGGAGAAGCCCTCCCGCTCGAACCCGGTGGTGAACGTCATCAGGTCGGGGTTGTAGCGCTTGGCCAGCGCGGCGATGGCGGTGGAGTCGATGCCGCCGGACAGGAACGCGCCGACCGTCACGTCCGCCCGCATGTGCTTGGCCACCGAGTCGTCCATGACGGCCGCGATCCGCTGGTACAGAGCGGATCGTTCGGCGTCGGAGATGGCCGGCCGGCCGGCGAACACCGGGTGGAAGTACCGCTTCGTGGTCATCTTCCGGCCGGGGCGCACCGTGACGTGCGTGCCTGACTCGATCTTGCGGATGGCCGGGTCCATGGTGGCCGGCTCCGGCACGTACTGCAGGACCAAATAGTGCTGCAGTGCAGGCACACTCACGCTCGCCTGGCCGGTCAGTTCGCGCAGCCCCTTGGCCTCGGAGGAGAAGCCGACTCCGTCGGGGGTCTGCGCGACGAACAGCGGCTTGATGCCGAACGGATCGCGCGCACCGAACAGCACCCGGTCCTGGGTGTCCCAGATCAGGAAGGCGAACATCCCGCGCAGCCGGGAAACCGCCTGTGGGCCCCAGTAGTGGTAGGCCGCGACGATGGCCTCGCCGTCGCCCTCGGTGGTGAACAGGGCGCCGTGATCGGACCGCAGTACCGCTCTCAGTTCCAGATAGTTGTAGATCTCGCCGTTGAAGACCAGCGCGTAGCGGTCCGGCGACTCCGGCGGGCCCCAGCGCAACGGCTGGTGCGAGTGCTCGATGTCGATGATGGACAGCCGGTTGAACCCGAAGACAACGTCGTCGTCGTGCCAGGTGCCGGCGTCGTCGGGCCCCCGGTGACGGGCACAGCGCATGCCGTTCGCGATGGCGTCCGCCCGGGTCTCGGCCCGCCCCGCCGCCGAGACGAAACCCATCAGTCCGCACACCCGCAGTGCCTCCATCGTGTTCACCAAAGCCGTCTGCCCGCGCGCCAAGTATCTCCGCTGCCGGCCCCGGAACCGGCCAACCTCCGGGCATTTCGCGGTGCGCGACGATCTTTCGGATAAGATCGACGTTCTGTAGAACTCGCGGGGTGCCCGGCCGGGTGGATCGGAACCCGGGGAGGTAATCTCCACGTGTCGGGGACAGGTGCCGCCGTCAGTCGGGTCTGCCCGGACAGCACGCGGTGCGAATGGCGAGAGGAAGGGCGCACGTGACACGGTCTCGCGCGAGACGGCGGATCCTTCTCGCCGGGTTACTCGGCCTGGTGACGGTGCTGGTCAGCGGGTGTTCGGTCACGGATCTGCCGCATTACGGCTGGCCCGACGGCATCACGCCGCAGGCCGTACGGATGCAGGAGTTCTGGTCGGCGTCGTTCACCGCGGCACTGGCCGTCGGCGTGCTGGTGTGGGGTCTGATGTTCTGGGCCTTCATCGTCTACCGCAAGCGTAAGAACGGTCCGCTGTACCCGAAGCAGACCAAGGAGAACCTGCCGCTCGAACTGGTCTATACCGCCGTACCGTTCCTGATGGTCGGCGTGCTGTTCTACTTCACCGTCACCACCGAGAACTTCGCCCTGGACACCAAGGCCAATCCCGATGTGACGGTCGAGGTGACCGCCTTCAAGTGGAACTGGGACTTCGGCTACCCGGGCACCACAGCGCCGGGCGGCGGCGAGGTGCACACCGTCGGCAGCAGCGAAGAGGTGCCGATCCTGGTGCTGCCGGCCAACAAGCTCATCCAGTACAACCTGCGGTCCAAGGACGTCATCCACTCTTTCTGGACGATCGACTTCCTGTTCAAGCGGGACGTCTTCCCGAACCCCGAGCAGAACCAGACGGTCAACCATTTCCAGAACACGATCGACACCACCGGCGCCTTCGTCGGCCGTTGTGCGGAACTGTGCGGCACCTACCACAGTTCGATGAACTTCGAGGTACGGGCGGTGCCGCAGGGCATTTATGACGCTTACCTGAAGCTTCGGCAGTCGCTGAACCCGGCCACCGGGCAGGCGTTCAGCGCGGCGGACGCATTGCGCGCCGTCGGCAAGGCGGACCCGTCCTGCGGCGATCTCTGCGCACCGCTGGCGACGACCACCTACCCGCTCAACACCAACCGTGCGGTGAAGGCCGCCTCCGAGCCGCCCACAGGGGGCAACTGATGGCCTCGCATTCCGAGCAGGACTCGCTGGCCCCCGAAGAGGCCAAGAACGGCCTGCACGTCGAGACCTGGATCTTCCTGGGCCTCACCGGGTTCTTCGTGATCGCGGCCGTCATCTACGGGTTCCTGGCGCCAACGGAGCCGGTCGGCATCGTGGCGCTGTCGCTGACGGCCGGCCTGACGCTGATCATCGGCACGTTCCTGCGGTTCGTCTCCCGCCGGCTCGAGCAGCCCCGCCCGGAGGACAACGACAACGCCGAGGTGTCCGATGGCGCAGGCGATGTCGGGTTCTTCTCGCCCGGCTCCTACTGGCCGTTCGGCCTCGCGCTCAGCGCCGCGGTGCTGGCCGTTGCCACCGCATACCTGCTGGCGTGGCTGATGGTGATCGCCGTCGGGTTCCTGATGTTCGCCATTATCGGGCTGGTCTTCGAGTACCACCGCCGGCCCGCGCACTGACCCGAGTGGTGGGCCCCCTCGACTGAAGAGAAGCCTGCGGCCAGGGGCTTGCGCCGGCTCGCCGGGGGCGGCCGCAGTTGGGCCGGCTCGGTGGGCGCCGCGCCGCGCCTTGTCGCGCCGCAGTAGTGCTGGGTGGCATGACAGGAGAGTCGGGCCGCGGAGTCACGTTGGCGTGACCGGGAACCACCAAGTCCTTGCCGAAAGGCCGGCGGAACCCACCACGCTACGACGTCCCCGGCGACGGACCACGTCCCGGTATTGGCCGGTAGCCGGAGTGAATGTCACCTGCCGTCCTGATGCAGCCGCCGGTCGCTCGGTGACAGCGAGGAGGCCCCGCCCCCAGGAACTCGGGGCGGGGCCTACTTATCGTGCGGACGCCGACGAGACCATCAGCGTTTGGCGGCTGCTTCGATCTCGCTGACCGGATGGAGCTCGTCGTCATAAGCGATGTGACCGGAATCGTTCACCGGGCTCAGTATCCCGGGCACTGCTATCCCCGCCGAGCCCAGCTGGTTCATCCGCTTGGGCACCGACGCACCCTGGTAGTTCAGTGGAACCGGGTGGCCGTGATCGTCGACCGGACCCAGCGGCTGATGCACCTCGATGAACTCACCGCTCGGCAGCCGCTTGAGGATGCCCGTTTCGATGCCGTGCTCGAGCACCGCCCGGTCCGAGTGCTGCAGGCCGAGGCAGAGCCGGTAGGTGACGACATAGACGATGACCGGCCCGACGATCGACAGGATGCGGCCCGCCCAGGTCATCACGTTCAGCGAGATGTCCAGCTTGAGGGCGAACAGGTCATTGGCGCCGTTGATCAGGTTGACGATGTAGAAGGCCATGAACGCCGCACCCAGCGCGGTCCGCACCGGAACGTCACGCGGGCGCTGCAGCAGGTTGTGCACCACGTTGTCCTTGGTGAACGCCTTCTCGATCCACGGGTACATGATCACGATGATCATCAAGATCGTCGCTGCGAGGATAGACGGGAAGAACACGGCCGGAACCATGTAGTGCCCGAACAGGTTCCGGATCTCCCAGGCCGGCCAGATTCGTACCATGCCGTCCAGGAAACCCATGTAGAAGTCCGGTTGCACGCCCGCCGACACCTGAGAAGTGTTGTACGGACCCAGGTTCCAGATCGGGTTGATCTGGAACAGGCCGGCCATCATCACGGTGATGCCGAAGACAACCGCGAAGAAGCCGCCGCCCTTGGCCGCGAACGAGGGCAGCACCCGCAGCCCGATGACGTTCTTCTCGGTGGCCCGCGGGGCTGGGAACTGGGTGTGCTTCTGGAACCAGACCAGCGCAACGTGCACACCGATCAGCGCCAGGATGATGCCCGGGATGAGCAGGATGTGCAATGAGTAGAAGCGCGGGATGATGATCTCGCCGGGGTAGTCGCCGCCGAACACCGCCCAGTGCGTCCAGGTGCCGATCACGGGGATCGACAGTATGAAGGCGCTGACCGCCCGCAGGCCGGTGCCCGACAGCAGGTCGTCGGGGAGCGAGTAGCCCAGGAAGCCTTCCGCCATACCCAGCACCAGCAGCAGCACGCCGATCACCCAGTTCGCCTCACGCGGCTTGCGGAACGCGCCGGTGAAGAAGATCCGCATCATGTGCAGCAGCATCGAGAAGATGAACAGCAGCGCGGCCCAGTGGTGGATCTGCCGCATCAGCAGCCCGCCGCGGACCTCGAAGGAGATGTCCAAGGTCGACGCATACGCCATCGACATCGGCACGCCGCGGAGCTTTTCGTAGACGCCCTGATAGACCGTCTCCGCCATCGACGGGTCGAAGAACAGACTCAGGTAGACACCGGACAGCAGCACGACGATGAACGAGTACAGCGCTGCCTCGCCGAGCATGAACGACCAGTGGCTGGGAAAGACCTTGTTCAGGGCAGTCCGCAGCGGCCGAGCGCCGTGATATCGAATATCTGCTTCGTCGAGAGCCTTCTGCACGGCTGACGGGCCGGCAGTCGCTGTGGTGGGGGTGGTAAGGCGGCTCATCCGGTTGCCTCCTTGGGCTCGGAATACCACGCGGGAAATTTGCCGTTCTCCCAGAAACCGGGACCGACTGCTTCGACAAAATCCTTGGCTGCCACGAAGTAGCCCTCGTCATCCAACTCGATGGGGAGCTGAGGGAGTGGACGGGTGGCGGGCCCGAAGACCGGGAACGCACCTTCGTAGACGTTGAACTGCGACTGGTGGCACGGGCACAACACCCGGCCCGTCTGCTGCTCGTAGAGCGACACCGGGCAACCGACGTGCGTGCAGATCTTCGAGAAGGCGTAGTAGTCGCCGAACTGGAAGCCCTGCTGCCCGTCCCGGATGCGGACCACCGAGTCGGACCGCAGCCGGAACAGCATCACCGCTGCATCGGAGGCCTTGGCGCCGCCTTCGACGCCGGGGAACACGGTGGCCATCGAGCCGGCCTCGAGATCCTCCGGACGGACAGGGGTGCCGTCGATCTGCACCATCCGGATCTTGGTGCCATCCGATTTCGGGGCCCACGGCGTCACCCACAGCGGTGAATTCGCCCGCTCGGCCCATGGATTCTGGATGAAGCCGCCGAGCACCGGGACGATCGCCGCGATGCCGAGACCGCCGCCGGCCAGCAGCAGCGAACCCTTCAGCACGCCCCGGCGCTTGATGCCGGTCTTGTCGCCGGTGTCCAGCACCTGTGCGGCCAGCGTCTGCCGGTCGACCTCGTCGGACATCCCGACGTGCCGCTGCTGGATGGCCACCTCATGCGGCATGATCCTTTTCGCCAGCGCGACGACGCCGATCCCGAAGAACAAGATGGTGGCGCCGAGGGTCGCGCCGATCACCGGTGTGTAGAGCGCGTACATCAACTGCCCGTCCGAAGACGCCGGCACCCACTCGCTCGGCCACCAGATGAACGCCACGATGAAGATGATCGCCATCAGCCCGGCGAGCAGGAACCACTTGGCGACCTGACGTTCCGCGCGCTTGTCCGCGGGCGAACCTGGAACGTAGCGCTCGCCGTACTCGACGAGTTCGACGCCGTCCATCGCCATGCCCAGGGCGCCGAGCTCTTCCCGGGACATCTTCGACCGTTCGGCCTCGTCCGGGATCTGCAGGTTCGGGTTGCCGCTCATGCCGCTCCTCCGCTCGTTCCTCGCGGATGACCGGCATGCCGGTGCTGATGATTCGCTCGCTGCCGCTCGCTCATGCCTTCGACCCCATCCACAACGTCGCAGCAACGATGGCGCCCATGCCGACCAGGAACGCGATCAGCCCCTCCGGTGCCGGGCCGAACCCGCCTGCCGCGTAGCCGCCCGGATCGATCGTCTCCTTGTTGTTCTGGATGTAGGTGATGATCGCGCGCTTCTCGTCGGAGGTCAGCACACCGTCACCGAACTTCGGCATGTTCTGCGGGCCGCTGAGCATCGCGCCGTAGATCTGCCGATCGGTCGCCGGGTCGAGGTTGGGGGCGTACTTGCCCTGCGACAGCGCGCCGCCCTGGCCGGTGAAGTTGTGGCAGGACGCGCAGTTCAGTCGGTACAACTCGCCGCCCTTGGCGATCTGGTCCGGCGCCCGAAGGTCGCCCTCCGGAATCACCGGGCCGCCGCCGTTGGCCTGGATGTACGCGGCGAGCGCATCGGTCTGCTCGGCGTCGAACACCGGCTGTTTGCGCTGGATCTGGGCGCCGTTCTCCGCTGCCGGCATCCGGCCGCTGGACACCTGGAAATAGGTCGCAGCCTGCCCGACACCGACCAACGACGGGCCGCGGCCGACGACGCCCTGCAGGTTCGCCCCGTGGCAGGTGATGCACGCCGTCTGGTAGATCTGCTTGCCCTCGGCCACCTGGGCGGCGTCGACGTTCGAGGCGACCGCTTCGTTGTTGCTGCCGGTGAAGGCGCTGTAGAGCAGCGCCACCGAGGTGAGGGCGAAGAGCAGCGCGAGACTGCCGGAGATCCGGCGCATCGTCTTGGAACGGCGACGCTTGCGCGCCGATCCGCCCGTGGGCGGTGTGTCGTTGACCGACATTCTTCTGGACACCTCGTGCTCGGTAGCAGCGGCTTGGCGGGTGCTGATCAGCCGGTGGCGTGATCCGCAGGAACTGCCGGTCTGGGCCGTACTTCTAACTACTGTAGAAGTTCAGCGGTCGGATGCGAAGAGCCGTCATCGAATGATGTAAATCGTTGCGAACAATCCGATCCACACCACGTCGACGAAGTGCCAGTAGTACGACACCACGATCGCGCTGGTGGCCTGGGCGGGGGTGAACTTCGAGACCTTGGTCTTGGCGATGAGGATGAGGAAGGCGAGTAGACCGCCGATCACGTGCAACCCGTGGAACCCGGTGGTCAGGTAGAACACGGTCCCGTACGGCGAGGAGGCCAGCGTGGTCTCGTGGTTCATCACGAGGTTGCGGTACTCGTTCGCCTGGCCCAGCACGAAGATCAGGCCCATCACGAACGTCAGCAGGTACCAGCGGCGCAACCCGAACACATCGCCCCGCTCGGCGGCGAACACCCCGAACTGACAGGTGAAGGACGATGCCACCAGGATGATCGTGAAGATCAGCGCGTAGGTGAGGTCCAGTTCGGTGGGTGCCGGCGGCCACTCGCCTTCGGTCTGGGCGCGCACAGTGAAGTAGATGCCGAACAAGCCGGCGAAGAACATCAGCTCGCTGGACAGCCACACGATCACGCCAACGCTGACCATGTTCGGCCGGTTCAGCGTGTGGATCCTGCTGCTGATCGCGGGGGGCCCTGTCGGGCTGGTCGCAGTCGTCACACAGGGATTATGGACTGCCGATTGCGATGATGCGCCTGCGGGTTGGATTCCGGCGGGTCGCGACCTCCAGCGATGCACAATCACCGCAGATCAGCACCCACTCGTGAGTTCGACAGGATGTCGAAACTCGGGTCGATAGCGCGCGTCGGGCAGCTGGGCCGCGCGGGCCGCGGACGGCGGCGCCTGGCGGCCTGCGCGGGGCACTAGCATCAGCGGCGTGAGCAATCCCGTGCTGTTGGTCTACAGCCACCGCCCGGAGGTCCGTGAGCGGATCATGGCCGCGATCGGCCGGCGCCCGGCGCCGGACGTCGGCAGGGTCGACTACCTCGAGTGCTCGGCCGTGTACGAGGTGATGATGGCGACCCGGGCCCAGCAGGCCGATGTGCTGATCCTGGACGGCGAAGCACAGCCGACCGGGGGCATCGGCATCAGCCGGCAGGTCCACCAGGAGGCCGCGGTGATCCCGCCGGTGGTGATCGTGGTCCGGCGGGCGGATGATCGCTGGCTGGCCACCTGGGCCGGCGCTGACGAGATCCTGGTCCACCCGCTCGATCCGGTGACGGCGGCCGACTGCATCGCGGGGCTGCTCCGAAGGCGCGCCGACGGGCTGGTGCCGTCGGTCACCGACCCCAACCTCCGGTGAGCGAGGCGAGGTCGTGGCCGGCGCTGCTGACCACGCTGCTCGCCGGTGAGCACCTGGACGGCGCGGACACCGGCTGGGTGATGGACCGCCTGATGGCCGGCGATGCGACGCCCGCACAACTCGCCGGGTTCGCGGTCGCGCTGCGGGCGAAGGGCGAGACCGCCGCCGAGGTCGCGGGTCTGGCGGACAGCATGTTGTCGCACGCCGTGCGGGTGACCGTTCCGGTCCGCGCCGTCGACATCGTCGGCACCGGCGGCGACCGGGCCAACACGGTGAACATCTCCACCATGGCTGCCTTCGTCATCGCCGCCGCCGGGGCGCCCGTGGTCAAGCACGGCAACCGTGCCGCGTCCAGCAAGTGCGGGGCCGCCGACCTGCTCGAGGGCCTGGGTGTGGCAATCTCGCTGCCCGCCGACGCGGTGGCCGCTACGGTCGCGCAGGTCGGTATCGGGTTCTGCTTCGCGCCCGTCTACCACCCTTCGTTCCGGCATGCCGGAACCACGCGGCGCGAGCTCGGCATTCCCACGGTGTTCAACTTCCTCGGGCCGCTCACGAACCCCGCGCAGCCGGCCGCCGGTGCGATCGGCTGCGGGAGCGCGCAGATGGCGCCGGTGATGGCCGACGTGTTCGCTGCCCGAGGATCTGACGTGCTGCTGTTCCGCGGCGACGACGGCCTCGACGAACTCACCACGACAACAACATCCACCGTCTGGCAGATTCACGACGGTGCGGTCCGCGAGCTCAGCCTCGATCCGGCCGACCTGGGCTTCGCCCCGGTTGAGCCCGCGGCGCTCCGCGGCGGCGAGGTGGCACAGAACGTGACCGCGGCCCGAGAGCTGTTCGCCGGGAAGACCGGCCCGGTGCGGGACGCCGTCGTGCTCAACGCGGCGGCCGGGCTGGCCGCATACGCCGGCCTGAGCAGTGGTCTGGTCGCCGGCCTGCGCGACGGGGTGGACCGGGCGAACGCTGCGCTGGACGCCGGTGCCGCTGCCGACCTGCTGGACCGCTGGGTCGCCGCCGGGCAACGGCTGTCGGCGAACTAGGCCGTGTCCCGACGATCTTGGTCAGCGGGTTGACGGAGCCAGGGCCGGCAGGGCGGTCGCTGCTGCCCGCGGCGATCGCGGCACCGCCTCGGCGTCAGGCCTGCATGCCGATGTCAGGCCTGCATGCCGATCGAGAACGCGTCGTCGGCGTCCCGCTGGCTGTACTCCCGGAAGGCAATATGGGTGACGGTGCGCAGCACCCCGGCCACCTTCGAAATGTGACCGGGGACCAGGTCGGCGATGGCCTCGTGGTCCGCGACCCGGGTGATCGCCACCAGATCGACGTCACCGGCGCAGGAATACACCTGGTCGACCCCGGGGAGGTCGGCGATCTCTTGCGCGGCTTCCGGGATCCGGTCGGCCTCCACGTCGATGAGCACGATTGCCGTCACCATGTCGCGCGACCTCTCTGAACGTCCGGGGATCCGATGCTATGCCAGCAGACCCACACCCCTCCACGGGGCTGTTGATCAGCGGATCGCCAACGCCGACCGGGTGCCGCGGGCCAGGTCCGCCGCCTTCATGAACGACCGCCAGCGCCCGGCACCCGCCGCCGGGCTGAGCCAGGGCGCACTGCTGCGCACCAGCCGCGCGCCAGGCCGCTCCACCCAGCGCAACAGGGTGCCGGTTTCCTCCGCGGACGCCGCCGGCAGCGGCCCTCGACCGGGCAGCACGGTCTCGGCCGACGCCACGAGGAGTTCGACCACCGGCATCGGATCCACCCCGCGGCGGGCCCGCGCCGCGGCGGCGAACCGGCCGAACCTGATCACCGTGAACTCCCAGCCGCCGGCCTCGTCCGGGCGGGCCGCGACCATCTCGTCGATCCCGGCCAGTGCGCCGAGCCGCTGCCGGCGGTCCACCGCAGAGGCCAACGCGGACAACCGGTCCCGGGCCAGTGCCGCCTGGTCGAACCGCCCGGAGCGGGAAAGCGCGGTGAGCCGATCGCGGAGCAGCGCGAGGATCTCGTCCGAGGCGCCGTCCACCAGTGCATGGACCCGTCGCACATGCGCTGAATAGGACGTCTCGTCCTCGGCGCCGGAGCACGGGGCGCCGCACCGCCCGAGCTCGGCCAGTGCGCAGGGGCTGCCGTCCGGATCGACTCGGCGGATCCGGGACGTGCATCGCCTGATCGGCACCGCGTCCTGCAGGGCCTCGACCGCGGTCTGGGCGGCCAGCCGGGTGCCGAACGGTCCGAGACTGGCCGCCGACCGATCGGGCGCCGCCCGGACGATGCTCAGCCGCGGGAAAGGCTCGTCGGTGAGCGTCACCCAGGCTCCGCCGCCGGGTTTGCGCGAGCGCCGGTTGTACGGCGGTTGGTGGGTGGCGATCAGCCGCTGCTCGCGGACGTGTGCTTCCAGGGCGTGCGCACATTCCACGTGGTCCACCCGCACGGCCAGGGCGACCATGTCCTTCATCCGGCCGCGGGTCTCGGCGGCCGAAAAATAGGAGCGGACCCGCTGGTGCAGATTCCCCGAGGTGCCGACATAGAGCACCTCGTCGCCGGGGCCGCGGAACAGGTAGACGCCGGGCGCCGCGGGCAGGTGGTCGGCCAGCCGGCGTTTGCGCCGGCGCTCCGGCGAGACGTCCCGGCTGGCGTCCTGCAGCTCCGACAGGCTGTGCACGCCCAGCGAGCCGAGCCGCTCGAACAAGGCGTGCAGGACGTCGACCGTCGCCCTTGCATCGGTCAGCGCCCGGTGATCGGGCGCGACCCTGGCTCCCAGCAGGGCGGCCAACGCGGACAGCCGCACGCTCGGCGCCTCGGCCTTGGACAGCACCTTGCGGGCCAACCGGACGGTGTCCACCACCGCCGGTCCCGGCCACGGCATGTTCAGCTGGGCACATGCGGCGCGCAGGAAGCCCACGTCGAACCCCGCGTTGTGCGCGACCAGCACCGACCCCCGGATGAACTCCAGGAACGCGGGCAGCACGGCGCCGATCCGCGGGGCGTCGTACACCATCGAGTCGGTGATCCCCGTGAGGATGGTGATCTGCGGTGGGATCGACCGGCCCGGATCGACCAGGGTGGCGAACTCGCCGAGCACCTCGCCGCCCTTGACCTTGACGGCGCCGATTTCGGTGATCGCCTCTGTCTGCGCGGAACCGCCGGTCGTCTCCAGGTCGACCACGACGAAGGTCACGTCGCGCAGCGGCTCGCCGAGCTCGTCGAAGCTGCGCTGGGTCGACAGTCCTGGCCGCACAATCGGTTCCGGTGTCAGCGGGCGGTCGAAACCGCCCGTCCACGGGGCGCCCACCGGCGGGCCGACGAGCGGCCTGGCGTCGAGGAACAAGGACATGATCGAGACCGTAGAACGTAGGTACGACAGCCCCGGTGTTCGACGCGCCGACGACGGGTCCGGTCTGCTGTCAGGATGACGGCGTGCGAACCACCGGGACCGAACCCGAAGCTCCGGACGAGCTCCCGGTGCAGCGCGCGGTCAGTGAACTGCCGGACCCGGTCCGGCAGCGGGTGGTGGAGTGGGCCGGCGAGGTGCTGGGCGCCGCAAGCCCGTCCGAGGTCCCGGCCGCGCTGCGCCAGGTGGCGCGATTCGCACCGGCCAAGCGGGCGAAGGTGGCGGCCGCCGCACTGGGCCAGGCGGTGCAGACCGACGGTGCGTTCCGCGCGCTGGTCGCCGAGCGCGCCGTCAGGAGCACGACCACCGGGTCCGCCGATCCGGCAGTCACGGACCCGGTGACCGCCGCCGCGCGGGCGTACCTGCTGCGGCTGCCGGAGCAGGATGAGCTGCTGCTGGCCGCGGCGGAGGCGGTGGCCGGTGCCGACGCCAGGGCGCGGGTGGTCGACCTGGAGCGCGAGCTGCGCGCAGTCAACGCCAAGCTGGCCAGGGTGCAAGCCGAACTGGTCCTCGCGCGACAGGTTCCGGTCGCTCCCGGAGTCGACGGCGGGGACGGCGCCGACCGGCTGCGGCTGCGGCTACGTGAACAAGGCAGCCGGATCCGGGAACTGCAACAGCAGCTGGACCGCGGCGGGGCCGACGCTGCGCAGTCGCTGGCCGCCATCACCGCGGAGCGCGATCGGGCCCGCGTCGAGACCGAGAACTGGCGGCTACGAGCGGAGGCCGCGACCGCTCGGGCCGACGCCGCAACACAGGGCCTGCAGCGGCTCAGGGACGCGGCGGGGGATCGACGGGCTGCGGCCGATCGCCGGCTGGACCTGCTGCTCGGCGTCCTGACGGGCGCGGCCGACGGGCTGCGCCGTGAGTGGGGGCTCATCGCCGGCGGACCGTCGCCGGCCGAGGTGGTCGCCGCCCGGCTCCCGCAACCCGCGTCCGACGTCCAGCACACCGCGGATGCGTCCCGGCTGACCGCCTGGGCCGCGCTGCCCGGCGTGCATCTGATCGTCGACGGGTACAACGTGACCAAGACCGGTTTTCCCGAGCTGTCGCTGTCCGAGCAGCGAGACCGGCTGGTCAGGTCGCTGAGCGCGCTCGCCGCCCGGACCTCGGCCGAGGTCACCGTGGTGTTCGACGGCGCGGCGGTGGCCACGGCACGACCACCGGCGCGCGGGGTCAGGGTGTTGTTCTCGCCCCGGGGGGTGATCGCCGACGACGTGATCCGCGATCTGGTGCGCGCCGAGCCCGTCGGTCGGCCGCTGATCGTGATCAGTTCCGATCGGCAGGTGGTGCAACGCGCGGCCGCCGACGGCGCGCGGACGGCGCCGTCGGCGGTGCTGCTGGCGGCGATGGGCGGCTGATCCGGCGGCGGCAAACGGTGGCTGTCGGTGCCTGGTTCTACCGTGCGCGATGTGGACCAGGAACTGTCCGGGCCGACCGAAAGGAACCATCGATCATGCTCATCGATTGCGATACCTGCGCAGTGAAGGGGCCGGCCTGCGGCGGGTGCGTCGTCACCGCCCTGCTGGGGTCGACGCCTGACGGGGTGGAGTGGGACGAGACCGAACGGGCGGCACTCGGAGTGCTGGCCGACTCCGGGCTGCTGCCGCCGTTGCGGCTGGTGCCCACGTTCAGGCCCGGTACTGGAGCGGTCGGGTGATGGCGCGGGCCTTGTTCACCGGGTGTGACGCCGGTCTCGGTTCATAACGGTCCGTCAACAATGCCGGCAACGGACGTGGTTTCGCTGCTCAGGGTGCATCGAACAGCGTAATCTGGATCAATTCAGATCGTCACCGAGCGGATTTCCAAGATCTTTCATACGCTGGCTGGACTCGCGCGTGTCCTTCTCGTAACCTGACCGAGACCTTGGAATGTGTCCACCAATCGGGTGGTCCGCGAGGTCACCGCCGAATCGACGCAGTGCGTCGAACCGGGGAACCAGGTTTGTTCTTGGGGTGAATCCCCGGCGGTCGACGCTGCTCGCAGCGCCGGCCCTTGGGGTAGGGCTACTTCCTTGGCCCGAATCCGTCAGCTAACCCGGTAGGCGGCGAAAAGGAAGGTACGCCTGCCTTGGCGACCAGTGAATTCGGCCTGCGCTCGACCGCACTTCGATCCGCGCGGTGGCGTACGAAGGGTGTCGTTCTCGGCACTGTGGCCGCGCTGAGCCTGAGTCTGTTGTGGACAGGGTCGGCGGTGGCTGACCCGGATACCCCGGCCACCTCCGATCAGGCCCAGCAGGCCTATCGGGACAGCGAACAGCGGGCCGGCGCGCTGAACGAGCAGGTTCTCGTCGCGCAGGAGAACGAAAAGGCCGCCGTCGCCGCCGCCGCCGCGGCCGGCGAACAGGTCACCGCGGCGTCCGCCGCTGCCACTGCCGCCCAGCAGCAGGCCGCCGCCGCCAACGAGGCAGCCGCCAGCTATCAGGGCAAGGTCGACGCGTTCGCCAACGCCAGCTTCCGTGGTGCCCGGCTGAGCCAGATGTCCGTACTGCTCACGGCCGGTTCCGCCGAGGAGTTCCTGGATCAGGTCAGCTCGTTGGACCGGGTCGCCGCCGACACCCAGCAAACGCTGGACGCGGCGCTCGCCGCCAAGACCGCCGCCGGCCAGGCACAGGCCGCGGCCGCGGCCACCCAGGCCGCCGCCGAGAAGGCGAAGTCCGACGCCGACGCCGCGCAGGTCAGCGCGCAGCAGGCCACCGCAGACGTGACCAGCCGCAAGGCCACCCTGGACGCGGAGGCCGCCCGCTACAAGGCGCTCTACGACTCACTGTCCGAGCAGGAGCGGCAGTCCGCCGCCGCCGCCGAGCAGGCGGCCAACGAGGCCGCTGCAGCGCAGGCCGCCGCCGCCAACCCCGCTGACGCCGCGCCCGCTCCGGTCGCCGCCGACCGCGCCAACCGCACCCCGCTGGCCGACACCGCTGCGTCCGCGCCGGCCGGCAGCTCCGCCGCGGCCACCGCCGTTGCCGCGGCCCTGTCCAAGGAAGGTGCGGCCTACGCCTTCGGCGCGGCCGGCCCGAACTCGTTCGACTGCTCCGGCCTGACCTTCTGGGCCTGGTCCCAGGCCGGGGTGAGCATCCCGCGCACCTCAAGCGGTCAGGCGGGCCTGCCGTCGGTACCGCTGAGCGAGCTGCAGCCCGGCGACCTGGTGACCTACTACTCGCCGGTCAGCCATGTGGCGTTGTACATCGGCAACGGCCGGGTCATCCACGCCTCCACCGAGTCCCGTCCGGTCTACATCACGTCCGTGAGCGGCGCCGGGCCGAACCCGTCCGGGCACCGCGTCACCGGCTGACGTTGCGGGTCCGTCCGACCACCCAGCTACGCTCGGCGCAACAGCCGAACAGATCGCCGGTGCGTCCGATCCCTTCGGGTCGGAACCGCACCGGCGATCTGTCTTCGCACCCTCGGCACCGTGGAAGGGCTGGTGGACCATTCGTGCGGCGAACGTTGCTGGTGACCAACGACTTTCCGCCCCGCGCCGGTGGTATCCAGTCCTACGTACAGTCTCTCGCCGAGCGGCTGCCGCCGGAGGATCTGGTCGTTTACGCCCCGGAGTGGGCCGGCGACACGGATTTCGATGCGCGGCAACCGTTCCCGGTCTACCGGCACGCCGGCCCGCTGATGCTGCCCGGCGGCGCCGTGCGGCGCCGGGCAGCCGAACTGGTCCGCGACCACCGGCTCCGCGCGGTGTGGTACGGCGCCGCGGCCCCGTTGAGCCTGCTCACCCCGGCGCTGCGGGCCGCCGGGATCCAACGGACCGTGGCCAGCACGCACGGTCACGAGGTCGGTTGGTCGATGGTGCCCGGGGCGCGGCACGCGTTGCGCCGGATCGGCCGCACCAACGACGTCGTCACCTTTGTCAGCCAGTACGCCCGTCGACGCATCTCCGCTGCCATGGGACCGGCCGCCGCGCTGGAGTACCTGCCGCCGGGCGTCCGGGTGGACACCTTCCGGCCGGACCCGGTGGCCAGGGCGGCGGTTCGGCGGCTGTACGCGCTCGGCGACGCGCCGCTGCTGCTCTCGGTCTCCCGGTTGGTTGCCCGCAAGGGGCAGGACAGCCTGATCCGCGCCATGCCCGCAATCCTGGCCGCGGTGCCGGACCTGCGCCTGATGATCGTCGGCGACGGCGCGGACGGCCCGCGGCTGCGCGGACTCGTCGACGCCCTGCGGCTCGGCGAGCAGGTGATCTTCGCCGGCAGCGTCCCGTGGTCGGAGCTGCCCGCGCACTACGCCGCCGGCGACGTCTTCGCGATGCCGTGCCGCACCCGGGGTTCGGGGCTCGACGTCGAGGGGCTGGGCATCGTCTTCCTGGAGGCGTCGGCGAGCGGGCTGCCGGTCATCGCCGGTCGGTCCGGTGGCGCACCGGAAACCGTGCAGGACGGCCGGACCGGGACAGTGGTGGACGGCCGGAACGTACCGGCGGTCGCGGCCGCGGCCACCGATCTGCTGCTGGACCGGGCGCGGGCGGCGGCCTGGGGCGCCAACGGCCGGGATTGGGTCAGCCGGGAGTGGAACTGGGACACCTCAGCCGCGCGACTGGCTGCGTTGTTGTCCGGAGCCTCGCCTCGACAGAGTGCCGAATGCGCTCGACCGCCGGGTGATGTCACTCACACAGTGTGATCGTTTCGTGCTCAACCAGTTGGCCGCCGCCCGATATGAGAGGTCCGTCGCACCCCGCAGGATTGCAACGGTCCGTGTTGTTCTCGTAACCTGATCGTGACCTTGGATTGCGGATCGCCACTCGGGCGCCCCCAACGGTCACCGCCGAATCGATGCAGAAGCACCGAACCGGGGACCCAAGTGTGTTGTGGGGTGAATCCCCTTCGACCGTGGGCGCCACCAGCGCCCGGGGCAAGGGGTAGGGCTACTTCCTGGCCCGAATCCGTCAGCTAACTCGGTAGGCGGCAAGGAAGAAGGGCTCGCCTTTCCGTGACGACGCACGATCGTAGGTACCCGCTGCCCTGGACTCGCCGGCCGGCCCGGGCGCGAGCCTTTCGGATGGCCGGCGCCATCGCGCTGTCCGCCGCGGTGCTGAGCGTCGCCGCCGCGCTGCCGGCCGCCGCCGATGCCTTTGTCCCGCCGCCCGCCGCTGCCGCACCAGCCGCACCAGCCGCACCAGCCGCCCCGGCTGCACCCGCAGCCGCCGCACCCGCAGCCGCCGCACCGGCGCCCGCCGCGCCGGCCACCGCCGAGGACGCCAAGCGGGCCTGGCTGGACGCGGCCCGCCGCGTCGAGACCTACAACGAGCAGGTGCTCAGCGCGCAGGCGACCGTCACCGCCGCCCGGGACGCGGTGACGGCGGCCACCGCCGCCGTCACCGCTGCTGCCGAACAGACCGCCGCCGAGCAGCAGAAGGTGACCGCGGCCGACGCGGTTGTCGCCCAGTTCCAGGCCAAGGTGGACGCCTTCGCCAACGCCAGCTTCCAGGGAGCCCGGCTCACTGACCTGTCCGTGCTGCTGACGGCCGCCTCCCCCGAGGACTACCTGGACCAGGCGGGCTCGCTGAGCCAGGTCGCCACCGACCAGCAGAGCACGCTCAGCGGGGCCCTGGCCGCCCGCAAGGTCGCCGACGACGCCAGGGCCGCCGCCCAGGCCGGCGAGAACCGGGCCGAGCTGGCCAAGCAGGCGGCCGACCAAGCCGCCGCCGACGCCGAGGCCGCCAGGGCTGCCCTGGACACCGGCAAGGCGCAACTGGACGCGGAGATCGCCAGCTACCAACTCGCCTTCGCCCAGCTGTCCACCTCCGACATCGACGCGGCGGTGGCCGGCGCCGAGGCGGCCAACATGGACGCCGCGTCCCAGCAGCGGCAGGCCGATCAGGCCGCCCAGCGCGACCGGGCCGGCCTGGCCGGCGCTGCCGCGCTGCTGGACACCGGCGCGGCGTTCTCCGCCTGGGCGGCCCAGCACGCGCCGAACGTGCAGGCCGGCATCGCCGTGGAGGCCGCGCTCAGCCGGCAGGGTCTGCCCTACGTCTGGGCCGCCGAGGGTCCGGACAGCTTCGACTGCTCCAGCCTGATGATGTGGGCCTGGCACCAGGCCGGCGTCGACATCCCGCGGAACAGCGCGGCGCAGGCGGACGCGCTCCCGGAGATCCCGTTGGATCAGCTCCAGCCGGGCGACCTGGTGACCTTCTACTCGCCGGTCAGCCACGTCGGCATGTACGTCGGTGACGGCAAGGTGCTGCACGCGTCGATGCCCGGCGTACCGATCAAGGTCGTCCCGCTGGCCGCCGCCGGACCGAACCCGACCGGGCACATGGTCAACCGCTGACAGCGGCGAACTACCGTGGGCCGGGTGCGACTCTCGTTCGTCTCTGACATCCACGGCAACATCGCCGGCCTCGCCGCCGTCGCCCGTCGCTCCGAGCAGCTGGTGGTGCTCGGTGACCTTCTCGACTACGTCGACTACCACGACCCGTCGGGCGGCATCCTGGGCCGGATCTTCGGCGAGCAGCAGGTCGAGGTGTTCATCGCGCTGCGGCTGGCCGGCGATTTCGTGGCGCTGCGCGAGCTGAACCGCTCCCTGTGGGACAGCATCCCGGACCCGATCGGCACGCTCACCGAGGTGGTGGCCACCCGCTACCGGGACGTGGTCAGGGCCGTCGGTCCGGACGCGCTGTTGACCCTGGGCAACGTCGATGTCGCGGCCATCTGGACCGAGGTAGTCGGTGACGAACTGCCCTACCTGGATGCGGAAACCGTCGAGATCGCCGGCCGCCGAGTGGGTTTCGTGGCCGGCGGGTCGTCACGGCCGGGGTCGGTGTTTCGCCCGCCGGACCACGTCTGGCAGCCGCTGATCCGCTCCGCCGAGGACTTCGCGGCCGCGGTGAAATCTGTCGGCCGGGTCGACGTGCTGTGCTCGCACGTGCCGCCCGGCCTCGCCGAGCTGCGCTACGACGTGGTCCCCGGCCGGCTGGAGATGTACGGGCCGGGGTTGCTGGAGTCGATCGACGAGCATCAGCCGGAGTTGGCCGTGTTCGGCCACGTCCACCAGCCGATCACCCGGAGGATCAGGCGGGGCGTGTCGGAGTGCGTGAATGTCGGCCATTTCCAGCGGTTTCCGGAGCCGTTCGAGGTCCACCTGCGATAGCCGGCGACGTGGTGGCCGACTCGCGACCGTGATGTCCGGGAGGTGGGCAGCCGCCCGCCTGCGACCTGGGTAGCCTTCCATCCATGGCCACTCCTTCTTCGCAGTCGCTGACCATGGCTGCTGACCCCGCCGTGATCATGGAAGTGATCGCGGACTTCGACGCGTACCCGGAATGGACCGGCGCCGTCAAGAGCGCCGAGGTCACCGTCCCCGGTGAGAACGGCGGGCGCGCGCAGCAGGTCAGGTTCAGCATGGACGCCGGCCTGCTCAAGGACACCTACGAGCTGTCCTACAGCTGGCCGGACGACGGCATGTCGGTGTCCTGGACGCTGGTCTCCGGGCAGCTGCAGAAGGCGCAGCAGGGGTCCTATGTCCTGCGGGCGACGCCGAAGGGCACCGAGGTCACCTACACGCTGGCGGTCGACCTGACGGTGCCGATGATCGGCGTGCTCCGGCGCAAGGCCGAGCGGGTCATCCTGGACACGGCGCTGAAGGAGTTGCGCAAGAGGGTCGAGGCCAAGTGAAGATCGCCCTGCACACCGGCAAGGGCGGGGTCGGCAAGACGACCATCTCGGCAGCGACCGCGATCGCCTGTGCGACCGGCGGCGCGCGCACCCTGTTGGTGTCCACCGATCCTGCGCATTCCATTGCCGATGTGCTGGGCGTCGCCGTGCACGGTGACCCGACCCCGGTCGCCGGTGTGCCCGACCTGTGGGCCGCCCAGGTGGACACCAGGGGTCGGTTCGAGCAGAGCTGGTCGCACATCCGGGGGTACCTGGTCGGGGTGCTGGCCGCCCGCGGGATGGCCGAGGTGCAGGCCGAGGAACTCACCGTGCTGCCCGGCGCCGAGGAGATCGTCGCGCTGCTCGAACTGCGCCGGCTGGCCGAGTCGGGACAGTTCGACGCCATCGTGGTGGATTGCGCGCCCACCGGCGAGACACTGCGTCTGCTGGCCCTGCCGGAGACCATCGGCTTCTACGCGCAGCGGCTGCTCGGTGCCCCGCAGCGGGTGCTGCGCAGCATCGCCGCCTCGCTGACCGGCCTGCCCGGCAGCGCGCCCAACGCCACCGTCCGTGATGCGCTCGGCGAACTGCTGGCTGAACTGATGGCGGCCAGGGCGTTGCTGGCCGACCCGATCGTCACCGGGGTCCGGCTGGTGCTCACCCCCGAACGGCTGGTAGTCGCCGAGGCGCGGCGGCTGTTCACCGCGCTGTCCCTGCACGGGTTCCGGGTGGAGGCCGTCACCGTCAACCGGCTCCTGCCACCGGGCGTCGGCGGCGACTTCCTGCGCCGGCAACGGGAGGGCCAGCGGGAGGTGATGACCCAGGTGATCGAGTCGTTCCAGGACCTGCCGATCCGCCGGGTGCTGCAGACTCCGGTGGAACCGCTTGGTGTGGAACGACTCTCGCAGATGGCCGAGGCGATGTTCGATGGAGTGGACCCGTTGGCCGGCACCGGGGCGCCGATCGGCATCGAGGTGAGCGGATCGGACGGCTGGTACCAGCTCGCGCTGCCGCTGCCGTTGGTCGAGCGCGGCGACATCACGCTGTCCCGGTCCGGCGCCGATCTGGTGGTGACGGTCGGCGACGTCCGCCGCCGCATCGCGCTGCCCAGCGTGCTGCAACGCTGCACCACCGAGGGTGCCTGCTTCGAGCACGGCCGGTTGATCATCGACTTCGCCGCGGATCCGGCGCTGTGGCCGCAGGGTCTGATCTCGCCGCCGCTGGTCGGTGCCGGGTGACCGACACGCCACCCGAGCGGCCGGGCGCTCCGGCGGTGGGGCCGCTCGCCCTGGAAGCCGCCCTGCTGCTCGATGTGGTCGCCGACCGGTTGACCTCGATGAAGCGGTCCGCGGCGCCGGCCGCGGGCAACGCCCCCGCCCCGTCACGTGAGCAGCCCACCGCCGACGAGTCCACGCAGACACCCCCCAACCCGGAGCAGGCTGCCGGCGGGCACCCCGCGGGTGCCCGGTCGGCAGCCGGACCGTCGCCGGCCGCGCCCCGCGCCGACGGCCGCTGCCCGGAATGCGGATCGATCCCCGGCGCCTCCTGCACGGTCTGCCCGCTGTGCCGCTTCATCGCGCTGCTGCGCGGCGAGCGACCGGAGGCGACGGCGCGGCTGGTCGACGGTGCGCTGATGATCGTCCGAACGCTGCGCTCGCTGGTTCCCGACGCGCCGGAGCCGCCCCCTCCCGGGTCCGCCCCGCCGGCCGATCCGGCCCCCCCACCACCCCGCCGGGGTGGCCTCGAACACATCGACATCCTATGAGCGGCACCGGATTTGCCGCGACAATCGGAATCGACATCGGCGGCACGTCGGTGCGCGCCGCCGTTATCGACGGCGACGGTGAGATCCACGCCTCGCTGCGCGACGCGACCCCGCACACCGAGCGGGACACCGAGGACCTCCTGGTCAACCTGATCACCAAACTGGCCGGCACACATGCAGTCTCGGCGGTCGGGCTGGCCGTCGCCGGGTTCGTCAGCCAGGACCGGCAGCAGGTGATGTTCGCCCCGCACCTGGCCTGGCGGGACGCGGACGTGCCGCAGCGGATCTCCGCGCGGGCGCAACTGCCGGTGGTGATGGATCATGACGTGAACTCCGCAGCTTGGGCCGAGTACCGGCACGGCGCAGCGGCCGGGTCGCCGCTCGCGTTGCTCATCGCACTGGGCACCGGGATCGGCGCCGGCTTGATCATCGATGGCGAGATCTACCGCGGCGCGCACGGTGTCGCCCCCGAACTCGGCCACCTGACGATGGTCCCGAACGGCCGGCCCTGCCCCTGCGGGAAGCGCGGCTGCTGGGAGCGGTACTGCTCGGGGACGGCGCTGGCCGAGACCGCGCGGGAGAAGATGGCGACCGGTGACGCGCCGATCCTGCGGCAGCTCAGCGGTGACGACCCGGCCGCCGTGACCGGCACGATGGTCGCGATCGCCGCCACCGAGGGCGACCCCGCCGCGTTGACCGCGATGGACGAACTCGGGCACTGGCTCGCTCAGGGGCTGGCGCTGGTCACCGACGTGCTCGACCCGGAGGTCATCGTGGTCGGCGGGGGAGTGGCCAGCGCGGCCGGGATGTTCCTGCCGCTGGCGGTGTCGGAGTTCGCCGGGTTGATCACCGGGGCAGGACACCGGCCCATGCCACGGGTCGAGCTGGCCAGGTTCGGCGATCGGGCCGGCATCATCGGCGCCGCGCTGCTGGCCGCCGGTCGCTGAGCAACCGCGCCGACTGCCGTCAGACGACCGCCGTCATACCACCGCGCCGTCGTCCCACCCGTCACCGTCGCCGCCCCGCCGCCGCCAGATCCCGGTGAGCAGCAGCGTTGCGCCGCCCAGGATCAGCAGCAGCGCCAGAATGAGCGCGAGGTCGGCGCCGACCGCGAGCAACCCGGGTCGCACCAGCAGTGCAATGCCGCCGATCAGCATCAGCACCGCGCCGACCGTCCGACCCTTCGGCCGGGGCAGCGGCGGTGGCTCAGGCGGGGTGAAATGCGCGTCGTCGGCCTCTCTTTCGGCCTCCACCTCGGCTTGGCGGGCGGCGAACGCGGCGACCTCCTCGGCCCGTTCCAGTCGCCGCAGCTCGCGCCGCCTGGCTCGCTCCTCGCCGGTCTCCTCCACCCGCGGGCCGGCGGACGGGTGCCGGTCGGCGGCGGCCGGCGGCACCGCGTCAACGGCCGCGTTCCACCTGGGGTCCGTGGCGAACCGCGCGACGATGTCCGCGAACGCGGTGTCCACGTCGGCGTCGGACGGGTCGGCGCGCCAGTCGTCGCGCTGACCGGCCGCACCCGACGCGTCGTCACGCGCCGGACGCCCGTCCTCCTGATGCGAGGAGCTCTCGTCCTCTCCCGGGGAAACCGTCACGGCACGCTCGCGGTGACCTTCTCGATGAACTCGACCGACGAGGTGAAGATCAACTCGGCGTCGTAGTCCAAGGTGGCGACGTGGTAGCTGCGGTCCAGCACGATGTCGGTGACGTCGGTCGAGGAGATCTCGTCCCGGATCACCTGGGCGTTGACCGGCTCAACGATGTGATCGACCCGGGAGTGCATCAACAACACCGGGACGGTGATCTTCGGCAGTTCCGCCCGGACCACCGGCCAGGCCCGGGACAGCGAGTACATCGCCTTGACCGGGATGTACTTGTAGCCGGGTTCTTCGACGCCGGGTTTCGCGATGTCGCCGATGATGCCCGGATAGGCCGGAACAACGTAGCGGAGCACCGGGAGCAGGTACTTCGCGTCCTTGCGCAGGGTGAGAACGGAGGGATTGACCAACACGATGCCGGCCAGCGCCTCGGGATACAGCTCGGCCAGCCGCAGGGTCAAGGTGCCGCCCATGGACAACCCGCACACCACAACGGCGCGGCACCGGTCCTTCAGGTCCCGCAGTGCGACGGTGACCTCGCCCAGCCAGTCGTCGAACGTGGTGCGGTTGGCGTCCTGCCAGCGGGTGCCGTGTCCGGGCAGCAGCGGGAGCCGCACCGAGTAGCCCTTGGCCACCAGAAAGTCCGCCCAGGCGCGCATCGAGCCGGGTGCCCCGGGGAATCCATGACACAGCAGCACACCGACGTCGCCGCCGTCATGGTTGAACGCCGAATTCCCCGCGTCGGGGGTGGGGTCGGTCATCTGCACTCCTGAACTCGCGCGCACGGACCATGCCGCGGCAGACTCCATGGTCGCACGCGTGGCGTCGGGGGCGCGGGGTTGCCCGGCGGCGTACGGTTATCGCAATCGTTATCCGCGAGCTAAGGGGCCCTCCCGCGTGCTCTACAACCTGATGAAGTACGTCCTGCTCGGGCCGTTGCTTCGATTGTTCTTCCCCTGCAAGGTCATCGGCTCGGAGTTCATCCCGGCCGACGGCGGCGCCATCCTGGCCGGCAATCACGTCTCGGTCGCCGACTCGTTCTTCACCCCGTTGCACATCAAACGCCGGGTGACCTACCTGGCCAAGAGTGAGTACTTCACCGAGAAGGGTGTCAAGGGCGCCCTGAAGAAGGCGTTCTTCAGCGGCATGGGGCAGGTGCCGGTGGACCGCAGCGGCGCCTCCGCCGCGCGCGCAGCCCTGGACACCGGCATCCGGCTGCTCAACGAGGGGCATATTCTCGGCATCTACCCCGAGGGCACCCGCTCGCCGGACGGCAGGCTCTACAAGGGCAAGACCGGCGTGGCGCGGATGGCCCTGGAAGCCGGGGTTCCGGTCATCCCGCTGGTGATGATCGGCACCGACAAGGTGAACCCCATCGGGTCCAAGATGTGGCGGCCGCGGCGGATCACCATGATCATCGGCCGGCCGCTGGACTTCTCCCGGTACGAGGGGATGGCCGGCGACCGGTTCGTCGAACGGTCGATGACCGACGAGATCATGTACCGGCTGATGGAACTCGGCGGGCAGGAGTACGCCGACGTCTACGCCGCGAAGGTGAAGGCCGAGGCGGCCGCCGCAGATTCGGCCGCGGCGGTTGGCCGGCCCGGATCGTCCGAGGGCCGCGGTCCCGGAACTGTGACGCGCCTGCCGGGCACCAAGGCGGGCTGAACCGGTCTTGGTCCGTCCCGCACCACCTGGCCCGGTGGCCCGCTACTTCTACGACTGCGAGTTCATCGAGGACGGCCGGACGATCGAGCTGATCTCGATCGGCGTCATCGCGCAGGACGGCCGCGAATTCTATGCGGTGTCCACCGAGTTCGATCCCGGCCGGGCCAACCCATGGGTGCGCAAGCACGTGCTGGACAAGCTGCCGTCGCCCGCCGACCGGGCGTGGCGGTCCAGGACGGCGATCCGCGAGGACCTGTACGCGTTCCTGGCCGCGCCGGGGCTGCCGATCGAGTTGTGGGCCTGGTTCGCCGCCTACGACCACGTGGTGCTGGCGCAGCTCTGGGGCGCGATGCCCGACCTGCCCAGGGACGTTCCGCGGTTGACCAGGGAGATCCGCCAGCACTGGGAGGCCGCCGGATCGCCGCCGATTCCCGGCCCTGGAACGGACCGGCACGACGCGCTGGCCGACGCCCGGTTGGCCTTCGCCCGGTGGCAGGTCGCGCAGGATGTGCTGCAGGGCGGACCGGCACCACCCTGACGCTCGAATAGGCTGGTACGCGTGAACTGGACCATCGACATACCGGCGGACATCCTGCCGAGCCTTCCCCCGCTGCCGCAGGTCCTGCGCTCCCGGCTGGACGACGCACTGTCCCGGCCCGCCGCGCAGCAGCCGGAATGGCCCAACCCGGACCAGGTGCTCGCGGTGCGCGCCGTGTTGGAGGCCGTTCCGCCGGTGACGGTGCCCGGCGAGGTGGACAAGCTGGCCGACCAGCTGGCCGCGGTCGCCCGCGGCGAGGCGTTCCTGCTGCAGGGCGGCGACTGTGCGGAAACCTATGTCGACAACACCGAGCCGCATATCCGGGCCAACATCCGCACCCTGCTGCAGATGGCCGTGGTGCTGACCTACGGCGCGTCGATGCCGGTGGTCAAGGTCGCCCGGATCGCCGGCCAGTATGCCAAACCACGCTCGTCGGTGACCGATTCGCTGGGCCTGCCGTCCTACCGCGGCGACATCATCAACTCGCTGGCCACCACCCCGGAGGCCCGGGTCGCCGACCCGTCCCGGATGGTCAGGGCCTACGCCAACTCGTCGGCGGCGATGAACCTGGTCAGGGCCGTGACCAGCACCGGGATGGGGGACCTGGCCAGGGTGCACGAGTGGAACCAGGAGTTCGTGCTGACCTCGCGGGCCGGCGAGCGGTACGAGCGGGTGGCCGGCGAGATCGACCGGGCGATGCGCTTCATGTCGGCCTGCGGCGTCGACTCGCACTCCCTGCACCAGGTGGACATCTTCGCCTCGCACGAGGCGCTGTTGCTGGACTACGAGCGCGCGATGCTGCGGCTGGACACCCGGCACGACGAACCCCGGCTGTACGACCTGTCCGGTCACTTCCTGTGGATCGGCGAGCGGACCCGGCAGCTGGACGGCGCGCACATCTCCTTCGCGGGACTGCTGTCCAACCCGATCGGCCTCAAGATCGGCCCAGGGACGACACCGGAGCAGGCCGTCGAGTACGTCGAGCTGCTCGACCCGCGCAATCAGCCGGGCCGGCTGACGCTGATCTCCCGGATGGGCAACGGCAACGTGCGCGACGTGCTGCCGCCGATCATCGAGAAGGTGCAGGCCTCCGGGCACCAGGTGATCTGGCAGTGCGACCCGATGCACGGCAACACCCACGAGTCGCCGACCGGTTACAAGACACGGCATTTCGATCGGATCGTGGACGAGGTGCAGGGCTTCTTCGAGGTGCACAACGAACTGGGCACGCACCCGGGCGGCATCCACGTCGAGCTGACCGGTGAGGACGTCACGGAGTGCCTCGGCGGTGCGCAGGAGATCTCCGACGCCGACCTGTCCGGCCGGTACGAGACCGCCTGCGACCCGCGGCTGAACACCCAGCAGTCGCTGGAGCTGGCCTTCCTGGTGGCGGAGATGCTGCGCGGCTGAGGATTGCCCCGGCTCACGGGAACGCCGCGACGCTGACCGTTCCGTTGGGTGCCACCCGCCCACCAGGGCCGGGGGACTGGTTCCACACACCGGCGTCGTCGGCGCCGAGAAACGCCATCACGGTGATGTTCAGGCCCAGCTGTTCGAGCCGCTGCCGGGCTTGCTGCACAGTGCCATCGGTCAGTGTCGGGACCGTGACGGCGTTCGACGGCACCAGGAAGACCCGAGCGTCGTCGGGGTCGACCTTGGTGCCCGGACCGGGGTCGGTGCGCAGGATGTCTCCCGCGTCGATATCGGCGTCGAAGGCGGGGTCGCCGACCGTGACGGTGCAGCCGGCCTGCTCCATCGTGCGAACGGCGTCATCGGTGGACGTGCCGCGCACATCGGGCACCGTGATCGCCGTGGCGATCCGCAGGGACACCTCGGACCCGCGGGGAGCCGTGGCGCCAGCGGCCGGCGTCGTGCCCAGTACGGCGCCCGGCTCGGCGGCCGGGTCGAACGTCTGCTGCGCCGGCCCGAGCGCGAAACCCGCGACCACCAGGTTGTTCTCGGCGTCCTGCGCGGTCTTCCCGACCAGGTCGGGAACGGTCAGTGGCTCCGGACCGGCGGACAGCACCAGGGTGACCTCGGCAGCCACGGCCAGTGCGGTGCCGGCGGCCGGATCGGTGCGCACCAGCGCACCCAGCGGGACCGCGGAGTCGAACACCGGGGTCGACCCGACGACCGGGGTCAGCTCGGCCGCGGTCAGCGTCGCCGACGCCGCGGCCGGGTCGGTTCCGGCGTAGATCGCCGGCACCTGCGGGCGGCCGCTGGACACCAGCAGGCCGACCTCGGAACCGCGCAACTGCTCGGTCCCCGCGGGCGGGTCGGACTGGGCCACCAACCCGGCCGGGATGTCGTTCTGGTGCGCCGTCCGCACTCGCGGCACCAGCCCCGCGTCGCGGATCAGCGCCTCCGCGTCCGCCTGCGACAGGCCGACGGACGCGGGGGTGGCCGCCCAGCGGCCACCGAGCCACCAGCCGCCCGCGGCGGCGGCCATGCCGAGGAGCACGATCACCAGGATCGCGATCAGCCAGCGGCGCCGTCGAACCCGGCGCTGGGTGACCGCAGGGTTGACCGTGGTATCCACCGTGGGCACGGGCGGCCGCGGGGCCACGGCGGGTGGCGGATCGGCGACGGTCAGCGGGCCACCGACCGCCAGCATCCGGGTGCCGCCCGGACCGTGCGGGTCGCCGGTGAACCCGTGCGCGGGCCCGGCGATCGGTTGACCGGTCACCGGTGGCGCCGGCAAGAGGGGTTGCGGCGCATCGGTTGCCGGCGCCGGGCGGCGGTGCGGCAGCGGGACCGGCACCCGGCGGAGCCCGAGCTGCGAGCGGATGCCGACCAGCGCGGCGAGGAAGGCCGACGCGTCCCGGGGCCGCGCACCGGGATCCCGCCGGGTGGCCGCCAGGATCAGCTCGTCCAGCGCCTCCGGGGTTCCCGGGGCGCCCAACGAGCAGCGCGGCACATCGGAGTGCACGTGCTGGTAGGCGACCGACATCGCGTTGTCGCCGCCGAACGGGGCGTGCCCGGTGAGCATCTCGTAGGCCATCACACCGGTCGCGTAGACGTCGGACCTGGCGTCGGCGACGCCGGTGGCGACCTGTTCGGGGGACAGGTAGGCCACCGTCCCGAGGATCACGTCGCCGGTCGCCATGGTCTGCGAGCTGACCGCCCTGACCAGGCCGAAGTCGGCGATCTTCACGGTGCCCTGGGCCGAGATCAGCATGTTCTCGGGCTTGACGTCCCGGTGCACCAGTCCCGCGGCGTGGGCCGCCCCCAGCGCGGCCAGCAGCGGTTCGAGGATCGACATGGTGACCGCGACGGACAGCGAACCGTGTTCGCGGAGCAGGTCGCGCAGGGTGCCGCCGTCGACCAGTTCCATCACCAGGAACACCAGGTCGCCGTCCCGGCCCTGGTCGTACACCGCGACCACCCCGGAATGCCCCAGCGAGGCGGCCAGCCTGGCCTCCCGCTCGAACCGGCTCAGGAACGCCGGGTCGGCCACGTACTGCGGGCTCATCACCTTGATCGCGACGGCCCGGTCGAGCCTGGTGTCCACGCCGCGGTACACCATGGACATCCCGCCCCGGGCGATCAGCGCCCCCACCCGGTACCGGCCTTCGAGCATGGTGCCGCTCGTCAGGCCGGAGTAGATGTCCACAACCGCCGATTCTAGGTGGCGGGGGGTGCCGCGGAGCTGTACCCGAATGTCGGTTGACTGTCCGTTTCGTCCGGAGTACCACAAGCCCATGCTGGCAATCCGGACAACCCGGCTGTTCGACGGCGAACGCTTCAGCACCGGCGCAACGACCGTACTCATCGATGACGGCCGGATCCTGGGGGTCGAGCGAGGATTTCCGGAACCGACCGAGCACTGGCAGCTGCTGGACGCCGGTGACGCCACCGTGCTGCCGGGGCTCATCGACACCCACGTGCACCTCGTCGCCGACAGCGGTGACGGCGCCCTGGACCGGGTGGCCGGGTACACCGACGACGAGCTGGACGCGGTCATGACGCAGGGCCTGCGGCGCCAGCTCGCCGCGGGCGTCACCACCGTTCGAGACCTGGGTGACCGCCGGTACAGCGCGCTGCACCGCCGGGACCGGCAGCGATCGGGCGGAGCGCCGGATCCGGAACCGGCCATCCTGGCGGCCGGTCCGCCGCTGACCAGCCCGGGCGGGCACTGCCACTACCTGGGTGGCGAGGTACCCGACCGGCCGGCCCTGGCCCGTGCGCTCGACGAGCGGATCGAGCGGGCGGTCGACGTGGTCAAGGTGATGGCCAGCGGCGGCATGACGACCCCGGGCACCGACGTGTTGCGGACCCAGTTCAGCACCGATGACCTGCGGTTCGTCGTCGACCGGGCGCACGCCGCCGGTCTGCCGGTGACCGCGCACGCGCACGGCCTGCCGGCGGTGGAGCAGGCGCTCGAGGTCGGCGCGGACGGCATCGAGCACTGCAGCTGCCTGACCGACAAGGGCGTGGGATTGTCCGAGGAACTGCTGGCCACCCTGGCGGCCAGTGGCGTCGTCGTCGGCGGTGCGTTGGGTGCGCCGCCGGTGGCCCAGCTGGCCAAGGCGCCGCCGGCCATGCAGGAACTGATGCGGCGGGCCGGGCTGACGCCGGAGGGCGTCAAGCAGCTGCGACTGCAGATGACCGACCGCATGCGCCGCGCCGGGGTGCGCTTCGTCACCGGCTCCGACGCCGGGATCAACGCCTTGATGAGCCACGGCAATCTCCGTCAGGCCGCGTCGTTCTTCGTGCAGTCCGGCGCCGAGCCCGTCGAGGCCTTGGCCGCGTCCACTTCGCTGGCCGCCGGGGCCTGCGGCATCGGCGACCGGAAGGGGTTCCTGCGCAAGGGGTATGACGCTGACGTCATCGTCGTGGACGGCGATCTGCGGACCGACATCGAGGCGCTCGCGCGGGTGCGGACGGTGGTCCTGGGCGGCACGGTGCTGCCGTGATGCCGCCGCCGACCAAGCTGGCAGTCCGCACCGGCCGGCTGTTCGACGGCGAGACCTTCAGCTCCGGGCCGGCCACGGTGTTGCTCGCCGCCGGCCGGATCCTGGGGGTCGAGCAGGGATTCACCGAACCAGGCGCGGACTGGCAGCTGATCGACGCCGAGAACGGCACGGTGCTGCCCGGGCTGTTCGACACCCACGTGCATCTGGTGGCGGACAGCGAGATGGGCGCCCTGGACCGGGTCCCCGGCTACACCGACGACGAACTCGACGCGGTGATCAGCCGAGGGCTGCGGCGCCAACTCGCCGCGGGTGTGACGACCGTGCGCGATCTGGGCGACCGCCGGTTCAGCGTGGTCGACCGCCGCGACCGGCAGCGGGCCGGCAGGACGCGCGACGTGGAGCCGACGGTCCTGGCCTCGGGCCCGCCGTTGACCAGCCCGGGCGGGCACACGTTCTCCCTCGGCGGCGAGGTCGCGGGCCGCGCAGCGATCCCGGCGGCGATCGCGGAACGCGCCGACCGGGGCGTGGACGTGGTGAAGGTGATGGCCAGCGGCGGGAACACCACCCCGGGCACCGACGTGCTGGCGACCCAGTTCACCGATGACGAGCTGACCCTGATCGTGGACTCGGCGCACGCCGCCGGCCTGCCGGTGACGGCGCACGCACACGGGCTGCCCGCGGTACGGCAGGCCGTCCACGCCGGGGTGGACGGCATCGAGCACTGCACCTGCCTGACGGCGAAGGGCTTCGAGCTCCCGGATGAGTTGATCGAACAAATCGCCGCCGGTGGCATTGCGGTGAGCGGGGTGATCCCGCCGCCGCCGGTAATGGATGTCGCCGCCGCGCCGCCCGCCATCCGGGCGTTGATGGCCAAGCTCGGGCTCACGCCCGCGGAATTCCGGGCCCTGCGGGCGGAGATGATCGGGCGAATGCATCGCGGCGGCGTCCGTCTGGTCGCCGGCCTCGACGCCGGGCTCAACCCCTGGCTCGCGCACGGGCGGGTGCGCGCCGCCGTGAGCTTCCTGATCGAGGCGGGTTGCACCCCGGCGGACGCGCTGGCCGCCGCCACCTCGCGGGCCGCCGGGGTCTGCTGGGCTGGGTGACCGGAAGGGATTGCTGCGCAAGGGGTATGACGCCGACGTGATCGTCGCGGACGGTGATCTGCAGGCCGACGTCGAGGCGCTCGAGCGGGTGCGGACGGTGGTGCTGGGCGGCGCGGTGCTGCGCTGAGCAGCGCCTACGCTGTCAGCCGTGTCGACAACTACGCCAACCCTCGTGCCGGTGCCCCTGATCGCGGCCCAACTGGGCATCGTCGTGACCAGGGTCCATCAGCTGATCCGCGAGCGGCAGCTCATCGCCGTGCGGGTGCAGGGGGCGCTGCGGGTGCCGGCGGAGTTCATCGCCGACGGCGAGGTGGTCAAGGGGCTGCCGGCCACCATCACCCTGCTCCGGGACGCCAAGTTCGACGACGAGGAGATCATCGACTGGCTGTTCACCGCCGAGGATTCGCTGCCGGGCAGCCCGATCCAGGCGCTGCGGGAGAACCGCGGCCGCGAGGTGCACCGGCGCGCGCAGGTCGCCGGCTTCTGACCCCGACCTGGGACGCGCCCGATCAGTCGAACGGCAGACCGCGGGCCCGCTCCACCAGCTCACGGATCGCGGCCATGATCGTGTCGGTCACCTGCTGCACCGCCGCCGGGTCGGTGTCCAGCGCCGAGGTGCCGGCGGCGGAGCTCCAGGGGCCGAGGTCGATCGGCGGCCCCACCACCAGCGTCACCCGGTGCCGGTGGAACAGGTGGCGGCGGCCGGGCCTGGCGCCCCACAAACCGACCGGGACCACCGGCGTGCCGGGGTTGGCCAGCGCGAGCCGGGCGGCGCCGGTCCGACCCGGCCCGGGCCGCAGGTCGGCCTCCCGGGTCAGCCGGCCCTCCGGGTACATCACCACCAGGTGCCCGCGGCGCAATTCCGCCGTCGCCGCCGACAGCGAGGCGCCGGCCTCGCCGGTGCCGCGGAGCACCGGGATCTGTCGGGCCGCCGCGAGCAGCCGGCCGACCAGTGGCCAGCTGAAGACTTCGGCCTTCGCCAGGAAATGCGGGAACCGGTGGTGACCGGTGACCAGCCGGGCCAGCGCCAGGGTCTCGGTGGTGGCCAGATGGTTGGCCACCACCAGCGCCGGGCCGCGGTCCGGGATGTGCGCCGAGCGCTCGAACCGCACCCGGTGCGCCACGGTGGCGCCAAGCGCGATGCCGAGGAAGCCGATCACCGTCCGGACCGGTCGCTCCGTCGGCCAGTGCGGCGGCCGCCAGCTGCTCACCGGGTGCGCGCGGTGGCCGCGTGCGCGAGCTCAACCAGCCGCGCCCTGGCTGCCGCCCCGACCAACGGCCGGCCGGCGGCGTCGACCCCGTCCAGCGCGGCGATCCCGGATTGAACGAGTTCGCTGATCCGCCGCTCCTGCTGCTCCGGGGCGCCGGTGCCGGCGATGATCGCGGCCAGCCGGCCCGAGTCGGCACCGGCCGTCCCGATGCCGGCGTCGAGCTCGGCCAACCGGGCGGGGTCGTCGACCAGGGCGGCCCTCGCGGTGGCCAGCAGCAGGGTGCGCTTGCCCTCCAGCAGGTCGTCACCGGCCGGTTTCCCGGTGACCGACGGATCGCCGAACACGCCCAGCAGGTCGTCCCGCAACTGGAAGGCGATCCCGACGTCGGTGCCGTAGGAGCGCAGCGCGGTGATCGTCGCCGGACCCGCGCCGGCCAGCGCCGCGCCCAGCTGCAACGGGCGTTCCACCGTGTACGCCGCGGTTTTGAACCTGTTGACCCGCATGGCATCCGCCGCCTGCGCGGCCGGGTCGGAACCGACCGCGGCGGTGGCCACCAGGTCCAGCAGCTGACCGGCGAGCACCTCGGTGCGCATCGCCCGCCAGACCGGCAGCGCCTTCTCGATGGCACCCAGGGCGGCGGCGCCGGCGGTGAACAGGTCGTCGGCCCAGGCCAGCGCCAGATCGCCGAGCAGGACCGCCGCCGAGACGCCGTAGTGCTCGGCGTCGCCGGCCAGCCCCGCGTCGGCGTGCCCCTTGGCCACCGCCTTGTGGGTGGCCGGCCGGCCGCGCCGGCTGTCCGACCGATCGATGACGTCGTCGTGCACCAGCGCGCAGGCCTGGATCAACTCGAGCGCGGCCCCGACCTGCACCACCCCGCCATCTTTCGCCGGATCCGCGGGCCCGGCGGCCGTCCAGCCGCACCAGAGGAACTCCGGCCGGAGCCGCTTGCCGCCGCCGCTGACGAAGTCGACCAGTAGGTCGGTCAGCTCGGCCAGCCGCGGGTCGATGGCGACGACCTCGGCGCGGCGCCGCGCGAGTTCGCCGGTGATCACGCTTTGCAGGGCCAGGGCGTCCACCCACACAGTCTGCGGGAGACCGGTTCAGCCGATTGTGATCGGGGGCCGCAGCGGCTCGGATAGGCTCCGCCCATGCCCACCGTCCGCGACCAACTCGCCGCGCCCGGACCCCATTTCTCCGTGGAGTTCTTCCCGCCGCGCACCGACACGGACGAGGACGTGCTGTGGCGTGCCGTGCGCCGGCTGGAGCCGCTGCGGCCGGCGTTCGTGTCGGTGACCTACGGCGCCGGTGGCTCGCACCGGGAACGAACCATCCGGGTCACCCAGCGGATCGCCGAGGAGACCACCCTGTTGCCGGTCGCCCATCTGACGGCGGTCGGCCACTCGGTCGGGGAACTGCGTCAGGTCATCGGCTCCTACGCCGCCGTTGGGGTGCGGAACATCCTGGCGCTGCGCGGCGATCCGCCGGGGGACCCGACCGGCGAGTGGGTCGCCCATCCGCAGGGCCTTGAGTACACCAGCGAACTGGTCCGGCTGACCAAGTCGCTGGGCAGCTTCTCGGTGGGCGTCGCGGCCTACCCGGACAAGCATCCGCGGTCGGTCGACCTGGAGTCCGACACCGCGTTCCTGGTCGCCAAGATCGAGGCCGGCGCGGACTACGCGATCACCCAGATGCTGTTCTCCGCCGACGACTACGTTCGGTTGCGGGATCGGATGGCGGCGGCCGGCGCTGCCGTGCCGCTGCTGCCCGGAATCATGCCCATCACCTCCTACGGCCGGCTGATGCGCATCCACGAGCTGTCCGGTCAACGCATTCCCGCCGACCTCGCCGAACAGTTGCGGGCCGTGCAGGACGACCCGGAGGCCGGCCGGGCGGTCGGCATGGACCACGCGGTTCGGATGAGCGAGCTGCTGCTCGCCGAAGGGGCACCCTGCCTGCACTTCTATACGTTCAACCGGTCCAAGGCGACCATCGAGGTGCTCACCGCGTTGGGCATGGCACCGATCCTGCGTCGCTGACCGACGGCTCGCCGACGACCGCACCGATACGAGGCCAGAAGGGGACCGAGATGGATCTCCACCTGGATAGCCCTGAAGGCGCCTTCGGGATGGCGTCGCTGGTCTTGTTGCTGGCGCTGATCGCTGTCCGGCTGTCCCGCCGGCTCGGCATGCCGTCGCTGCTGTTGTACCTGGGCATCGGGATGGTGCTCGGTGTCGACAGCTTCGGCATCGTCGACCTGAACAACCCGCTGCTCACCGAGCAGCTCGGTTTCGTCGCGCTGGTGTTCATCCTGGCCGAGGGCGGGCTCACCACCCGGTGGGAGAACGTCCGTCCCGCACTGGGTTTGGGAATTTCGTTGGCGACGGTCTCGGTGGTGGTGGCCATCGCGGTGGCCGGCGCCGGGGTGCACCTGCTGCTCGGGTTCGACTGGCGGACCTCCCTGCTGTGGGGGGCGGTGCTGTCCAGCACCGACGCGGCCGCGGTGTTCTCCGTGCTGCGCGGGGTCGGCGTCAAACCCAGGCTGTCCGCCGCGCTGGAACTGGAGTCCGGGCTGAACGACGCGCCCGTCGTCATCGCGGTTGTGCTGCTGGCCGGCACCACCGAGATCACCTGGCTCGACCCGCTGCTGGTGGTCTACGAGCTCATCGCCGGCGCGCTGGTGGGCGCCGCCATCGGCTTCGCCGGGGCCTGGCTGCTGCGCCGGGAGGCGCTGCCCGCCGCCGGCCTCTATCCACTGGCCACCATCGCGCTGATCGGCGGCGCCTATGCGGTCGGCACCTTCGCGCACGCCTCCGGCTTCCTGGCCGTCTACGTCGCCGCTGTCATACTGGGCAATTCCCGGCTGCCGCACCGGGCGTCCACGCTGTCCTTCGCCGAGGGTCTTGGCTGGCTGGCGCAGATCGGGCTGTTCGTCATGCTCGGGCTGTATGTGGAACCCAGCCGGCTGCCGGCCGCGCTGATCCCCGGCATCCTGATCGGGCTGATCGTGCTGCTCGTCGCCCGGCCGGCATCGGTGTTCGCGGCCGCGCTGCCGTTCCGGATGCCCTGGCGGGAGCAGGCCTTCCTGTCCTGGTCGGGGCTGCGCGGCGCGGTACCCATCGTGCTGGCCACCATCCCGTTGATGAACGGCCTGGCCAACTCGGTGCTGCTGCTCGATGTGATCGTGGTCGTCGTGGTCATCTACACCCTGCTGCAGGGCACCAGCCTGCCCTGGGTGGCCCGAAAGCTCGGGGTGATCCAATCCGGGCAGGCGACCGAGATCCAGCTGGAAGCGGCGCCGCTGGAGGAGATGAACGCGCACGTTCTGCAGCTCACCATCCCGCAGGCGTCGAAGATGCACGGTGTCTACGTCTCCCAGCTACGGCTGCCGGCGCCGTCCACGATCGGGCTGCTGCTGCGCGCTGGCGAGCCGGTCGCCGTGACGCCGACGGTGCGGTTGCAGTCCGGCGATCAGTTGCTCATCGTCGCGCCGGAACGGGTCAGGGCGGCCACCGAGCGCCGGCTGCGGGCCGTCGGCCGGGGCGGCGCGCTGGCGGGGTGGTTCGGCGAACGGGGTGACCGCGCGGGCATCTGAGGTGCGCGGCGGTCGGGCGGTGGCCGATTCTTTGGGAGACTGACGGGGTGACCGACCGAGGAGATGACGCCGCCGCAACTCCGCCCGAGGCCACCCCGCCCGAGGCCACCCCGCCCGAGGCCACCGCTGCACCGGCCAAACCGCGCCGGGTCGGACTGCTGGCCGCCGTCGCGACCACCGTGGTGGTGCTCGACCTGATCAGCAAGATCATCATCGTGGCGACGGTGAACCCGAACGAGCCGGTCCGGATCCTCGGCGGTCTGGTGTACATCTCGTTGATCCGCAACCCCGGTGCCGCGTTCTCGATGGCCACCGGGATGACCTGGCTGCTCGCGCTGGTGGCGATCGGCGTGGTGGTGGTGATCATCCGGATGGCGCCGCGGCTGCGCTCGACGCCGTGGGCGGTGTCGCTCGGACTCGTCCTGGGCGGGGCGATCGGCAACCTGATCGACCGGATCTTCCGCGCCCCCGGCCCGCTGCAGGGCCATGTGGTGGACTTCGTGTCGGTGTTCGGCCCGAACGCCGAGTACTTCCCGGTCTTCAACGTCGCCGACTCGGCGATCACCATCGGCGGCATCAGTCTGGTCATCACCGCGCTGCTCGGGATCGATTTCGACGGCACCAGCACCAGGACCCCGAAGGCGAAAAGTGCCTGAGGTCAGGCGGTTGCCGGTGCCGAACGGGCTGACCGGGATGCGGGTGGACGCGGGTCTGGCCAAGCTGCTCGGAATGAGCCGGACGACGGTCGCCACCATGATCGACTCCGGCGCCGTGCTGGTCGACGGCGCGGCGACGGTCCGGTCGGCGAAGCTGGTCGAGGACAGCTGGCTGGAGATCACCCTGCCGGAGCCGGAACGGGCCGCCGTCGTCGTCCCGCAGACCGTCGAGGGGCTGTCGATCCTGTACCGGGACGACGACATCGCCGTAGTGGACAAACCAGTCGGGGTGGCCGCCCATCCGAGCCCGGGCTGGACCGGGCCGACGGTGCTGGGCGCGCTGGCCGGGATGGGCATCCGGACCAGCACCTCCGGCGCCGAGGAGCGTCAGGGCATCGTGCACCGGCTGGACGTCGGCACCACCGGGGTGATGGTGGTCGCGCTGAGCGAGCACGCCTACACCGTCCTGAAGGACGCGTTCCGGCAGCGCACGGTGGAGAAGATCTACCACGCCGTCGTGCAGGGCCACCCCGATCCGAGCGCCGGCACCATCGACGCGCCCATCGGCCGGCACCCGTCCTCGGACTGGAAGTTCGCGGTGGTCGAGGGCGGCCGGGAGAGCATCACGCACTACGAGACGCTGGAGGCCTTCCGCTCCGCCAGCCTGCTGCGGATCCAGCTGGAGACCGGTCGCACCCACCAGATCAGGGTGCATTTCGCGGCGACCCGGCATCCCTGCGTCGGTGACCGGACCTACGGCGCGGATCCGACGCTGGCCGGCCGGCTGGGATTGACCCGGCAGTGGCTGCACGCCAGGTCGCTGGCCTTCGCGCACCCGGCCGACGGCCGCCGGGTGGAGTTCACCAGCCCTTATCCGGCCGACCTGGCGCACGCGCTCGAGGTGCTGGCCGCAGGCTGAGGGCAGGCGCGTCGCCCAGGAGTGGCGGGGCGAGGCCGACCGCCTACCGTTTCGCCATCCACCGATGCAGGCTTGGCAAGTCGTTGACCTCGACCGGACCGCCACGGCCCTTCTGGCGAAGCGTCACCACGGCGCGTAGCAGATCTTCCGGCGAGATGATGTCGACTCGGCCGGCCAGGCGCAGCAGGTCGTAGGTCCCAATAACCTTGATTCCGCTGTGGGTCGCGATCCGCGCGGCTCCGCGGTCGTCGGTCACCACGAATCCCGAAACGTTGCGCCGGGCCATGAGCGCAATCGTCTCGGCTTCTCCCAAATGGGCATGAGGTGGGTCACCAGGGCCCGCGAGTCGGTCGCGGAAGACCAGGACGTCCAGTCTCTCGACGGGAGTCTCCGGGAACCAGGGATCTCCGAATATGGCGGGGGCGCGACGGAGAGCGGCCAAACCCTCGACCCTGGATGACCGGAAACACTCGGAGGCGACGGTGGCGCACCAGCGCCCCCGGCCGTTGAGGACTCGCTCCAGGACGTCCAGGCGATCGATATGACCGAAGTTGACGAGAACCGTGTTGTCAGCGAAGAACAGGTTGTCGGTCACCGATGATCAGATGTTCCGATCACAGGCTCAAGTCGAGCGCGGCGGCCAATGAATCGTCGCTGACGGCACCAGCCTGCGGCACATCGATGTCGAGTTCGTCCTCAGTGAGTCCGTACATCCACGCCAAGGTGCTTGCCGTGATCTCACCGGACGCGATCTTCTCGAGGTGGGCCACCTGCAGCCGCAACGGGAACTTCCGCTCGACGGCAGCTGCCATTCGCTCGGAGACGCCCTCCCCGCAACCGCCTCGGCGCAGGAGCCGTTGGGTGGTCCTTCCAGGGGCACACCACTCGTGGATCACAGCCGAGTACGGGATACGAAGGCTGTCGAGTCGGTTCCGCAGCGCTGCTACAGACACGCCCCAGTCCCAGACCCGTCGTGCCAACTCCTCCACAGAGAGTTCCATCCAGGTCATCTCGCGAAGCACGGCGGCGGGCAGCAGGAGTTCGGCTGCGAAGTTGTTCGCGGGCGCTTCATCAGCTGTTCCGAGTGAGCCGCTGGCGTCACGGGAAGGTGTCCGCGACACCATGTGGCCGAGTTCGTGAGCGAGGGAGAAGTTCTGCCGGAACCAGTTACCCGACGCGTCCAGGACGATGACGCGGCGGCCGAGCACCTCGAGTCCATAGGCGGTGGTCAACCCGGGGATCCGCACGACGTCAACGCCGAGACGTTCTTCGACCCGATCTGCAAAGCAACGAACGAAATCGGCACCGAGCATGTCCCGGACTTCCCGTGCCGTCGACGGAAGTGGAGCCGGTTCGACCGGGTGGTCGCCGAACGCCTGCCGGTACGCCAGGGCGACATCCTGAAGAACCGACTCGTTGTCCAGGTGGCTGGAGACGAGATGCTCCCGGGTGTCACGATCGAACGTGTGCCGGGCGAAAAGCACCAGCCGACTGGGGTTCTCGCGGCCGGTGATCAGCCAATAGACGTCAACGCCCAGCACTTCGGCGATCATGGCGAGCTCGATCGAGGAGAACGATCGGGTGCCATTCAACGAACGTGATAGTGCGTCCGGGGTCATTCCGATGGCCTCGGCCATCTCGCGTTGGGTGGGGACAGCGGTGCGACCCGACATGCAGGAGCGCACGCGGGAGCCAACATCGATGCCGTTCACCACGTCAGCATAGGGGTGTCAGTTGGGAAAATCCCAACGCCGCTCGCAATGGGGACAAGTGCGCACAGCCCGGAAGACGCGCCGGTACCGCAGCACGCCTGCGGTGTCGTTATGATGTCGCCACGCTCAGTGCTGGGGAAAGGGAGCGTGTCAGCGACGACGTCCACGATCGGCCGCGGCTTCGCGCCCGGGTCCGTGGTGGTCGTGCGCGACGAGGAGTGGCTGGTCACCGCAACGGAACAGACGTCGGGTGGGCTGCTGATCCACGGTCAGGGGCTGTCGGAGCTGGTCCGGGACACGACGGCCTGTTTCTACGACACCCTTGACGACATCGAGCCCCTCGACCCGGCAGCGGCGACCGTCGTCGCCGATGACAGCCCCGCGCTATCGCAGCGCCAGGCTCTGGCTGGAATCCACCTACCGGAAGACAGCCGTCCCGATCGGGGATCGGTCGCTCACCGTGTCCACCCGGGCTCTCGCCGACGCGCTGATCTATCGGCAGTCGGCGGTCCGGCAGGCCCTGGATCCGGCGAACCTGCGGCCCCGGATCCTGCCGGCCGACGCGGTCGGCCTGGGCAAGACGCTCGAGATCGGGATGCTCCTCGCCGAGCTGGTCCGCCGCGGCCGCGGCGACCGGATCCGGATCGTCACGCCGCGGCACGTGCTGGAGCAGATGCAGCACGAGATGTGGACCCGCTTCGCCCTGCCGTTCGTCCGGTTGGATTCCGGCATCCAGCGAGTCCGACAGAAGCTGCCCGCCACCCGGAACCCGTTCACCTATCCGCCGGGTCATCATTTCCATCGACACCCTGAAATCTGACCGGTATGTCGCGGCGCTGAGCAAGCAGCGCTGGGACGCGGTGGTCTTCGACGAGTCGCACAACCTGTCCAACTCGGCCACCCAGAACAATCGGCTCGCCCGGTTGCTGGCGGCCAACTCGGAGGCGCTGATCCTGGCCTCGGCGACGCCGCACAACGGCCGCGCCGATTCCTTCGCCCAGCTGATTCGGCTGCTGGACCCGTCGGCGGTCCGGACGGCACCCTGGTCGAGTCGGAGATCCGCCGGCTGGTCATCCGGCGGCACCGGCACAGCCCGGAAGTGTCGGCGGTGGTCGGTGCGGACTGGTCCGAACGGCCTTGAGCCGCGCGACATCCTGATCACGCCGACCCCGGCCGAGGATGCCATCGCCCATGAGCTGGAGCGAACCTGGTTGTTCCCGCCGGGTGGCCCTTGACCGTATTCCGGTGGCGGGGCGCTGTTCGGCTGGACGCTGGCCAAGGCGTTCTTGTCCTCGCCCAGCGCGCTCGCCGAAACCGTGGCGGAACGCCGGGCGGCGGATCCGCGACCACCCCGATACCGGCGCCGAAGAGACTGCGCTGCAACGCCTTGCGGGCCTTACTACGACCGCGCTGGCGGCACCGTCGGCGAAATACGAGGCCCTGGTGGACTACCTCAAGAACATCGGTGTCGGCCGGAACTCCGCCGACCGGGCAGTGGTGTTCGCCGAACGGGTTGGCGACGCTGCGGTTCCTCACCAAGCATCTACCGGCGAGCCTCGGCCTGCCCGAGAACGGCGTTGCGATCATGCACGGCGGGCTGACCGACGAGGAGCAGCAACGCGTCGTCGACGAGTTCAAACAGGCGGGTTCACCGATCCGCGTGCTGGTCACCGGCGATGTTGCGTCCGAGGGGCGAACCTGCACGCCCAGTGCCACCACCTCATCCACTACGACATCCCGTGGAGCCTGATCCGCATCGAGCAGCGGAAGGTTCCCGCCGCAGATCACCGCACTGCAATTGGATCCGAGCAGCGAGCGGTTCGCCGGCGACATCCGGGTGCTGAGCCGGCTGATCGAGCGGGAGCACGAGGCCCACACCGCGCTGGGCGATGCCGCGTCGCTGATGGGCCGCTATTCGGTGACCGGTGAGGAGGACGTGATCCGGTCCGTGCTGGCCGGTGAGAAGGACCTCGACGAGGTGGTCCGCACCCCCGGTGAGGTGGCCGCCGGTGACGACCTGACCGGGCTGTTCGCGCGGCTGTTCGAGCAACCGACCGCCCCGACTGCAGATCCAGAAGCGGCGGGCAACGGTCCCGGCGGCTCTGGGCTCTACCCGGACGAGATCTCCTACCTGGAGGAGGCGCTGCACGCGGGCTTCCTCGATCCCAGCCAGCCGCTGTCCAACGGCGGTGTCCGGGCGCCGGGACGGAACTTCGGTACCGCCGAACTCGACCCGCCGCCCGACCTGCTGCAAGGGCTGGAGGTGCTGCCGCAGTCCTACCTCACCCAGCGCCGCGTCACCCAGCGGCTGGTGCTGGCGACGACCGGAATCCGTGGGCAGGACCGATTGGGGGCGGCCCTAGCCGACGAGGAGCCGTCGTCTTGGCCGGACGCGCACTACCTCGGTCCGTTGCACCCGGTGCTGGACTGGGCCGCCGACCGGGCCCTGACCCGGCTTGGTCGTGGGGAGGTGTTCGAGTTCCGCGATGACGTGGATGATCCGTCGGTGCTGCCGGTGGGCACCCTGACCAACCGGCGCGGTCAGGTGGTCTCCGCGGCCTGGTTGACGGTCGCCTTCCCGGGCGGGGAACCGGGTTTCGGTTTCGTCGAACCACCTGCATGGCTCGGCGGCGGACGCGCTTGGCTCTTTGGGGCTGCACACGCCGCGGGCCAATCCTGGTGCCGTGCCGGATGTGTCGGCGCTGCAACACCTGATCCGCCCCGCCGTCGGGCTGGCCACGGAACAGATGCGGTCGCTGTTCGGGGTTGCCGAACGGGATGTCACCGGCCGGGTGCGGGAGTGGTCACAGCGGCTGGACCAATGGGATGACGCCGCCGGCGCCCTCATCCAACGCACCGACCTCAAGCAGCGCCGGATCGGCGTCGCCCAAGAACGAGCGCTGATCGCCGCGAAGGAACCGGATCAGCAACTGTTGCGCCCGATGCTGGTCCTCGTGCCGGACGGAGCAGAGTCATGACGGGTTCGGGAGCGCTGATCGTCGGCGAGGGCTGGATCTCCGAGCACTACTTCACCACCGACGCCACCTCGCAGTCGTTCACCGCGAAAGTGACCGAGCGGCGCAAACTCTGGGACGCCGAACCCGCGGAACACCGGCCAACGCCGCGGTCTCGATTCACCGAAAAGCGGCAGGAACTGGAGGTCGCCTTCGGCGGGCTGAGCGAGCTCATCGCGCCGGACGTCAAACATCGGAACCTGTCCGGCATCCGGCAGCGGTCGGCGGCCGACCTGGTGCTGACGGTGCTCGAACTCGGCCCTGCCGATCAACCGGACCCGGCGTCCGGCGAAGATGCGGCCCCGGTGGCACGGCGGGTCCGCCCGGGCCACCATGGCCTGCTGCTGGATCGCGAGGGCCCGCTGATGCGGGTGTCGCAGGCCGGGATGACCGACCGGGCACCGCTGGCGATCATCCTGGCCGCCCCGTGCGCGGAGCTCGAGGACGTCTGGCCAAAGACGCCGAGCGATATCCCGGAGTCGCGCTCGTTGGTTGAGGAGCTGCTCGCCGAGCGTTGGCTCGCTGCCCGGCCGCCGGGCACTGACCGTGGGTGACCGCTGCTGCCTGGCCCTCACGGTCCGCAGCGATCCGGCCGAAGTTCTCACCGCTGATCGGGCCTGGGCCGAAATTGACCTCCCGATCACCGTCTGTTTTATCCGGTGAGCCGTTGACCCCATGCGCGGCGCGCTGCCGGTGCCGCTAGGTTTTTCGGCATGACTGTCGCCGCGTCCACACCCCTCCGTCAGCGCGCCGCCTACCAGGCGCTCGAGCAGCACTACGCGAGGATCAAGGACGCCCACCTCAAGGACCTGTTCGCCGCCGACCCGGCCCGGGGGACCGCGCTGACCTTGGAGGCGGACGGCATCTACCTGGACTACTCCAAGCATCGGGTGACGGCCGAGACCATCAGCCTGCTCATCGATCTCGCCCGGGAATCCGGTCTATCGGAGCTCCGTGCAGCTATGTTCAGTGGCGAGCACATCAACATCACCGAGGACCGCGCCGTGCTGCACGTGGCGCTGCGCGCCCCGGCCGGCGAGGTGATCACCACCGATGGCGCCGACGTGGTCCCTGACGTGCACGAGGTGCTGGGCCGGATGGGCGCCTTCGCCGATCGGATCCGGTCGGGGGAGTGGAAGGGGCACACCGGCAAACGAATCGTGAACATCGTGAACATCGGCATCGGTGGCAGCGACCTCGGCCCCGTGATGGCCTACGAGGCGCTCAAGCACTACAGCCGGCGCGACCTGACGTTCCGTTTCGTGTCCAACGTGGACGGCACCGACTTCGCCGAGAAGACCCACGATCTGGATCCCGAGGAGACGCTGTTCATCATCTCATCGAAGACATTCACCACCTTGGAGACGATGACCAACGCCGGCTCCGCGCGGGACTGGGCGCTCGCCACCCTGGGCGACAAGGCCGCGGTGGCCAAGCATTTCGTCGCTGTGTCGACCAATGTCGAGGCAGTCTCCGCGTTCGGCATCGACACCGCCAACATGTTCGGCTTCTGGAACTGGGTCGGCGGCCGGTACTCGATGGAGTCGGCCATCGGGCTGTCCACCATGATCGCCATCGGGCCGGACAACTTCGACCAGCTGCTGGCCGGCTCGCACGCCGTCGACACGCACTTCCGCACCGCCCCGCTGGAGCAGAACCTGCCGGTGCTGATGGGCCTGCTCACCTTCTGGTACACCGGCTTCTTCGGCGCGCAGACCCAGGCTGTGCTGCCGTACGACCAGTACCTGAACCGGTTCCCCGCGTACCTGCAGCAGCTGACCATGGAGTCCAACGGTAAGTCGGTGGCGCTGGACGGCAGCCGGGTCGACTACGACACGTCACCGGTCTATTGGGGCGAGCCGGGCACCAACGGCCAGCATTCCTTCTACCAGTTGATCCACCAGGGCACGCTGATCATCCCGGTCGACTTCATCGCCTTCGCGCACTCGCTGAACCCGCTGGGCGACCACCACGACTACCTGACGTCCAACGTGTTCGCGCAGGGCGAGGCGCTGGCCTTCGGCAAGACGGCGGACCAGGTCCGGTCAGAAGGCACTGCGGGCACGCTCGTTCCGTTCAAGGTTTTCGAGGGCAACCACCCGTCATCGACGTTCCTGATCGAGAAGCTGACCCCCTACGTGCTCGGCCAATTGGTCGCGCTGTACGAGCACAGCGTGTTCACCCAGGGGGTCATCTGGTCCATCGGTTCGTTCGATCAGTGGGGCGTCGAGCTGGGCAAGCAACTGGCCCAGAAGGTGATCCCGGAGCTGCAGGCTGCGGATGATCCGGAGCCGGCGCACGACAGCTCGACCAACGAGCTGATCCGGCGGTACCGGGCGGCCAGAAGGGGCTGACCCACCGAGATGCGGTTCCGGCCGGCTTGGGTAGCGTTCCCCCGGTGACTGAGACGACCACTTCCGCTCAAGAGTCCACTCCGGCCAAGCGGCCGGCGACCAAGGCTCCGGCGCCACGGGCGACCTCCCGGAAGCCATCGACCAAGAAGGTCCCGGACCTCCCGAAAGCCGTCCCGCCCACCGCCGGCGCACGATTGTTGGGCCGGATCCCTGTCGCCGACGTCTTCCCGACCGTGGACGGCGGCAACCGGCCGGCCAAATCCGTGGTCGGCGAGGAGTTCGACATCACCGCGACCGTGTACCGGGAGGGGCACGACGCGGTGAACGCCAACGTGGTGCTGACCGATCCCACCGGGGCCACCACCACGCTGCCGATGACCTGCAGCAACCCGGGTCTGGATTTCTGGACCGGGACGGTGAGCGCCCTCACCACCGGCCGCTGGTCCTACCGGGTGGAGGGCTGGTCCGACCCGTACGGCACCTGGCATCACGACGCCGCCATCAAGATCGCCGCCGACGTGGACACCGAGATGATGCTCGAGGAGGGCGCGCGGGTGCTGGAGCGGGCGGTCGCCACCGTCGAGCGCACCCCGGAGCAAGCCGCCGTGCTGACCGGTGCCATCGGCAGGTTGCGGGACACCGCGCACTCACCGGGAAACCGGCTGGGCGCCGGCCTTTCGCATGCCGTGGAGGCGGAGCTGGCGGCCCGGCCGCTGCGCGACTACGTCACCGCCAGTCAGGAGTACCCCTGGCTGGTGGAACGGGAACGTGCGCTGTACGGGGCCTGGTACGAGTTCTTCCCGCGCTCGGAGGGTTGCGAGCTGGACGAGACCACCGGATTGTGGCGCAGCGGCACCTTCGCCACCGCCGCCGAGCGGCTGCCGGCCGTCGCTGCGATGGGCTTTGACGTCATCTACTTGACCCCCGTCCACCCGATCGGCCTGGTCAACCGCAAGGGGCCGAACAACACCCTGGTTACCGACGAGCACGACCCAGGGTCGCCCTACGCGATCGGCTCCGCGGAGGGCGGGCACGACGCCATCCACCCCGAACTCGGCACCTTCGACGACTTCGACGCCTTCGTCGCCAGGGCAGAAGAGCTGGGCCTGGAGGTCGCGCTCGACCTGGCGTTGCAGTGCGCCCCGGACCACCCCTGGGTGACCACCAACCCGGAGTGGTTCACCACCCGCAACGACGGCACCATCGCTTTCGCGGAGAACCCGCCGAAGAAGTATCAGGACATCTATCCGATGAATTTCGACAACGACCCGAAGGGGATCTACGCCGAGATCCGTCGGGTGGTGCAGGTCTGGATCGACCACGGCGTCAAGATCTTTCGGGTCGACAACCCGCACACCAAGCCGGTGGAATTCTGGGAATGGCTGATCGGCGACGTCGCAGTGACCAATCCCGAGGTGATCTGGCTGGCCGAGGCCTTCACCCGGCCGGCCATGATGCACGGCCTGGGCAAGGTCGGTTTCCAGCAGTCGTACACCTATTACGCCTGGCGCAACGAGAAATGGGAACTCGAGAGCTACTGTCAGGAATTGGCCCGTGACGCCGCCCACTACATGCGGCCGAGTTTCTGGCCGACCACGCACGACATCCTGACCCCGTACATGCAGCACGGTGGTCGGGCGGCGTGGAAGCTGCGCGCAGCGCTGGCCGCGACCCTGGTCCCTACCTACGGTATCTACGCCGGCTACGAGCTGATGGAAAGCGAACCGCGGCCCGGGGTGCAGGAACAGATCGACAACGAGAAGTACGAGTTCAAGAACCGGCGCTGGGCGGATTACGAGGAGTACGGGCCCAAGGCCGGCCAGTCGATCGCGCCGTACCTGTCGTTGATCAACCGGATCCGCCGGGAACACCCCGCCTTGCACTGGCTGCGGAACCTGCGGTTCCACAACGCCGAGAACTCGCACGTGATGGTGTTCTCCAAGAGCCGACGGTCCGGCGGGCATGACGACACGATCCTGGTGGTGGCCAATCTGGACCCGCACCACAACCAGGCGACCTGGTTCCACCTCAACATGCCCGAAATCGGCATGGGTTGGGACGATTCGTTCGCCGCTCATGATCTGATCACCGGAGCGACCTGGAACTGGTCGCAGCACAACTGGAGTTGGCTCGGCCCGGAGAACGAGCCGGTCCACATCGTTCAAGTGAGGCGGTACTAGCATGTCCCAGAATCCGGCGGAGTCGGTCCCGGCCAAGAAGGGCCTGAGCGGGCGGGCCATCGGCGGCATCGTCATCGCCGCGGTGGTCGTCGTCTTCATCGTGATCAATCGCGACCAGACCGAGGTGAACTTCCTGTTCTTCAGCGCGCAGCTCTCGCTGTGGATCGCGTTGACCATCGCCGCGATCGGCGGGCTGATCGCCGGGTTCCTGATCGGCCGCAAACGGTACAAGCCGTAGACCGGGAAGGAGGTACCGATCCGTGTCGTCCCAGGCCGCCATGCGCGAGCGGTCCGGGGACGACAAGATCGCCGTGCTGTTCGTGCACGGCGTCGGTATCCGGGAACCGGACTACGCCCGCTCGGCGATCACGCAGCTGCGCAAGGAGTTCGCCCGGTCGGCGCAGGACAAGACGGCGAACCGGGACCTGCTCATCGAATCGGTCTATTGGGCGCCTGCCGTCATGGAACGGGAGGACCGGCTGTTGGCCGGTGCCTTTCCCGAACTGATCGGCCGCTGGTTCTCCGGGTTGGACAACCTCACCCACCGGATCTCCAACGGTTCCAATCTTTCGCTGGTTCCGCTCGCGCTGTCGACTCTGGTCCGGCACATCCCGGGCATCCCGCGGATCCACTGGCCGACGTTGCGCTGGGCGGTCAGCACCTTCGTCGGTGACATCGTTGCCTACCAGGTCACCCCGAACAGCCGGGTGGTGTACGACGCGGTGCACGCCTGCGTCGATGACGCTCTGCACCGGCTGGCCGAGCAGGCGCCGGACGCACCGTTGATCGTGGTGGCGCACAGTCTGGGCAGCGTCATCGCCTCCGACCACTTCTACGACCTGCACAAGGGCCGGCGCACCGACGTCGCCGACACCCCGCTCGAGCGCGGTGAGACCCTCACCTCCTTCTACACGTTGGGGTCGCCGATCGCGCTGTGGATGGAGCGCTACGGCGACTTCAGCCGCCCGGTGCAGATTCCCGGCAAGACCAGCGACGACCCGGTCATCGTCGCGGCCGCGGAGTGGATCAATTTCTACGACGCCGACGACGTGCTGGCTTTCCCGCTGAAGGGGCTCTCGGCGGACTACGACAAGGCGGTCGACGAGGACCGCTCGGTCTCGGTCGGCGCGCTGGTGATCGGGATGTCACCGGTCTCGCACGTCGCCTACTGGAAAGATCGGTCGGTGATCCGGCCGATCGCCAACAGCCTGGCCTGGCTCTGGAACGCCCGCCGCGACCCGCAGGTCAGGGCGGTCGAGCCGGCCGCGCGGCCGTCGTAACATGGCCCGCACGCAGGTCCGGGACTTTTGTCCCTTGCGTCGGTCTTTTGCGGGGCTGAGCATCGGTAGTGGTCCGCCAGCGGCGCCGGGCGAAGTTCGTCACACGTTGCAGCGGTTCGAAGGGTTGGTAGGGAGTGGACATCGACACTCTGCAGGGACAGGTCGCGGCCGTCGAGGTGGCGGCCGGTAATCCCACCGTCAAGCACACGCAGGTGGTGCATGAGCTTGACCGGCTGGCCGAGCACCTGGTGGGGCTCAGTGTCCCCGAGGTGCAGCACATCAAACAGAAGATCCAGCGGCTGATCACCCAGGTCGCGCCGGAGCGCCGGGACGTCCTTGGGTACGTCGAGGTCTACTGCCCGGGGTACTGACGGCGACCCTGCACCGACGGCGACCCTGCACCGACGGCGACACGGCCGCCGCCCGCCGACGCCACGCCGAGGGCTGTCGGGATTCAGTGATAGAAACGAGACGCCAGAAGGACGGCGGCCGTAGGCCCGCAAGCGAAGGGGGCCCAGCTGTTGACGAAGTCAGATTCGTTCGTCCACCTGCACGTGCACACCGAGTACTCGATGCTGGACGGCGCGGCCAAGTTGGGCAAGCTGTTCGAGCGCACCGCCGAGATGGGCATGCCGGCGCTGGCGATGACCGACCACGGCAACGTCTTCGGCGCGCACGATTTCTACCGGCAGGCCAGGGCCGCCGGGGTCAACCCGATCATCGGGATGGAGGCCTATCTCACCCCTAATACCTCCCGGTTCGAACGGACCAGGGTGCGCTGGGCCGACGGCGGGGACGACGACGTCTCCGGCGCGGGTGCGTACACCCACATCACCCTGCTCTCGGAGAACACGCAGGGCATGCACAACCTGTTCCGGCTGGCCTCCCGCGCCTCCCTGGAGGGGTTCTTCTACAAGCCGCGGGCCGACCGGGAGCTGCTGCACGAGTACGCCAAGGGCCTGATCGCGACCACCGGCTGCCCGTCGGGGGAGATCCAGACCTGGCTGCGGATCGGCAATTACGAGAAGGCGGTGGCGAGTGCCGCCGAGTTTCGCGACATTTTCGGCAAGGACAACTATTTCCTCGAGTTGATGGACCACGGCCTCTCGATCGAGACCAAGGTCCGGGACGGACTGCTGCGACTGGCCAGGGACCTGAAGCTGCCGATGGTCGCCACCAACGACCTGCACTACACCGATGCCGCAGATGCCGACGCCCACGAGGCGTTGCTGTGCGTGCAGTCCGGCAAGACGATGGACGATCCGAACCGGTTCAAGTTCGACGCCCGGGACTTCTACCTCAAGTCACCCGCTGAAATGAGGCGGATGTGGGCCGATAAGTATCAGCTGCGCGAGGCGTGTGACAACACGCTGCTGATCGCCGAACGCTGTACGGTCGAATTCGACGAGAACGCGTCGTACATGCCCCGGTTCCCGGTCCCCGCGGGTGAGACCGAGCAGACCTGGTTCGTCAAGGAGGTGGAGCGGGGCCTGGCCGTCCGGTTCGCCGGCGGCATCCCGCCGGAGGTGCAGAAGCAGGCCGACTTCGAGGTCGGCGTCATCACGGCAATGAACTTCCCCGGTTACTTCCTGGTGGTCGCCGACTTCATCAACTGGGCCAAGGACAACGGGATCCGGGTCGGCCCCGGCCGCGGGTCCGGTGCCGGCTCGATGGTGGCCTACGCCATGCGGATCACCGACCTCAATCCGCTGCAGCACGGGCTGATCTTCGAACGATTCCTCAACCCCGACCGCGTGTCGATGCCCGACTTCGACGTGGACTTCGATGAACGCCGGCGTGGTGACGTCATCCGCTATGTCACCGAGAAGTACGGGGACGACCGGGTCGCGCAGATCGTCACCTACGGCACCATCAAGGCCAAGCAGGCGGTGAAGGACTCCGCCCGGGTGCTCGGCATGCCGTTCTCCGTCGGCGACCGGATCACCAAGGTGATGCCGCCGCCGGTGATGGGCAAGGACATGTCGCTTGCCAAGATGTTCGAGCCATCCGACCCGCGGTACACCGAGGCCGGCGAGTTCCGCTCACTGGCCGAGACGGACCCGGACGTCAAACGGGTCGTCGACATGGCCAAGGGCCTGGAGGGCCTGAAACGGCAGTGGGGCGTACACGCCGCCGGCGTCATCATGTCCTCCGACCCGCTGCTCGACCTGATCCCGATCATGAAGCGGGAGCAGGACGGCGCGATCATCACCCAGTTCGACTACCCGACCTGCGAAAAGCTCGGGTTGATCAAGATGGACTTCCTGGGGCTTCGCAACCTCACCATCCTCGATGACGCGGTCGCGAACGTGCTGGCCAACCGCGCCGAAACCGTTGTCCTGGAGGACCTTCCGCTCGACGACGGGAAGGCCTACGAGCTGCTGGCGCGCGGCGACACCCTGGGTGTCTTCCAGCTTGACGGCGGCCCGATGCGCGCCCTGCTGCGGTCGATGAAGCCGGACAATTTCGAGGACATCTCGGCGGTCATCGCCCTGTACCGGCCGGGCCCGATGGGCGCGAATGCGCACAACGATTACGCGGACCGGAAGAACGGCCGCAAGCCGGCGACCCCGATCCACCCTGAACTCGCCGAGCCGTTGGCCGAGATCCTCGGCGACACCTACGGTCTCATCGTCTACCAAGAGCAGGTCATGGCGATCGCCCAGCACGTCGCCGGCTACTCGCTCGGACAGGCCGACCTGCTCCGCCGGGCCATGGGCAAGAAGAAGAAATCGGAACTGGACGCCCAATACGAGAAATTCTCCTCGGGCATGGCGGAGCGCGCCTTTTCGCCGGCCGCGATCAAGGCGCTCTGGGACATTCTGCTGCCGTTCTCCGACTACGCGTTCAACAAGGCGCACTCGGCGGCCTACGGGATGCTGTCCTACTGGACCGCGTACCTGAAGGCGAACTACCCGGCCGAGTACATGGCGGCGCTGCTGACCTCGGTGGGCGACGACAAGGACAAGATGGCCGTCTACCTGGCCGAGTGCCGGGCCATGGGGATCAAGGTCATGCCGCCGGACGTCAACACCTCGGTGCGCGACTTCGCGCCGGTCGGCACCGACGTCCGGTTCGGGCTCTCCGCAGTCCGCAACGTCGGCACCGGCGTCGTCGCGTCCATCGTCACCAGCCGCAAGGACAAGGGCGACTACACCGACTTCTACGACTTCCTGGAAAAGGTCGACCAGGTCGCGTGCAACAAGAAGGTCGTCGAGTCGCTGATCAAAGCCGGTGCCTTCGACTCGTTGCTGCACCCGCGCAAGGGCCTGTTGATGGAGCACGCCAGGGCGATCGACGAGGTGCTGGGCCTGAAAAAGGCGGAGGCCGTCGGTCAGTTCGACCTGTTCGGCGAGATGAGCCAGGAGGAGAAGGGCGGCTCTTTCCGCGGCAGTGTGCCGGACACCGAATGGGACACCAAGCTGCGGTTGGGTTTCGAGCGGGAGATGCTGGGCCTGTACGTCTCGGGGCACCCGCTGTCCGGGGTCGAGCACATCCTGTCCGCGCAGTCCGACGCGTCGATCCCGGACATCCTGGACGGCACCGTGCCCGACCGCGGGGTCGTCACCGTCGGCGGCATCCTCACCGGTCTGCAGCGCCGGCTGACCAAGAAGGGTGACCCCTGGGCGTCGGCGACGCTGGAGGACCTGGCCGGGGGAGTCGAGGTCGCGTTCTTCCCGAAGGTCTACCTGGATTGCGCCCTGCTGCTGGCCGAGGATGCGATCGTGCTGGTGAAGGGCCGGGTCGCGCGGTCGGAGGACCGACTGTCGCTGCACGCGCAGCAGGTGGTGATGCCGGACCTGTCGGTGTCGGCGGACAAGGGGCCGGTGCAGGTCAGCATCGCCGCGTCCCGGTGCACCCCGCCGGTGGTCGACCGGCTGCGTGACGTGCTGCAGGCGCACCCCGGCACCACCGCGGTGCACCTCAAGCTGCTGAACGGGGCGAAGGCGACCACCCTCAAACTAGCTGACGGGCTGCGGGTCACCCCGACGTCTGCGTTGATGGGTGACCTCAAGGCGCTGCTCGGCGCGGATTGCCTGGCCTGATGCTGCGACGCACCCTGCTGGCCGTGCTCGGCGTCTGCGTCGTGCTGGCCGTGCTGCAGGGTCTGGCCTGGGCTTATCTGGCGCCGGGGATCCCGTACCAGGTGCGGGCGGACGGTCGGTTCGGTCCGCTGCCGACCACGTCGACCTATCACTTCGTCGATGTCGCGATCTTCACCCTGTCCGGGATGGCCATCGGCATCCTGCTTGCGGTCGGGGGGTGGCACTTGCGGACCGCCCGCGGCTGGCAGATGGTGCTCACCCTGGTCGGCGGGAGCCTGCTCGGCGCGACACTCGCCTGGGCAATCGGCCTGTGGTTGGCCCCCGGCGTCGACCCGGCCTCGGTCGGCGCGACCGCGGCGGACTCGATCGTGGTCGCGCCGCCCACCACCGGGACCATCCTGGTCGTCCTGGCGCAGCCCGCACTGGCCGCCACCGTGTACACGTTCCTGGCGGCGTGGAACGGGCACCCCGACCTCAGTCGGGGGTCGGCGGTCGAAACGCAGCGAACGGATCCGTCACCCGCAACTCCTTGATGGTGAACCGGAACATCGCCGCCGGCCGGCCGCCCGTCGGGCCGGACGCGGCCGTTGTCCCGGTCGGCTCCAGCATGCCGCGCCGGGTCAGGATGCGCTGCAGGTTCGTCGGGTCGACGTCGTGGGCCAGCGCGGTGGCATAGATCCGCCGCAGTTCGGCGATGGTGAAGGCGCTGGGTGCCAACGCGAAGCCGATGTTGGTGTAGGAGAGCTTGGCCTGCAGCCGCCGGTAGGCCCGGTCGGCGATCGCGCCGTGATCCAGTGCGGTCGGCGGCAGCTGGTCCACCGGGTGCCAGGCGGTGTCCGCAGGGAGCCTGGGGTCGGCCCCGAACGGCACCAGGCCGAGGAACCCGGTCGCCACCACCCGCGCGCCCGGCACCCGACCGGGCTCGGAGAACACGCCGATCTGCTCCAGGTGGGCGACCCTCGTGAGGTCCACTTTTTCGGCCAGCTGCCGGGACGCCGAGCTGTCCACGTCCTCGTCGGTGAGCACCAGACCGCCTGGCAGCGCCCACTTTCCGGCATCCGGCTGCCGAGCCCGCTGCCACAGCAGCACCTGCAGACACATGCGTCCCGCTGGATCCGCGCGGGCCGTGAAGACGGCGGCGAGAACCTCCACATGAGTGTCCTGAAGATGACCACGAGGTGACGACCTGATACCATCGAGCATGTTATCGATTATAAGTCGAAAACCTCGACTGCGCAGGAGGAACACAGTGACAGCTCCGACCCTGAGCGCCGGCGCACCCGCGGATCTCGCCGAGTGGGCCCGCGAGGTGCGGGCGTTGGCCGAGCAACGGGACGCCGTGATCCTGGCGCACAACTACCAGGTGCCCCAGATCCAGGACGTCGCGCACCACGTCGGCGACTCGCTGGCGCTGTCCCGGATCGCCGCCACGGCGCCGCAATCGACCATCGTGTTCTGCGGCGTGCACTTCATGGCCGAGACGGCAAAGATCCTCTCTCCGGAGAAGACCGTGCTCATCCCGGACGCGAACGCCGGCTGCTCGCTGGCCGATTCGCTGACCGCTGACGAACTGCGGGCGTGGAAGGCCGAGAATCCCGGTGCCGTCGTGGTGTCCTACGTCAACACCACGGCCGAGGTGAAGGCCGAGACCGACATCTGCTGCACCTCCTCGAACGCCGTTGAGGTCGTCCGGTCGATCCCGGCTGACACGCCGGTGCTGTTCGGTCCGGACCAGTTCCTCGGCGCACATGTCCGCCGGATCCTCGGCCGGGACAACATCTCGGTGTGGGGCGGCGAGTGCCACGTGCACGCCGGGATCAACGGCGGCCAGCTCACCGCCCAGGCCAAGGCGCACCCGGACGCCGATCTGTACATCCATCCGGAATGCGGCTGCGCCACCAGCGCGCTGTACCTGGCCTCCGCCGGCGCCGTCCCGGCCGACCGGATCAAGATCCTTTCCACCGGCGAGATGGTCGACGCCGCGAAGGTCAGCACGTCCCGGCAGGTGCTGGTCGCCACCGAGATCGGCATGCTGCACCAGCTGCGCAAATTCGCCCCCGGGGTCGACTTCCGCGCGGTCAACGAACGGGCGTCCTGCAGGTACATGAAGATGATCACCCCGGAGAAGCTGCTCACCTCGCTGCGCGAGCTGCGGGACGAGGTCGTCGTCGACCCGGACATAGCCGCCCGCGCCCGCGGCGCGGTGGAACGCATGATCGCGATCGGGCAGAGCGGCGGCGGCGAATGAACGCGTCGTTGAGTTCGGCCGCCGGGACCCTGCTGCCGTCCTGGGAGGCCGGCGCGGACGTCGTCGTCGTCGGGACCGGGGTGGCCGGGCTCACCGCAGCGCTGACCACCGCATCCGCCGGCCTGTCCGTGCTGCTGATCACCAAGGGTCGGCCGGAGGAGGCCAGCACCCAGTGGGCGCAGGGCGGCGTGGCCGTGGTCCGCGACGAGCGCGATCCTGGAGACTCGGTCGCCACCCACATAGACGACACCCTGGTCGCCGGGGCCGGCCTGTCCGACCCGATGGCCGTGGAGCTGATCCTCACCGAGGGCCCGGCCGCCGTACAGCGGCTGATCGAGCGGGGCGCGTTGTTCGACGCCGGGCCGGACGGCCTGCTGCGCACCCGCGAGGGCGGGCACTCGGCGAACCGGGTCATCCACGCCGGCGGCGATGCCACCGGCGCCGAGATCGAGCGCGCGCTGCTGGCGGCCCGCGGGCTGCCGTCCGTGCTGGCCGGACACCAGGCACTGGACGTCGTGCTGGACGGCTCCGGCCGGGCCCGCGGCATCTCCGTGCTGGGCCCGGACGGGACCGTCGGGCTGATCCGCAGCGACGCCGTCATCCTGGCCACCGGCGGTGCCGGTCACCTGTACGCGGCCACCACCAACCCCGGCGTCGCCACCGGTGACGGGCTGGCGATGGCGCTGCGGGCGGGCGCCGTGCTCGCCGACACCGAGTTCATGCAGTTCCATCCCACGGTGCTGTGGACGGGGCCAGGCGAGCTCGGACACCGCCCGCTGGTCACCGAGGCGGTGCGCGGCGAGGGCGCGGTGCTGATCGACGGCGCCGGTGCCCGGATCATGGCCGGGGTGCATCCGCTGGCCGACCTGGCGCCGCGAGATGTGGTGTCGCTGGCGGTGTCCCGTCGGATGGCGCGCTCGCCCGGCGGTATCGGCGACCACGTGTTCCTGGATGCCACCGGCATCGCACCGGAGGTCTTCGCCCGCAGGTTTCCGACCGTCTCGGCGGCCTGCGCACTGGCCGGGATCAACCCGACCGGCCAGCCCATCCCGGTGGCGCCGGCCGCGCACTACCACTGCGGCGGGGTGCTCACCGATCTGGACGGCCGGACCACCGTGCCCGGGCTCTTCGCCGTCGGCGAGGTGGCCAGGACCGGGCTGCACGGCGCGAACCGGCTGGCGTCGAACTCGCTGCTCGAGGGCCTGGTGATGGGGGAGCGCGCCGCTGCCGCGATCGGCGTCGAGGTGGCCCTGGCCGCCGCCCGGCCGGCCGAGCTGATCCTCACCCCGGTGCCGGCCGCCGACCCGGCCGGCCGCTCGCTGCTGCAGGCGACGATGAGCCGGTCCGCCGGCATCGGCCGCGACCTGGTCGGGTTGCTCGCCGCGCAGGCGACGGTCGGCAGCCTGCGGGCGGTGCCCGCGCCGGTCGCCGACCGCTGGTCGGTGGAGACCGCGAACCTGGCCCTCGCTGCGTCCGCAGTGCTGGCGGCGGCCGAGGCCAGGGCCGAGTCCCGCGGTTGCCACGTCCGCAACGACCACCCGGAGCGGGAGGCGTCCTGGGGCCGCTCGGTGCTGGTCCGGCAGCTGGACACGGCGATCAGCACCGAGGTCGTCGACCTGCAACAGGCCGTGGCATGGGCCTGACCGAGCAGACCCGGTCGGCGCTCGCCGACGCCGGGTTGTCCGCCGGGCAGGTCCTCGACGTCATCGACCGAGCGCTCGCCGAGGACCTGCGTGACGGTCCGGACGTGACCACCGCCTCCACGGTGTCCGCCGATCAGCTGAGCCGGGCCGAGATCACCCCGCGGCAGGCGGGTGTGCTGGCCGGCGGCCCGGTGGCGATGGCCGTGTTCGAGACGGTCAGCTTCAGCGCCGAGTTCGAGCAGCTGGTGCCCGACGGCGGCCCGCTGACCCCGGGTTCGCCGGCCCTGGTCATCGCGGCGAAGACCGCCGGCATTCTCACCGCGGAGCGCACGGCGCTCAACCTGTTGACCCACCTGTCCGGGATCGCCACGGCGACCAGGGCCTGGGTCGACGCGGTGGCCGGCACCGGCGCCCGGATCCGGGACACCCGCAAAACGCTGCCCGGCCTGCGCGCGCTGGAGAAGTACGCGGTCCGCTGCGGGGGTGGGGTGAATCACCGGATGAGCCTGGGTGACGCGGCCCTGATCAAGGACAACCACGTGGCTGCCGCCGGATCCGTTCGGGCGGCCATCGACGCGGTCCGCTCCCGGCATCCCGCTATCGGGCTCGAAGTGGAGGTGGACACCCTCGATCAGCTCGACGAAGCGATCGACGCGGGGGCCGAACTCGTTCTGCTGGACAACTTCTCGACCGCCGACACGAGCGAGGCGGCGCGCCGGGTACGGTCCGCCCGGGCCACCGTGCTGCTCGAGGCGTCCGGCGGGCTCACCCTGGATCGGGCGCACGAGGTCGCCGCCACCGGGGTCGATTTCCTGGCCGTCGGCGCCCTGACCCATTCGGCCCCGGCCCTCGACCTCGGGCTCGACCTCGGTGTGCACCTCGGTCCGGGCAGCATCGGCTGAGCCCCTACGCTGGTGTCGCCCGCCTCGAATCCCAGCCATGCTGTCGAGGAAGACACCGTCCCAGGAAGGCGCCATGCTGCAGCGGATCGACCTGCGTTCCGGTCTCGGCACCCTGCGCGGAGTTCTCCCGCGCGCTGCCGTGAACATCGCGGCCGCAACCGCGAGTGTCGCACCGCTGATCGACGACGTGGCCGAGCGCGGCGCCGCGGCGGTGCTGGACGCTTCGGAACGCTTCGACGGCGTCCGGCCGGCCGCGCTGCGGGTGCCGCGGGCCGTGGTCGCCGCCGCGCTCGACGTCGTCACCCCGCAGGTGCGGGCCGCGCTGACCGAATCGATCAGCCGGGCCAGGGCCGGTCACGCCGCCCAGCTCCCGGTCGAGCGGGTCACCGAGATCGCGCCAGGTGGAACCGTGACACAGCGCTGGGTACCGGTCCGGCGGGTCGGGCTGTACGTCCCGGGCGGGCTGGCCCTGTACCCGTCCAGCGTCGTGATGAACGTGGTTCCCGCGCAGGTCGCCGGCGTGCGCGCGATCGCGGTGACGTCGCCGCCGCAGCTGGACAACGACGGCTGGCCGGACCGGAACGTGCTCGCCGCCTGTGCCCTGCTGGGCGTGGACGAGGTCTATGCGGCCGGCGGTGCGCAGGGCATCGCCCTGCTGGCGCTCGGCGCGGTGGACGTCGACGGCACGCCGATCGAATCGGTGGACGTGATCACCGGCCCCGGCAACGTGTACGTGACCGCGGCCAAGCGGCTGCTCCGCGGCACCGTCGCCATCGATTCCGAGGCCGGTCCGACCGAGATCGCCGTCATCGCCGACGATTCCGCCGATCCGGTGCACGTGGCGGCCGACCTGATCTCGCAGGCCGAGCACGACCCGCTGGCGGCGTCGGTGTTGATCACCACGTCGGTCGGGCTCGCCGACGCGGTGGATGCGCTACTGGCGGAGCGGGTGCCGCTGACCAAGCATCACGACCGGGTCCGAGAGGCGTTGACCGGCAAGCAGTCCGGCGCTGTGCTGGTGAGTTCCGTGCAGGAGGCGATCGATGTCGCCGACGCCTACGCCGCCGAGCACCTGGAGATCCAGACCCGGGACGCCGCAGCGGTGGCCGGCCGGATCAGCAACGCCGGCGCGGTGTTCGTGGGGCCGTTCTCGCCGGTCTCGCTGGGGGACTACTGCGCCGGGTCCAACCATGTGCTGCCCACCGGCGGGTCCGCACGCTTTTCCGCCGGACTCAGCGCCGGGACGTTCCTGCGGCAGATGCAGGTGATCGACTACTCGCGGGCCGCGCTGGCCGCCGTTGCTCCGCACGTGCTGGCGCTGTCGGCGGCCGAGGATCTGCCGGCGCACGGCGAGGCCGTGTCGGCCCGTTTCGAGGGTTCCCGATGATCGGCCTCGAGGTGACGCTCGCCGACCTGCCGTTGCGGGACGACCTGGTCGGCACATCGCCCTACGGTGCCCCGCAGCTCGATGTGCCGGTGAAGGTCAACACCAACGAGAACCCTTACCCGCCATCGGCCGCCCTGGTCGCCGACCTCGCGGCCTCGGTCTCGGCGGCGGCCGGCCGGCTCAACCGGTACCCGGACCGGGACGCGGTCGAGCTGCGGGAACAGCTGGCGGACTACCTGTCCCGGTCCACCGGGCTCGAGCTGTCCAGCGCCAATGTCTGGGCCGCCAACGGCTCCAACGAGATCCTGCTGCAGCTGCTGCAGGCGTTCGCCGGCCCCGGCCGGAGCGCGTTGGGGTTCGAACCCTCTTACTCCATGCACCCGATCATCGCCTCCGGTACCCGGACCAGCTGGATCTCCTGCCCGCGGCGCAGCGATTTCACCGTCGACGTCGATGCGGCGGCTGCGCTGGTGGCCGAGCGCGCGCCGGACGTGCTGTTCATCACCAGCCCGAACAATCCGACCGGTGGATCCCTTCCGCTGCAAGACATCCGGACGCTGATCAGGGCGGCCCCCGGCATGGTGGTGGTGGACGAGGCGTACGCCGAGTTCTCCGACCGGCCGAGCGCCATCGGGTTGATCGACCAGTTCCCGTCCCGGCTGGTGGTGGTCAGGACGATGTCCAAGGCGTTCGCGTTCGCCGGCGGCCGGCTCGGCTATCTGGCGGCCGCACCCGCCGTCATCGACGCAGTGTTGTTGGTGCGCCTGCCTTATCACCTGTCGACGCTGACCCAGGTGGCTGCGCTGGCCGCCCTGCGGCACGCGGACGACACCCTGGGCTCGGTGGCGCACCTGGTCGCCGAGCGGCGCCGGGTGCACAAGACTTTGCTGGACAACGGCTTCGACGTGATCGACTCGGACGCCAACTTCCTGCTGTTCGGCCGGTTCGACGATGCCTCCGCCGCCTGGCAACAATATCTGGACGCCGGGGTACTGGTCCGGGACATGGGGATCGCCGGGTACCTGCGGGCCACCATCGGCACCGACGCGGAGAACGATGTGCTGCTGGACGTCAGTTCCAGGCTGTTCGGACTCGTCGAGGAGACATCGTGATCGTGGAGACATCGTGATCGTGGCCGGCCCGCGGCGCGCCCGCATCGAACGCAGCACCAGCGAGTCCTCCGTGCTGGTGGACATCGACCTGGACGGCACGGGGAAGGTCGAGATCTCCACCGGCGTCAGGTTTTACGACCACATGCTGACCGCGTTCGGGGTACACGGCAGCTTCGATCTCACGGTGCGATCGGTGGGTGACGTGGACATCGACGCGCACCACACGGTCGAGGACACCGCGATCGTGCTCGGCCAGGCCATCGGTGAGGCACTGGGCGACAAGGCCGGCATTCGGCGGTTCGGCGACGCCTTCATCCCGATGGACGAGACCCTCGCGCACGCCGCCGTCGACCTGTCCGGTCGCCCGTTCTCCGTGCACACCGGAGAGCCGGACTCGATCCTGGGCTTCACCGTGGGTAACAACTACCCGGTGGTGCTGAACCGACATGTTTTCGATTCACTGGCCTTTCACGCGCGTATCGCGCTGCACGTGCGGGTGATCCATGGCCGGGACCCGCACCACGTCTGCGAGGCGCAGTACAAGGCGATCGCCCGCGCGCTGCGGGTGGCGGTGGAACCCGACCCGCGGGTGCACGGGATTCCCTCGACCAAGGGCGTGCTGTGACCCGGTTCCTGCCGATCCTGTTGCTGTTCGTCGGCGGCTTCCTGTTCGGTGGGGTGTACTCGCTGCGGAAGAAATCGGTGCCGGCCGCGGTCATCCTGGGGGTCTTCGCCACCGCCTGCGTGGTGGGTGCGATTCTGTGGCTGATCGGAGGTTCGTGACGTGCCCGGTGTGGTGGTGCTGGACTACGGGTCGGGCAACCTCGCGTCGGCCGAACGCGCACTGCGTCGGACCGGGGCGGCCGTGCAGGTCACGGCGGACTTCGAGACCGCACTGAACGCCGACGGCCTGGTGGTGCCGGGGGTCGGCGCGTACGAGGCCTGCATGGCCGGCCTGTCGGCGGTGCGCGGCCAGCGCATCATCGACCGGCGGGTGGCCGGTGGCCGGCCCGTGCTGGGGATCTGCGTCGGGATGCAGATCCTGTTCGATCGCGGCGTGGAACACGGTGTGCAGACCGACGGCGTCGGGGAGTGGCCGGGAATGGTCGAGCGGTTGCAGGCGCCGATCGTGCCGCACATGGGCTGGAACACCGTGCAGCCGGGGGAGGGCTCGGTGCTGTTCGAGGGCCTCGACCCGCGGACCCGGTTCTATTTCGTGCACTCGTACGCGGTCCGGCGCTGGGAACTCGAGGTGACCCGGCCGTTCACCCCGCCGGTGGTGACCTGGGCCGAGCACGGCGGGGACGCCTTCGTCGCGGCGGTGGAGAACGGTCCGTTGTCGGCCACCCAGTTCCACCCGGAAAAATCCGGTGACGCCGGCGCCGAGGTGCTGCGGCGCTGGGTTGCCTCGATCTGATCGGTGACCTACTCTCGAACACATGTTCGATCAGCAGGTGCTGCAGGATCTTCGCCATCGGATAGCCGCTGTCGGCACGATCGATACCGCAACCACCACATCCGTGCTGCCGGTGGCCGCCCCGCTGGCCGCCGTCCTGCCGAGCGGTGGGCTGGCCCGCGGATCGGTGGTCAGTGTGCTCGGCCAGGGCGCCACCAGCCTGCTGTTCGCCCTGTTGGCCGGGCCGCTGTCACCCTGGGCGGCGCTGGTCGGCATGCCCGGTGTCGGTCTGCTGGCAGCATCCGAGTTCGGCGTTGATCTGGACCGGGTGGTCGTCATCCCCGACCCGGGACCCGATGTGCTGCAGGTGTTGTCGATCCTGGTGGACGGCGTCGACATGATCGCGGTCGCGTTGCCGGCCAGGGCCAGGCCGGGTCCGTCCCGGCAGCGGGTGCTGACCGGGCGGCTCCGGCAGCGGGGTGCTGTGCTGTTGGTGATGGGTCAGTGGCCGGGCGCCGATCTGGTGCTGACGGCTCGCTGGGTGGGGTGGACCGGCCTCGGGCTCGGGCATGGTCGGCTCCGCGATCGGGAGCTGGTCGTCGAGGTCGGCGGCCGGGGGGCGGCGGCGGGCCGTGGCGGTCAAGCGACGCTGCTGCTGCGCGCCGGACGGGCCGAGATCGAGATTGCCGCGGCCTCGCCGGTTCCGGCCCGGGCAGAACCGGGAACGTTCGCCCCGGTGGCAGAGGTCGGCTGACGATAGGAGTGCTGATGAACTGGACCGACGAGCTCGACACGCACCTGGCAGCACTGACCGGTCTCGTCTCTTCCGGTGCTGCTGGGGAGTCGACCGATGGGTGCCCCCCAGCTCGTTGATCCGCGGGGAGGTGGCTGTCGGTGTGGTGTTCTACTATCGAACATAGGTTCGATACCGGGCCGTAGGGTAGGTCAGGAAGGTGGTCGGGGTGGACGACGGTGCGACACCCGATGCCGCAGAACAGAGATCACGCACCCTGGTGGTCTGGTGTCCGGACTGGCCGGCCGTCGCCGCCGCTCGCCAGGCGGGTCGTCCGGCGAGTGATCCCGTTGCCGTCTTCCATGCGAACCGGGTGCAGGCGTGCACCACGGCGGCCAGGGCGGAAGGGATTCATGTCGGCCAGCGACGACGGGATGCGCAATCCAGATGCCCGGACCTGCTCGTTGCCCAGGTCGATCTCGATCGTGACGGTCGGCTCTTCGAGCCGGTGGCCGCTGCGGTGGAGTTCATCGCACCCGGGGTGGAGATTCTGCGTTCGGGGGTCGTCGCCTGCCCGGCCAGGGGGCCGCGACGTTATTTCGGAACCGACATCGCCGCCGCGGAAAGAATTGTCGATGTCGTCGAGGCATTGGACATCGAATGTTCGGTCGGGGTGGCCGATGTGCTGGCGGTCGCGGTGTTGGCCGCTCACCGCGGGATGATCGTTCCTCCCGGTGGGTCCGCCGAGTTCTGTGCCGCGCTGCCGATCACCGAACTCGCTCGCGATCCGGCCATCTCTCCGCCGGAGCGCGCGGCCCTGGCCGACCTGCTGATCCGGTTGGGCATCACTACCGCTGGGGCCTTCGCGGCGCTTCCCGAGGGCAAAGTGGCAACCCGGTTCGGCGCCGACGGCGTGCAGGCCCACCGGCTCGCCCGGGGACTTGCCGAACGGGGGGTGTCCCGTCGGCAGATTCCCGAAGAGCTGACGGTCGAACAGATCTGCGATCCACCGTTGGAGCGTGTCGATACCGCGGCGTTCGCGGCGCGCGCACTTGCCGAGAGGTTCCACTCCCGGCTCGCCGATGCCGGCCTGGCCTGCACCAGGCTGGCCATCACTGCCGTCACGGAGCGGGACACCACCCTCACCAGGGTCTGGCGGTGCGCCGCCCCGCTGACCGCCGCGGCCACCGCCGATCGGCTGCGTTGGCAGCTGGACGGGTGGCTCACCGCCGGGCGCACCGCGGTCGGCCCCGTGAACACTGCCCAGAACGGCGGACCGGGCGCCATCATCAGGCTGGTGCTCGAGCCCGTCGAGGCGGTGGGCGCCGGGCGTATCCAGTACGGCCTGTGGGGGTCCGACGGCCAGGACGACCAACGAGCGGGGTGGGCGTTCGCCCGTGTGCAAGGGCTGCTCGGACCGGAATCGGTGCTGGCGCCCGTGCGATCGGGCGGCCGGAGTGCGGTCGATCGGGTTGCCCTGGTGCCGTGGGGGGACGAGAAGGTCAGCTCACGGAGTCCGAAAGACCCCTGGCCGGGGTCGCTCCCGGCACCATCGCCGACCAGGGTGACAGTCGACTCGGACTCCGATCCCGACCCGCTCAGCATTCTCGATGACGCCGGACACCCGGTGCAGCTCACCGGGCGTGGCCAGCTGACCGGATCTCCGGCCTGGCTCGGTCATGACGGACAGCATCAGCACATCGATGCGTGGGCGGGTCCATGGCTGTTGGACGAACGATGGTGGTCCGCCGATCGGCGGCCCACCGGCGCACGGGTGCAGATCGTCACCGCCGCCGGGGTCGCGCTGCTGATGCGCCTTGGTCCCGCTGGGTGGACGGTCGAGGGGGTGTACGACTGATGGCCTGGTCCAATCCCATTGTTCCGTGGAGCGAGTTGGAACGGGCGTTGTCCGGCCGGCCGCCCCGCCCCGGCCGTGGCCCCATCGGACCGCAGCGACCGCTCGGCCACGATCGACCGGAGCCGGCGGACATCCCGCTGGAATACCCGAGCTCGCAACGGCGACCCCGGACCAGGGTGAGCACTCCAGCGGCGGTGGATACCACCACCCGGGTGCCCTACGCCGAGCTGCACTGCCATTCCGCATTCAGCTTCCTCGACGGCGCTTCGACGCCGGAACACCTTGTTGCGGAGGCCCTTCGGCTGGGTCTGGACGCGCTGGCCATCACCGACCACGACGGGCTGTACGGCATCGTGCGGTTCGCCGAGGCCGCGGAGGGCACCGGATTGCGCACTCTGTACGGCGCCGAGCTGTCGCTGGGATTGCCCGAGCCGCAGATGGGCATTGCCGACCCGGTCGGTGATCATCTCCTGGTGCTCACCCGCGGGCAGGAGGGGTACAACCGGCTGTCCATGCAGATCAGTCGCGCACAGCTGGACGGCGGGGAGAAGGGTCGCCCGATCTACAACCTCGATGCGCTGGCGGAGGCATCGCAGGATCATTGGCTGATCCTCACCGGGTGCCGCAAGGGCCGGGTACGCCGAGCCATGACGCAGCGCGGGCCGGACGCGGCAAGAGCCGAGATCCGTTCCCTGATGGACCGTTTCGGCCGTCACAACGTCCTGGTCGAGCTCAGCACCCAGCTGCTGCCCACCGACGACGAGGACAACGACGTTCTCGCTGACCTCGCGCGGGAGCTCGGTCTCCCGGTGGTGGCCACCACCGGCGCCCACTATGCGGCGCCACAATCGAGCAGGGTCGCCGCGGCGATGGCGGCGGTCCGCGGCCGGCGCAGCCTGGACGAGGCCGACCCGTTCCTGCCGCCGGGGCCGGGGGCGCACCTGCGCTCCGGTGCCGAGATGGCCGGGTTGTTCACCCGCTATCCGACGGCGGTGCCGACCGCGGCGGCCATCGGTGCGGAATGCGCGTTCGATCTGCACCTGGTCGCCCCGCAATTGCCGCCCTACGACGTCCCACCCGGGCACGACGAGAACTCACATCTTCGACACCTCACCATGACCGGCGCCGCCCGTCGCTATGGTCCACCGGAAAGGAGGCCGGACGCCTATGCGCAGATAGAGAAGGAACTCAGGATCATCGCCGACCTGAATTTCCCCGGCTACTTTCTCATCGTGCACGATATCGTCGACTTCTGCCGCGCGGTCGACATCATGTGTCAGGGCAGGGGATCGGCCGCGAATTCCGCGGTGTGCTATGCACTGGGCATCACGGCCGTTGACGCCGTGCGGTACCACTTGCTCTTCGAGCGATTCCTGGCGCCGGAACGGGACGGGCCGCCGGACATCGATGTGGACATCGAATCCGATCGCCGGGAGGAAGTCATCCAGTACGTCTACCAGCGCTACGGGCGCGATTACGCCGCACAAGTGGCCAATGTCAATACCTTTCGCCCGCGAATGGCGGTCAGGGACATGGCCGGGGCGCTCGGTCACTCACCCGGGCAGCAGGACGCCTATTCCAAGCAGCTCGACGGCTGGGCGCCGCTGGCCGCGCAGGTCAAGGATGCGCAGTCCGGCGGCGGCAGTATCGAGCATCCCATTCCGGCGGACGTGCTGGAGCTGGCCGGTCAGATCCAGGATTTCCCCCGGCACCTGGGTATTCATTCCGGCGGCATGGTGATCTGCGACCGACCCGTCGCTCAGGTGTGCCCGGTGGAATGGGGACGAATGGAGAACAGGTCCGTCCTGCAATGGGACAAGGATGATTGTGCCGCGATGGGGTTGGTGAAATTCGACCTGCTGGGCCTCGGCATGCTCTCCGCCCTGCATTACGCGGTCGACCTGGTGCGCGTCCACGAGGGGATCGAGGTCGATTTCGCCGCGCTGGACCTGGAGGAACCCGCGGTCTACGAAATGCTGCGCCGGGCCGATTCGGTGGGGGTGTTCCAGGTCGAATCCCGGGCGCAGATGGCCACGCTGCCCAGGCTCAAGCCGCGCACGTTCTACGACCTGGTGGTGGAGGTGGCGCTGATCCGGCCCGGCCCGATCCAGGGCGGCTCCGTGCACCCGTACATCCGGCGGCGCAACGGCCTCGAGCCCGTCACCTACGACCACCCGGTGATGGAACGCTCGCTCGCCAAGACCCTGGGTATCCCGTTGTTCCAGGAGCAGTTGATGCAGCTCGCGGTGGACGTCGCGGGCTTCGACGCCGGCGAGGCCGATCAGCTGCGCCGGGCGATGGGCGCCAAGCGATCCAGCACCAAGATGGAGAAGCTCAAGAGCCGGTTGTACGAGGGGATGAGCACCCTGCACGGCATCACCGGTGACGCCGCCGACCGCATCTACGAGCGGTTGCTCGCCTTCGCCAACTTCGGGTTCGCGGAGTCGCACGCGTTGTCCTTCGCCGCGCTGGTCTTCTACTCGTCCTGGCTGAAGCTGCACCACCCCGCCGCGTTCTGCGCGGCGCTGCTCCGCGCCCAACCGATGGGCTTCTACTCACCGCAGACGCTGGTGGCCGATGCCCGGCGGCACGGCGTCACGATCAGGCGGCCGGACATCAACGCCTCCCCCGCGCACGCCACCCTGGAACCAGGGCCGGAGCGGGGACCGGGACCGGGACCGGAGGCCCCGGCCGTCCGGTTGGGGTTGGCCGGCATCCGGATGATCGGCACCGAGCTGGCGGACGAGATCGTCGCTGCCCGGCCACCCACCGGGTACCGCACCCTGGAGCAGCTGACCAGGGCGGTGACCATGACCACCGCGCAGGCCGAGGCGCTGGCCACCGCCGGCGCGCTGGATGTGCTGACCGGGATGGGCGGGGAACGCGCGGGGAAGGACCGGCGACGGGCCTTGTGGGCGGCGGGCGCGGCGGCCGGCCCCCGGGCAGGCACGCTGCCCGGCAGCACGGTCGGCCTGGACGCCCCCGCCCTGCCCGGGATGAGCGACATCGAGCTCACCGTCGCCGATATCTGGGCCACCGGGATCTCCCCGGAGTCCTACCCGACCGAGTTCTCCCGCGGGCAACTGACCGAATGGGGAGTGCGGACCGCCGGCGGATTGCACCAGATCGAGCACGGCACCAGGGTGCTGGTGGCCGGGGTGGTCACCCACCGACAACGGCCGGCCACCGCGTCCGGGGTCATCTTCATCAATCTCGAGGACGAGACCGGAATGATCAACGTCATCTGTTCCATCGGCCTGTGGTCCCGCTACCGGCGGGTCGCCCGCGGATCGCCGTCACTGATCATCCGGGGCGTGGTGGAACGCGAGGGTGGGGCGATCTCCGTCGTCGCCGACCGGATCGCGGCGGTGGATCTCGTTGCCGCAACGCCCTCGCGGGATTTCCGCTGACCGGGGTCTGGCACGATCGGTGCCATGAGCGAGGTGTTCGAACATGCGTCGGTGTCATTGATACTGGCCGACTTCGCCGTGGCCGATCAGCTGGGCAAACTGCAGATGGTGGGTGGCGGCCTGCAGCTGATCGGGCGGGATCACACCACCGGCGTGTCGGCCGCGTTCGCACTGGTGGTCAGCCTGACCTTCCCGCCGGAGCTGTTCAACGAGCAGTACGCGTTCGAGGTGGTGCTGGAGGGGGAGAACGGCAGCCCGCTGGAGCTGGTCGAATCCGCGGCGGTTCCAGGTTCCAGGGTGATGCGGTTCGGCCAGACGTTGCAGATCGAGGAACCGAACTTCCGCGGCAGCGGGGTGCCCCGCCGGGCGCTACCCACCAGATCGCACGTGGTGCTGTACTTCAACACCGGTCTGCCGTTACCTCCCGGGCAGGTCCTGGTGTGGCGGGCCAGGATCGACGGTGAGTCCCGCCCCGAGTGGACCGTCCCGTTCTTCGTCCCCGCCCCGCCGCCCGCTCCCGTCCTGGGCTGACCTGATGCGCATCGCCACCTGGAACATCAACTCCGTCCGGGCCAGGATCGAACGGCTCGTCGCCTGGCTGGAACGCAGCGACGTCGACGTGCTCGCCATCCAGGAGACCAAGGTCCCCGACGAGAGCTTCCCCGCGGAGCGCATCGAGGGCCTCGGGTACCGGATCGCCCACCACGGCACATCGCAGTGGAACGGCGTTGCCGTGCTGTCCCGCGTCGGTATCGAGGACGTCCGCATCGGGATGCCCGGGCTGCCGACCTTTGGTGACGTCGCGGAGGCCAGGGCCCTCGGCGCGGTGTGCGGCGGGGTCCGGGTGTGGAGCCTGTATATCCCGAACGGCCGGGCGATCGGCGACCCGCACTACGACTACAAGCTGCAGTGGCTGGCCGCGGTCCGCGACGACGGCGCCGAGGAACTGGCCGCCGACCCACTCGCGCAGATCGCGCTGTGCGGCGACTTCAACATCGCGCCGACCGACGACGACATCTGGGACGTCGAGTTCTTTCGCGGTCAGACCCACGTCACACCGCCGGAACGGCAGGCCTTCGCCGCCATCGTCGACGCCGGGTTCACCGACGTCGTCCGACCGCATCACCCGGGCCCGGGCGTGTACACCTACTGGGACTACAAACAACTGAGCTTTCCGAAGCGGCGCGGCATGCGGATCGACTTCGCGCTGGCCAGCCCAGCGCTGGCGGCGCGGGTCACCGGGGCGTGGATCGATCGGGACGAGCGCAAGGGCAAGCTGCCGTCGGACCACGCACCGGTCATCGTCGACATAGGGGACTAGATGACGGAAAAGGCAGTGCGAATCCTGGTTCTCGAGCACGACCCGGCTGATCCGGTGCTCCTGCTCGGTGACTGGCTCGGTGAGGCCGGCGCGGAACTGATCATCTGCCGCGCGTACGCCGGCGAGCAGATCCCGGCGAACCTGGACGGGTTCAACGCGCTGATCAGCATGGGCGGCGAGATGGGCGCCCGCGATGACGAGCGCGCCCCGTGGCTGCCTGCCACCCGGGCGTTGCTGTCGGCCGCGGTGCTGCAGGCCACCCCGACACTGGGCATCTGCCTGGGCGGCCAACTGCTGGCGGCCGCCACCGGCGGCGCCGTCCGGGTCGGCGCCGACGGACCGGAGATCGGCGCACACCTCGCCGCCAAACGTGATGCGGCGATGTCGGATCCGCTCTTCGCGGACCTGCCGATGACCCCGGACGTCCTGCAGTTCCACTACGACGTGGTCAGCACGCTGCCCCCGGGGGCAGTCCTGCTGTTGTCCTCGACGGGATACCCGAATCAGGCGTGGCGGCAGGGCAGCGCGGCATGGGGACTGCAGTTCCACGTCGAGCCGCCCCCGGAGGTCGTCCGGGAGTGGGCGCGGACCGACGGGATGCCGATCACCGGGCGCCTGGGACCTGCCCTGGACGTCGCAGCGGAGACGGTCGGCGAGGTGTGGCGGGACTTCGCCCACCGGTTCGTCGCCTTCGCCCGCACGGCCGCCGGATCCGGACCCGGACCCGGACCCGGCGGACGGAAGCTGTTGCCGGTGGTGGCGATCGACGAATGACCAGGCCAGCGGTCCGGACCCCGGCGCGCTTCGGGCTTCCTGATACCGCCCGGATCCGCACGGACCTGGGCGCCATGGGACTGTTCACCGATGCCGGGCTCACCGCCGGCAGCGAGGAAATCCTCATCGCGATCTCCCGGGCCGGCCGCCCGGAACTCGCCGTGCAGGGTCTGTCCAGGCTGTTCGAGGCCTGCGCCGAACGCATCGACCGGGCTGAGCAGAACGTCCTGTTGGACGCGCTGCGCAGCGAGCCCCGCTTCCGTGGCCGGCTGATCGCCCTGCTCGGGGCGTCCACGGTGCTGTCCGAGCACCTCGCGGCCTGGCCGGAGGATTGGCGGTCGTTGTTGGCGGAGGCCCCCGCCGAGTACCTGCTGTCACCACACGACACCAGGACGGTGCTCTACGACGCGGTCGGGATCGATCCAGCCCTGCCGGTCTGCACCGGTACCGAGGGGGCGAGGGCGCGGCTGACCGGCGGCAAGGCCATCGCCGCGCTGCGCCGGGCCTACCGCTCGCAGTTGTTGATCATCGCCGCGCACGACCTGGCGCCCGCGGTCGAGCCGTCGCTGCCGACGACCGCATTGCCGGCGGTCTGTCAGGCGCTGACCGACCTGGCCGATGCAACGCTGCAAACGGGTCTCTCGGTCGCCGCGGCCGAGTTGTCCGACTCCGCGGCGCCGGCCCGACTGTCCGTCGTCGCGATGGGCAAATGCGGAGCCAAGGAGCTGAACTACCTCTCCGACGTCGACGTGATCTTCGTCGCCGACCACCCGGACCGCCAACCGAACACCAGCCCCGATACCGCCGGGAATCCGGACGAAACCCGGATGCTGGCCACCGCCACTCAACTCGCGTCCGGCCTGATGCGGATCTGCGGGGGAGCGGCCTGGGAGGTCGACGCCGCCCTGCGGCCGGAGGGCAAGGCCGGCGCGCTGGTGCGGACCCCGGCCGGGCTGGCCAGCTATTACCAGCGGTGGGCACACACCTGGGAGTTCCAGGCGCTGCTCAAGGCCCGGCCGGCAGCCGGCGACCCGGCGCTGGGCCGGCAGTTCCTGGAGATCACCGGACCCGGGGTGTGGTCGGCCGCCGGACGCGACTCCTTCGTCGATGACGTCCAGGCCATGCGGCGCCGGGTCGAGGACAACATCCCGGAGCGGCAACGCGGCCGCGAGCTCAAGCTCGGCGCCGGCGGCCTGCGCGACGTCGAGTTCGCCGTGCAGCTGCTGCAGCTGGTGCACGGCCGGACCGACCCCGACCTGCGGCTACCGGGCACCCTGATGGGCCTGCGATCGCTGATCAGGGGCGGCTACGTCGGGCGCACCGACGGTGCCGAGATGGCCGCCGCCTACACGTTTCTGCGGCGCGCCGAGCACCGGCTACAGCTGCAACGATTGCGCCGAACACATCTGTTGCCGGAGGACAGCTCCGACATGGAGTGGCTCGCCCGGTCGGACGGCTACACCGCGTCGGGCGCGTACAGCGCCGCCGAAGTCTTCGTCGCCGAACGGATCCGGCACGCCGGCACGGTCCGCCGGTTGCACGAAAAGTTGTTCTACCGCCCGCTGTTGCACGCCGTTGCGGCCGTCGGGACGGCGGGCGCGACCGAGATGCGGCTGTCCCCGGCGGCTGCCGGGGCCCGGTTGGCCGCCCTGGGATTCACCGCCCCGGAAGCGGCGCTGCGGCACATCGCCGCGTTGACGCTCGGGGTGAGCCGGCGCGCGGCCATCCAGCGGACCCTGCTGCCGGTGCTGCTCGACTACTTCTCCTCCAGCCCCGACCCGGACGGCGGCCTGCTGTCCTACCGGCAGGTGTCCGAGGCGCTCGCCGACACCCCCTGGTACCTGAGGCTGCTGCGCGACGAGGGGTCGGTCGCGCACCGGTTGGCCACCCTGCTGGGCGGTTCGCGGCTGATCGGCAGCCTGCTGACCCGGGCACCTGAGGTGTTGCGGCTGCTCGTGGACGACGCCGCCCTGCTCGAACCGGAACCGGAGACGGTGGCCGCGGCGCTGATGGCTCGGTCCGGTCGGGCGTCATCGGCGCGGGAGGCGGTCGACGCGGCGCGGTCGGCCCGCCGGCAGGAGATGCTCCGGCTCGCCTGCGGCGACCTGCTCGGGCTGATCTCGGTGACGGACATCGCCCGCGGGCTGAGCAGCATTGCGCAGATCAGCATGGCCGCCGCCTACGACGCGGCCGTCAAGCAGGTCACCGCGGAGCGCGGCGGGTTCCGGGCCAGGCTGACGGTGATCGGCATGGGCCGGTTGGGCGGCGCGGAACTGGGCTATTCCTCCGACGCCGACGTGATGTTCGTCATGGCGCCACTGCCCGGCGAGGACGATCAGCTCGCCAGGGCGGACGCCGCGGCCGCCGCCGACCTGATGGCCCGGCTGCTCGGCCGGCCGACGCCGGACCCGCCGCTGGAGATCGATGCGAACCTGCGCCCGGAGGGCAAGAACGGTCCACTGGTCCGAGCTCTCGAGTCCTACAAGGGCTACTGGGCGAAGGTGGCGGCCCCCTGGGAGCGGCAGGCGCTGCTACGGGCCCGCCCGGTCGTCGGCGACGAGGAACTCGGCCGGGCCTTCATCCGCGCGGCGGACGAGTTCCGCTACCCCGTGGGCGGGTTGTCGATGCGGGACGTGGTGGAGATCCGCCGGATCAAGGCGCGGGTCGACGCCGAACGCCTGCCCCGCGGCGCAGATCCGACCACGCACACCAAGCTGGGCCGCGGCGGGCTGTCCGACGTCGAGTGGACCATCCAGCTGCTGCAGCTGCAGCACGCCTTCGAGGTCCCGGGACTCCGGACGCCGTCCACCCTGCCGGCAATCGCCGCAGCCGCCGAGGCGGGGCTGATCAGCGACGCCGACGCCGCCGCGCTGACCAACGGCTGGCTCGAGGCGTCCCGCACCCGCAACGCGATCATGCTGGTCCGGGGCAAACCGGACGACCAGATCCCGCGGCAGGGAAAGGAACTGGCGGCGGTCGCCAGGGCCCTCGGGTATCCGGCCGGCGGCGACCCCGGGGAGTTCGTCGACGACTACCGGCGGGCGACCCGACGGGCCCGCAAGGTGGTCGACCGGATCTTCGACGGCGGCTGAGACTGTCGGTCGGGTCTGCCAGGATGGCCGGGTGTCGACCTGGATCTGGATAGTCATCGTTGTTGTTGCCCTGCTGGCCGTCGCGTTGGTGGCCGGCTCCGTGCTGGCACGCAAACGCCGCATCTCGCTGAAGGACGCCGGTCCGCCGCCGAAACCGGTGTCCGACGGCCCGCCGCCGAAGGGCGGGTACAAAGCGGGCGGCTCGATCTCGTTCTCCTCGGGGGGCGGGGGGACAGCCACGGCGGAACCGCCGGCGGCGCCCCCGCTGACCAGGCCGTTCCCGGTGGTGCCGGCCGACGCGGCTACCCCGACCGCACCGCTCCTGCCCGAGCGCACCGAGGTCGATGGGCAACCCGGCGTCGGTGACGACGCGGCGGTCCCGAGGGATTCGCCTAGCCGGCGGATCGTCGACGTCGCGCTACCGGAGGCCCCACCGGAGCCTCCGGTCACCGAAGCGATCGTTACCGAAGCGATCGTGGTCGAGGACGTCGTCGTGCAGGACGGCGTCATCCTCCAGGACGTGATCGTCGGCGAGGTGATCGTCGACGAGGTGATCGTCGCGGCACCCACGCCGACCGTCGCCGAACCGACCGTCGCCGAACCGACCGTCGCCGAACCGACCGTCGCCGAACCGACCGTCGCCGAACCGGTAGTTGCAGCACCGGTGGTCGCCGGATCGGCGGTCGCACCACCCGCGATCCACGACATCGAACCCACCGCCGGGCGACTGAACCGGCTCCGCGGCCGACTGTCCCGCAGCCAGAACGCGTTCGGCCGGTCCCTGCTCGGCCTGCTCGGCGCCGGCGCGCTGGACGAGGACTCCTGGACCGACGTCGAGGACACCTTGCTGATGGCTGACCTCGGTGCCGGTGCCGCCGCTGAGATCACGCAGCGGTTGCGCGCCGAGGTGGCCGCGCACGGCATCACCGACGCCGCCAGCGCCCGCGCATTGCTCAGAAGGGTGCTGATCGACGCCCTCGGCCCGGACATGGACCGCTCGGTGCGGGCCCTGCCGCACGACGGCCGGCCCTCCGTGCTGCTGATCGTCGGCGTCAACGGCACCGGCAAGACCACCACCACCGGCAAGCTCGCCAGGGTGCTGGTCGCCGACGGCCGGCACGTGGTGCTGGGCGCGGCGGACACCTTCCGGGCGGCGGCCGCGGAGCAACTGTCCACCTGGGGCGAGCGGGCGGGCGCCGTGGTCGTCCGGGCCGCTGCCGGCACCGACCCCGCGTCGGTCGCCTTCGACGCCGTCAAGCGCGGTATCGACGACGGGGCGGACGCGGTACTGATCGACACCGCCGGCCGGTTGCACACCAAGACCGGGCTGATGGACGAGCTGGGCAAGGTGAAACGGGTCATCGAGAAGCAAGCGAGGGTCGATGAGATCCTGCTGGTGCTGGACGCCACCACCGGACAGAACGGGCTGGTGCAGGCGACCGTGTTCGCCGACGTCGTGGACATCACCGGGATCGTGCTGACCAAGCTCGACGGCACCGCCAAGGGCGGCATCGTCGTCGCGGTGCAGCGGACGTTGAACGTCCCGGTCAAGTTGGTGGGGCTCGGTGAGGGCGCCGATGACCTTGCTCCCTTCGAGCCGGCGGCCTTTGTGGATGCGCTCCTGGGTGATTGATTCACTCTCAGTAATCACCTGTCACATGTTGTCGACAGAAACGAAACGCTCCGGAAACACATTCGCGTCCGAGTTCACAACGGCGAAACGCGTGAGAGCGCCTGTCGAAACACTCACCGGCGAGTCTCGCTGTGTCACTAGGCCAGCGCCTACTGCCGGGTCTCCGCCGGGGTAGTCGGCCTGCTCCTTCCGATCCGACGAGCCTTGGAGGCTTGATGGACATCAACGCCGGCGATACCGCTTGGCTGCTCGCTAGCAGTGCTCTCGTACTGCTGATGACCCCTGGACTGGCGTTCTTCTACGGCGGCCTGACCCGGGCGAAGAGCACCCTCAACATGATGATGATGTCGTTCGTGACGATCTGCATCATCAGCATCCTGTGGGCGCTCTACGGGTTCAACCTGGCGTTCGGCGACGCGAGTTCCAATGGCCTGTGGGGCCACCTGAGCTGGGACGGGCTCGCCACCGCGGCGACGACCACCTTCGGTGCCCAGGGCGACCAGGTCCCGACGATCGTGTTCGCGGCCTTCCAGCTGATGTTCGCGATCATCACTCCCGCGCTGATCTCGGGGTCGATCGCGGACCGGACGAAGTTCGTCTCGTGGTCGATCTTCATCACGGTGTGGACCACGATCGTCTACTTCCCGGTCGCGCACTGGGTGTTCGACTTCGGCACCGACGGCAGCGGCGGTGGCTGGCTGGCCAGTTGGGGTGTCGAGGACTTCGCGGGTGGTACTGCGGTGCACATCAACGCGGGCGCCGCTGCGCTTGCCCTCTGCCTCGTGTTGGGGAAGCGGGTCGGCTTCCGCAAGGACCCGATGCGGCCACACAACGTGCCGTTCGTGCTGCTCGGCGCCGGTCTGCTGTGGTTCGGCTGGTTCGGCTTCAACGCCGGGTCGGCGCTGGCCGCCAACAACCTGGCCGGCATCGCGTTCATGAACACCCAACTGGCAACGGGTGCCGCGCTGGGTGCCTGGCTGATCGTGGAAAAGATCCGGGACGGCCGGCCGACCAGCGTCGGTGCGGCATCCGGTGCCGTCGCCGGTCTGGTCGCCATCACCCCGGCGTGTGCCTTCCTCACCCCGCTGACCTCGATCCTGCTCGGTCTGCTCGCCGGTGCCGTGTGTGCCCTGGCGGTCGGTCTCAAGTACAAGCTCGGGTATGACGACGCGCTCGACGTCGTCGGCGTCCACCTCGTGGGCGGCATCCTCGGCTGCCTGTTCCTCGGCTTCTTCTCCTCCGACGCGATCAACCCGGCGGCGACGAATGGCCTGTTCTTCGGTGGTGGCGCCACGTTGCTCGGCAAGCAGGCCGTGGCTGCGGCGAGTGTCTTCGCCTACTCGTTCGTCGTGGCGTTCATCCTTGGTTGGGTGATCAACAAGACCATCGGCTTCCGGATCACCAATGACGCCGAGGTCGAGGGCATCGACATCAACGAGCACTCGGAGACCGCGTACGAGTTCGATACGCAGTCGAGTGGGGGCACCATTCCGTCCGGTCACCTGACCGGAGCGCACGCCAAGAATGAGGGGATCCAGGCATGAAGTTGATCACTGCCGTCATCAAGCCGTTCAAACTCGACGAGGTGCGGGCAGCGCTGCTGGCGTTCGGAGTGCAGGGCATGACCGTCTCGGAGTCCTCGGGATACGGCCGCCAGCGCGGTCACACCGAGGTGTACCGCGGCGCGGAGTACACGGTCGAGCTGCTGCCGAAGGTCCGGCTGGAGATCCTGGTCGACGACGAGGACGGCGATGACGTGGTCGACGTCATCGTCCGGGCGGCCCGCACCGGGAAGATCGGGGACGGCAAGGTCTGGTCCGTCCCCGTCGAGACCGTGGTGCGCGTGCGCACCGGCGAGCGCGGTCAGGAAGCCCTGTAGGGCCATGCCGAATTCGCCTGTGGGGATGGCGGGCGGTTTCGCTGAATTGCGAGCCCAATTGCTGAGCCGGACCGGTGTTCCCGGTCCGGCTCGGCGTCGGGCGCTGGCTCGGTTGACCGACGGCTGGCTCGGCGAGCTCGCGCAGGACGCTGGGGTCAACGTCGGCGGGGTCGCACTGGTCGCCGTCGGGGGGTACGGCCGCGGCGAACTGTCGCCGTTCTCCGATCTCGATCTGGTGCTGTTGCACTCGACGGAAACTCCCGCGTCCTATGCGGGCATGCTCGCCGAGCGGCTGTGGTACCCGATCTGGGACTCCAAGATCCGGTTGGATCACTCGGTGCGGTCCGTCGGTGGGGCCCGCCAGATCGCCCGTACCGACCTGCCGTCGATGCTCGGCATGCTCGATCTGCGGCACATCGCGGGGGACCCGGAACTGGCCGTCACCTTGCACCGCAGGGTGCTGGCCGACTGGCGCGCCGACGCCAAGAACCGCCTCGCAGCGCTCCGGGATTCCTGCCAGGAACGCGCCGCCCGGTCCGGCGAGTTGGCCTTCGCCACCACCCCCGACCTCAAGGAATCACGCGGCGGGCTCAGGGATCTCGTGGTGATGCGGGCAGTGGCCGCGTCCTGGGTGGCGGACTGCCCGCACCAGGGACTCGAGGAGGCCAGGTCCGCGTTGCTGGACGTCCGGGACGTCGTCCAGACCCTGGCCGGCCGGTCGACCGACCGGCTGCAGGTGCAGGACCAGGACGCCGTCGCGGAGCTGATGGGTCTGGACGACCGCGACGTGCTGCTCCGTCATGTCGCCGGGATTGCGCGCACCGTCGATCACGCCAGTGACCTCACCTGGCACCGGGTGGACCGTGCGCTGAGCCGCCCGCAGGGTGCGATGACCGACCTCGGCGGCCGGCTGGTCCGGCGGATCGAACGAACCCCGCTCGCCGACGGCATCGTCGAGCAGGAGGGTGAGGCGGTGCTGGCCAGGGCGGTCAACCCGGCCACCGACGCCACGCTGGTGATCCGCGCAGCCGCTGCCGCGGCGCAGGCCGGACTGCCCGTCTCGCCGGCCACCGTGCTCAGGCTCGCCAAGACCTGCCCGCCACTGCCGGAGCCCTGGCCGCCGGTCGCGCTGGACGCGTTCCTGGCCCTGATCGGCTCCGGCGAACCCATGCTCGCCGCCTGGGAGGACCTGGACCAGGCCGGTCTTATCTCCACCCTGCTACCGGGTTGGGAACGGCTGCGGTCGATGCCGCAGCGCGACCCGATCCACCGCTACACCGTCGACCGGCACCTGATGGAGACCGCGGTGATCGCCGCCGGACTGGTGCGCCGGGTCTCCCGGCCGGACCTGTTGTTGCTGGCCGCGATCCTGCATGACATCGGTAAGGGGCACGGCGCGGACTACCCGGATCATTCGGTGGCCGGCGCCGAGCTGTCCAGGGCCTGGCTGAGCCGGATGGGCGTCGCCCCAACCGACATCGAACTGGTGTCGATACTGATCCGGCACCACCTGCTGCTGTCCGAAGCCGCCACCCGGCGGGACCCCGACGACCCGGCCACGGTGGCGGCCATTGTCGAGGCCGTCGGCGACGTGTCCACTCTGGACCTGTTGTGGTCGCTGACCGAAGCCGACGCCCGCGCCGCGGGCCCGGCGTCCTGGACGACCTGGCGGGCCGGTCAGATCGGTCAACTGGCGTCCAGGGTCCGGCGGGCGCTGGCCGGCGAGCAGCCGGCGGAACCGCCGGCGATCACCGAGGTCGAGCGGGAGCTGATCGCCACCGGGGGAGTGGGCATCGTCATCGAGCAGGTTCCCGGTTCCTTGCGGGTGACCATTGCCGCGCCGGACCGGCCGGGTCTGCTCGCGGCCGCGGCCGCCGTGGTGACCATGCACCGGTTGACGGTGCGTACCGCCGCCGTCCGGACGATCGACGGCACCGGCCTGCAAACCTGGGTGGTGGCACCGCAATTCGGTGACGCGCCGGCCGCGGCCACCCTGCGCGCGGACCTGATCCGGGCGCTGGACGGCACCCTGGACGTCGCGGCCCGGTTGGCCAGGCGCTCGCCGCCGGCCCGGCGCGGACCGGCGGCGCCGCCGGAGGTCAGGGTGATCGACGGCGCGTCGAACTCTTCGACGGTGATCGAGGTCCGCGCGCATGACATGCCCGGCCTGCTGTACGCGGTGGCCTCCGTGTTGACCACGCTCGGGGTGAGCGTGACGTCGGCGCGGGTGCATACCCTGGGCGCCGATGCGGTCGACGTGTTCTACATGCAGGCCGCCGACGGAACCCCGCTCTCCCCGGCCACGGCCAGGGAGATCGCCGGTAAGGTGACCGCCGCCCTGGCGTGACCCGAGGGCGTGACCCCCGGGGCGCAGGACCCCGGGGCGCGTGACCCCGGGCTGACGGCGAAGTCCGCTAGCCTCGAACAGACTCCCTGCTGACCTGTGAGGCACCCACGTGTTCGAAACCCTGTCCGACCGGCTGGCCACCGTCTTCTCGAATCTGCGCGGGAAGGGTCGGCTGACCCCCGCGGACATCGACGCGACCTGCCGCGAGATCCGCATCGCCCTGCTCGAGGCCGACGTCGCGCTGCCCGTGGTGCGCGGCTTCATCGCGAAGATCAAGGAACGGGCCACCGGCGCGGACGTCTCGGCCGCGCTGAACCCGGCGCAGCAGGTCATCAAGATCGTCAACGAGGAACTGATCGGCATCCTCGGCGGCCAGACCCGCCGGCTGGTGTTCGCCAAGAACCCGCCGACGGTGATCATGCTGGCCGGTCTGCAGGGCGCCGGAAAGACCACCCTGGCCGGCAAGCTGGCGCTCTGGCTGAAGGGCCAGGGCCACACCCCGCTGCTGGTGGCCTCCGACCTGCAGCGGCCGAACGCCGTGCAGCAGTTGCAGATCGTCGGCGGGCAGGCCGGCGTTCCGGTTTGGGCACCGGAGCCGGGCAGCGGCGTCGGCGACCCGGTCGCCGTGGCCAGGAGTGGCATCGAGCACGCAAGGGTCCGCTTGCACGACATCGTCATCGTGGACACCGCCGGCCGGCTCGGCGTCGACGCCGAGATGATGCAGCAGGCCGTCGACATCCGGGACGCGGTGCAGCCCAACGAGATCCTGTTCGTCGTCGACGCGATGATCGGCCAGGACGCGGTCGCCACCGCGGAGGCGTTCGCCGCCGGCGTCGGGTTCAGCGGCGTGGTGCTCACCAAGCTCGACGGTGACGCCCGCGGTGGCGCGGCGCTGTCCGTCCGGCAGGTCACCGGCAAGCCGATCATGTTCGCGTCCACCGGCGAGAAGCTGGCCGATTTCGACACCTTCCACCCGGACCGGATGGCGTCCCGGATCCTGGGCATGGGCGACATGCTCACCCTGATCGAGCAGGCCGAGCAGCACTTCGAGGCCGACGAGGCCGAGGCGATGGCCGCCAAGATGGCGGGCAACGACTTCACCCTGGAGGACTTCCTGCAGCAGATGATGATGATCCGCAAGATGGGTCCCATCGGCGGCCTGCTGGGCATGCTGCCGGGCGCCGGTCAGATGAAGGAAGCCCTCGCGAACGTCGACGATCGGGACATCGACCGGACAGCGGCGATCATCCAGTCCATGACGCCGGCCGAGCGGGCCGAACCGAAGATCATCAACGCCTCCCGCCGGCAACGCATCGCCCGCGGTTCCGGGTCCACCGTCGCGCAGGTGAACGCCCTGGTCGACCGGTTCTTCGAGGCCCGCAAGATGATGTCCTCGATGGCCGGCCGGTTCGGGTTGCCCGGCGGCCGGCCGTCCAACCGCAAGGCGGCGAAGGGTCGCAAGGGCAAACGCTCGTCCGGCCGCGGACCGACGCCGCCGAAGGTGAAGGGGATGCCCGGCGGGTTCCCCGGGATGGGCGCGCTGCCGCCCGGGATGGGCGGCATGGGCGGGATGGGCGGACCGGCCGGCCCCGCGCAAACCGGCGGCTTCGGGCTGGATCAACTGCCGCCCGGCTTCGACCCGTCCCAGCTGAAGTTCCCCAAGAAGTGATGGCCGGCCCGGTGGTTTGATGTTGATCATGAGACACCGTCCGCGACGCGCCGACGACACGCCGACCGGAGCGGGCAGCCCCGCATGATCAACATTCATGTGCTCGGTACCGACCCGGCAACAGGGGGCCGGGTCGACCGGTGGGTGGCCGGCGGCCTGTTCGTCGATGGCCCGATCGCCGAAGCGACCACGCTGACCGGGTTCGTGCTGCCCGGCTTCGTCGACGCGCACTGCCACATCGGCTACTCGACCACCGGAATCGCCACCCTGGACGAGGCGGAGGAGCAGGCCAGGACCAACCTCGCCGCCGGCGCGCTGGCGCTCCGGGACTGCGGTTCGCCGCTGGACACCCGCTCGCTGGTCGGCCGCGACGACCTGCCGGTGCTGATCCGCGCGGGCCGGCACATCGCCCGGACCAGGCGGTACATCCGCGCGCTCGGAGTGGATCTGGAGGACCCGGCCGAACTGCCCGGCGAGGTGACCAGGCAGCTGGCCTACGGCGACGGCTGGATCAAGATCATCGGAGACTGGATCGACCGGGACACCGGCGACCTGGCCCCGCTCTGGCCAGATGACGTGCTGGCCGAGGCGATCGCGGTGGCCCACGCCGGCGGCGCCCGGGTGACCAGCCATGTCTTCGGCGAGGACGCCCTGCCGGGCCTGTTGGCTGCCGGGATCGACTGCCTCGAGCACGGCACCGGGCTGACGGACGACACCATCGCGCTGGCCGCGCGGGGTGGCGTGCACCTGGTTCCCACCCTTGTCAACATTGCCAATTTCCCCTCGTTCGCCGCTGCCGGCGACAAATTTCCGACCTACGCCAAGCACCTGCGGGACCTGCACGACCGCAATCCGGACATGGTCCGGTCGGCGGTGCAGGCCGGGGTGCACGTGCACGCCGGTAGTGACGCAGGCGGCTTCGTCAAGCACGGCCGGATCGCCGAGGAGGTGCTGGCGATGTCGGAACTGATGGGCGCGGCGCAGGCGATGTTCGCCGCGTCGCACAGCGCGCGGGAGTGGCTGGGCCTGCCGATCTACGACACCGGGGCGCCCGCCGACCTGGTCGTCTATGCCGAGGATCCGGCGGCCGATCCGCGGAGGCTGGCCCACCCGTTGGCGGTGGTGAGGGCGGGCCGGCTGCTGCGTGGGTCGGTCGGCTGACCCGCGTGTGACAGAGTCGGCTGACCCGCGTGTGACAGAATGGTGCAGTTACGGCTGCCGTCCGGCCCCTC
>Ga0208851_1000006_pt1 | contig 83958 bp, 91 predicted proteins | sample NGESurshal092012_FD_184481 | JGI IMG/M metagenome (GOLD analysis project Ga0208851, IMG submission 184481) | Arctic peat soil microbial communities from Barrow, Alaska - NGEE Surface sample 415-2 shallow-092012 (SPAdes) | ecosystem: Environmental > Terrestrial > Soil > Wetlands > Peat ... | reverse complement strand
ATTTGGCAACAACATCGATTGTTTTAGGAATTTTACTTACAGCAGATGGCACGCGCGGGGTGGAAATCTAGACGTTTACTCGTCAGAAGAATTAGACCACTGGGCGCGTCGAATCCGAGAGATTTCAATGAAGCAGATGTTTTCGGCTACTGGAACCACGACGCATATGGGCCTAAGAATTGTTTGGATTTAGCGTCCAGGCTGGGTGTGCGATAATCGTTAACGTCAGCAGGTTATGAGGGCATAAAGGCGTACTTGCTACATTAGCTAAACCAAATAGCACAGCTCTCCCGGTAGACTTGCTCTTGGGCTAATAGAAAGGTCGCGCGGAAAATGTCTGCCGAAGTTTTGGATCGATAAAGCACCAAAGGTAGGATGTCGGGAAGATTAATCTCCGGGGAAAGACTACCCAAATAGGGCACCTAGCCCTTCCATCCCTGTTTCTTCTTCTTCCTCTTTCTCCTTCTCTTTATCTTCTTCGACTTTCGCTTCTTCAGGCTCCTCTTTTTGTACGGAAGCGGCCGGTGCAGCTACTGCGGGCGCCCCGGTAAATGCCGCTTTAGATATGGCCTCGTCAATATTAATGCCTTCAAGCGCTGCTATAAGTGCCTTGGCTCTCGCTTCATTCACTGTTGCGCCTGCTGCGCTGAGAACGTTCGTAACGCCCTCCTCAGTTACCTCTTTGCCTGTTGCGTTCAAAACTAGTGCTGCATATACATATTCCATTTCGCTATCACCTTTACTATGTTGTGATCTTCAAATTATTCAAATAACGCTCCTAAACCGGCCATTCCCGATTCAGCATCCTTCGTTTCGTTTGCCCCTTCGTCCTCTTGTGTATGTTTCTCTTCTACTGCCTGCTCAGCCTCAGGCGACTGAGTCAGAGTCATAGTGGCACCTTTTAGCGCGATTAGATCTTCATCTAACGCGTCGTTTGGAAGTTCATTAACAAGCCACATTGCTACCTTATGGGCCCGCAAGAGCAGAATTTTCAGCACTTCTGGCTCAAAGATCTCAGCTTCCAAACCGAGAGTCATTCCTTCAAAAGTGCCTTTCTGAAGCAGTGTTTCAACGGTTAGTGAGGTTGGATATCCTATGTTAATTGAAAGATTAAGCGCGTTTGAGACGGCGGATACAACCTGGTTAAAGAAGGCTTGTTCGTCGATTTTTAGATCTTCAGAAGTATAAATAACGTCACCGTCGTACGCCGCCCGAAGGTACAAACCGACTTCCATAGGATAGATCTCAAGGCGCTGAAGCACGTCGGCGAGCCGTGCACTGATCGGCTCACCCGTTTTCACGACCGTTTTTGTCTCACGTATTACGATTTTGCCTTTCTCGATGGCTGCCGGTATTCCAGCGTTTTGGAGGTCGCCAACAATCGGTCCGGGTCTGAAAGACGTAGGTCCTTTTTCGACGATTATGTCTCGTGGCGCTTTCTCGCCCGCTTTCGCTGGCGCCGGAGTTTTGCTGTTCTCAATCAGCTTAAAAAGCTTGAACGGATTGAGATTAGTGAAGATAAGTGCTGTTTGTCCTTCAACATTCTCGAACAACTTAAGCGTCGACTCGCCAGATTGCTCAAGCGCTCGGTGAATGAGGGTATTACGGGCCACTTGTATCTTAGCGACGTTCTTGAGTTCTGCCCGCATATCCTGAAATTGGCGTGCAGGAATACCGTGGATACTGACCACTGCGACGACATCGTGCGTCTTGACGTCGGCTTTAATATGACTTATCTCCTCGTCTTTCCAAGCTGGGCGGTGCACATTTTCAACTGCTGTCATTTACATCAGCCTCACTGCAGGTCCCATAGTCGTCTTTACGTAGACAGAGGCTATGTTCTGTGTCCCATTGTCAAGTTTGGACTCAACGATGCTCAGAAGTGCTTCAATATTAGCTGCAATGTCTTCTACGCTCATGCTCAGATTTCCGACTAAAGCGTGAAACGTTGGCTTGTCTTTCGTGCGAACCTTCACGGTTCGCTTAAGTCTATTAATAATAGGCGTCGGATCAGCACTAGACGGGATAGGATCGGGCATTTTGCCTTTAGGACCGAGAATTGGCCCGAAACTCTTGCCTATAGAGGGCATCAGGGGGGCTTCTGCAACAAAAAAATCAATGCCTCTCGTCGTTGACCTGATGAGTTTCTTGTCACCACTCATCTTATCAATTTCTTCAGGAGAAATTACGAGATCTGCCCCACCGCTTTGCGATTTGATGGCTAGGTCACCCTTAGCAAAAACGCCTATTTTTGTCGTTTTGCCTCGTCCTTTCGGCAGCACGATAGAATCTGTAATCCGGTTCTTTGGTTGGCTTAAATCGATATTCTTTAGGTTGACAACAAGATCAACGCTCTCTTTGAACTTCCGCTTAGGCGCGGATTCAATAGCGTCATTGACCACTCGTATGGTATTTTCGTTAGCCATATTTCCTCCGTAGTATCGCCGACCACGTTCGTGATCTCCTACGGTACATTCTCAAGATGGAGTAACCCTACTTCAATCTTTCGCAGTCTTAGAATCCTCGGCAAACAGATCTACATATTCTCCGGCGTCTATAGCTTGTTGAATATCCTTTGCAGGTTTTTCATCAACGGTGACGCGCATCGATACACAAGTGCCTAGGATTTCTTTAACTGTGTTTTTCAGCTCGTACGAAAGTGAGTCTGACTGTTTCAGCTTTGCTATCTTAATTGCTTGGGCGACGCTGATATTGCCCACCGTGTCTTCGCCAGACGATCCTTTCTCTATACCTGCTTCTATAAGAATAAGAGCTGATGCCGGAGGTATGCCTATTTCGAGCGTCACATTTTTTTTGTCGTCGACAGTGACCTTCACCGGCACTTGCATGCCATTATATGACGCTGTTTTTTCATTTATTTCGTCAACGACCGACTTGATGTTGATTCCAAGCGGGCCTAAAGCAGGTCCGATCGGCGGACCGGGACTCGCTTTGCCCCCAGGGACCAATATTTCAATTACGTCGACCATGTTATTCACGCTCCTCTTTGCTCAATACTCGCACGTTATCACCACGTACAGTAATAGGTATAGGTACCATAGCTTCGAAAAGCTCTACCGTGATCTCTTCACGGCGTACGTCAATTCGCTTTACGCGGGCCTTTTCTCCTTTGAATGGCCCTGCAATGAGCTCAATGATGTCTCCATCTTCGATGCCCGCTACTGCAGGCTTTGGTGTTAAGAAATGCTCGATTTCTGCAAATTTTGTACTCCCTTTTACCACTCCGCGTGCGTGCGGTATACCTTGAATCGCCTGCTCTACCGTTTCAAAGGAGTCGGTTTCGATGAGCACGTATCCTTTAAGCTCTTTTGGGACGAGTATCGACCGAATATCATAATTCTCCTTCTTAGCAGTGAGTGCAAGCAGGTTAGCTACTGCGCGTTCTTGATTCGCCGTGGTTTTTATGGCATATATTGAAGATTCGAGCTCATCTTGCTCCTGATTGGACATCTTCCCCTCCATTCGATAATATGCTAACTAGCGACTGACTGCTAACGTCGTAACCCCTGTATTATTCGCTACTGAGTTAATGGTACTGTTTGCCGTCGCGTTAGTTATTTGCTGAATGGCGCTCTCTCCGCTGCTTGTTGTAGGGCTTGCGGTCTCTTTCGTTGCGTTGGTCGCGCCTAAGCTTTGAGGCGCTTGTACCATAGCTAAATATATAAGAAAACCAGCGATTCCGATTATAATAATTCCTAGTGCAGCGACCTTTGCTATCGTAGAAAACTCCTCGCGCGTTGGCCTTCTTGTCAACGTTAAGATCCTTCGATACTCACCAAGCTTACGCTCGATCGCCTTTCGAGAAAAACGACCTTCCGTTAGGGTCTCTTGCTGCTTCGAAAGCTTAGACGCAACACCCCTCCCTTTTTTTTCTTCGTTTGGGGGTTCTCGTTGTTTTTTAGATTTGGACGAAGAAGTACCCTGTTTTTTAACCATCGTACATTCACCAAACTAGTGCAGCAAAAATGCGCAAAGTGAATATCGGCGCCCGCGGCGACGCTCAATATCACCTTGCGTCTCAATAGTATAAATTTTTTTGTGGAGGATTTGCTTCCGGGTCCCTTATTTGACGAAGTCTATCCCGTATTTTTGAGCCCCAGTTTTTGTCTTGAGCGCTTCGGTTTTACCGTAGATCTGAGGTGATTTTACGCCGGTGACGATGAGCAACGTCCGCACCATATGGTCCAGTTCGGGGTCGACCTGTGCACCCCAAATGATGCGTGCATCGGGATCGATACGCTCATAAACTTCCTGCACAACCCCTTCTGCTTCAGTCACGGTCATATCTGTGCCTCCTATGACGTTGACTATAGCAGCAGTAGCGCCTGAGATGTCGACGTCCAACAGTGGACTTCTAAGGGCTTTCTTCACTGAGTCTACGGCTTTATCCTCGGCATCCGACTCACCAAGCCCGATCATTGCGACCCCGCCTCTTTGCATCACGGTTCTGACGTCAGCAAAATCAAGGTTTATGAGCCCAGGTTTTGTGATAAGCTCGGTTATACCTTTGACAGCCCGCATCAATACTTCGTCCGACACCTTGAACGCAGCTTGTAGTGGCAATCGAGGCACTACTTCTAACAGCCGGTCGTTGGGCACGACGATAACTGTATCTGCCATATCACGAAGCCGTTCGAGCCCAGCTTCGGCATTCGCTCTTCGTACCATACCCTCTACGCCAAACGGTAGTGTAACGATAGCGATTGTGAGGGCCCCGGCGTCTCGAGCCGCTTCTGCGACGACAGGCGCAGCACCAGTGCCCGTTCCCCCGCCTAACCCGGCGGTGATAAACACCATATCCGCCCCGGCAACGCTCGCGCGCAATTCCTCTTGACTTTCCAGAGCGGCTTCTTCGCCTATTTGAGGAAGTGAACCAGCACCGAGACCACGTGTGCGCTCTTTTCCTATCAGGATTTTCCGATCGGCTATCGTGCCCCTTAGGTGCTGAGCATCTGTGTTGAGCGCAATCAGTTCAGCTCCTTCTATCCCCTCTTCCATCATTCGCGTTATAGTATTAGATCCAGCTCCGCCACATCCAACAACGATAATGTTTGTTTGCAGCGTTTTGAGCACTTCTTCGAGCTCTTGGTCAACGGTATAGGACCGTTGCGGTGATTCGCTTTTTTCGTCGCTTGCGCCGCGTGCAAGCGCGTCTTCAATTATGGACTTCATGTCGTATCCTCCACATTTAGTTTTCAAGACATGTTAATGTTGACCGAGTTTGTCAGCAGTAGCGACATCAAATGCCTTTTTAACCTTCGTAAATACATCCTCGGGTTTAATTACCTTGCTATTTATTCTGATCGGCTCTCCGTGCGCTAGTTTCGCAAATAGTGGCCCCTCAGCCACGCCAAGCGATCGTGCTAATCGTGCGTTAAATTTGCGTTCGGATATATATAGTTTTGATTTTCGCTGAGAATATTCAACATCGTACCGCTTTTTCAGTATCTTCATACATCCTAATAGCAGAGCACTTGTTACATCCTGTAAGTTGAATTCGGCCGGAACGAAGATATCGAGAATGTTACCGTCTTTACGTTCAAGGTATACTATTTTTTCGATTTCAATCAAGTGCTTAAAGGAGTCATGATCGACAGCGCAAGCCAATTTGATTATTGCGGTGTTTAACTCAAGCCGTTTGAACTCAAAGTAGTTCATTGACAGGGTAGAAGCGTCGAAGGAGTCTCGCAATGATGCGCTTACGCGTATACGCATACCATCCAAAACTACACCGCATAATCTTAACGCGCGCCTGATTTTGAGGTATAGCTCCCACGAAACGTCTCCATGATCCTCAATGTCGCCCTTTCTAAGCACCTCATAATCCAAGTTATGCACAATAGACAGCAAACGATCCTTTTCAGCACCCATCTGTTTTCGGTCAAAGTACGCGAATTGTGCCTGCGATTTCTCGAACGCCTCTTGGACGATTGCTGGCGATAACCGTTCTAGTTGATATTCAGCAAAAATATGCCCAAAACAAATGTTGCTACCGAGAAGAACGTCAGTGTGGCGCAGGGCGTAGTGCGGTCCCCCGAACCCAACAGCTGTCACACACTGGGAGTTCAGTAATGGTGAGTCTAAAGAGAGAATAGCCTGTGCCATAGTATCGCCAAGGGCTTCATTAGTCCACTCGGATTTTGAACTGCCAATCTCCACGAAGAGCGATGGCGTTTCAATGGCGCAAGGACAGTGGTGAGTTACCTCGACTAGGACTTCGATGCTCGACAATCTTTTTAGTCGTTCTACCACAAGTTTCAATGCGCGCGGAGCAGCGCATGCTAATGTTGGGGCCACCTGTTGAGAGCCTTCAATGTTACCAGTGAAGTGTGCTGTAAATACGGGTCCTTTCCGTTTCTCGCTCTGGTGCCTAGATGCAAATATAAGTAAGTCTGCATTAAGCTCTCGACCTAGCGCTTCTTGTTTGATAAGTCTACCTTTAGTCACCAGCAACTGAAAGTTTCCATACGTCCATTGAACAGGTCCTTCCGAACATCGCGCCCAGGGAACACGCTTGAGAAGATGACGCGCTACGTTTTGCGAGGCGGCGTCCAGTTCTGAGCAGATAATCGCAGCATGCATGCACCGCTATGGTCGTAGGCGCACGCGATAAAGCTTTGCTAATCGTGCACTTTATGCCTTTATAAGCGCGTAATCACTCTCTTCGGGCGAAGTGAAAATGCACATAAGAATTTAATCATGCGTTTTAAACTCAGTCTAGGTCTTTATAAAAAGTCAATTCTCGGATCGGAAGAAAAAAAGCAGAATTCGCATAACAAGCTGCAGCCATATTAAATTCCTAAACGTCGATGCACAACTTATGAAATGATGTACGATATTTAGCTGCCCGATGTAAAGTCGGCTAAGTTCCCGCGCCAAACTCTGTGCTGCCCTTTGTGCCGACTACTCGCTATCGAAACAGGTGGGCAAGGAATACATTTCCGTTTTAGGAGCTATTAGACCTCTTCGAATTCCGATAGTGCGCATTGCTTTTTGCATGTTAAATTCTATCTTGGCTCCCTTTTAGCCTTTGAGCCACGCTGAGCTGCCAAGGTACATCTTTCGCGACAAAAAAAGGCGTTGCATATCATTGAATAGTGATGTGTGAGCGAACACATCAATAGGAACAGCCCGATCAGAGACACATTAAGTCCGAAATCGCCTTTCTATCCTTCTGCAGACAAATACGTTCGCGTACGGGCATTCAAACATCACATATTTAAATGAATAGCACTTATCAGAATCCACAGCGGGGTGGGGTAGTCAGGAGATCCCGACGGGCTCATAACCCGTAGACCAGTGGTTCAAATCCACTCCCCGCTATAAATCTCGATATTTAAGGTACTTTTTTTTGTATGTTCCATTAGCTCAGAGAGTTGCTAATAAACTATCGTGCTGCATAATAATAAGATCAGCAAAATCGAGAATGAGTTTTAAAAAAAAATAGAAGGTAACAAGCTCTCACTGATTTATTCAGAACACGATTCGGCTGCTTTGTTCAAGTCCGCTTCGAGGATTTCAGGTCGCGTTACGCCGATATAATGCTCGATGATCTTTCCGTTACATTCTAGTATTAAGGTCGGAACGACGCGGATCCCATACTTGTTTGCGAGCTGCAGGTTATCGTCCACGTTGATCTTCTTAAACTCTATTTTATCTCCAAGCTTTTCCTCGAGCTTTTCCAATATAGGGTCTTGTATCTTACAGGGTCCGCACCAATCAGCATAAAAATCCATCAGTATAGGTTTTGCCATAACGATTTTCCTCGCTATTCCTCTTGTTAAAAGAGCATATATATGGTTTTTGCCTAACCTCTCCCATCTATCCCTTTCACATTCTTAAATCGTTGAATTTCATCAAAAACTAGCTGTAGGACTCCATCAATAGCAGCTTCAACTCGAGGTGAAAGGTCTGTGCAAATCCCTTCAACTTTTTCAACTTCTATACCGATGATCGTGATGTTTTTCGGCATAAGCTCCGGCTGAATCTCACGACCCAAGCGTAGCGTATCTACCAGACTCAGATCGTGTAACGACATCATAAAGAGATTTGCGGGGGGCAGCTCTTTGTCCGTGAATTTGTAGATCGACCCCGGTTCTCCCCCTCCCCCTCGCACAGCATCGATTATAATTACATAGTCGGTATCTTCCATGTAATCAAGTATCGCCAGGCCACCAACGCCGACATTCACCAGTTCAACGTCGCTCCTGTTCATCTGTTCGAGCTTTTCGAGAATATGGATTCCTACACCATCGTCCGCCATCAGATAATTGCCTGCCGCTAGTATTTTGATCTCTTGATACCCGCCTGTCATCATATTCCCACAGCGTTGGTTCCGTGCATAGTGGGCATCAAAACTTCCCTGAAGCTTAAGTATTTTCCCCCAAGTATTAAAATAGGCTAAACAATATACGCACAGCAAGCATTGCAAGCAGAACTTGCAAGAAGCAATCAGGGACGGTAAAGCCGTGGAAATAGCTTCAAAGACGTCAGAACAGCGTAACCACAGAATCTCCAAGGACGAGTATTATATGGCGCTCGCGCAGACGGTGTCGTTGCGTTCCACGTGCACGAGACGCCAGTACGGCGCAATTATAGTGTCAACCGGCGACCACATATTATCGACTGGCTACAACGGAGCCGCGCGCAATGAGCCTCATTGTCTTAACATCGGATGTGAACGAGAACGTTTGAAGGTGCCCAAGGGCGAACGATACGAACTCTGCGTCAGCGTCCACGCCGAAGCAAATGCGATAATACAGGCCGCTCGAGGAGGGGCTTCCATAAATGGCGCAACGCTCTACGTTAACGGAACCCCTTGTAAGATGTGTTGGCGGCTCATTAAGAATGCGGGAATCGATGAAGTTGTGTTTATCGAAGATAATCCTGAATCGGACGATTTCGGCAACGTTGTGTGCACGCGAGCACAGGACGTAACGCTCGCAAACATGCACCCCGTTAAACGGGAAGAATGCTAGCATTCGCAATGTGGTGACAATCTCGAAGGCAATACGTCAATGCCGAGTCCACAAACTTAGATTTAGCACGACACCAAAACGTAGGCAAGCTGATGGGATCGACAACAACTCATGCATCATAGCAGTCGCAAGTACCTCTTAGGAAACGAAGCAATCGCGCACGGCTTATTGGAAGCTGGTATTTCAGTCGTATCTGGTTACCCGGGAACGCCTTCGTCTGAGATCATTCCTTTCTTAGCTCGAAATGTCGAGCGTTATGACAAGCCACCGCATGTTGAGTGGTCAGTCAATGAGAAAGTAGCTCTCGAAGTCGCGGCCGGCGCTTCATATTGTAACGTACGGGCGGCGGTCATAATGAAACACGTCGGCCTCAACGTGGCAGCCGACCCGCTTATGACGCTTGCGTATACCGGCGTCAAGGGCGGACTTGTACTTGTCGTTGCCGATGATCCAGGCTGCCACTCCTCTCAAAATGAGCAAGACTCACGGAGGTATGCGTACTTTGCAAAAATCCCATGCCTTGACCCATCAACACCGCAAGAAGCATATGAGTTTACAAAATACGCATTCAAGTTGTCTGAACAATTTGAAATCCCAGTCATAGTCCGTCCGACAACCCGCGTTGCGCATGCGCGAGCGTCTGTCGTATTACGCGGGCAACACAGCGACCAGCGACTTGCATGCTTTGAAAAAAAACCCGAAAGATGGGTCATGGTACCAGCTCATGCGCGCTTGCGGCATGTAGAGCTGAACAAGCTCCAACCGCTTCTCCGTTCTGAGCTCGCTTCCTTGAGCAAACTTAAGCTTAAGAAGTCTGAGCTTGGCGTTGTAACCTCAGGCGTGGCTGCAAAATATGTTGAGGAGGCGGTAATGAGGCTACAGCTAGAGCCTTCCATATTGCGAATCGCTGCCTATCCTATGAATGACGATGCCATTGTGGCACTAATCAATAACTCACGTAAGATTTTGGTCATCGAGGAGCTCGAACCCGTAATTGAAGAGAAAGTCAATGCACTAGCGGGCACGGTTGAGGTGCTTGGGAAGCTCACTGGACACGTACCTCGAGAAGGGGAACTCACGGTAGATCTGGTGTTGAAGGGGTTAGGTCAAGTGATCGGCCGCTTTGTAACAACAAACATTCCAGTTGAATTAATCGCTGTAGAGCATTTGCTCCCCTCTCGGCCGCCTACACTCTGTGCGGGATGTCCTCATCGCGCGACGTTTTATTCGTTGAAGAAAGTTTTCAAGAAGTCCGCAATCTATGTGGGGGATATCGGATGCTATACCCTAGGCGTGAGTCAGGGGACGATAGATACCACGCTTTGCATGGGCGCAAGCGTCAGCATGGGCAGCGGATTCGCAGCTGCTTGCGGAGAGGACAGGGAAATAGTGAGCGTTATCGGCGACTCTACCTTTGTGCATACAGGTGTTCCGGGATTGATTAACGCCGTTTATAACGGAGCGAAAATGACGCTTGTCATTTTGGACAATAATACAACTGCAATGACGGGCCATCAGCCCCACCCGTGCACTGGTGAGACCGCAACGGGAACATGCAACTTCCAGACTCCTATGGAAGACCTCATTAAAGCCGTTGGCGTTCAGGGGCTCTACATTGTCGATCCCTACAACGTATCTGAAACTGAAGAAGCATTCGTCAAAGCTAAGGACGGCGACGGGGTCCAAGTTGTCATCGCAAGGCGCCCGTGCTTAATTAGCGCCAAAAAAGCAGGGGCGCTTTCAAAGACGAAAAAACGAGTTACTTCAACGTGCAAGAACTACTTTGCGAGTTGTAAGCTTTGTGGCACGCTCTTTTGCCCATCGATTAGCTATAATGACTCGAGCGCCCATATTTCGGAAGAGTGTATTGGCTGCGGTGTGTGTGAGCAGATCTGTGAATTCGACGCTATCAAAACGGCTTGAGAATGCATAATGGCACAAGATAAAAAATTTGACTGTATTATCGTAGGCGTCGGCGGCCAAGGCTCCATTTTCGCTTCAGGGGTGCTAGGCGAAACAGCCTTGCGCGAGGGCTACGAGGTGATTTCTGCAGAAACGCACGGGATGGCACAACGAGGTGGAACTGTTGAGGTTCACGTCCGCATAGGCACATCGTACGGACCACTTGTTCCATTGCGAAGTGCAGACGCCATCGTTGGCTTGGAGCCTGCCGAGTGCTTGCGATTCGCACGCTATCTTTCACCTGACGGAACTGCTATTATCAACACGCACGTCGTGCCAGCCGCCGGAAGCGATTATCCCCCCGTAGCAAGTTTGATCAAGGCGCTCGCAGCTACGTGTGGGCGCGTTATTGCGTATGATGCAACTCGTCTCGCGCTCGAGGCAGGCCACCCGCAAACGCTCAACGTCGTCATGTTAGGGACACTTGCACACTTGCTGCCCCTTACTACGTTAGAAGACGTTATTGCCGAGTTCGTTCCTAAAAAGGCGCTGGAAGCTAACGTAAGAGCGTTTAAACTTGGGCAAGAGTATTCAAACCGTAATCTGTAGTCCTCGTTATTTGTAAGAAAACAACGGGAAATTGCAGATTAGGGGTTTAGTTCGCTTTTATTAAATCGCTTTTTAACATGTCGAACAGCGTGTTTATCACTGTAGCGAAAAATGAGTAAAGCATATCAGCCAGAAGCCGCATTTAAAAAAAGATGACGACGCTATGTCCAGGATGTGGAGCTGTCAACCCAAAAGAGGCCGAAGCGTGTTGCGAATGTGGAGCTCAAATAGTGAAGACAGGACGGGACGTTTTGGAAGAGGCACTTTTGCTTCGACAGCAAGGAAAGTCTACAGAAGCATTAGATCGACTCAAAAGAGCGCTCGAAATGGAACCCTCTAACGCTGATGCCCTCTTTACGTTTGGCTCATTAACTGAGGAGACGGGCGACGATGAAACGGCGCTTAGCTATTATAACCGGGCTTTAGAAGTAAACCCAAATCACGCAGCTACTCTTGTCGCGAAAGGAAGCATTCTCCGTGATTTAGGAGACGTGGACGGCGCTTTCAGCTTGTTCGACGCAGCAATTGCTAGTGACAACAGTTTTGCCGTAGCTTATAACGCTAAGGGTTATTTGTTCCAAAAACAGGGTTCGTTGGAACAAGCACTCAAATGCTATGACAAGGCACAACAGATCGACCCTGAGTTTGATTTGCCATGGTTTAACATGGGCGTATGCTACGCGCTTATGAACGACAACGAAAAAGCTGAAGGGATGTTCGAGAGGGCGCTCTTGATTGAAGCCAACAATGCGGACGCTTGGTTCTACCGAGCAAATGCTCTCGCTAATTTGGAGCGCTACGACGACGCGGTCATCAATTATGATAAAGGCCTCACAATTGATGATACCCGTGCCCCAGCATGGGATGGTCGAGGACTCGCCCTTGCTAGCTTATACAAGTGGACGGATGCCTTAGAGAGCTTCGAAAAGGCATTAAGCATCAATCCAGATTATTTTATCTCACACAATAACAAGGGCTATGTCTATTATAACTTACAAAAGTTTGACGATGCGTTGGAAAACTTCGACAAAGCTCTTAAAATTAGCCCAGACTACATCCTCGCGTGGATCAATAAAGGCCTAGCGTTCGATAGCCTCAACCGCTTCGATGAGGCCATTTCGTGCTTGGATAAAGCGTTTGAATTAGATCCGGAGAACTTCTGGGTGCTCAATAGGAAAGGATTCATTCTTTTTAGTGCCGACCGATATGAAGATGCGATCGCTGTTTTTGATAAGGTGCTCGACATAAACCCTGACGATACTTACGCACTTTCGTTTAAGGGCAGTTCGTATGATGGCCTAGGGAATTTTGAAGAGGCGATAGAGTGCTTCGATCGCGTGTTGGAAGTCGACGAGAACGATGAGTTTGCGTGGACATCAAAAGGCAGCGCCCTTTACAGCCTTAACCGCTATGATGAAGCGCTAACATGTTTTGACCGTGCGCTTGAGATAGACCCGCAGAGTCTAGAAGCAGTGCAGTTTAAGGAACTAATTGCGCAAAAGCGGGTAAGCCCTCAATAAGAAAGCTTAATACAGTGTCTGCTACACTATAGGGGGGCTTTAATGAACACAAAAGGTGGAAAGAGCGTTGAGGGACACACTCAACGTTAGAACAAAGGTCGAGCTCGTAGAACGAGGGACAATAGAGCAAACTGAAGCCAAGTCAAAAAAGGTATTAGATCTACGAGGTACCTTATAGGTGACACGCGGACAGCTATCACGTCAATATCTGCTTTTTAATTATTTGAAATGCACGGTCTATAGCCTGTTGACTCGCCGCATACGAGATTCGGATGTGCCCTTCCCCAAAGCGTCCGAACGCCGACCCCGCTACGACGATTACACCTTCTTGTGCTAGCTTCTTTGTAAGGCCGAGGCTCGTGTCTGACGTGAAAAACCGTGGAAAAACGTAAAAAGCCCCTTCAGGTGTTACGCATTCTGCTATCTCTTTAAGGTGCTGCATTACAGCGTTGCGCCGTGTCCTAAATTCTTCAACCATCGACTTGACGCTTTCCTGAGAGCTGTTTAATGCGGTATAAGCTGCTTTTTGTGAAATAGAGGGCGCGCATGCTTGAATGTATTGATGTACCTTTAACATCTCTTCGACAATCGTTTCAGGTGCGATTGCGTACCCAAGTCTCCAGCCCGTCATCGCATAAGTCTTTGATACTGAATTGACGACGATGACACGGTCAGAGTCCATGCTTCCTGCGCTTATGTGTTCTCCAGCATAGAGTATTTTATCATATACTTCATCGGAGATTATGTAAAAATCGTAGTCGTTGGCTAGTTCGACAAACCCCCTAAGCTCGTCATATCGCTGCACTGCACCAGTGGGGTTTGCAGGTGAGTTTATGACGAGCACTTTCGTCTTATTAGTGATACAATCTGCAACTGTGCTCGGTTGCAGCCGGAAATCATCATCAGCCTTGATCCTAGCACTGACTGGGATGCCCCCCGCAACGCGCGTGAGCGGCGAATACGCAACAAATCCAGGATCAGGGATGATTACTTCATCGCCTGAATTGACCAATGCTTCAAACGCGAGATGTAGGGCTTCACTGCCACCTGACGTACATATAATCTGTTCTTGGCTAGCGTGAATTCCGTACTGTTCATAATAACGTGCGATCGCGTCAATTAGTTCAGGAAAACCCTTGTTAGGGGTGTAGCCGGTGAAGCCCGCGTCGAGCGCTTCTTTTGCCGCTTCTTTGATATGCACTGGGGTGTCGAAGTCCGGCTGTCCAAGACCTAGGTTTATTGCGTTTGGCTTGGTCAGTGCAAACATCTCTCGAATTCCCGACAGAGAAATATGTGAAGTGCGTTCTGCCCACATAAAAGTCGCTCCAACAACCTCAATCAATGAACTATTATTTGAATGGCAAGTCTGCGTGTTGCATCGCAATAAACCTGTTTATTTATAGCTTTAGGGCTTCAAACGAGTTGGAACTAAGAATACGTGAATAAGCTAGAAACTTCCATAATTCTTAGCTAGGGATCTCGAAGAACCTTGAAATGTGTCGTTGGCTTCAACTAAGCGGTTTACGAGCGCAGTTCAATAGATTTAAGTGAGTCGGACTCCAATATACAGCCTGATGTTGCGCAACCGGCTAGGCCTTACGTTCGTTAGTACGTTTCCACCTCGAGAATGTGGCATAGCTACTTTCACGCAAGATCTGCTTTTTAATATCATAAACGAGAATCCGGAAGTCAAGGCAAATGTATGCGCCATCGATGGAAACAAGGACTCGAGTGCGTACGGATGTTTGAGTCCACTCATTTATCCGAAATCGAGGGTTGCTTACGTCATTAAAGACACTGATCAAATCAGCTTCGTCGAGGCAGCACAAAAGATAAACGCGTCGCGCACTGACGTGGTAAATATACAACACGAATATGGACTGTACGGTGGCTCATGGGGCCGGTATATCCTTGATTTCATGGATGTCCTCGAAAAACCGATCGTGACTACACTACACACGGTTATGCCTAAGCCGCCGGAAGAAGCGAAAGCGGTAATGCGCGAGATATATCGTCTTTCGGCAGAACTCGTTGTGCCTGGACATGTTGGCGTCGACATCTTGAAAAAGGCGTTTGACCTTAACCCTGAAAAAGTAAGGGTTATCCCTCACGGCGTTCCAGACGTTCCGTTCATTAGTTCTGAGCGGCCTAAGAAAAAGCTCGGTTTTTCTCGCAGGTTTGTGTTAGGGTCCTTTGGGTTGCTTCACCCTGCAAAGGGCATAGAATTCGTCCTTGAAGCGCTGCCCAAGGTGATCGCTGATAATCCAGCGATGAACGTTCTCTATTTAATCGTTGGAGAGACCCATCCGAACGTGGTGAAAAACGAAGGAGAAAGCTATCGCGCACGTTTAAAGGAGCTCATTACTAATCTGGAGTTAGAGCAAAACGTAAAGTTTGTCGATAGATACCTCACCAACCGGAACCTAATCTTACACTTCCTCGCGACGGATATCTGCGTAATGCCCTATCTCGCTAGGGATCAGATCGTTAGCGGCGTGCTCTCTCAAGCGGTCGGTTGTGGAAAAGCCATTATAGCAACACCCTATTTACACGCGTTAGATGCGTTGGCTGACGAACGAGGCGTGATTCTCGAATCAGGCTCTTCATATGAGATAGCAGAAGCAGTTACTACGTTGATGCGTAACGATCGTCTGAGAAGGGAGATGGAGATTAGAACGTATATGTACGGACGCTCAATCACGTGGAAAGAGGTAGCGAGAAGCTATAAGGAACTCTTTTCAACGCATTATGTCAAACGAGGGTACAGTAAAACTGACTTGCCAACGTTCAAGCGCGATGCTGGTACTTCGTAAATCTAGCTGTGATTCTGGCTAAATGGGACTGATTCGAAATGACTATGCACTTCAGACGTAAATCGATTGTCGGTCATTTTCACAACTTGCGCTAACTTTGAGCTGGGGGTCTTATTAGTAGGCGATGGTCGCACAAGACGCGACTCAGTTTCAAGATTTGCTTAGGCTTCAAACAGTTATCGTTGCGCGGGTAGTTCTGGATGATCCTTCTGGAAATTTTTTGTCGATCGGGGCCGTTGCCCAATCTTTTTCGAATGACGTTGTTTTTTCGTCAGCTGTTGTAGTCGACGCATTGATGAATGTCATTGAGGAATCAATTGCGAGCGCAAAAGTAACAATGCCTTACATCGCCGGATTGCTCTTCTTTCGTGAGGGGCCTGCTGCGATAGCCGCTTTAAAGGAGCTGCGAGCGAAACTTGACGTTTTAATCGTGCACGGACGTGGCATCAACCATCCACGCTTTGCGGGATTTGCATTACATCTCGGTGTTGTTCTCAACGCACCAACAATCGGCGTATCCAAAACAATGCTCTGCGGGGAATACGTTGAACCTGATCAAGCTTGTCATTGCGTTCCATTGAAGTTTAGGGGCCGACACCTCGGTTTCGTCTTAAAAACGATGATTGGAACCAAACCGATCTTTATAAGTCCAGGCCACCGCATTTCGCTGCAATACGCACTGCGAGTCGTCCTACAATGTGTAATAAACCACAGATTACCCGAGCCACTGCGTTTAGCTCACATCAAAGTGCGACAAGCTAGGTTCAGGGAGTAGGACGTCTATCAGCATAGCTTTTAGCAAACTTACGACGGAGCAATAGGGCGAACCTATGATACAAGCTGATTAAAGCATAAGAAGAGTTAATACGTTTTGGGCCAGAAGGTTGATCCCAAATGAGGAAGTGACATGAGAACCTATCTTTATCGATGTCGCGTCTGCAGCACAGAAATCTGGACTGATTTCATCGAGCTCGACAAACTAACATGCGAAAAGTGCCAAACTACCGGAAAATGGCTTGTTATGGACGTTAAGGACAGACAAAAAATTTAAAAAATAAGCAATAGCACCTTGTGTGAAACGAGATGCTATCAAAGAGAAAATTCCGGGATTATCGGTTAAGTCTTGTGTATGCGAGTTTGATGTCTTCCGCTTTAACAGTCTTACGGCCTGCGTGCTTTGCCATTTCGATTGCTTCTTCGGCGAGTTCCTTGCCATACATCTCTAGGTATTCTCTAAACTGTTCTGTCGCCTCAGCGCTTACACGCTCTGCTCCAGCCTTTCGGATGATTCTACTTACTCCTGCTGCTTGCAATTCTGCCATTTGAATTACCTCGAGCTATACTGAGATTTTCAACATATATATACTTTTTCGGTATTTTTTCGATTTTAGGGTAATATTAACCAATAAAAAAGGATTTGAGAGTCAAAATAACATTCATGACACTCAGTTAAGTGGGGGAAAGCTTCATCGTGCCTCAACAGGAAGCTAGTGCGTTCAAGGAAGTGACGAGAGTGAAAAGCTGTCCGCAAATTGGCATAATTGGCAGTAGAAGCTGCTCGAGCGAGATTGCGAGCGTTGCCGAACGAACGGGAAGACTCATAGCCACCCACGAGGCAATTCTCATTTGTGGGGGAAGCGAGGGGGTAATGGAGGCTGCTGCACGCGGTGCACAAGCCGCAGGAGGGCTCACTATAGGCATTCTGCCAGGCCCTTCAAAAACCGAAGCAAATCCTTTTATTGATGTAAAGATACCCACGGACATGGGCCACGCGCGAAACGCAATCATTGCGCGAGCGGCCGATTGTCTTATCGCAATCGCTGGTGAATACGGCACACTTTCTGAAATTGCCCTCGCACTCCAAATGGCAAAGCCGGTTGTAACATTAGCCTCCAAATGGAAAATTGAGGGGACGGTTCTTGCAAACTCTCCAGAAACAGCAGTCGAGACGGCGCTGCGCCTTTGCTGTGAAGGCTAAGCAAATGCTATGTAGATGAAGCCTTCATAGGGTATCAGATTTCCATGAACATTATTCTCCTTGGAACGGGCGTCGCGATTCCACAGCTCGAAAAGGCTCAATCAGGTATACTCGTGAAAACACCAGAAGAACTGGTGCTCTTTGACTGTGGGGCGGGTATCCTGGGCCGCATCGTGCAGAGCGGGTACGACTACCTAAAGATACATAAGGTGTTTTTTACTCATAACCACTTGGATCATAATTCAGACTTTCTAGCGCTTCTTAAGGCTCAGCAACTCGCAGCTGTCGATTCAAACATTCCTGTGCAGACAATGAACGTGTTTGGCCCTGCTGGCACGAAACGCCACGTCGAACAGTTGCTTGACCTTTATGACTACCTTACAGTCAAAGTTTCCATTACTGAACTTGAAGATGGGGATAACATTCGCGTTGGAAACGGAGTCGTCTCAGTTCGCGCGACCAAACACAGCGTTCCGTCAATTGCGTATCGGATGCAAACACCAACGTCCACTCTTGTATATTCAGGTGATACCGAACCTAGCGAAGGCGTACGTGATCTGTGCCACGGCGAAGTTGACGTGTTAATCCACGAATGCTCGTTCCCCGACTCGTACGCGTCGGTTTCGAACCATACGACGCCGTCAAAGTTGCGCGACCTCATATTTGACCGACAGATTGACCGGGTCGTACTCACCCATCTCTACCCGCACGCGAGCGGACATGAGGATGCCATGGTTGACGTTGTCAAGGAGAAGTTCCCTGGAAGGGTTGACGTGGCGTATGATCTGATGAAGATCTATCTCTAATTCGAGCTATGCTGTTTTCGTGCCTTTCGCCGCTTCTGCAACGTCCGCGACGGCTCCTGCAGCGAGAATAATCGTGCCACGCTCACTGATCGCGTGCCGAACACGTGAGTTGCTACCGATCGTTACGTCGTTGACAGCGTCAATCTTATTGACTTGTGAGTTGTTGCCGATATTTACGGACTCTCCGGCTTCGATGTGGCGCGCCTTGAAGCCGCTCCCTGTTTTGATCCCGCCGGTAATCACTGAGCCCGTTACGTGACAATCGTCTCCGAAAAAAGCTTCAGAGCACTCAATAGAGCCGTTTATGACGACATTGTTCTCAGTTGTCAAAATACCATACACATTGATCGTCGCGTCTTTGTCGGCAGGGTAGAGCTGGGCATTTGCTTCCAAGTACAGATCCTCATCAAGCTCCTTCAGGTTAGCTTTTTTACCGCGTTCTATTCGCATTTTTTCACCCCTCATCGAGTCTCGTTGATACTCACCCAGTGAAACGACGCAGTGATTAAAAGCGTTTTTGCCTTTTTTCACATAACTCATGACCGCACACACACAAAATGTGGCCTGCTAACTGTCGCCATCCCTCAACAGTTAAGCAACAAAAAAAGTAGTCGCGTTCTCGATTTCCGATCACGACGCGAGTGAGTTAAAGTGCTCGTTGAATTCAACACGTGAGCACTCGTGGCACAAATTAGCGAACCACGTCTTAACTACAATTGGACTGCCGCACCGTTCGCAGTACTCTATTTTCTTTGGCATCGCGTTCAGCTCGATCATCTTATCACACACTCCACTTCACATGAAATACACTAGATTTAAGGCTTCCGTTCTGCATCTCTTTTTTTTAGCCACTCTTGTAAGGTACAGATCTCAATTGTCTAGTCTCCACCACGTCAATCAGCAGTGAAAGAGACGTTTCACAAAAATTTAACAATAATTTTTATTGAATCACTTATATATAATTTTAATCTCGCTATAAATGGGACTAGATTTCACGACAGATTTTGAGAATAACAATATATTGGTAACGAAGCTAGGTGCGAATTTGAGATCCATCGGTAACTTTAATACACGAGCGCTTCGTGCCTGCGTTCAGTAAGAAAATATTGCTGCGTTTGCTACTGTCCTTGCATTTCGTTCAAACGTCGACGCCTTTTTATGAACTGCAAGAGCAGCCATACGATAACTACTGCTAGAGCTCCCGGCCAGAATGTGAATACTAAGAAGAGAAAAGCAATGAGTAGGATCACTGAGTTGAGCAAGCTCATTTCAGTAAGTTCAATGTAGGAGTCAGTTTTAAGTGTTTCTTGTCTTTTCTGAAATGGCCCTAAGCGGAAGCCTGAAGGTCACAATTTCTAAAAACTGCTTTTAATCTACATACTAAATATTTGCTCACAAACAACAACTATCTCAACCGGCAGTTAGTTCAATAACTCGTACAGTTTTAGAAACAGTTTTAAAACACGCACTAACATAGGCTCTAAACCTCAATAACTCGCAGGAAAATAAATTTCAGTGTCTGTTTAAGCTGGCTAAGTCTGGCTTTGGGAGCCGGACCTTGTAGCTAAAGCTAAGACTTACATGTGATTAAAAAGCGATTGATCGTCGTGGACCTTGTCGATAAAATAGGAACCATATCACAAAAAGTACTAATGCAACAAGTATCAAAAACGGCAGCAAGTGTATAAAGATTGTAAGGGCCAAAAGCACGATTACAAGAATTAAGACTACAACGAGAAGATCTGAAAGCAGGCCCATTATGTAGCACTCAGCCGCTACAGGTAAATAATTAACTTATCAGCGCTGTTTTCGTTGCTACATGTCGAATAAAAACAGAATTGTTTCTATGTATCTATTGGAAATGCCGTAATTAGAGAATCTAACTGAAGAGCGAGTGCGGCGAGATTCTACGTTAATGCCGGCTTTGACCTTTCAACTGCGAGAGCCCTGCAAACATCTCGAGTCCTTGCTGTGATTCGAGGATGCGAGTTAAATCAGACCGATGTAATGCCACGTAAAAAAGACTTTGTATGCGTCGTACCCATGAACTTATCTCAGGATTACGCAAGATGCGACGTGCTTGTGCATCAGTGATGCCCCCAAGCGCGAGCATCGTGTCCGTCGTATCAGCGTATTGTACGGACTCAGCAAAGCCACGGCCGATATCGTCTCCGTTTGCCGTGCGCACATAGACTGCTCCTTCAGCGTATTGACTGCCGTTTGCAAAATAATTCATCTGCCCTGATTCGACTATGGGAACGAGCGTAAATGACCGGATATCACCAGGAACGATCTCGTTGAACGAAAACTCCCATCGATTCGGGTGCCACGTATTTGTCTCGGGATATCGCACCGGGTTTGGCGAGTACTCGCTTTTCAGCCATTGAGACATCGTAAGTGTGCCGATCGTATTTGCAAGGTTTTTTTGCTCGTCCATGTACTTTCCGACAACATTGACCTGCAAAGCTTTGGGTGGCTGCGGCCCAGTCTGATAGTAATATCCCATATATGCGTTCGTGTGAGGGGCAAACATCGTAAGCTGCCGATCACCGTTAAATTGTGTCATAAACCAATCCCACCCTGGCGGTTCGGGCTGCTTGGTGTTATTAGCGGCGCGCAAGACGGAGGATTGAGGATTGCCAGATAGATAACCCCATTGATGATCAAACCAAAACGTGCCGCGTGCAAGCGTAATTGTCTCATCACCGATCTTAAGGGAACTTTTTGGAGCAACTACCATGTTTGGGATGGAGTAATAGAGCGTCCCCATCCCATCGACGCACGGCATGCAACCATTAGCACCCTGCAACAGGTACTCCTTACCTGAAGTGAACGTGAGATCGATTCCCAGTTCTTTTGCTTCTGGACCGCTTTTTTCGACCCCCCATGCAGCTAGATGAAGCGGGAAAAAGGATGCACTGTTAGAGCTCTCAATCCGGTTATGACCAACTACGTAGTGAAAAGGAGTAAGCCCACACGTTATGAGGCCTGTCGTGCCTGCGATCACCACAGGATCCGCCTGATAATGTCTATCGCTCGCTTCACTAATGCCCAGTTGGAGTTCGATGACCTGATTTTCAAGATCAGTAAGGTTGAATTGCGCCGCCAATACGGGATTAATTAGGGGGGCACGGAATAACATGTACTCAACACCGAATTCACGCCCCTCTACGTCCCAACAGCTGCCAACAAAGAAGTGCCAGCCAACTTGGGTTTTCAGTTGAGGCAGGTGGTCACGAGGAAATTGCAGCTCGGCCTTTTCGGGCAATCGATCGAATCCCTGGCTTGCGTTAAGGCCTAGGAACTTGTTTACTATCACGTACGCTTGATGAGGCGTGAGTTCATTACATAATGGCTTGAGAGTAGAATAACGCAGCTTGTAACTTGGGTTGTGGGATTGCGGGTGCGCTAGGAGCCAATCAAGGTACGCGTTCATACGCTTGCCAAAGGACTGCGCGCTGTTCTTGGTATCTTGAAGCTTCACCACCACGTTGTCTTCTATTTTTTCGGGCTCAAATGTGGGCATCCAGAGCGCATTGGCGATGTGCTCTTTTGTTTCGTCGTCAATGGGCGTGTTAAAAGAGATAGCATTATTCATAAATCTCAATCCTTAAAGTATAATCATAGGGCAAGTTTGATTCATTTGAAACACCCGTCACAATAAATCATCCTAGGTGAATACTCAAACTGGGTTCTTCCTAGCTCCTTCGCAAAGAAGCGTCTCTTTAAGCCATGCAAACACGTTAGGTCCACGGCTAGGACCAAAGAGCTCAATAAATTTGTCGCTAATAAGCTCGGTATCATCAATTGACCTCAAGTAACAGATAAACCAGTATTTTCGGTCACCAAAACGATAGCTGAAAAAGCGATCGGCATAGACAAGATCGCTACAGAAGAACTTAACGAAACTTCGCCCCGTGCAAACGCCAATATCGTAACCTTTGCTCAATATGATCGACTTGATGTTTAGCTCTTCCTTTACGTAATCGAAGCGCTTCACGTATGTGCTGCAATGGAGCACCGCAACAGAGTCTGCCGGGATCGCCTTTATTGTACTGAGCGTTCCTTCAGCTTCTAGCCGCGTCGCTTCCAGTTCAGCGTAGACGTCAGAAGGAGCGTAATATATGTCGCTGAGATCGGCCGACTGGTGGATGCTGTCCTTGAGCAGCTCGTGTACTCCAACAAACTTAGGCTGTAAACGCTCAAGGTCGTGAAACAGGATGCGAAACTCAGTGATACTTGTTTCAACTTCCTCCATATTGTGTACACCAAAGAACACAGCAGCTACTTAAGGATATGAGAATAAAAAAGAGGGGATACACAATCGCGTAATCCCCCCCAACGCTGCATTTTTAGTCTTACAAGGGGGCTGAAAGCAACATTCGCAGACCCAAGATAAAGCTTAAAGGTAGCGACGTTGAGCTAATCGGCCTGTTTCTAGCTCGAACTTGTTCGCCACGAGTCTATAATCACTATATCATCGATCTGCTGCATTGTGTCCAATCGACGATCTCGAATCTCAAAGTTAATCCACGCGTGATAAACATTCGGTGCGCTCCCTTTCGTAAGTTCATAAGCTCTGTATGGGATGGAAATCACCTTCGTCAAATTCGTAGTGACAAGTCCTGTGGTGTTGCTATTCGCGTAGTTTGTCGCGTCGTCAATCGATGTAAAACGAATGACTGAAACATTCCAGTTTAGGTCTTGGCCTGACGTTACGTTACTAAAATGCGTTTGTATGCTGACTGCTGATTCGTTCTGCCACCTAGCAACCCAGGCAGAAACGGTGGTATCGTTCCTGAGCTCTCGCTCAAGCGAAATGACATATTGCTCGAGGAATGCATCACGAGTCCGTGCAGTTGACGTCGCTCCTGAATTCTCTGTTGATGGAGTTGGCGACGTCGTTGTCGGAGACGTGCATCCGGCAATGAATACGTTCCAGAGCATCAGGACCGCAAGCAACGCAGCTATATATCTTCTATTAATAGCTGATCTCTCCTTTTGAAAAATGCTTAGCTTATAAATAAGAAAAGAAAAGCTGGAAGAGCTCAGTCCTCATCGAGTGAAGCAAGATCTCCCATCGGCAGTCCAAGCTCTTGCGCTTTAAGCACCCTGCGCATAATTTTTCCGCTTCGCGTCTTCGGGAGCTTTTCCATAAATTCAATCTCACGCGGAAATGCGTGCGCCGCCAAGTGCTTTTTGACGAACTGTGCTATGTCCTGTTTTAGCTCTTCAGACGGAACCTGTCCCGTCCGAAGGCTCACGAACGCCTTGATAATCTCGCCACGCAACACGTCAGGTTTCCCAATTACACCGGCTTCTGCGACCGCTGGATGTTCGACAAGCGCGCTTTCAACCTCAAACGGACCTACACGTTCTCCTGATGTCTTTATAACGTCGTCGACGCGACCCATAAACCAGAAGTAACCGTCTTCGTCGCGAAAAGCGCTATCCCCTGTCTTGTACCATCCTGGAATCTCGAAGTAGCTCTTGTACTTCTCCTCGTCTCTCCAGATAGCACGCAGCATTGCGGGCCACGGCGGCTTTATGACGAGGTTTCCCGGCGTGTTCGCCGGTAGCTCCTTTCCTGAGTCATCAACGATTGACGCGGTAATGCTTGGGAACGGGCGCCCCATTGAGCCTTCGCGAATCGACATACACGGATAATTTGCGATGAGTATCTGACCCGTCTCAGTCATCCACCAGTTGTCGTGGATGGGCATGTTAAATGCCTTCAACCCCCAACGTATGACCTCAGGATTGAGTGGCTCACCGACGCTCGTTATGTACCGCAGGCTACTGAAATCGAACTTGTTTGCGACGTCTAGGCCATCCTTCATGAGAAGCCGCAGCGCCGTCGGTGCGGTATACCAGATCGTTACCTGGTACTGATCAATGAGACCGTACCACGTGGCGGAGTCAAACCGGCCGCTATACGAAAGCTGCGACGTTCCATTCAACCACGGGCCCCAGCACGCGTATGAGGTGCCAGTAACCCACCCGGGATCTGCCGTGCACCAATAGATGTCAGATTCGGTGACGTCCTGCACATACCGCGTCGTGATGTAGTGACCGATCATCGCGTTGTGGACGTGTACGACGCCCTTCGCCTTGCCTGTCGTTCCTGACGTGTAGTGCATCATCACTGCGTCTTCGCGGTCCATCCACTCCGTTTGATGATTATTCGATGCGCCTTTCATCTCCTCTTCAAAGCTCACCGTGCGGTCACCGGTCAGTTCGACACCGCCAGATTTCGCGACAATTACGTACTTAAGGTCAGGGAGGCTTTTGATGATCTCATCGACGCTCGATTCCTTCAAGTCAGGGGTGGTAACCAAAACCTTTGCACCGCTGTCTTCGAGCCGATCCATGACTGCCTCTGCCCTGAATCCTCCGAAGAGTGGTCCCCAAACGGAGCCGTTCTTGATCGTGCCAATCGCGGCAATGTAGAGCTCGGGATATCGCCCCATGTATGTAAAGACGCGGTCGCCGCGCGAAATGCCAAGGCTTTTTAGCACGTTTGCAAATTTGTTAGAGAGGAGCTTCAAATCTAGAAACGTGAACTTGCGAGCACCATCCGGACCGTCAGCGTAGAGGGCAACCTTGTTCTTTCTCCATCCTTCAGCGTGCCGGTCGATTGCTTCGTGTGCGACGTTCACTCGATTCGTCTCATTCCACGTAAACTCCTTTTCGACGTCTTCGAAACGAAATTCAGCACACGCCTTCTCATAGTCTGGCATGTTGCCTGGCCAATGCTTCTCAATAATCTCTCGTTCGCCCACGGTCTTTACAGTCCATCCGTATTCCGCTTGGTTTGTCAATGTATACACCTCTTTTGAAGACCACCTTTATTCAGCTTCAAAGGGTCTAACAACACAAATATCACTATTAATGATGTCCTATGCTCGCGCTGGTTTTACTTATATTTTGTGATGTCTATAGTAATTTAAAAGAAAAGGATCTCCAGTAAAAGCCAATTGTGTGAGAGCCGAAAACACTGCTTCGGGGAAAAAAACGTGCTTAAGCGTTCCAACCAGCATGTGGCTTCATTTTACTGTCGTTGATGCGCGACTTTCTGCAAGCGTCTTTGGGAGTGTATTTACGCTGCTGCCCGAGTTAAGCGTGCTTGTCGTAATCAACGCAAGCAGATCCTGATTGCCAGATGTGTCAAAGTTCACATAGACGCCATACGTTCCATTAAGATACGTTATGGGGGCGCTCTGCACCTTCCACGCGTTGACCCCAGCAGCTTTAACCAAAACATAGAGGTACTGGTTGCGCCCCATCCCTGAGTACGTCCCGGTAAGATAGGCATTACCCCGGCTTACTGTGGAGGGGACGTTGATCGATATTGACGCCTTTGTATCCACCGGACGGGGGGTTGCCGTGCTCGGAGTTGGCGTAGCTGCCCTCTGTACCGAGAACGTCGCAGTTACATCCGAACCGGCGTAATCATAATCGCCAGCAAAGGTAGCAGTTATCACATGCTTTCCGATTGTCAGATCTTGGGTCTGATTTATTGTCAAGTTAAGCGCTGCAAATCCCCAAACGGTTCGCGACGTCTCTTTGTAAACGTTGTCGATCGCCCAGCGGATCTCTTTGTTATCCAAACCAGAACCACGCGTCATGTTAAGTTGGCATGCAAACGCCGCGTATTCGCCGCGGTTTACCACAGCTGGAGTGGTCATCTTAAGCGTGGTAGTAGCAGCAGGGGAGATCGTGGGACCCTCGCTCGCTCGATCTAAGCATCCTAATGTAATACTTACAATTAAGATTACTGCTAAGACGGCTAAGAGTTTGCGCATTACAGGTTATACTCCTATCTTCATGTGATAAAGATTGTGAAATTTCTTATAAGCAATATCCTTTATCTAGATGAACGCCGAGATGTAGTTGGCTGAATGAGCCGGCATAACCAGTAAAAGACAAGCAGTTTTGAACAAGTATGACACAAACAAAACGACCTTTTGATGTATTGTCCCGCAATATAGGGAAGAACGTTTCCATACGCTTGAAAGGGACACAAGTGGTCAAAGGGACGTTTTTAGGTTATGACCCTCACTGGAACATATCGCTTGCTGAAGCTGAGGAATGTAGGAACCACAGGCGAGTGCCGCTTGGAAAACTTATATTACGTGGTAACAATGTGCTATTCGTTTCTGAATTGGACCGCGACTAGTGTCAGTTAACTCCTCTTCACACCCCCTACTAATATGGATCTTTCTGATATCGTAATGGGTTTGCTCAACGATAGTGACACCGAAAAGACGCTCGTGACCGTTGCCGCTGACGGAAAAACTAGCCTAACGAACGTTAAAGCTATAAAGGCACCGAAGCCAAGCGTTATCGTTCTCGCGCAGCTTGAAGCAAAACAACTAAACAAAGAGCTCCTCAACCACATGGACGAAAGTAGCTTAGTATCGATCCTCTGCGTCTCAGTGAACGAAGAGCAGCGAACCGCCTATCAAATAGTCTGCAGTGTCAGCGAATTTCAAACCTCTGGTCCCCTTTACGAGAAGTTTCTCGACGAGTTACGGGCCCGTTATGTTGATCTCGACGGCGTTTGGGTGCTCGAGCCAGTTGATATTGTTGACCGATCAAGCAACTTTGATACTGAAGTGCTTGCGAAGTAGCAGAGAGTCTACATGCTTTGACGGCTAATCACTATGTAGCAAAATCCTTGTATACCATTTTTACCGTTCAAATGCCCGTAGCTTGCCACGCTGGCAAATGCATTTAAATCAAAAAAGCGGTGTGAAATAAAAAATGTAAAGCTTGCCTTTATCGGCAGACGCTTAGATCGCGTCGAGGTCACGTTTTCCCGTCCGAATCTGAACGACCTCTCCACACGTATTATAAGATAGCCAAATGATACTCACAAATGCATACGCCGAAAAAGATAGGAAAGGTATTGAGGACCGTTTCTTTCTTCACAAAGTCGCCGTAGAACAGCGTCAACCCAGGGACGGTCAACAACATCACGAGTGCAGTTTATACCAGCCTCCAAACGGTATCTCCCGTATCGAGAACAATAGGTACCATATAATATTCCCTTTTTATCCTACTTCCTACTAATGATTTAAAAGATTCTATTAAAGATTTTGTCAAAACGTTGATTTCATAAGGCCGCCGAATAGGTCAACGTATGCTTTTGATTTCACGCTTTAGGCCATTAATTTTGAGACGCGGTCACAAGCTGTGGCATACACTCGTTAATATGCGGAATAGCCATAACCGTTATCGAATCCTCAGCACTTATTTTATGCCGAGTGTTGTACGCATAGTCGAAAACGATATTATTTAGGTCATCCTCGAGCGCCACTTCGAGCTCTGTTAGAGCCTGCTCATCGTAGCTTAATGCAGGCTGTAACGCAACGCGGACTCCAGGTATAAGCCCAGTATCATCGTAAAAAAGCGTTAAATCATCGACATAATAGCCACGATCAGCACAAAACAGCGACGCGTGACTCTTCAACTTACTTTTCGCTTCTGAAACGACGGTCTTGAAGCTAAAGTGAATTCTTTCTATATTCATTCGGTTTGCCTCGGTCGAAAATCCTTGTACGTTATAGAACCGTTACATATTTAGCTGTAAGCCAATTCTAGCGTAAGGAACCGAAGCAAAACTGGGGATAGCGCGAGCAAGCACTTAAATAAGCTCACAAAAAGCGACGCACTAAACCCGTTCCTAATATCACAAAGTGCAGCTACTTATCTTGATTATTCGCTATCGGACCCACTGACGTCTACACCAGCTTGCTGAGCAACCGCCTTGAGCCTTTCGAGCAGTAAGATGTATCCGTCACGCATTGCATCGTGCAAACCGTCCCGCACACCCGCTTTATGGTACTTGTAGATGACAAATCTTTGCCAGTCTCGCTCTAAAAGCAGCCTATCGTCTGAGAGCGATGGTGCGGCAACCGCGCTTTCGAACTGTCTAGAATCCTCTACATATTTTTCAAAGCTTAAAAATTCATCGAGCAGTTGATTAAGATCAATCTCAGGGTTCATTAAGCAAGGACCTATGCGCTTCATATATAACTCTCTGCACAAACGCTTGTCGGAAACTGTTGTTCCTACCTTTTAAACTGCTTCTCTACGTATGAGCTGCTTTTCATTTCCTATCGCAGGGTTTCCATTGGAGCAAGACGAAGTACGTTGGTCTGCTTCAATGCAGACTTTGTCGATGTAGAGACTTCTGCGCCTTTTTTTCGTTTACAGGGCTAAAGAAAAGGTTTAAATAGTAGCTACAAGTCTATTACGAGAAATGAACTGTCAAGCATCGACCTTTGAGACCGAGCTCTTTGGGCTTGAACAAGAAGAAGATTTTGAAAATTTCCTAGATATTATCGACCTTAAGAATCCAAACTTTTCCCGGTACGTAAACGAGACTAAGATCGATTAAAGGTCGACGATGCGCGGAGATTATCCGTGTGGCACTTAGTAGCTTGACTGTGTATTGATCTCGAGGTTTTTTCAGCTTTTTTTTCACCGTTGGTTGATCAAAAGCGCCTTGATTACATAAATTTCTGCTTTATCCTCCGCCGAATGCGTTTCTTTTGCAGTAGCGCTTTATAAATTTCCTTGATTGAAGCAGAGCTCTTACCAGATATGAACGTATGAACTCATCATTACTCTAAACTTGGTATCGTAGCTAGAGCTCTGTAGAAGCGTTAACGTCAGAATTGTTTGAAACTGCACCAAACGCACCGGTCGCTGTAATATTTAGAAAGGAAGTCGCCGTGCTGCTCTTATAGGTCGCGTCGCCGTAAAAATTCACCTGTAGCTGATGAGTTTTCAGACCCAAGTTATCGATGTACTCTCCGGTCAAGCTGAGCGTTGTAGCGTCGTTTTTCATTTGACTTTTGCCTACCGATCTTCCATCTATAAACCATTCGACGACCTTGCCGTTTAATGCACTTCCGCTACTATCCTTTAAGACCGCTTTTGACGAAACTGGCTCACCCAACGCGGCAGATGCCGAACTCAGTGAGATTTCAGACGCTTTCAAACTACTTGATCCTTGACTGCTTCCATTCTGATTGGACGTATTACCCACGCAGCCACTGACGAAGCAACAGCACAGCACTATGCAAAGCGCCAATGTTATCGTCTTCTGCACGCTCGCTACGAAGAGTGCGATTGAGATAAAGCTTTCTGCAATCAAAGCTGGGCAACTTGTGCGTGCACCGTCGTAATACGTAGAGCTGCGAACATTTTGAGACTTTGATAGTATTCAGATCGACATCGAAGCTCTCTCAGCGCAACTACTCGCCCACTGCTTGAGATGAAAATCGCTGTAGCTCTCGAAACTCCTGCTCAATCGCGCTCGGAAAAACGATGCATCGTTTAGCTTCGCCCTGTGGCAAACCGACTATGATCTCACCGCTTTCAAATTCATCAAGAACATCTAAGACGCACGTTTCAATTGATAGGCGTGACCAAGCCGGTACGTAGCGTTCAAAGCGATCTAACTGTTTGACATTTACTAAGACTTTTGGCACGTGCAGCGACCCATGTCGTGCAAGATCCGCTGCCTCGTTGATCTCGTCTTTCGTGACTTCACCGACATCAATGTCATCGATTCGAAGTCCAAACTCAATCAGAGCTGCTACCACCAGAAGCTTTGTAAGCTGACGCCTGCTCTCAGCGAGCCGTTTTTGTCTTGTGCCGCGTGTTGCCATGACTAGATCCCGCAGGCCAATTATGTCTGCCTTGATTCAAAAACCCCATCTTGCGATCCGCTCACTGTTGTTGTGTTTATGGAGTTTAGAAATGAATAAATATTACGCAGCTTCAGTGATAAAAAGCGTTTAAACTGGAGGTTTTTATGCGTGAGATTGAATATTACGAGCGCCCTTTTGACTACAAAAGAATTCTTGACATAAAGAAAACAGCAACACTCAACAAGTCACTTAGAGAGGGTATGGGATCACTAAAGCGTGTCCCGGCAAGCTTGGACATGCTCAATTTCCTTCCAGCACAACTGTATCACTTTCCTTTAAACTCTGAAGAACCCGTCAAAACTACAACCACTGTGGGAAAAAGCTCGAAGAAGCCAATTAACCTCGAGACACCTATTATGATTTCTGGCATGAGTTTTGGCGCCTTGAACAGAGAACAAAAAATCGCGCTCGCAAAGGCGTCAACGCTCGCGGGAACAGCGACAAACACTGGAGAAGGGGGGATGCTTGATGAAGAACGCGAGTTTGCAAAGTATGTTACGCTGCAGTATTCAACCGGACACTTCGGCGTCTGGAATGAGCGACTCAAACAAGCAGATATGGTTGAGTTTCGTTTAAGTCAATCAGCATACCCTGGGACTGGCAGTCTAGTTCCTGCCAACAAAGTTACTGAGCTCATTGCTAAGACGCGCGGCATTCCTGTTAGCAGCGACGCTCGAAGTCCTGCTCGGCACCCTGATATTCATAACGCTGAAGATCTCAAACACAAAATCGAAACCTTGCGAGATATCACAGAAGGCCGGCCTATCGGCATCAAGTTTGCCGCAGGACACGTCGAGAAGGACCTCGACATTATTGTCTACGCTGAGCCTGACTATATCGTCGTTGACGGGTTTGGGGGAGGGAGTGGAGCCCCCCCAAGCCACATTAGAGACAATTTTGGGGTTCCCATCATCAACTTTCTGCCTCGAGCGCACCGATATCTTGACGAGATTGGATATCGTGAGCATGTCGACCTCATCGCGGCTGGAGGATTGCGCACATCAGGGGATTTCGCTAAATGTTTAGCGCTCGGAGCCGACGCCGTCTATATTGCCACGTCTGCACTTTGGGCAATGTCATGTGAGTACTATCGCATTTGTGAGACTAACCAGTGTCCTACCGGAACGACGACTCACGACCCCGCGCTTATAAAACGTTTTAACGTCGAGAGGGGGGCTCAGAAGCTCGCAAATTTCATTCGAGTCTCAACGTTAGAACTTGCTGATATTTCAAGAGCGTTGGGTAAAGAGGACGTACACGGGCTGGACGTACATGATCTAGTTTCTCTCACGCGCGAAACAAGCGAACTTTCCGGAGTGAGCTATCCATCTGTGACTTAATCTGATTGTTGTAGCTTACGAACTGCTCATGATTATTATTGTGATAAACGATGCGTTTGCATTGATCGACCACGAATTATAGCAACTCAGACGACGCTTGCTTATGCGGCGACTGCGTAGAGAGACGACCCACTTCCATTAATGCAAAGATTTAGTTTTGTTTGGCTCTCTTACCACGGTGCAAAATGGCGTAATTTTGGCACAGTTTTGGTGTAATTTGGATATTTTTTGTCGTAGCTCAAGCACTAGCAAGCGCTCAACTAAAAAGCAAAAAGGCTTTTGTTTGCGGTAAAGTTAAAGTATAACTACGCAGATGGCATGACACTCTCTGCTAGCCATGAAGCTCTTCAAAAAAGACTCAATTTCGCAGCGTATCTACAAGTACGTCGACGATTTTCAACGAGGAGTCCAAAACAACAACTACCAGGCGGCACGGGACGCCGTTGAAAAAGCGCTCAAAATTGATCCTGACAACAAAGGATTGCTTGACATGAAGCAAACAGTGCTGGAGCTCGTCGAAATGCAAAACTCGCGCGATAGACCCGCTTTGAGCGATGTTACGCACGTCATTACGGAAGGAAAGGGATCCAACGCGCACCCTTCAGCCGATGAGTGCGAAAGCGTTGAAGCCATCCTTCAATTGTACGGCGAAGCGCTTATTGCTGGAGATGCTGATGCGGCAGCGTCCATGTGGGACGAATCGAGCGCGCATCTCACGTATGTCTCAACGGATCACGGGGCAGTCCGAAAAGGCTATCGTGAGATCCAAGACGCTCTTAAATATGCGACGTCTAACTACAGCTACATGACATATGCGTTGGTCGAGCATAGCGAAGATGATGCCAATCTCGTTTATGCTCTTTATGAAGTTCGTGTCGCACGATTATGGGATGCCTACGCGAATATTCCTGGATGCAAACGTGTGACTCTTGTGCTCTGTAAGAAAGGACGTACCTGGAAGATTGTTCACGGTCACGAATCTGCCTTTTCTTGTCTTGGATGAAAGAAATGCTCATCGAACGTTGGGACAACATGAGTAGCTTTTAGTAACTGAGCACTTTTCGAGTACATCAACGACAAATCACAATAAGCTGAGTTCGGTTGTTCACTTAACGCTTACTGTAGAGCTCATTTCTCGAATTGTATGGCATTCGACAGATCAAGGTTAGCGTGTACGTTCAACGAACTAAAAAGCTCCAAAAGCTCCGACTCCGGCTATTAGAGCGAAGGCCATTAAAAACAGCGCTACGATTATCAATCGCTCGTTTGCGGTTATTCTTGAGTTAGGGTCTCGCTTTTTTCATTCCCTGTTTTGTCCCACCGTCTTAAGGATGATACCAAGGCACAAAGCAACAACAGAGCCAACAACTAAACCAAGTATCAGTTCATCCATAGTATCAGCCTACTGATGATGCCTACGAGTCCCATCGTCCTACTTCAAGGTTTCTATTAAAAACCGCACGAATGCCCAAGACATTTTTTTCTCGATTTACGCCGCCTCACGCTTGAGGCTCACATCTCGTTCTTTACTAGGGAGGGGCCCCGCGAAGCTAAGGATGACTTTCTCAAAATCCAGACCTACACATTTATGAAGTTACTTATCAACTTTAATTGAGAAACTATGCCTAAAATTATCCATTTTGAAATCTCCGCGGACGATCCGACGAGAGCATCTGTGTTTTATGAGGGCGTCTTTAGCTGGAGCATCAACAAATGGGAAGGACCAGTTGACTACTGGCTTGTCAGCACTGATGATCGCGGCCAGACCAGCATTAACGGAGCGATCAGGCAGCGCATGAGAGACGAAACGACAGTTAATACCATCGACGTTCCCTCTATCGATGAGTTCACACAGAGGGTAGTCAGCGCAGGAGGGTGCATTGTTATAGCCAAGTCGGTCGTCCCTGGGGTTGGATACCACGCTTATTGTGCCGACACAGAAGGAAACCTTTTTGGGATTATGCAACAAGATCCTTCGGCCCAATAACGTGACTGTTGGATTTTGCCGATCCTGTTATGAACGTTTAGCTGAGAGCTACTTTGTGTCGGATTCGCGCGTAGAAACACTTTCATGCCGCGCAGAAGAGCATTAAATACAACCGTCCATATTTGTATATGTTGATGCTGGAGAGCGAGGGCCCGCCCAATGGGCTACCTCGAAGTATATTTGTTGCGGCGGGCTGACGCTCTGTAGTGACCTACTAAGCTGGCCCTGTTCCCGGTAGGGAAAACCCAAAGTCGCTTTTATTTTGCTTGACGCTTTGCATTTGTCGCATTATCCTCTTGAGCTTTGGCGCTCTGTTCACGATGCTTCACTCACGTAAATCCGCTACACAAGCGATTGAAGGAGAAAAAACTGACACCAAGAGGCGACAAGGTATAAACAAATCACAATGAGCCAGACAAAAGCCGATCGTCTTCTTCTACGCGATTGAGCCATTCATTGACTAAGCAGTTGAAAACGGTCTCCTGCTCGACTTCAAGCCCGTGCCCGGCTCTATCCAATATCGCGAACGTTCCGCGGGAGAAGTTCTCGACAAGTTTGAGTGAATCCCTATATCCAACTGAGGTATCTTGGCGTCCAGAGAATATAAGTGACGGTCGATCAAAGGAGTGCTCAAGCTGGTCTACATCAAAGGAGAGGCTATACCCATGCTTTTGAAACTGTGCGAGAAACGCTCGATCTTTTGTGCGCATCCCTGGAATGATGTCCTGTATAAATCGATTCCAGCGCTTTTGATCCTGCACAACGAGCACGCGCTCAAACAAGTTTTTGCACTCGGAATGTTCGATACCTGCTAGGAATGATTCGTCTCTCACGAATATCTGTTTCCTTGGTACTTCGCGTCTATCTCGATCAGCTACAATGACGGGGCAGATGAGAAGGGCACCTTTGAGACGTTCAGGTATCAATTTAACGATTGCTCTAGTTAGATAAGCCCCATAGGATTCACCAGCAACCAAGAAAGAGTCACAATCTACGACTTTATTTACAAAAGCCAAGACCGCTTCAAGCATCTGATCTGCATTGTTTAACCAGTGAGGCGCCGGCGTGCGGCCCATTCCCGGCAAGTCGAAGTAGATGCGTTTCCATCCAGAACGGCTTTCAAAGATAGGCTCCATACAGCCGGTCATAACATGGCGGTCAATGCCAAATCCGTGGATCATCAATACAGGCATTCCTTCGCCACGTATTTCGTATTGGAAGCGTAGATCGTTTACTTCACATTTCATCTTTAGTTTAGTGAGAGACGGAGCTTAAAAGTTTAGCGTTTGCAGCTAAGATGTAATTGTTTTGTGGCAAGTACGATTATTTAGTTGCTCACGCGCTCTTCTCGCTTGTGGTAATGCTATCTCAACCATCTGTATCTAGTTACGCTACCCTTGACCCTCTTCAAATCTTTTAACAATCGTGGCCACGGACTGTTGTGGTTCAGAGATACCAACGGGTCTTTCTAAATAGGATGAACAATATATGACTGCATAGCACTCCTCACAGAATTGCCGTCTCACTAATTACGCTTGTTAACGGATACTGTTGGGGGCGGCGCCGCGTGTCTCCAAATGAGGTAGTCACGCTCTGTGCGAGACAGACGGCTTTGGATGCCTTTCCCAACTGATTCTCCCAAGAACGAAGTACTATTTTAATTTGTTGGAATAAGGGCAACGGTTCTACTGCAACTGACAGCCACTGCTTCATAGCAGAGCTTTGGCAAAACAAGCCTTCAGTTCAGCTTTGCACCGTTCGCACAACCATCCTTACCCGTATACTGGTCTTTGATGTGGAAAATATGCACATCTTGCGCGAAACTATATATGATATCTGCATACAGGTAGTTATCTAAAAAAAGGAGGTGACGTATTGTATAGAGCAAATACTAGAAACAATTTCGGCGGCGGCTACAAGAGTTATGACAGTAAACCAAAGGCTGCTCCTGTAGATGTCGGAAAGCAATATGACGTTAAAATCGAAGATATTGCTAAACAGGGCGATGGCATAGCTCGCATTAGTGGTTTCGTGATTTTCATTCCACACACCAAGATCGGTGACGAAGTTAAGATTGAAATCAAGGCTGTGAAGCGCAACTTCGCTTTTGCTGAAGTAGTCGAAGAGTAACCTAGCTTGTTGAACTACGAAATAGACTGAATTGATGGATTAACTGCATTATTGTTAGAAGTTTGCGCTGCGCGCCTTGACGAATATGTTGTTCTTCCATCTACCTTTTTGATTGGTTTTTGCAGTCAGTGTTCTGATGCCCTTCTCTTGAGTTTCTTTTTCTGAGTTATGTCTATTTTTTTTACGACGAGAATACAAGGTGGGCGCCGTGATTGTATATCATTGTCTTTCGAACTTTTCCAAACGCGTAGAGCGCGTTTCCAGGATCTATAGCATAAACGGCGTCTCCGAGCATTGCCATTGATGCAAGTCCACCGCTTGTTTCAACCGCTTCGATCGCATCTTGAGCTTTTGGACTTATGAGCTCAGTATCGTAGGCAAATTGTCTCGACAAGCGCATAAACTCGTCAAAAGTTGGCTTCTGTAAAAGCTTCTGTAACGCAGCCGATCCAAACTTGTTTATAACGGTAATTTTGTCTCGGTCTGCCAAGATTTCCGGAGTTGGGAGGGGACCAAAGACGACATAAGAAACCTCGAGCGGGGGCGTAGGAATTTGAAAAACCGCGTGTTGTTGACGAACGACGATACCCCCTACTGCTTGGGCGACTACGTCGCCAACCCCAGTTTTGTTTGTAATTTCTGCCCTTTGTGCAATATCACATAGGGCATTAAAGCTGCGTTTAAGTCCCCAAAGTTCGTTTAAGGCAAGGGCGGTGCTTAAAGCTCCGGCGCCACTAGTCCCAAGTCCGCAGCCCATCGGCCCCGCTAGCTCGGTCCTAATATCGGCGATCTTATCAGACAGCGAGGCTGCGACTGTTTTTGTGGTCGGTGCTAAATCCTGTTTTCGGTTAATATAAACGCTACCGTGTCCTTCAGAGGCTTCAGTCACGGCGCCGTCGGCAATAACAACGCCGCACCCAATTGAGGAAACATTTTTCTGGTCAGACTTCAATGCGAAAAACCCTGTAATATGAAAGGGACAAAACGCTTTCATTTCTGGTTCATTCTCTGGACAACAGCATCGATAATCTTAACAGCGAGATAAGTTTTGTCCCCTTCATACCGTTCGACGTGCGAATTTACGATGTAAATTTCGTTGTCTTTAGTGCCCATACCTCGCACAGTAACGTCGTTTGCAACCACTAAATCCACGGGAATTGAATGGGCACATTCTATAAGTTCATCAGGAGTCGTGTTAGTTTCCGCTTTAAAACAGACGATAAAAAGATGTGGATACTTCGCTCGAACCATGTCGGTGAGCTTAGGGACGTTTCTCAACTCGAGATGAAGCGCTTGACCGGATCTAATCTTTTCATCGTGTTTATCAACGGTAAAGTCGGAGATAGCCGCTGTATTGATGAATATATCGTATCCTTTCTCTAGCTCCACGAGGACTGCTTCGCTCATCTCCGCTGCACTTTCCACACGTATCTGATTTACGAGCTGTGCGGTGTTATTGTGCACGATAGTAACGTCAGCTCCCCTTCTAAAAGCTTCATAAGCAATTTCCCTGCCAGTTCGCCCTGAGCTTCTTGTGGTGAGAATGCGAATCGGGTCTATGGCCTCTATCGTCGCGCCGCTTGTTATCAACACTTTCTTTTTTGCTAGATCACCTTGGGACAGGAGCCGCTCGACTGTGAGCAAGATTTCGCGTGTATCGGCGAATTTTGCCCTATCTTCTTCGAGGCGTGGCCAAACGAAATGAACTAGCTCTTCTAGGCGATTGATGTTCTCTCTTACAAGTGGCTGAGAATACATAGATAAGTGCATTGCAGGAACTATCACGACAGGTTTGCCCGATCCTATGGCTATGACCGCACACGTCGTTACAGGAGTATCGTCAATGCCATGTGCAACCTTACCTATCGTATTTGCTGTACAAGGCGCAATTAAAAGCATGTCTGCCGAACCGTCCTTCCCTAAAAAAGCGACGTGCTCAACCTTTCCCGTGAGTTCATTGATCACAGGGTTCTGTGAGGCGTATTCCAAGGCATTTGGGTGTAGTATTTGCCGTGCTGCTGGCGTTGTAACGACGTGCACCATTGCGCCCCGGCGCCTGAGCTCGCGGATCAGCTTGATAGTCTCTATTGCTGCGATACTGCCTGTGACACCTACGATGACGGTTTTACCTTCCAAGCTCTTCATATTCGAATAGGTGGTTGTGTTGTAAGTTAGAGTCTGCTTAGTTCAAAGATTAACTTTTGCATCGAACTACAAGAATCCGTTACGCGCATCACATCAGACGAACATTACTACGATCAAACGCGATGGCACCGTGCTCACTGTAATTAGAAGTGGAAAGTCCTCTCTAAATGCTATCAAGCGAAATACATAATACCCGTCCGTTCGTCTGAGAATGTAATGACGCAGAACATCATTCGGAAGGGCCGTCTAATGGAGTTCGATGAGCGCGCATCACGGTTTATTACCTCCATCGCCGCAGATGCGTGGCTTTTTCGTTATGACATTCTCGTCGATCTCGCGCATGTGAGAATGCTCAATAAGCAGGAGATAATCTCACAAAAAACCTATAACGCACTTAAACAATCATTGCTTAACATAAATGAGCGCGGTTACGCATTTTTACCGAAAGATGTTGACGATGTCCATGTTGCAATTGAAACGGCGCTAACGGATGAGGTTGGGCCTGAGCAAGCTGGCTGGCTGCACCTAGGTCGTTCGAGAAATGATGAGGTTGCAGCGTGTATTCGCATGGCTGTGCGTGATGAGTTGCTTTTACTTAAGGATGCCATTCTTGCCCTGCAAAGCACCCTATTAGAACGGTCTGCTGAAAACCTAGCTACCATAATGCCTGGCTTTACACATTTGCAGCACGCTCAGCCTACGACGCTCGGGCACCATCTGCTCGCACATTATGATGCATTGGAGCGAGACTTGGCACGTTTGGGGAACTGCTATGATCGAACAAACAAATCGCCATTAGGAGCAGCAGCTTTTGCCTCTACTGGCTGGCCGGTCGATCGGGATTCGACTGCATCAGCCCTCGGTTTCGACGGGATTATTGAGAACTCGATGGATGCAGTGAGCACTCGCGACTTTGTCATAGAGGTGCTAGCAACTGCCTCAAATTTTATGATCACACTTAGCCGCCTTTCCGAAGAGCTCATACTCTGGAGCACGTCCGAGTTTGGCTATGTGGAACTGGATGACAAGTTTGCTTCGACAAGCTCTATTATGCCACAGAAGAAGAACCCTGACCCGCTTGAATTGACGCGCGCAAAAACGGGAACGGTTATCGGAGCACTCACGGCTAGCTTGGTAATTTGCAAGGCGCTTCCATATAGCTATAATCTCGACTTACAGGAAATTACGCCGCATTTGCACGAAGCCATTAGTGACGCAATCGACTGTGCTTGGATTGTTCAAGCTATTCTACAAACGCTTATCATTAAGAGAGAGAGGCTAGCTGATATGAGTTCCGTAGGTTTCACAACGGCAACCGAGCTGGCCGACACTATTGTTCGTACGACGAGTGTTCCCTTTCGAACCGCACACACCATTGTTGGCGAAGTCGTGAGAATAGGTAACTGCGATTTTGATACAATCGATAGTGTAGGAAAAAAACATGTTGGAAAGCCCTTGGCACTCCTCGGTTTGACAGCTAGTGACGTCAGAGAGGCTCTCGACGTCAGTCATAACATTGCTAAAAGGAACGTGAAGGGCGGGCCAGCAGCAAGTGAGGTAGCTCGTATGATAAAAGCACGACGCACGCGTTTGCGATCTCAACGACGACGCCTCTCGCTACAACAGAACGCCCTGCAAATGGTGGAGAAGGCCCTGTTGCACCATACAGATGTCTAAAATGGACGACATACGACACGGGGATCGCGTCAAAGTGGTCAAAGACGGAAAAGAGTTTTTTGGCGTGCTTATGCCGAGTGCCACCGCCTATGTAGTAATTAAGCTAGACAGCGGTTATAACGTCGGTTTTGCACCTGAGGGCCTAAAGATTTCGCTCGTTGAAAAAGGAGCACCTGTAACGGCTAAAAGACTGCCTAGGCCCGTGCGTCCTGAGTTGCCGCGTTTGAGCATTATCTCGACTGGAGGCACCATCGCAAGTAAAATTGACTACCGAACAGGAGCGGTAACGAGTCAGTTCGACGCTGAAGACATAATCGACGCAATTCCCGGATTAGCGGAAATCGCTGACATCGAAGGTATGGTGCTCTACAACATTCTAAGCGAAAACATGCAGCCAGAGTTGTGGTCAGAGCTTGCCGTATGCGTTTATAATAAAGTACGTGCAGGAGCTTACGGGGTGCTTGTGACGCACGGGACAGACACTTTAGGATACAGCGCTGCAGCTTTATCATTCATGTTGCAGGTACCTGTGCCAGTCATGCTCGTCGGCTCGCAGAGATCGGCTGATCGTCCGAGCAGTGACAACGTCGTTAATGCGACCTGTGCAGCTGTGGCAGCTACAAGTGACCTTGCAGGCGTTTTTACAGTAATGCATGAGGATGCATCGGATGACACATGTCTCGTTCATCTGGGAACTCGTACGAAGAAGATGCACACATCACGACGCGACGCGTTTCGATCGGTCAATGCTGAACCGGTGGCTCGCGTTAATTATCAGGAAAGATCGTTGCGATTTTTAACTGATCGCATTGGTCGGGGTAGCTATGAACTCTCCGTTCGTCCAAAGATCGAGCCAAAATGCGCTCTTATAAAATTCTTCCCGGGAGCAAATCCCAACATTATGAACTTCTATTTGGAGCAAGGATACAAAGGCTTAGTTATTGAAGGAACAGGCTTAGGCCACGTTATGAGTGAGTGGGTCCCATATGTGAAAGAAGCAACGGAAGCTATCCCGGTTGTGATGACCTCTCAGTGTGTCTACGGTACTGTGTGCGATAGGGTCTACGACACCGGTCGTGACCTCTTGAAAGCCGGGATAATTGAAGGTGACGATATGCTCAGTGAAACGGCACTCGTTAAACTAATGTGGGTGCTTGGCCAGACGTCTGATCGCGAAGAGATTCGACAGCTTATGAAAACAAACATTGCTGGCGAAATAACTGTTGACGAGAGCAGGACGTGGCGTGTGTTTGAGGAGTTACCGTGAAGGATCACGACTATATGAAACTTGGCCTGAAAGCCGGGTTGGAGATCCATCAGCAACTCAACACCACATCAAAGCTTTTTTGCAGTAGTGTGGCTGAGTTGAAAGACACTAAAGATGCGACTTATGAGTTTTATCGCTACTTGCGCCCTTCCAAGAGTGAATTGGGCGAAATTGACCGAGCTGCAATGGAAGAGGGCGTTGGCACTAGGCGGTTTACTTACAAAGCATATGCGAGCACAGGCCTTGTAGAAAATGACGATGAGCCGCCGATGGAAATGAACCTAGAAGCCCTCAAAATTGCACTTCAAATAGGCCTGTTGCTTCAGATGCAACCGTTCGAACAAGTCCATACTATGCGGAAACTGGTAATCGACGGGTCGAATACAAGTGGCTTCCAACGAACGGCGCTTTTAGCAGTAGACGGCCAAGTATCGCTCAGGAGCAGCCTTGTTAGGATCGACACGCTTTCCGTCGAGGAGGAAGCAGCGCAAATCGTCGATAAGGACGTCTATTCGCTTGATCGGCTCGGCATTCCTCTTGTTGAAATCGGCACTGCCCCTGATTTAAAGACGCCTAAGATGGTAAAAGAGCTCGCTCTTACACTTGGAACTATCTTGCGCGCTTGCGCTGTTAAGCGAGGACTGGGAACGATCAGGCAGGATATAAATATATCCATTGTAGGGGGTGCGCGGGTCGAAATCAAAGGCGTGCAAGCGCTTGAATTAGTTGAGGATATCGTACGCTTTGAAGTCTCGAGGCAGCTTAACTTACTCAAGATCAGGGATGAGCTGCAAGCCCGAGGGGCGCGCGTAGGAATCCCCATTGAAGTCACCTCGCTATTCACCCGGACTGGATCAAAAATCCTTAAGCAGAAACGGGTTTGGGGAGTGTTACTTCCTGGTTTTGCCGACCTCGTTGGAAAAGAGATACAGCCGGGTCGCCGATTAGGTTCCGAATTCGCAGATCGTGCAAAAAAGAAGGGTGTTGCAGGCATATTTCACACTGATGAGCTGCCACGCTATGGAATCTCAAGCAAAGAAAAAGATGCTGTGCTGCAGTTCCTAGAGGCTGAAGAACGCGACGCAGCTGTCATACTTGCTAACGAGAGTGCTAAGATTTGTGTTGAAGCAATATCTGCAGTTATAGAACGCGCGAGAGAAGCTACTGAGGGCGTGCCTGAAGAGACGCGCCGCGCTTTAGATGACGGGTGCTCCGAATACCTACGACCCCTACCCGGTGCCGCCCGCATGTACCCAGAGACGGACGTCTCCCCAATCTCCCTCCCGAAAAAAGTTATCGAACGCGTTAAGCTGCGCTTGCCAGAGAAGCTTGAAGATAGGACGAAGCGATATAAGCGTGACTTCTTTTTAAACGATGAATTGGCTCATCAAATCGCGCGGTCTGAAAACAATCGATTTTTTGAACAAGTTATGGGACTTTGGCGTGAGAAAGACAGCGGTATAACAAAAGACGAAACGAAGGATGCTGCAACACTTGTGGTCCGCACACTAGAAGGAGTCGTCGCGGAACTTAAGAGGGATGGCGTGCCCGTTGATAGACTTAAGCGTAAACACATCCTCGATGTTTTCCAGCTCGTGAGATGTAAGGCTATCTCCAAAGAAGGCGTGCCTGAGGTTCTTCGAATGCTGGCTGAATGTGATACGAAAACTGCTGATGAAGCCGCGAAAGAACTGGGATTTATCATGTTAAGTGAGCGCGAGCTTAAAGCGATCGTTGATGAAGTCGTTCAGTCGCAACTCGATCTCATTAAGGCACGGGGCGTAGGAGCTATAGGCCCGTTAATGGGTGTCGTCATGAAACAAGTCAGGGGCAAGGCGGACGGTAGACTCGTAAACGAAGTGCTACAGGCCAAGGTTCTATCTGTCCTTCAGTAGGATGGTCTTATGTCGAGCACAGAACTCCTGTATGAGTTGGTGAAAATTCCAAGTACCAGCACTAACGAGCGTGAAATTAGCATTTTTCTCGAAAATAAACTCGTGGATCTGGGAATGGAAATCACGCGCTCTGGTAACAGCCTCATCGGTAAACTTGGCCGAGGACGACCTACTCTAATGTTGTGCGGGCACCTTGATACCGTGCCGCCTTTCTTTCCGCCCCAAATTAAAGGGACGAGATTGTTTGGGAGAGGGGCAGCTGACGATAAAGGGGGTCTCGCCGCAGTCATCAATGCGATTGCTCGTGTCGAACAAAGCAAGCTAAAAGGCACGTTGCTCACGACCTTAGTCGTCGATGAAGAGCTTAAAAGTCAAGGGGCTCAAGACATCTTACCTTATGTAGAAGCGGATTTCGGCGTCGTATGCGAGCCGACTAATCTCAAGATAGTAAACGGACATAAAGGTCGCATGACCTTTTATATTGAGACCATCGGAAAATCAGCGCACGCCAGCAAACCAGAGCTCGGCAAGAATGCCATTGTCGCAATGGCAAAGCTTGTAGTGCTTATCGACGAAATGCGACTAATAAAACATCCAGTGCTTGGCTCTGAGACTTTGACCGTCAGCGCAATAACTGGAGGTGACGCACCTAACATAGTTCCTGACCGATGCCGAATCGGTGTCGATTATCGCTATGTGCCCCCTCATGACGCATCTAGCGTTCTAGAGATGCTCAAAGCAAAACTACCTGAAGCAAAAATCGAATTTGCAGAAGATCTGAAAAATTTTTCGCGACCATTTTATTTGTCAAATCATGAAATTATCACGCTTTTAGACGAATCTATACGTTTTATCGGAGAAAATCCGCAGGTAGTGACGATGGATGCGAGTACTGACGCTTCACGTTTTAACGAGGCAGGAATACCTACCGTCGTCTTTGGACCGGGCGACATCGCGCAAGCGCACACTACAGATGAATGGATAGACCTTAGAGAGGTGGAAACGGCAAGTGCGATTTTCAGAGAGTTGATCAAGAGGGTCTTAATGGCGTGACATAAAACCGTTTTCAGCCACAATTTAAGCGGTTTACAGAAAGGTTTTTTGAGCTAACGTTGTTGGGTTAAGATCTCTGGTTAAAAAAAGCAGCAGGAAAATAACATGCGCAAAGGCACTATGTTACTATATAGCTATGTTACACTACTCTTTAAATCAGATTCTAATTAACGAACTATGCTTATTGTATCAGTCAACTTTTTGTTACTCGCTTCTCTCCTACTCTTGCTACTTGTGTTCGGGTTCGAAACTGTAGGCTTCAAATTGTCAGAAGCACTCTTGATCTTTATCGGTTCAACTGTTCTTTTTCTTACTTCATTTCCTTCAATATTGCTATATTTTCGAGGTTCATTAGGTTTTGGCATCATCGACGTGCCGCTTGGGGTCCTGCTGTTCCAGGACTTCCTCACTGTTGGACCAAGAAATGAACTTGCCATTGGATTCGATTTGGCAGGTTTCCTTATTCCGTTCTTTATTTCGCTTAAGATGATTATCGATCACAGAAGCCCTATTCGAGCAAGCCTCATTGGAGTTTCCGTCATTGCCATCTTCTCTTACCTCAGTTCGGGGTATTTGGCAGGAGAAGGAGTTATTATCCAGAACATCTACGCTATTGCAATTGCTGCCAGCATTGTAGGTATTGCGCTAGCCAAAAAGCAATGGGCAAGCGTCGGTCCAATTGCTTACGTCTCGGGTTCGTTGGGCGTGCTGCTTGGTGCAGATGTAGTTCGTATCGGTAATATCCTATCTTACCATCCAAGTGGCTTTGCTTTTGCATCGATTGGAGGTGCCGGTGTTTTTGATGCGATTTTTTTGGTAGGGGTTCTCGCTGTGACTATCGACGTGATTTTTGTAGAAAATGTCCGATTAATAAGTTGGATCCAAAGACGTTTTGCCTAAGAAACTGGCATCAAAGTAACGTTGATTTCAAACTTTAGATAAGCAAGCTGAAAATGCTGAAGTGCGCGTGCCTCCTAAAGAAAGCGTTTTATAGGTAGCTCTTCAATAATTGTTGTAAGTACGTGTATGTATTTTAGGGATAGTCTTCTTCGTCAATTCGAGAATGAATAAAGAAATAATCACTTTTTTTGACACAACACTACGTGACGGAGAGCAAACGCCGAACGTTTCGCTCACTGACGACCAGAAGCTTACCATCGCTAAAGCCCTAGACAAGCTAGGCGTCGACGTCATCGAAGCGGGGTTTCCTATTTCCTCAAAAGGGGAATACAACGCGGTGAAGGGTATCGTGGATGCGGGTCTGCGAGCAACTGTGTGCGGTCTCGCACGCGTTGTAAAACCGGATATTGATGCGTGTTTAGGTGCCGGTGTTGGACTTATTCACGTTTTCGCCTCAACGTCAGACGTGCAGCTCAAATATTCAATGAAAAAAACGAGACAGGAAGTTTACGATCTGTCAATTGACGCAGTTGAATACGTACACGATCAAGGGACGAAGTGCCTCTTTTCTGCAATGGACGCTACCAGGACTGAAATGGACTTCCTCCGACACCTCTGTCGAGGAGTAGAATCTGCACGAGCTGATATTATCAACATACCTGACACGGTAGGAATTATGGCCCCTTCGCGGATGTTTGACTTTGTTAAGGAGATCAGGAAAGCCGTGAAAGTCCCCATTGACGTACACTGCCACAATGATTTCGGATTGGCAGTTGCTAATAGCTTATCAGCAGTCGAAGCAGGCGCCAATCAAGTCCAAGTAACGATTAATGGCATTGGTGAGAGAGCGGGGAATGCTGATCTCGCTCAAACGGCAATGAGCTTGTCAAGTATTTTTGGGGCGAAGTTGAACATTAACTCGCAGTACCTTCTAGAGACCTCACGACTGGTCGAACGTTTTACCAGAATAAACATGCCCCCCACGATGCCAATTGTAGGGGAAAACGCATTCTCGCACGAATCTGGTATTCATTCGCGCGGTGTAATAGAACGCACAGATACATTTGAACCTGGAATTATGACACCAGAAATGGTAGGCCAACGCCGCAGACTCGTAGCAGGTAAGCACGCTGGTAAGCACGCGGTGCGCCAGATGCTTAAAGATGCACACTTTGACGTTAGCGAAGAAGAGCTAATTCTTATAATGGGCCGCGTTAAAGAAATCGGTGACAAAGGTCGGCGAGTTACGGACGTCGACTTGTATGCTATCGCAGAAGCCGTGACGAGTCAAGTTTTGAAACCCACAATCTTGCTTGAAGAACTATCGGTAATGACTGGCAATCGCGTTACGCCAACCGCAACGGTGAAAGCAATTGTTGAGGGTAAAACAAAAATTGGGGCCCGAGTCGGCATTGGTCCTGTCGACGCCGCTATCAATGCAGTTCACGACATCCTTGGAGGGACTGACGTGCAATTACGAACGTTTAGGATCGACTCTATTAGTGGGGGGAGCGATGCACTCGCTGACGTCGTCATAGGTGTTGAAGATTCGAAAGGCAACTTCGTGACGGCCCGAGCAGCTAGAGGAGACATCGTAATTGCATCCGTCGAAGCAATGATCAGCGCAATAAACCGACTAAAGGCAAGGGACGGTGCGTAGTTTGAGATGGCATCTTTTAGACACCCACTGCCACATCGATATGCCTGCGTTTGACCGAGATCGTCAATCAGTAATTAACAGAGCGTTAGATGCGCGGATCGCCATTATTAATTCGGGTATTAGTCTCAGATCGAATAAAGCAACGAAAGACTTGCTTCAGCATGAGAACATTTACGCAGCGTATGGGTTAAGCCCGCTAAACTTAGACGAAAAAAAACACGTCGAAGTATTCATTCGACGCAATGCGGATTCTGCAATAGCGATTGGAGAAGTGGGATTAGACTTTTATCATGCTACGGAGGAACATCAACGAGCGGAGCAAGAGGATACGTTTCGCATATTTATTCGACTAAGCGAGGAGCTCAACTTGCCGCTTGTGATCCATAGTCGAGATGCCGAAGAACGCGTTTTCAAGCTCGCACACAGTGTTGACCAAGCAGTATATCATTGCTACGGTGGCAACGCCGAGTTGCTTAATGCTATAGTTGACTGCGGACACTATATTTCAATTCCAACTAGGGTTTGTAAATCGCCACACCACCAGAAGCTTGTGGAGGGTGCTCCGCGAGAAGCAATCTTAGTGGAAACCGATAGCCCATATCAGGCAGCTCATCGGGGTCGGAACGAACCTGCGTTGGTCGGAGATGCGGTCGTTGCCATATCGCGGATATGGGATATGACCTTTGAAGATGCGGCCTCTATAATCATGAAAAACACCTGCAGGGCTTTTAATCTTGTTTAAAACGGTCATTTTGAAAGTATAAAGAAAAAGATATATAATACGCCGCTGTAAATTCATTTTGTATGTACCATTTTTGCAATAGCAGGAGTTTTTGTAATTATGCCCCGACATATTCCACATATAAAAGATATATACAAGATTCGGACGATAATCAGCAGGAGAGAAAAAGCCCATAAGGGTATTGGACTGCTGGTTGATGGGCCTAATATGCTGCGCAAGGAATTTCAGATTGACCTTGAGGAAATACGAAACACCTTGAAGGAATTTGGCGACATCAAAGTAGGTAGAGTCTACCTTAATCAGTATGCGTCTGAGAAACTTGTAGAAGCAATCGAGAACCAAGGATTTGAACCAGTAGTCAGCTCAAGCGACGTAGACGTTCGACTTGCAGTTGAAGCTACTGAGCTTATATTTAATCCTAATATCGATATTATCGCGATAGTCACCCGTGATGCTGATTTTAAGCCGGTCCTGTCGAAAGCGATGGAGCACGGCAAAGAGACTATAATTTTCGGGGCAGAACCTGGCTTCTCGACAGCGCTAAAGAATCTCGCTGACGTCGTCGTGATATTAAGCGAATCGAGTGACGCTGGAGTTGCTAGGCCGGACAGGTTCGAACAAAAAGAAAAGGAGGTCTATTCAAAGCCAACGTGAGATAGCCTCTCCTTGAAGACAAATTGCTGAATTACGCGCCCTGTGGAACGGTTCCACCGCCTAGTGCTTTTTGTAGTTGCTGTTGTAGCTGTTGGAAACGCGTTTGGACGCGTTCTTCTTGCCTTTGGAGGCTTTTTAGACGCACGTCAAACGTTTCTTTTTTTTCAGTAAGCTCCTCTTTAACCTGGTCCTTGTTCGAACGAACGAGGATCGTTCCAACGGTCTTGAAGATAACCGCTTTTTCGTCAAGCTTGTCAAGCTCTGCTAGGGTTTGGTTAGCCTCGTTTAGCGAGAGCTCGAGTTGACTTCGTTGAACTGCAAGCGCTTGTGCTTGCTGTTGAAGTTGCTGCAATTGTGCAACTTGATTTTGTATTTGCGGTGGTAATTCGGCACTCATTTAAGCTTTCTCCTCTAAGTGTATCATTCAGTAATTTAATTTATGGAAATAGGTATGGGCTCTGTTCTAACGTATCGGCAACAAGTTCGTCCACATCAGTAGCAATGAGCGCTAGCCTCAGCCAAGAATTAGTTGCAGCTCTGCACGAAGTGATGTCAGAGGCTTTAATGTTGATAACTAGCCTTTTAGGGGTTTTGTGGACTCTGACCGACGCCCGTCCTCCGGCTACATCAATGGTCTTTAGCTCAGGCGTGATTGATCGGTACAGGTAGTCAATATTGTTTGCGTCCATGAGGTACGTTGAACTCACTGTTTTGTGATTCTGTATGTTATTCACAGTACTGCTCTTTCCTGTTTTACGGAGATCTATTGCGAGCCTTTCAAGGGCGTTTTTCTACAGCACCTTCACCTTTTTTATGATCGTGGGTCGCTCTTTTATCAATATGCGATGACCGCAGTAGGGACACCTGATACCGCCGTATTCAGATTCTATTTCGACCTCGCGCTTACAGCGTATACATTTATAAACCGTGAAATCACCTCACGGATCTCGTCAAAAGCTGTTCTTGTTCCTCGCTCGCTCGGCGAATAGAGCGTGCGACTGTTTTTCCAACAGAGGTCTCAGGTACATAAGCGCCGCCAGCAAACGTCGCGTCGCATTTAGCGCACGTCCATATACCCGTTCCTTTTCGGGAAACCGCCTTCCGCCCACACGCTGGACACTTATGCGCTTGGTTCATCACCGATTCCACATCGGCAATTCGCTTGCGGATCTTGCGACCATATCTCGGGCCGAAGCGGCCTGCAGAACGAGTCTTCCTTCCCTTCTTGTGAGCGCTCTTTTTAGCCATTCGTAGAACCACCAAAAAGATCATCTCTGATCTGCATCGCTTTACTGCTTGCTAGCTTTACGACTCGAGCTATCTCATCTGCCGAAAGTGTGCCTGTTCCGCTTTTTTGCATTCCTGCCAAAGTACCCTTTAGGCCAGATATAACTGTTAGTCTAGAAGATGCGATGGTTTCTTCATCCAATGATGGATCGAGCATAATCTCGCCGTCAAGGTCAACGGCGGTCACGGCAATCGGATATTCTTTGATTGGAAGCGCTGCATCGGGCCCATAGCCGTATCGCTCAGACGGCATTTTTGCATTTATAAGCGCTGCAAGTGCCCCTAATGCAGAGGCGTCTATAAGGTTCCCATCGTAGTCTAAGACGTGCACGTCAATAAAAATGAGCCACACTTTTCCGTCTGGCAAGGTCAGTTGAGATAAGTCAATAGCGCCCGATTCACGAATGCCGCGATCTACCACGCGCGCAAGCTCTATCGCCTTTTCATTAGGCGGACCAGGTTCAAAGGACGGAGAGGCTAGTGGCACGAGCTCAACGTTGGTAATTATAACTCCAGTCTCAGGCGAGTCGGCAAAAGGCTCCCCAGGTTGCAGCTTGACGCCGACGAGAACCTGCGTGTTTCCTATCCTGACTCTTGCCGATCCTTCAGCTTTGTCTATGAATCCAACCTCTACCTGAATTGGACGATATTCATCGAACGCGCGCCCGTCTGCTCGTTCACTTCTTTTAGCAAGCCCGTAAATGTAATCTTTTCTTATCTCGGCAATAACGTCATTCATTTTCTTCTCCTCTGTATTTTTGAATTAGGGCCTCTCTTTGCATTTCGGCTATGCTTGCACACCCGGTTTTCGCTAGTTCTAACGCTTGTTCAAATTCTTCCAATGTTAGATGGCCATCCATTTGGAGAAGCGTGACTTCTCCCGTCCGTACGTCCATAGCGATTGGCATGTCTGCTTGACCGTAATTGTCCTCCTCCTTAACGAGATCGAGAACAACAGTGTCATCTACTTTGCCCACAGCGCACGAGGATATGAGACCACGCATCGGTACTCCTGCATCGGCTAACGCGACGGATGCCGCGTTTATCCCAGCTGATCGTGTGCCAGCATCCGCCTGTAGAATTTCTACGAAAATGTCAATTGTAGACCTTGGATAGAACTCTTTGATTATAACTGGATCTATCGCTTCTCTGCTCACTTTTGAGATTTCTATACTCCTTCGGTCTGGACCCGGTCTTTTTCGCTCTTCCACCGAAAAAGAGGCCATGTTGTAGCGGTACCTGATTATTGCGCGATTCGCTTCCTGCAAGTGCCTTGGGTGCACTGCCCTCGGCCCGTAAACGGCGGCAATCACCTTATTCCCACCGTGTTCGACGTAACATGAACCATCAGCCCGTTCGAGCACGCCGACTTCAAATTTGACTGGACGCAACTCGTTAGGAAGACGATCGTCTATTCTCTTACCGTTTTTCATAAACTCCATGCTTTTCTTCCTCTAGAAATTTAGTTATCCTATCTGTAAGTCCGGACGTATGGGCCTCTTGCTCAATCCGTTTAATGGCTTTGATAGCTAGCTCTTCGTCTGCTGCTTTTCCATTGATCCAAATCCGGCCATTTTTTCCAACAAAAATATTGACGTCGAGTTTATCCTTAAGTAAGCTTACCATTGATCCTGCCCGTCCGATAACCCGCGGGACTTTTGAATATGACACCTCGACCACCCTGCCACTTCGCAATATGCGCAATTGGCCTTCTCGGGGCGCAAGCTCTATTTTCATTGACTGATCCACATCTACGACCTTAAAGATCGCAAGGTCACCCACACGCATAATCTTCGCCATCTCGCTTGATTCAATGCGGCGCGGGTATTCTGAGATATGCATAAGTGCCTCGTAGGGTGAGTTGATATCTACTTTCCAATTTGAAAAGCTGATGTCTGATACCATTCCTATAACTACGTCCCCACTCGTTGGTAAGTATTTTCCAGAAAGAGGAATTACGCGTATTTTCTCCCTTTCATCTGCTAGCCCGTATATCAATGAGTAAACTCTCCCATCTTCGATGTAGGTTCCTTCCGCAGCTTTGGCGGCATCATCAGAAAGTAGGTCTCCTGGAACGACGATTGTCTTGTCGACTTTTTCTTTTTTCCTCATTTTTGTCCTTGCCGGGTAATGATTCGCGTTTCGGCTTCTCCTCTAGATAATCGATTCACAAGCTCATAGAAATCGTTTTGGAGTCCTGCAGGAAACCGGACTACAACGATCCACGCACCGTCCTGCTGCCACTCTTGTCTAATGACTTTGCCAAAGCGTTGAATGGCCCCTTGTGATTTTGCAGCATGGTGAGCTGGTATCTTGACAGCGACATCTACCTCTTCAAACCTAATAGGTATGAGCGGCCGGATTGCTTTTAACGCAATGTTTACTAGTTCATCGACGCTTTTGAATGGGTCTACGTTCACTTTTGCTTCTTCAATAGCCTTTTCTATTCGCTGTGGTGGATGAGGCAAGCCCGTTTGAGGATTTATTGCATTAGCAGCGATAGTAGCTATAAGCTCCTTCCGTTTGTCCTCTTGGATCTTTCGCCTCTGTTGTGCGGTAAGATGCAGCTCTCCTTCTACAATTATGCGTTTTGCAATCACTGAGGGGTCTGTTGTGCCAAATACGTTTTTAAGGCCGTCATCAGACGCTTTGTCACCTTTAGATGCGTCCTTAAAAATCTCTTCAATCGCTAGAACAGCATCCATGTCAATATCACGACCTTCTCGCATTGATAAAGCATTTTCAGGGTCTACAAGTACTTCAAAGTGTTCCCCGCCTCTCACAAATCGAGCGACAACTGTTTTATCGAGAGATACCATCTGTGAACTCCTCTCAGTGCCGTTCGCTTAAAAAGGCATCAAAAACCTGAAATCTTCACTCTTTTGGCATCGAATCAAGTACGCTCTTTACGTACGCTTCGAGCTCATCCGCATCCAGCTTCCTAAAACGGTTATCTTTCGCGTTTATTGCAGCGATTTCGGCGGTGTCGACTGTGAGTTTGCCTTCAGTTCCCTTGTAGAGCGCTTCAAGCCCGAGTCTTATGGCGTTGTCAATATCAATGTCTTCGTTGTACTTCTCTTCGAGAAACTCCATAACTGCGTTTCTTCCCGAGCCGATTCCAGTGGCCTTGACCATCAAAAGGGCGCCGCTCGGGTCTGTTTCAAAAAGACGCGGGCCCGAATCATCAATGCCACCTATAAGTAATGCGGTTCCATAGGGTCTGACGCCGCCGTACTGCGTGAATGTTTGTTTGTGGTCAGCAATTTTTTTCGCAAGTGTTTCAATGCCAATAGGTTCATTATACACGACACGATTTATCTGCGCATCGACTCGAGCACGGTCAACCAACGCTCGAGCATCCGCCACGAGGCCAGATGTCACCGCGCCAATATGATCGTCTACCTGGAAGATCTTCTCGGTGGATTGGGGCTCAAGGAGCCTACTTGAGATACGTTTATCCACGAGCAGGGCCACGCCATCCTTTGCCTTTATTCCAACAGACGTGGTACCCCGTTTCACAGCTTCGCGCGCATATTCTACCTGAAATAGCCTACCGTCTGGGGAAAAAACGGTGATTGCTCTATCGTACCCCATTTGTGGTGCCATCTGCATTATATCAGCCTCTCGTTATCGTCGATCGTGATGCCTATAAATTGGACATCAGCGCGATCAACAGTTTTCCTATCTTCCGGAACTATATCAATTTCCTCGCCGCATATCCTTACTGCTTTCCCGGATACAGGCACTGTCACATAAGAAGATATATTACGACGTGTTTTCTCTTCAATTTGTAAATACTTTTCTATAGCAGCCTTTATCGTTCCTGAAGTGCCTATAGTCGTCACGCATACCCGATTGCTCTTGATTTTGCCTATGCTTGCTAATACCACTTGTAATTCTGGAACGTATCGGATGTTACATCGTACAAGTCCTTTTGTCCCGTCAAATGCGACGACTCTGACGTTCAGCTTACTCACGCCAACATCTCCAAAAAGGCTTTTTGCGGTTCGTGCTATCTCTGTTTGCAGATCCCTTGCTCTTATCGGATCTTCAAAGTTAAGCCTGAAGGCAATGTAGCGATAGTCGTCTCGCAAAGTAGGCGAAAGTGGCTTCATAAGTTTGCCTCTTTTTTCTGCCGTCTGCGTTTCATAATGCTCAGTGGTGCTTTAGACAAGGCAATGTCGGCTTCCGAATCATTTAAAAGCAAAAGCCCTGCAAGCGCTTTAAGTTGACGCGGAGCTCGCAAGTCTAAGTGTGAATAGGCATCGCTTGTAATAATGAGTTGTACTGCAAATTTCTTGCACAATGAGACGTTTCTGCGCTGGAAAGCGAGTAAGCGAGATCTCTGCAGTTCTTCTGATTTCCAAAAATAGTCCAAGCTCAACCCTAGAGCGACGTCGTTTTTCTCGGCGAGTTTTGCCGTTACTTGATTTATGCCACTGTATTTCCCCCTTTCAGGGTGCATAAGAACATCGACGCGATCGTCCTTGCACGCTGCCCTGTTAATTCGCTCATCTCCACCGTGCACGCTCACGATTGTCGATATATCTCTAAAAAAAGCAATTTTCTTACGTAAATCGCGAACCGTCGCCGCGACAATTTCCACTCCTGAGGGTAAACTCGAATCTGGAAACTGAGACCAATACGTCGAATGGGCTGTTACTAAGATTTGAGAAAAGCCGAGACTGTAAGCTGCGAGGTTGAGCCGTTTTGGCGTATCTGCTCCTTCGGGAAAGGCGTGAACGCCTATATCAACATATGCATGCATTGTTCAAGACATCGCGCGCAATCTCGGCCGCTATCCCTAAACGAGCTGGAAATGCAGCTATCTTCGCTCGAACAACAAGTGGGTCCTCTTTCCCTAACTCTAGGACCCCTCGTGCAGCTGCCTGTTTGTCGAATTTCACCACGAGTGTGCATCGTTCGCTGAGATGTTGAGGAATTTGCTCTCTCAACTGTATTAATTCCCGTTTGGGAAGCTTAGTTCTAATCGCGTCAATAATTAGGCGTATCGCTTGAGCTTGTCCTGTTCGTGCTTTCAGAATGACTATGGCGTTTCCGAAGTGACCTGTGACCGGTTGGCGATCAATTCGTACGTTTTCTGGCACGATCAAGCGTAACGCTGCAAGGACCTTGCTTTCGTCCTCAGTGGCATGGACAAAAACGTTGAAGGTTATGCTGTGTATTGCTTTTTTTCGCCGGATGCGGTTAGTCGTTGCCATTCACGATAAAAAAGCAGATCAACGCGTAGGAAGGGGCTTATGTTCCTCTTCGTTCGTGAGCGCCAAGGGAGGGCCCCGTTTTTTCGGCGCCTCGGCCTTTTTTCCGCAGACCACGGCCTTTTCGACCTGAACTCGTTTTGCCCCGCAAAGCGCGCCTCGGTGAAGACGCCATCCAGTTAAAACTTCGATCGCTAAGGATGCGAGGGTGGTTTGGATCAACAAGTATAATTTCATACCACTTCGATTTCCCGTCTTGTCCCACCCAGTAAGAGTTTAACACCTCTAAGTTCGGGAATTTACGCGAAGCACGTTCCTCTGCAATGCGCTGTGAGCTTTTTCGAGCGGTCAGCCTATTCACTCCGAGATGCTTTGTTCTGCGGCCTCCGCGTGGGCGCTGTTTCCTTCTACCCCCGCGCCATGTTCTAACTCGAGCGGTAATGACGCCTTGTTTTGCTTTATACCCTAAACTTCTTGCTCGATCAAGTCGCGTTGGCCGTTCGATACGAACAACTGACGGTTCGCGCCGCCACGTTTGCAGTCGCTGCCACATGAGGCTTTTGACATAACTGCGTTCGGGAATCTTCCATGCATCCCGTATGAATCCATACATCGATTTCATTTTTCATCCTCTAGTGATCGGTTCAGCATTCATGCCACATTCCTTAGGATCAAAATAGTGCTCCGATTGGGAGCTGTTTAAAAAAGAAGATCATAGAACATATATCTTTCCTACTTTGCACGTGAAGTCGAAACTATCTTGATTATATCGCCATTTTGTAATTCGTGATGCTCACCAAGTCGCTTTTTTGTGCGTACGTCTATAGCGTATAAAAAACCGTGTCCGATATCAGAATGGACTTTGAACGCGAGGTCTTTCGCAGTCCCCCCTCCTTTCATTAACAATGCGTCTGGTAAAACTCTTCCTTGCTTATCTGACCATCGGTGTTCGTCTTCGACTGGATACACAACTATGTACCTAAGCACGTCGAACACCGTCATGTTTAGACACTTCTGGACTCCGGTACCCTCCCCACCAACAAACTTTTTTAAGCGCTCAAGCGCTGTTTTTTGTTGCTCATTAAGCGATGTGACTATCGCGAAATGAGTATCACCTGGGACGTAAACTATGAGTCCCTTCTGTTGAGCAAGTCTAAGTGCAAGTTCAGCTTCGCCACTTGTTGCTACTACATCTTCATATGCGTCTGCGATGCGGGAAATGTTGTCTGATGATGCGACATCTTTTTTGTTTGCTGCTATCACAATGGGTTTTGCGATTTTTCTAATTTGTTGTGATAAATTAATTATATCTTCGCGCTCCCAGCTTTCTGGCGATGTGTCTAAAAGTCCTTGCTTTTGCATTGCGTTTTTGATTTGACGTGCCTCTATGTTGAGTCCCGCTAGCTGAGTAGCGATCACGTACGCGATGTTGCGCTCGAGCTGCGCTTTCTTTGCGAGCCTTTGCCAATTCTTTTCGATGATGCCAGTAATCCACAACGAAATCTCACTTTCGAGTAATGTGATATCCTCCAACGGATCGTGTGAGGGTGCGCCGAGAACGTTGCCCTCTATGTCAGTTCCACCTGATGCGTCAATCACGTTTATGATCGCCTCCGACTGACGCAGGTTGTCGAGGAAAGTGTTGCCGAGTCCACGCCCTTTGTGAGCCTCAGGAACCAATCCCGCAACATCAACGAGCTCGATAGGGACAAATCGCACCCCGTTCATGCAGTGACCACACCGAGCTTTAAGCTGTGTGCACGGGCAAGGTACGCGCACATAAGACGTGCCTCGATTGGCGCTTATAGTCGTAAAAGGATAGTTCGCTATCTCAACATTCATAAGTGTTGCAGCTTTAAAAAAGGTTGATTTGCCAGTATTTGGCTTACCAGCAAGAGCGATTGACAAGCTCATTTAAAGTTCACATCAGCTCCCTCAAGCAACTGTTTTGCCCACAGCAGCTTTTTCTTCTTTGTGGGGCTGACTTTGTTATCGGAAAAATCAAATCCGATCGCGCTAACCGTGCGGGCCCCAAACTCCTTCGCCAAAAAAACCGCTCTATCTCCATCAGTGAAACCACCTACATTGAGTACGTTCTTCAGTGGTTTTGCCTGCGTCGTCCCAATCACGGTGCTTAGTGACGGGACATGCGTTTTAATGGCGTCGATGTTGTCTCCGTGTGCGTGAATAACCATGATCGCACACATCGCATTTGCTCGCTTTAGATCGTTGATGCTTCCGTCTAGATCGGATACGATTATATGGGGGATGACTCCTTGCGCCAACAGCACGGAGGTAGCACCATCAGCTGCTATGATCGTCTCCCGAGTCTCAATTTTGCCGTTTTTTATATCCCCAACTAAGGTTGGCGCTTTACCGCAAACGAGAACTTCGCGTTGTCTGATTATGTGGCGGAGTTTACTTTGCGTCTCCTCGAAATTTCCTTTTAAGGTCAATAAATAGGATAAGATCAAAGCTGAAAGCTCATCTTTAGCGCAGTCATATCCAAAATCACGCACTATCTGTTGGTAGATAACATCCCACTTTCTCAGGTCCATATGCTATTGTGCAAGTGAAATTGCGACTCTATGGCCGTCGATCACCCACTCTTTGCTAAGATGAGCGTCTGCAACTTCCCCTTCTTCAATAGACGTTGAAAGCGTCTCATCTTTGACATACGATTTAAATGCTTGAATGGCCTGTGAGACTTCGCTAGAGCAACGGTAACCGACCTTTATCCGAGCGATGTAAGCTAAATCCAGCTCTTTACGCATCACTTGTATCCTCCTGATAATCTCTCGAACGAGCAATTCTCGGCGAAGTTCGACTGTCAATTCGGTGTTTAAAAAGACGCTAAGGCCGCGGTTCTCACTTTTTGTCAGGCCAGGCTTTGTTTTTTTCGAGATTGTTACGTCTTCTTTTGACAAAATTATTGTTTTTTTAGCGATCTCTAATTCGATGCCACCATCTAATTTTTCTAGTACCTCATCTGGCGCTAAGCTACTGAGCACTTGTTTGATTTTGGGAGCCAAATCTTTATATTTCGGCCCAACTTTTGCGAAATTCAGTCCAACATCATACTGAATGAGGTCCTTTTCGTCTTTTTTAAAGTGGATTGCCTTTAGATTGAGTTCATTCTTCACGATTGTTTTAAGCTCATTGCGCTTGAGTTCAGGTCCAATGCAGGTCATTTCTTTGAGCGGTTGTCGTGTTTTGATGTTTGCGGACGATCGAGCAGCTCTTCCTGCTTCGACGATTTGCATGGTATAGGCCATCTCTCGTTCTATTTCAGGACTCATTTGATTGCCTATAATGTCGGGGTAAGACTCTAGGTGAACACTATCTTTGGCTCCTTGAGCATAGCGAGAAAGGGTTTTGTATATATGTTCTGAAATAAATGGCGTAAAGGGGGCGATTAATTTGCTTAACGTCCACAAAGTCTCGAAAAGTGAGATATAAGCAGAGACTTTGTCCACATCCCGTTCATTCTTCCAGAAACGTCTCCTAGACGTTCTGACAAACCAGTTGCTCAGCTCTTCTATAAATACGTCGATCTCGACAGTGGCCACGTAGTAGTCGTACCTATCCATGTGTGCGACTACGTTCGAAATCAAGCCGTTTAAACGTGAAAGAAGCCACCGATCAATAAGGTCTCTCTGCTCGTCAACGAGGTTCCACCCCACGTCGAAGTTATCTATATCAGCATACGTCGTGAAAAAGGAGAGCACATTCCAAAGCGTAGAGATCGTCTTACGCTGAGATTCGACGATTGCTTCTTTATAGAATTTTTTAGCAGTGCCTGGATTGCCAGCGCTGAAAAGATACCAACGTAGGCTGTCGGCCCCCTCGCTATTAAGAATTTGCCACGGATCAACAGCGTTACCTTTACTTTTTGACATCTTTCGTCCATTTTCGTCCACGATGTGACCGAGGCTGATTACGTTGTTATAAGCATTTGACCCAAATACTGCACTTGCTATTGCGTGTAAGCTATAGAACCAACCGCGCGTCTGGTCGACGCCTTCTGCTATGAAGTCAACCGGCACCTTGCACTCGTCGCTATGCTCGAAAGGATAATGAAGCGATGCGAAGGGGGCGCAACCCGAATCGTACCAACAGTCTATGACGTCAGGGATACGGTGCATATGCTTTCCGCATTCATCGCAACGAAAAACAACGGTGTCGATATATGGTTTATGGACATCACTAAGCAAGGCTTCAGAATCTATTCGCTCATTTAGCTCATCAATGCTTCCGATAAACAAAAGGTGACCATTGGGACATTTCCAAATGGGTAACGGCGTTCCCCAATAGCGCTCGCGACTTAGCGCCCAGTCACGTGCATTTTCGATAAAGTTGCCGAAGCGTCCGTGTTTCAGCATTTGTGGATGCCATTGAACTAGTTCGTTATTTCGGGTCAACACATCGCGCAAGGAACTCATCCTGATAAACCACGCCTTCCGAGCGTAGTACATAAGTGGGGTTTCGCAGCGCCAACAGAATGGATAGCTGTGTTCATACATCTCGCTTTTAAATAGCAAGCCTCGGGCTGCAAGATCTTCCCTAATAACGGCATTAGCTTCCATAAAGAAGAGCCCACCTACCAAATCGACGTTATCATCAAACCGTCCATCGGGTTTAACGAGTTGGACGAGGGGTAAGCCTTCGGCCTTTGCTACGTTGAAGTCATCCTCGCCGAACGCCGGAGCGATATGTACTATGCCAGTGCCCTCACTTGTGCTGACGAAATCTGCAAGTACAACGCTAAACTCGCCGTCGTTAAACAAGGACTTATATCGTTTTCCATTGAGTGCTGTTCCAAGACACTCCGTTTCAACGTTAAAATGTTGCTCATCACGTAATACTGTGTCCAGCAAATCTTTAGCAAAAATAAGAAACTGGTTCCTGATTTTTACCTTGACATAAGAGATGTCAGGATTGACCGCAAGTGCTACATTCGAAGGTAGGGTCCAAGGTGTGGTTGTCCACGCTAAAAAAAAGGTGTTGCTTTGATTTGACAGAGGAAACTTCACAAAAGCTGCCTCCTCATTTATGATAGCGTAACCTTGAGCTACTTCGTGAGTACTTAAGGCAGTTCCGCAGCGTGGACAATACGGAACGACATTATGACCTTCATAGATTAGATCTTGCTCCCACAGGCGTTTAAGGGACCACCAAACCGATTCGATGTAGTGTGGGTCCATTGTAGTATACGGCGTGGTCAGATCAATGAAGAAACCCACTCGCTTGGTCATTTCTGCCCACTCATCGATGTGGCTAAACACAGAGCTTCGGCAGACGTTGTTGAACTGTTCAACCCCATAGGTCTCTATGCTCGCTTTGTCCTGAAACTCAAGTTCTTTCTCGACAGAAATCTCAACTGGAAGTCCGTGGCAATCCCAACCGCTTTTGCGGGGCACATAATAGCCCCGCATCGTTTTATAACGAAGAAAGAGATCCTTTACGACTCGAGCATAAACGTGGTGAACGCCTGGAGATCCGTTCGCGGTCGGCGGCCCTTCGATGAATCTAAACAGTTCGGCCCCCTTATTTGCGCTTAAACTCTTTGCTATAATGTTTTTATCATCCCAGTCTTTAAGGATGTTTTTTTCCATGGCTACAAAATTAGAATCTTGCTGAGAATGTGACATTGTTACTTCGCTTGATTTTAGTTTTGGAGCGGCTTTAATCCGCAGTTTGCCCCCATCTTTGAAGGTCAGTTTTCACGGGCGAGGTGAATGTTTCACAGATAGTGGTCTATCCAAAACCCACTAATAGCTCGATTATTTTCATCCATATTAAGAGGTTCAAATGGCTTTCGATCTGCTTGTTAACGTTCTAAGTTGGCTATTTCGTGAATCGGGACGCATGTCTTGTTAACCACCATTAACATTGTTGTTCTTCCATTGGTCTGAACTTCTTAGACTGAGCGCGGGAATAACAAACGTCCGCACTTGAAAAACTCCGCTTTGAACCATCATTCTCTCAGCAAACCCGCTAATTTCTGCCGCGCTCCCGCGAACTACGTCGATCTCGAGACAATTAGTCGCATCTAAATGGATATGAATGGTCGATGTAATGATGCTAGTATTTTCGTGTTGGATGTCGGTTAAAAGCGAGATAAGGCCTCGCTGCTCATGATTATAGACTAGTGTAATTACGCCAATCTGTTCTCCTTCTGTTTGACCGAACGACTCATAATCTAGCAGATAACCCCTGATTGCATCTCTAATTGCTTCCGATCGTGAAGAGTAGCCCCTCTTGTTAATGACTTGATCAAATGCAGAAAGGAGTCGTGAAGGTATTGAGACCCCTATTCTCATCAGTTCGTCTTCCATCAAATATCCCTGTTTGGCGCAATAAGCGAGAATTATGATGATTGCTAATCAGCGTAAAGGGGACACTGTTTATATAAATTATATCCTCTTGCTGTGTACTAAATAGATGGAGCTTAAAAAAAAGTGCTATTTCCCGTTTGCTAGCTTGTGTTTCGTCTTCTTGTTGTATCTGCTTATCACACTTTATACCGGTAATCACTCACGCGTGCTCTGTAAATTTCGCAGTTTTACGCTGCTCTCATGAACTCTGGTCGCTATGTGGTTCACGGTCGCGCTTCTGTGGCTAAAGATAGATCCAGTGATTGTTATAGTAGCAGTCGCGCTGAGAGCTATAAAGCTCTGATATCTGTTTTTAACACTCTAGTCGTTTGAAATTTCTATGTCTCTAAAAAAATATAAATGCTGCTACGCCTAACTATTTGTTAGTAATAGCGGCTCATAATGTTTTAAAAGCCGGTACGGGGTTTTTCAATTGAACAATACATCTAATCTGATACAAGGTTCAGAGTTAATGCAAGCTCGAAAGACTATTATGCATTTAATTAACTCGCTCAGTCCTTCTAGCAGATTGAAAGGCGTTTACATTGATGATATTGTGAGCTATAGCGAATCTCTCGGTATCCTCCCTGAGAGTGTCGTAGGCATAATTCAACAACTCTCAAAAGAAGGATTAGTGGTAGAACCCTCAAAAAACCGTTTTTTAAATAGATTTCCTCCAATAACAATCCCTGAATATAAACTGGATACGATCTCTCGAAGGTCACGGGAGCATGAGTCTGATTCCCAGCTCGAGGTTAATAATCAGTTAGAGAAGATGGCCTCGCTCCTTGAGAGGAGTCATCTCATGGTTACGCCTAAGCAGCTGCTTCAGATCGGACGCGAGTATCAAAATATTATGACATCCAGCAACGCCAATTTTTTTTATGAGGGTTACCCAAGTGATGCTGAAATCGGAAAACGTGTTGGTATAGACAAAAGGAAGGTTCAAGGTGCACGGGTTTTGCTTGGGCTTTTAACTGAGCACGATGTAAACATCAACTTCGATCGCGACATGTTCTTGCAGTGGCTTTCGACGCCCAAAGCTACGAGAAAGACCTCGAAGGATTTTGCGGAAGAACTTGGTGTGAGCTATTCAACTTTCAAGCGAAAACGAGCGCTGTGGGAGGCATATCTGTCTAAAAACTTAGCTGATAGTAAATAGTTCAAGTATGATGGACGTCTATGAAGTTTTTAGCTGATCGAATGCTAGGGAGCCTTTCTTCCTGGCTCAGAATTTTAGGGTACGATACTCTGAGTGCGAATTCATTTGTCGGTTTGTCGAATGCAGCAGAGGACACCTATATGCTCGAGATTTCCGGGCTTGAACAGCGAACATTGCTGACACGGGATGCACAGCTCCATATGCGAGCAAAGCAAAAGTATGGCATACCGACTCTCCTTGTTGACGATGGCAATGTGCTCCATCAATTGAACCAGGTGCGAGAGAAATTTAGTTTGGTATTCCCCGAACAACCAGAAGCCGTTCGATGCAGTATCTGCAATGGTATGCTTAAGTCAGCCTCGATTTCGGAAGTCCTACAATCGCAAGAGATTACTAATCTTCGTGCAAAGGGTGTCGATATTGAGAAATTCATTCAAAAGCACGTTGATTATTATAAATGCGACAGTTGCGAAAAGGTATTTTGGAAAGGGCAACACTGGCGCAACGTGCTCGAAATAACACAACATCATCTTAATTGTCGTGAACCTATGCTGCGTTAAGTAATTGCATGCTTCTTAAATAAAAAGATGTACTTTCCGTGTTTTTTCTGATTAGCGTTGCTGAATCAACGCTTTAGCTTCACACCGGTCAGCGCGTCCCGACTTTCCTTCACCGCTTTATAATCGTTTACTTCAATTATCGCTTTATTTATCCCACGAAGCTCATCCCAATCGATCGTACCCTTACCGATAGGAAGGTGTTGGTCTTGCCGGCCATCGTTATCGCTCACATGGTAGTACGCTACTTGAAAATCCGCTTGCATAAACTCCCGTGTGGCGTTGTTTGTATGCGCATGTCCGACGTCGATAGTTGCTGAGGTCCCGCAAGTTTCGACGAATAATTTATGTTGAGCCACATAGGTGCAGAAGTATTTAGAATTATGTGGCATATTCTCAATAGAAGGTTCTACACCAACGTCTTCGGCGTATTGTGCCCAGTTTTCAAGGCTTTTCAGCGCTAATTCAAGTGATTGCTTCGTGAGCCTTTGATTTATTCTCTTGATATAACCTGGGTGCGTGGTCACAGTAGAGGCGTCTATTGAAGCTGCAAGATCTACTGTCTCATTGAGTTGTTTCATAGTCTCTTCACGGATTCCAACGTTTACGCTGGCAGGATTGAGATCAACGGTAGGAGAATGAATGGTCAGCTCAATGTCATATTGGGACAAAATCTCAAACTGGGCGACACCTTTTAAAGCGAAACGTGGAAGGTAAGGCCCCTCGCAAAGCACTTCGACAGCATCAAACCCGTCTATGGAAGCCCTTTGTACGATCTTGTCAAAAGAAAGGTTAAACAACGCAAGTGCACTAAATCCAACCTTCATAAAAAGTTGCAGCAAAATATATAAAAGTAGTAATTTCGTGATTCTTATTTTTTAGCAATTGAAGTCCAAGGAAGGTTCAAAACATCCGTTCTGTTTTCAATTCGACAACCGCGCAAAGGTAACGCTTTGTTTACTACCGTCCAGGATAATAGTCTTCTACTCGTACGATGTCGTCAACAAATGGTGTAGAAATACTGTGCATCAGAGAATTTTCCGTCGCCACAATTTTGTGCAAAGTTCCACTTGGGATATTAATAGTGTCATTTCTATCGAAGGCTTCTTTTTTATGTTCAAATTGCACGTAGCACGAGCCTTCAAGCATGAAAAGTGATTCTTCTTTTTCTTTGTGATAATGATACGAAGTCGTGTAACCTTCTTTTATATATATCTCTGTAGTGAGATAATTCTCTGTGCTGATGAGTACCTTTTCGTATCCCCACGGTTTGTCAGTCCTATTCGCGTATTCTTTTTTTATCTCTTCAAGATCTTTCGTTGTATCGATTGACATCCAAAACGTATTTTCTTTGTAGTATCCGAGTTGGTTGGTATCAGCAAGGACAGGAAACACCGTTTTCTCGATTTCCCCCGTTTCAAAATCGCTGAACGGGACATCGGAGTCGAGTAGGTAAATTCCTCCATTAATGTAATACTCCAGAAGCGGCTTTTCCTTAAAAGAACGTATATGATCTTCCCCCAGCTCAACAATCCCGTATGGGCTGCGCATTTTCGTTACAAACATCATAGCTTTGAAATTGCTGGCCTCGTACTTTTTTATCATCTTTTTAAGATTGATGTCGGAAACAACGTCTCCGTTACGGATCAACACTGTCTCCTTGTCGTCTATCAAATTTATTCCGAGTTTTATTGCATTAAGCGTACCTAACGGTTTGTCTTCTACGGAGTACTGAATCCTCATGCCACGATATCGATTGCCATAGCGCTCCTCGATCTTCTCACTTAAGTAACCGGTGAGCAAGATGACGCTCTCGATATCACTGTTAGCCATGTCATAGAGCTGTCGGTCTAGAATTGTGTAATCATCCGTTATGTCTATAAGTGGCTTCGGAATATCTTCGGTATAAGGTTTAAGTCGTTTACCATACCCGCCGCAGAGGATCATGCCTATCATATAGCTATTCAGTTAGTCGTTCGCGAACTTTAGTTTTTCTATCGCTGAATAGTTGATTGCTTTACGCTGAATAAATCAAGGCTCAAAAAGAACGTAAATTAGCTTGCCGCTTACGCGGGTTGAATGATATGAAAAGAAGTAAAAGGAAAAAGAGGGGTGGGGGGGTTTAACTAGCCACAACCGCCGCCACACGAGCCGCATCCCGTAAGGCTCGGATGTTTAATAGTAAATCCCTTACCGAATACTGGGTCGTCCACAAAATCGATTTCGGCGCCATCTAGTGCGTCTTCTACATTCTTTTCAACGTACATTTTAACCCCGTTTGACTCTTGTATATCTTCTCCTGTCGTGGGGTTTTCGTCAAGAGACATTGTATACTGCGGTCCTCCGCAGCCCATTCCGCCGTATGATATCCTCAACCCATACTCGGACTTGCCTTCTTTTACGAGTAGATCTTTTAACTCTTTTGCTGCAATTTCTGTAACTGCGATCATTTCAAACTCCTATATTTTTCTCTCTCTTCGCAACTATTTAAAGCTACGCAACGCGTCAAGCTTGGTTAACTCCGGGCTGTTATAAAAAAAAAGAAAGGTGGGGGTACCGCTTTTACATTGGCGGCATACCGCCCATACCGCCCATACCGCCCATACCGCCCATACCACCCATGCCACCTTCAGGCATTGGTGGTGCTGAAAGCTTGCTCGCTGCTATAACGTCATCAATTCGCAGAATCATTATCGCGGATTCTGATGCTGAACCGACTGCTTGTGTCTTTATCCGAAGTGGCTCAACAACTCCTGCCTTGACCATATCTATCGCTTCGCCGGTAAAAACGTTTAATCCGGCAGTCTTCTTGCCTTGCTCGTGTTTTGATCTTAGCTCAACGAGCGTGTCTATTGTATCAAGACCGGCGTTTTCTGCAAGGGTCTTTGGAATGACTTCCAAAGCATCTGCAAACGCGTTAATGGCGAGTTGCTCGCGGCCACCAACTGTAGACGCATAGTCTCTAAGTTTAAGCGCAAGTTCAACTTCCGTTGCACCGCCGCCGGCTACAAGCTTTTCGTCTTCGATCGTGACGCCAACTACTCGTAACGCGTCTGTGACTGCTCTCTCTATGTCATCAACGACGTGTTCGGTACCGCCGTGAAGCATGATCGACACCGCTTTCGGATTTTCGCATTGCTCGACAAAGATCATTTCATCGCCGCCGACTTTGCGCTCTTCAACAAGTCCTGCGCGACCGAGGTCGCCTTTTTCAAGTTCGTCCACGCTTGAGGCAACTTTTGCATCCGTAGCTCTAGCGAGTTTCTCCATATCGCTCTTCTTCACGCGCCTTGCTGCGAGAATCCCGGCTTTTGACAGGTAGTGCTGAGCTAAGTCGTCTATCCCCTTTTGACAGAATACTACGTTAGCACCCTTGCTCTTGATCTTGTCAACCATACCCTTAATCATCTCTTCCTCTTGACTGAGGAAGGCCTGGAGCTGGTCGGGCGACGTAATGGATATTTCAGCGTCAACCTCGGTGTCCTTAAGCTCGATGGCACCATTTATTAAAGCAATCTTTGCTTTCGTCACACGTTTTGGCATTCCAGTTGAGACGCGCTCCTTATCTATGATCATGCCTTCAACGAGTTCGGATGAATCGATGCTGCCACCGACTTTCTTTTCAATCTTGATGTTGTCGATGTCAAAGGTGTTCTTTCCATTTTCAATTTCGATCACAGCTTTGACCGCTTTTACGCACAAGCCTGCGAGCTTTTCCTTTGATGCTTCAGCGCCCTTGCCCGTCATCGCCGTAATTGCGACTTTTGTCAGAAGCGCTTCATCTTCAGGTGCGACAGAAATTGCAACGTCGTCAAGAATCTCACGCGCTTTTACTGCTGCAAGTCTGAATCCAGATGCGATGACGGTTGGGTGCACATCTTGTTCCAAAAGGTTTTCGGCTTTTCGGAGTAGTTCGCCTGTAAGGATTACGGCCGTTGTAGTCCCATCCCCAACCTCATCGTCTTGGGTACGAGCTACCTCGACTATCATCTTTGCTGCAGGGTGTTCGATGTCCATCTCCTTCAGAATCGTAACCCCGTCGTTCGTAATGACAACGTCGCCCAGCGTATCAACCAACATCTTATCCATGCCTTTTGGGCCTAGCGTTGTTCTTACTGCCGAAGCAACCGCCTTAGCTGCGGTAATATTCATGCCTTGGGCTTCTTTTCCTCGAGTCCTCTGACTGCCTTCCTTCAGAATAAGTATAGGTTGTCCACCCAATTGTCCGATTTGTCCACCCAGTTGTCCTGCCATTTTTTCCCTCCAAATACTGTAATTAGTTTCAACGTGTACAGGTTCAGGCTTAACTATGCATAAAGTTCTATAAAAGCGTTGTGTCAAAAATAAGGGCCAACCTGAACCGCGACTACTCTTCAGACCTTTCTCGCACGAGGTGTACCAGCTCGGTCGAGCTATCCAAGTCCTTTAGTTCTTGCAGGCACACGATAACGGTGTCAAAAATTCGAAGCGACTTGGGCTCTTCATCTGTTATGTACAATGAATGAGCTGAAACGACCCGCGATATACTGCTCATCAGTTCAGCTCTTTTTGCCATTAAGCTCGCATTTTTGCTGATTCCGGTGAGGAGGGTTTCCTCTTTAGTTTGTGACAACATATCAAACGGGGCTTGAAACATGGGTAACACAGTAAAGCCTAAGTCAACAAGCAGTGATATGGCCTTTCTTTCGATTGGTGGCAACGTTTCTGGTTTTGCTGTTTCCGCATTAAAAACATGTCGTGTAAGAAGACTTATCGGCACAGCAAACGGCGCGTCGAGAACTGCCTCAAGTCTAACAGCTATTTCAACCTTAGCATCCATTCCCTCTTCGTATTTACGAATGCTTCTTCTTGAAACCCCTAGTTGCGAGGCTATTGCTCCCAAAGAGAGATTCATGTGCGTGCGAGCAGCGTTGAGCGCCCGCCCATCTAATTTGACGTAAAGCCCTCCGGGAGCAGCATAGATGAGCGGCGGCAGCTCATCCACAAAAAAATCTGAAAGCGTATCGACGTTAACTGCAGGAATTCCATACCGCGCATAGACAGCGCCCGCTTGGAGTTCGTGATTTCGAGCTTTTTCGCCAATTAACAACGGTGATGCAAAGAAGAACTCGGCCAGTTTCTTGAGTTCTAGAGCGGTGTCTTCGCTTAACCCATCGATATTTGAGAGCATTTTTAGGAAAAGCAGAATTGAGCCCCTTCTGGCGGTTATATCGAAACACCTGGAACGAACATCACATCTCTTCGATGTAACGAATCCAGCCGTATGTAACACCTCTGTTGTTTGATCCACCAACAGGTCTTGGCGCATTACTGTCGATCTCCTTGTCAAGCCATTTGAGCTCGCAGACTACTCTGCCTCGCTTTATATGTTCAAAAAGCTATTTATATACTTCTATCGATAAAAAAATGAGGCGCTCCACTAGAATGCTCATTGGCATTGATGATACCGATTCACCGCGTGGAATGTGTACGACTTATTTAGGGACTATCTTAAAAAAAGCGCTTCAGCAAGAGTTGGACGACAACGTAGAGCTTCGCCTAATACGACTTAATCCGACAATACGATTCAAGACGAGGGGAAATGCTTCTATATGTATCTCAATTGAGCACTCGTATGACGTCTTGGATATCGTACGCAAGCACATTGAACGGATGGCGCATCTCGAGGACGAGGGCACACATCCAGGGGCAGTGTTTTTTGACAATGAAACAGTTCCGTCAGATATCCTGTCCTTCGCGAACGATGCCATGCACTCCGAGCTATGTATTGGTGAGGCAACCGGACTTATCGAGAAGCATGGCTTAGATTTTTTATCATTTAAGAAAGGGCGAGGTTTAATCGGGGCACTTGCGGCAATAGGTGCCACGCTTGGCAAGGAATCTACGTTTGAGCTTATCGCGTATCGTTTTGAGGACAACTTTGCAGAAAAACGATACATAAACGCAGGCTCAGTAAGTTGCGCGGATTTGTCTACTTACCCTTATACGTGGGACACCGTTGATCGAAAAAATAAAGCGATAATCTTTGCTCCTCACTCTTCCGATCCGATATTATATGGGATCCGGGGACAGGATCCTTTTCAAATTCTAACAGCGCATAGCAAAATTATTTCAGAACCATTTGAGCATCTAACGCTTTATAGGACTAATCAAGGAACAGATGCGCACGTCCGACACGCTCAAATTCGAGACTTGCAACAAGGCTGCTCCTACGTCGTGACCGCAACAGTCAAGGACGAACCACATACGATAACTGGCGGCCATACGTTCTTCGAAGTAAAAGATGATAGTGGTACGTTGTTATGCGCTGCATTCGAGCCAACGAAACAATTCAGGGCAACAGTGCGCAAATTGCGCTTTGATGATACAGTAATCGTGCAAGGAAGCTATGTTGATGACTGTCTTCACTTGGAGAAACTGCAAATTGTAAACCTGAGCGATCAATACAAAAAAGCAAATCCCATTTGTTGTCACAAGAGCATGAAGTCGCTGGGGCGTGAACAGGGATTTAGATGTGTCAAGTGCAAGACTGTAAAGAGCGCGCGACACACAAGCCAAACGTCCGAAAGAAGGGGTATTACGATCGGGGCATATGAAGTCACGCCATCAGCGAGACGGCATCTCGCAGAACCACTCATCAGGAGACGTAATCAAGGTTATGTTATATTCCCAAGCAGATAACAAGATGAGAAGCGCTAAAACAAGTTCGACGCCGTTAGAAGCATCTACAAATGCTCGGGGAAAGATTGGAGCTTGAGCAAGATGCGCAGAAACGAAGGCAAAGGGGTTCTTGGCAGGTTGAACAGATTTAATGGAGATATGATTCACTTGACGCACACTGATTTAGATGCTGTTTGCTGTGACGCTATTTTTCGCAGGAAATATGGAGATGTGCTCACGATCTTTTCTTCGGTGCAAGATTACACCGCATATTTGGACCTTTTTGCTCGCGTTCAAAGATCAACGAACCTCACGCTGTGTCTATCTGACCTTGGCGGTAGAGAGAGTGCAATCGAATCAGTAAACAGATTGAAACGTAATGGCTGGCGCATTGAATGGCGCGACCATCACATATGGGAAAGGCCAGTTTTAGAGGATGCTAAACATGCTGTCGATTATTTATGTGTAAATCGCGAGTTTTGTGCGTGTGAAATCGTATGCCAGGATCTGTTAAAGAGCGACTTGACGGCCCAAGAGATTGCGGCAATAGGGAGGGATAGGGACTTCTGGATTAACGAAGATCCCCGTTCTGAAGTGCTATCGACCGCGATCAGCGATGATGCGTCGCGAGAGATGATAGCATCCAAGCTGGCTCTCGGAATTTTCACAGATCCCGAGATCGAGCACTTGTATGCAGTGCAAACAGCTCAAAAAAATAAGTCTACAAACGACGCGTTGCAAACGTCCGCTGTCTTTGACCATACGGCAATCACGATAAGTAATGGTTACACAAGTGATGTCGCTGCGATGTTGAGGGAAAGATACAATTCAAGAACAGAGCTAATATTACGAGCCAATGGCAGTTTCTCCGTAAGAACGGTTGCTCCGGTAAGTAATCAGATTGCTATGCAGTTTGACGGAGGCGGACACCCACACGCTGCTGGTGGGAATCTCCATTTTTCGATCGCTGATCGAATAGGATTTCGATTGTTCGCGTATCGCGTCAAAAAGGTACGTGAGCTCATTGAGGCAGCTTCGCGGTTCGATCAGCCTTGATTATACGTCTTACTTTTGCGCAGCTCGGCCACTAGATCGAAAAGCTCTCCTGGATCATAGATCCCTTTGAATGCCACTACATGCCCACTGTTCGTCTTAATAATGAGATTACCTGTCCTTAACAGCTTGCCTAATAAGCTCTGTTGTATCGTTTGAGCCGTAACTCGAATTAGCGGTATTGTCGTTGTGCTCTTGAAAAAAAGACCTTTTTCAATGTGTAAGTCTTGCTCTGTAATTGCATATCGTTCTGAATAAACAGCTGTGCCGGTTCTTCCAACTACAAAGAGAAAAAGCAAGACTGATATCCCTCTAAACAGAATCGCAATAAAACTGATTTCAGGAATGCTGTTCACAAAAAAAGACCCAAAGAGAAGGGCTATCAAGAGCAGCAAAATCCACTTGTACGCCAGCAAACAACCTACGATACTCGGTCTACCTAGATACAAAAGCCCCTCCTCCTCGATTTTCAATCCACCTTTTCTGACTGGATAGGGAGAAAGCGGAACGACTGGTTTTTTTCTTAATTGAGCTTCATATGATGAGCGATTGCTAATGGCCTGCGATGCACGTAGCGTATCGCCGCCCTGGTAATCGACGTAACTCATCAGATAATCACGCATCTCCTCTGAGAGCGTCATGGCTGTCTTAGCAATCTCGGGACCGATTTTTATTTTTTGAAAAGCTACAACACCTGTTTCCCACCAGTAGTTCAATGAATCTAAATTACTTTCAATGTGGGCACGCAACGCTGGGCGGAAAGTATTACGCCCTTGTCTTCTGTATTCATCTCGTAGGCACAGCTGGTACAATTCTTTGATTTGGTGCGCATTTAAAACGACTTCTTCAAAGTCCCCGGATTGATAGAAACGTCGCACTTTTTCACTGAGTCGATCTAAAGCGCGTACCGCCGTACTAAACTCAGGCGTGGGTGACTTCTCGCTAGCGCCGTTTATTTCACGCGGATGATCCCAATAATCTTTGTCGTAACTGATCATGTGTCACGCAATCCCTAACTGCACATGCATCTGCGGTATGACCCTTACCCGATTTAAATGCGCAGCAGCGATATCCATAAGCCGCAAGAGCTGACTATTATCTGGTTGGGCAGTCTGGGACATAGGCGTGACGGGCTGAAGCACAAGCAGTAAATTGTTGTCAATTGTCGAGAGACGTTGGGCCACGAGCTCAATCATTTCGCTTGACGTCTCCTTAAGCACCACGACTTTAGCAAAAACGTAAGCTGGAGAGTTGTGAAAACATTTAACGGTACGCAGCTCTTCATTTAACAACAAATTATATGTAGCAGTAGCTCTGTGCTCTGGCAGCTTGATATCACACGCGGCAATATGCACCACGTTCTTGAGCTGTTGGGCGTCGCGCGAAAACATCGCATTAGTCTCAAGGTACAGCGGCACGCTAAATTCTTGTGCAAGTTCTAAGATGAAATTGGTGTGCAACAACGGTTCGCCGCCTGTCAGGCTTAGATGTTGCGTTGAAGTAGTCCACAAGCTTTCGACGAGTTCAGTAAGGTCCTTTGTTGAAACCGGATTACGAAGCGTACGCGTGGAACTACACGTAACTTCACGAGCGCTTTGAAAGGGCTTCGCACTCGTTGAATCGCAATAGACGCAACTTAGTGGGCATCCCTGAAACCTAACAAAAACTTGGCGGGTTCCAGCGTAGGGCCCTTCCCCTTGTATAGAGTTAAATACCTCGTTAACGTGTGCTTTGGCAGCCATTTTTAGGACTCTTATCTCCGGCTTCTTAACCTTTTCAACAACGGGTCATCCTTACATATCTCCTGGAATGCACGCCGTCTGCGAAGACACGATTCGCACCTGCAACAAGGGGTGCCCTCTGCAGCGTAGCAAGACCACGACCACTCAAGGGGCGCTCCGATGCGCAATCCGAGTGCGGCGATCTCAGATTTATCGTATTCATTTAGTGGTGCAAACACCTCGACTTCATTTAGGGTTGCATATTTCAATACTTCGTTGAAGGAAGCTACAAAATCGGTTGAGTTATCTGGGAAGGTCATTGCCTCTTCTTTGTTAAATCCGACGACAACAGTGTTAAATGCAAAATTCTCACAAAATGCAGCTGCTATAGAAAGGAACACCGCGTTGCGAGCAGGCACCCAAACCGCTCTTGCCGTATCACGAGTTACTGCAAGGTCATTAAGCGCTGAGTCGCTCATTCGCGGAGGGGCAGTTTGACTAGTAAGAGCACCGATAAAACTCGCATACCACGGTAGCTTGATGATTTGATGGTCGACACCATACAAAGCGCATATTTTGGTTGCATATTCAATTTCAATACGGTTCGCTTTCTGCGCGTAATCAAACGTCAAACATCTTATTTCATCAAAAGTGTCGAAGGCTATTTTAAACGATACAACAGAATCTAAGCCTGCTGACAACAAAACAACGGCTCGTGACATCTTGAAGCCTCATAAGCTAAGGACTATTGGGCAAAGCATTAATTAAAACTGCTGTTTATCTGTTTATATGCACAAAACTGCAGAGATTGTTGTGTTAGGTTGTGTGCAAGCAGTGGGTTATCGTCTATTTACAAAAAGATATGCTGACCATCTTCACATTACTGGCTGTGTACAGAACCAAGCTGATGGCTCAGTGAAGGTTGTGGCATTTGGTGATAAGGCTAATCTCGTATCTTTCATCGAAAAGTTACGCGAAGGGCCGCGAATGGCAATCGTTAAGGATGTAAAAGTGTGGTGGCAAGACCGAGACACGGCCTATACGCAATTCGTAATTATCTAAATAAGTGAAGTCGATGCAAATAAAAAGAACCTCGTAAGAGGCTCTCGTGTCTTTGCGTAGATGCTGAAGGATCATAAAATGGAGCGCGCTCCGTCGAAGCCCACGCGTGGCAAATCCTCACTGTAATATGTCAATGCACTTAAATAGAGTAATCAGCAATATTAGAAAAGGTTAAAAATTACCGGTATGTGGTATCCATGAATGCAGAAGATGCAAAGAAGATAATTTCCGACGCAATAAACAGCGAAGTAGAGGCCTATTCATACTATAAGGGCGTCTCCGAAAGGGCACATGACCCGGCGCTAAAGAAACTCTTTGAAGAACTTGCAGGTGAAGAGAAGAAACACCGGGAGTTCCTCGAGAACGTCCTCACGAAGGACACCGCTAATCTCAACTTCACGGTAACGAAAGACTACAAGGTCGGCGACAACCTGCCAACTCCGAAACTGACTGATGATTTAAAACCGCTCGAAGGTCTCGTGATCGCGATAAAGAAAGAACTTCAGGCAATGCAGATGTACACGCAGCTTGCCACGCTTTCGATCGATGCCGAACAGGAGCTCCTCTTCTCCCAGCTGGCAAGTATGGAGAGGGGCCATAAAGCCCGGCTCGAGGATCTTTACACGGAAATGTCCTTCCCCGAAGTCTGGTAGACTACAAAATCCTTGTTATCGGCTCTCGGGCGGTTTCTTTTTTATGCTTCAACCTAAGTAACCTGAATCGCAGCAGAAGCCTAATATAGGCTTAATGCGAGCGTTGACAGGATCCGCTGCCTGAGCACGTGTGTAATACCTATTTGATACACTAGGCAGCTATACTTTTTAAGCCCTAATCGTCCATTTTTTGGTGGTTGCTTGGCTTACCGATAAAGCGTGCAACCAGTCTGGTTAAAAAGAATCTCACATCGCCCGACTATCTTCTATGTCTACGGAGGGCCCTGCTCCAAGAGCGCGTCTATGCGCTTGTTTGCATCGACTGATTCTTCCCACGCTGCTTCGAAGGTGGTGATTAGGTATTCTGCAAAGGACGGGTCATCGGTCCAGAACCCAACTACCCGATCATCTAGCGAGAGGTCGCCGATATCGACGGTATGTTGAGGTACCGAACTGATGCTTTCTCTCCTGTCTACGACCAGCAGGAACTCTCCTCGATACTGATCGACGTGGCGCACGTCTTCGCCGATGTCCAACAAATCGCGCACGACGTTAAGGTAGGTTACTGAAATCTGAGTGATCCCACGTACTCGTCCGCCTTTTTCTATGAGCATCTTCGATTTATCAGTTAAGCCGAATTGACCGGCAAAGACCATCATTTGAGGTGGTAGAATCCAGATAATCTCACTCCTTGCAGATTCCACGACTGATGAACCGGCAGCTATAACGTCCTTAACGTTTTCAAGGATTGTCTTATGGGCCATCAGATAAAAAAAGGACTTCGAGTTTATAAAGCCGCGTGACATCGTTTACTACACGTGAGCAGATAATACACTTTGATCGCAGCGGTTGCACGCTTTTCATTGAACCCGCGTGACGCCCTTCAAACCTGCGGCGGGCCTTGTTTTTGCAGTTCTTCAATTCGCTGTTCTGCAGGAACTGCAATCACAACATGTCTCATTTCACAATAGATATGGTTAGCATAAAAAAGTAAGGGGGGCTATTAAGGCTCCCAAATCTGCTGGAATTGACTAAAAAGACAATATTGAAACAACTACAGTAATTCGTAGAAAAAAACAAAGCGCGAGCCCAGCGACAGCCGGACTCACGTATTGACTTATAGGGTTACTTCCGACGCCGTATTACCAAGTATGCAACGGCCAACAGTCCTACTACCGCGTACAACGTCTCAAAGCCCGGCAAGCCGAGGAGTCCTCCGGCCGCCGTGGCTGACGCCGTCGGTGCCGCGGTCGCGTTTGCCGGCGGTATCATAACGCTGTCGATGACGTGAATTACGCCATTCGTCGCGTTGATATCCGTTTTGGTTATGCTGGCGTTGTCAACTGTGACTACAGTGCTAGTGACGGAGTAAGGCAATGACAGTCCGTTTGCCGTCGTAAGCGTTCCATTGCCCTTGATATCGTTCGATAACAGCGTCCCCGGTACGACGTGGTAAAGCAGCACTCTCTTGAGGGCGGTGGTGTTATTCGCTAGAGTGGCAAGAGCTGAGCTCGGGATTTTGTCAAAAGCCGCGTTTGACGGCGCAAACAATGTGTAATTAGCAGTTCCGTTCAACGTGTCTGTGAGGTTAGCAACCTTGAGTAAGCCCACCAGTGTGGAAAAGTTCGTCTCGCTAGCTACGGTCTGAATGATAGTCTGTCCCTCAGGTGCCGTCGTTGTCGTTTGCGTCTGCGCGAAGGCAACGGTCGATCCTGCGGCGATAGATAGAATCACTAACGTTGCCAAAACAGCGGAAAAGAGTTTTTTGCTAATCATTTTTCACCTCTAAAATAAAGTTGCCTTGCTTAGGCGCATGATTTTTTCTATGTATACTATAAACTTTGCTTTTTCTCACTTTCCGGCGCCGTATCGTAAAATTCAAGTCCATTTAATAAAGCAAATCTTAGAAAATGCAACTAAAGAACAATAAGCGGAGCCTAATGCAGGCTCTGACGTAAGAACCTACGTTGCAACTATTGACATCCGCTGCTGAGCACGTCTATCATGTAATATAAATTACTGATTGAGCGTTGCTGTCACACTAAAAAGAGGAGATGGGGCAATCACAATAAGCTGCTCTTTTTTTGTAACACATAACCACTGTCGTCTTGCCATTGAAGAAGGCGCGCCCCGCTGTTGTCAATATATACAAACGTGTCGTGTGTGTTATCTTGCTGTACGATCCACGAACCACTATTGATACGCAGCTTTTTCGGCCCATTTTTCAGTGTGTATGGTTCTATGTATGGCTCATGCGTGTGACCACAGACAATGACGTCAGCATCGATGCTTCGTGCCACCCTCGCGAAGTTAGAGTCGCCGATGTGCCGCTGGATCATCTTCCGCAACGTTGACGTCGTGTTTTTATTGTTCTTCACGTTTCGAACGTGTCCCGGATGGAGTGAGTAGTCATAATACCATCTCGCTAAAGAGGTGAAAAGCCACAGAACGCCTAGAAATGCAATCGCTCCCACGAGCCACCCGCCGAAGAGCGTGAGCACCGCAATCATCGAGCTTTGTTCGAGAGGAGTGATCGAATTGAGCAGCGACGGAAGCCAATTGATGAAGAGTGGGGAGAACACGACGCCGACCGTTAAAAAAAAGACGATCGCACCAAGCAACCCAAACCCTGTGAAACCGCCAGCAGTTGCTGAGCTGAATCCCATAAAATTTCCGAATCGAAGCACGCTTTCATGTCTAAAGAAGAGGTCGAATTGATGGCCGTGGAGAAAGAAGTACGTGCGCTCTCCGATTTTTTCTCCTTTCCATCGGCCGTCTGAGCCCTTCTTGTTTGGATAGCCAAAACGATACACCGTGAAAAATGCCCCACCTGGCAGACTATGCTTACCCTTGTATTTCCACATGATACAATCGTGATTGCCGAACAGGTACACGATCTCTACGTTCAGCGCAATAAGCGAGTTGAAGATGTTGAAGCTTTCTTGATAGGGGCGTAAGGTGTTACTGTCTCGGCTTATCCACAAGTCGAGGATATCGCCGAGCAGGATAATCTTTTGTGGTGCTTCGAGCGATTCCTCGCTCAGCACCGTTTTTGCCACCTCATCGGATTGCTCGTTCGACGTTTTGACTATTAGTCGCCCAGACTGCACCGAGTTAGTGAGGTACATCATGAAGCGCTGAAATCTCGCTGCAGACTCAGTTTCAAACCCAAAGTGTGTGTCGGAAATCACGAGAATAGGGCCATCGCTCATCGTATCCACTCCTCATTCTCCTTAACGGATGCATAATTAGTATAAAACGCTGCCTGAGCACGCGTATGATGTGGAAATCGTTGGCGTGGCTTAGCTTTCCGACAAGTTATGCAAATGGTGTAATTGCCACTCACGCTCTTTGTCTATGGCTATCTCGGCGAGAGCTGGTTTAACGGCGTCGCGAACAGCGGTTGCTGCGTAAGTAGCAGCAGCGACAGCGTGCGTGGGAACATGTGCAGTAGCCAACGCGTGACCTGCCGCACGGGCCGCTGAGCGAGCTGGATTATCGTCTTTTACGTCACGAGCAGCCGCATGAGCTGCAAGTGCAATCTTGCGCATATCAGCCATGTTAAACAAACCAGTTTTCACCCACGTCCGACCTGCTCCAATAGCTAGCCTGGGACGGTTATCCTGCGGGTATTTATTTTCAAAATATGGCAGTACACGTTCAGCACAATCACAAGCCCAGACTGCTAGCGTTTTGTGGTCGGTTTTACCTACAAGCTCCGTGACTATATTGTCGTTGTCCGTAACTGCTAACTTTGGTTTTTTCATGCCTTTATCACATCAGTAGTTCTTCTTCTCTACTCCGAATAAAACTGCCGCTGGAGCATGGTGGAGGCTTCGACCGCCTTAGCAACATCTGAACGCTTCGACGGACGAATTCGACGCAGCAACCGGAGCCTAATGCAGGCTCCGACGTAAGAACCTACGCTGCAACTATCGGCATCCGCTGCCTGAGCACGTATATGATGTTTATATGAAGTATTTAGGGATACGCGGTTCGCAATATCTTAAGCGCAGGTAGACGTTATCCAGTCTTTTTGCATCGAAATCTTGGCGTAGGCAGCAAAGGAACTGCGATCGGCCATTAGGGCGTCGCAAGATATTACTACCAGAATGGTAACTCCCTTTCTGGAGGACGTACATGAGAAAGCTCAATGAGAAGGATTTGGAGATCTTAAGAAAGCTTGCCCCGGAGGCGAGTATCCCCACCCATTATCGCTCCATTCTGCCACCGGTCTCCATGCATTTTGCAGCCGACGATGAGGATTTACAGGACCGGCTGAAGAGGCTCTCAACAGAGGACCTCAACTATCTGGCCGACCGCATCCTGGACGGTTCAGAGTGCTTGCTGTGTATCTCCCCAGAGGCTGCCGGGATGTTTCTAGACTTGCTGGAGGAGAGGGTGCCCGGCGATACTGCGAAGAGCATAAGAGAGCAATACAATTCGGCCACAGGATACGATGTCTGAAGGATCTCTTTTCCCGTAAATCCTCTGCGGCTCCAATGCAGCCTGGAAAGAAACTGCTTATTTTTAGCGTAAAACCCGATAAACCTGCCGCATCGATTGATTATGCGGTAGCAACACTTATCTAATTCAGCGTCACCGCAGTTCGCTACGGCACTGAAAATGACAAAAGAAGGTGTAGTCAGAAGTGGTGCAAGATCTCGCTCTGAGGATTGTCTTAGTTGTGGCAGGTCTCGCAGCTCTCGCATTCGGTATCGCTAATGGATTCTCGCATGGATGGCAGCTGGACATCGTGAACCTCATTACTATCTTTGCTGCGATCGTGCTGATCATCGTTGGGATTTTTGTGAAAAACATCTGGCAGAGGAAGTTAGAGCGACATGACCTATGACTTTAATTTCGATCCCTCTTCCTGCGGCCAAGTTCATATAAAGCTACATACGTGGCGTGTATAGGGGATAAGAACGATGACACAAGGAACCGAACGTGACGATTGTAACATAGATAATATAGACGAGTATCACGCTATGCGCGACGAGGCTTTAACGAATGTAAAAGCACCGCCTCCTAGTGAGTACGACATAGCACAGTTTGAAGAAGCGTTTGCCGATAACGACGGCGAATATGATTATGACGGGTCGGAGCGAAATGCTAAACAACGCGCTTTAATCTGGTATTCAGATACCCTCTATAGCGCGTCGGAGCTGAGCTTCATTATGCCCAAAGTCGTACCGCATTATAAGCAGTTTGACGGCGTTAAGACGATTCAGCGATTAACCGGTATGTATCCCGAAGCGTACTTTTTACCTAGTAGAGAGTATGGCGTCGCTATCTTCGTTTATCCTCCGAATGGCACGACGGCGTTAAAGAAGCCGAATAAAATAGAGATGGAGCGACTTAAAGCGGATAGCTACACGATTCACGTGATACTACGCGAGGATAAGCTAATACACGTAATAGAATTATGGTTCGACGCAGCTAAGAAATTATGACACGCGGAATCGAACGCGACCCCGTTTCTATATTGTCCCTCGTAAAAATAGAGATCAGTATCTAAACTACTATGATCATTTATCTGCAGGCGAGATGAGCCGATAATGCAAGAAAAGGAGGAATAAATGAAAACGCCGTTTAAACGCGGGGGCGCATCCGGCGATAAGTTTCGACATAAGGATGATATCGCTTGGTGGATGAGCCGGTACGAGTTGCTCTGTACGACCGAGGCAGAAGACGTCGTACGAAAAGCGATGGCTAAGCTTAACGACGCAGTCGCCTTACGTGATCAAGCTCTAGACCTAGTCGCGCAGCTAGATCAAGATATCAGCGAGGCTGAAAACGAAATAACGCGGCTGGGTGGAGCGGCGTTTATTAAAAAATCAGAACCGATGATCGAAGAACTAAAAGTATATTTCGACAATTTGTACGAATCGCTCAAGCGCGCGCGGCCCGAAGAGGTAACGCTCGCGGCCCGAAAAGGTAGAAAACTAGAATGATAAATTAGGAACGCGCAGCCGAGTATTTGGAATACTGTCCTTTTGGGCTCTGATAAAGCTCCTTTTCACAGTGTGCGTTCATGTCGAGAGCTAAGTTATGACCATATGCAAGTAACGTCGAGGTCTCCGTGTCATAGATTTTATTTCTGATGGCTTGTCTCATTCCCCTGTCGCACTTTTCTTTTTTCATATTTGTGTAAAGATGTAATCTGCGGCAGTTACAGCTTCCGATATGCCGAGATAATCGGCGCGTATGAATGTCCCCAGGCTCAGTGCCCCCGATTTCCTTGCCCTCGACCAGGCTCCTAAAATCAGGATAACCGTTATCCAGCGTCATATCATTGATGGTCTGGGCGAAGGCCCGCCAGGTAATGTTCGTCATCTGCCTGATGCCGGGCGTAGCAGTAATTGAATCAAGATCAGCACTGTCCGTGTAGATAACCTGCCCCCCTTTGTTGGTGAAATTGGTTTTGTCAGCATCCAGCTGTCCGCGGTTGGAGGGCCCGATTACCTTGATAAGGGCTTTAGAACCAAGACCGGCCCCGGGGCCAATCAACAGGAGTGAGGGGTAATCGGCGGTGTGGTCCTGATGGAGGTGGGTAAAGAAGAGCGCTGTTGCATTCTCGAGGAACGCAGGAGCCGTTCTCGATTTTACCGCTTGGCGAATTTATGAAATTTCCCGAATTGAACGCCTCGGACAGTCGGGTGGTGGCGCCTTGTCCCAGGTCGACGATATAGATCCTATCTCCAACGGCCAGGGCCGATGAGGAACTCGTACGGTTTGTGCCCGGCCACCACGACACGCCGCCCGTTGTACCAAGAAGCACGAGCCGAGTTCTATAATCACCTGCACTGGAGAAGTTATGCTAGAGGTGTTTACAGTGCAGCCTGCTACTGACAGAGAGGCAACTAAGAGCAACAGAACAGCTATTGCAGTTATTGATTTCAATTGTATACGCGTGTGCGAGAGGCGGAAGTTGGCTTAACAATTCCTATTCTACTCGACACTTTTAACGCCGTCACTCGTGCCTTCTTGGGTCAGATCGTGAACTGAACCCGTTATATGCTTTAAATCGAAAAAGAAATAACGAGCAAGGGGATAAGGAATAGATTATAGGAACACGCTATGTATTTTTTCTAACGTATACAATAGGCTAGCGACGTTCATCCTACAGCTACGGCAGGAAAAAGAACAGGAAACCTAATAATATCAGCAGGAGGCCAATGATAAAGGCTATCCACGCAATCGTTCTTCTATCCATTTAGCCACCTTCCGCTGTAAGAAATAAGGAGCAACGGCTGCCGCGCGCTTATAGTTCGACTTGCAACTTTAAACATTAAAGACATTTTGCTTACACTAGTAATACGGTTTCGGTAGCTTTAATAGGAAACTGGATCATTCACAAAGAGCGTATAACACTGTCTCGTATGTCTATAACTCTACCCGCCGAGCTGTTAGAGGCCTTTATTGAACGTGCTAACAGTGATAACGAAACCCGTTCCGCTCTGACGATTAAAGCTCTAGCCGCCTATCTCGAAGTTAGTTCTATACGCGAACCCTGTACGCAGGATATTACCGAAATAATACGATTGCGTACGCAACTAGAGGGTAAAGACGAACTTATAAAGAGTAAAAACGAAACGATAGGTGCTTTAAGATTAGCTTTAGATATGCGTAATATAAAGGGCGAGCCACACGAGATAGAGGGCGATAAGCAGTATAGCGAAATGAAAAAGAGCAGTTTACAATTCTTAGAAGCAAATAACAGCGCAGCTTACTCTATAGCAAAAAAGAAGCGCCCGAGTCGGGATTTGAACCCGAGTCGGAGCCTCGACATGTTAGGGACGTCCTTTCGCTGAATAAAGCTCATCAAGGCTATATTTCGGTTGCAGATAGAAGGTCTCCACAGCAGGAAACGTTAGCAACTCTTGAATTTGAGTACACAAAGAAAGAGCTTGACAGCTTCCTTGCGTGGGGAACGGCTGGCTTCAGCAAGCGGAGCTACTCATTTTACGCTATGAGATCTAAGGAAATTCACAGAGCAATATGGTGACGTTATTCACAGGAATCAATCAAACGAGCATATATTCTAACTCACGCAGTCAGCGGAGTGGATTGGAAAAACTACAAACATCCCTTGGCGGAGCACGTGTATGATGTGTATATACAATATTGGGGGGACCGAGTTTATAACGTAAACTTCCCTGAGTGGGCAACGCTGCAAAAACAAATCGTTTATTCTTGTTCATTAGATAGCTGCCATATTCACGAAGAGAGCGTGATGAACGTGTCCTTTCTGAGAAAATTGGTGCCCCTGGAGAAGGAAAATCTTTGACCATTCACATTACATAAAAACCATATAATCGTACACATAGACAAATTTTAGCAATCGGAGGGTAATTAGTATGCAAGGAGAGACCACCTCGGACTCTGTTAAAACAGAGATTGCACCACAGACACCGGCGCACCCACATCACCATACCAGCGCGTTGTTTGATCACGAACATCATCCGTACCAGCCACGCAATGTCAATCTGCTTCACGAAGCAGAGCAAAAGGCGGCTGGCGTTAATACAAAGATTGCTGTTACGCTTACTAAAAGCGCTGGTACGATGTGGACGGCGTATACGTTTATGGCGCTTGCCGTCGTTGGATTGATGGCCATTCTTGGCTTGCTCAGCCCCATCGTCGCATTACTCGTTGTATGGATTTCACAAACATTCCTGCAGCTGACCTTACTACCGATTATCATGGTAGGACAGAACGTGCTCGGAAGAAAGTCGGAACTTCAGGCTGAGGAGCAGTTCAATACGACGATGAGCAGCTATAACGATATTGAACATATTATGCAACATCTCTCGGCCCAGGACGCGGAACTGCTGCGCCATACTCGTATGCTGATCCACCTCCTGGAGAAAAACGGCATCTCACTGGAACAACTGGAGGCAGAAGTCACTTCTATCGGTCATTTGGGAGATGGTGTTGCCCAGTCACAGTCGGCAACCGATGCTCCTGCTACTTCTGCTCCTGCCAAGAGCGAGAAGTAGAATGCATAAGCGAAGCAGCGGGTTGCGTTTCACGGTGTTCTCTTGCTTCACAGGAGGGCGGCATTTTTCTTTCCTCACAAAGCATAGACAGCGAAGTTAGAGGTGAGAGATTCAGCGTAGGTTCGGTCGTCAGCTTGTTGCCGGCTTGTAATTCTAAAAGACATAGCAATTAAGAAAATACGGGTTTAACACAAAAATCCTTAAACGCACTCACTGAACGTAATATGGTTACCATTATCGACGTTAGACTCCACCCTAACCGAGCATATATAGGAACCTTTGTCAAGGCCAAAACACCGGAAAAAGGCACAAAATAGCAGTGTTTGTTGGCATTGGATTCTTTTTCGGAGCTTTTCTTGGGGCGAAAGTCGCAACGCCCAATATCGTCTTGAAGAAGGTTTTTGGTGTAGCACTGTTGCTTATCGCTGTATACTGGCTGTTATGCAAATACCCAAACCGTTTTTCGCTCTCTTATTTGCGGGCCGCGACTTTACCGGGACAATCGCCCGCGACCGACTTGAGTCCGCGGACTAAAAAATGGCTAATCACGATCGTTAATCGTTAGAAACCATCTCTCACACAGTCTCAGTCCATTTTTTGCGAAAGTTGACCTCATAACGCGTAGAACCATAATGGAAAAGGATAAGACGCTATTATAATTCCGAATTGCAGAAAGGAATCGAACTATCAGTTGAAAAGTGCTGCTATAGGGCATCACGATCTGCCTTGCGGAGGGTGTTCGACATTATTTCAAGGAAGTAGTGTGTGTGAAGGAATACCTACATGTGCCGAATACCTTGATACCCGAAAGTTTCATCCCTCTCCCTCCAGAAATATACCCTTATGGCACGCCCAATTATTTTCGTCACTGGCTCTACGGATGGTATCGGGAAGGCGACAGCCGCTGAACTCCTGTCCCGCGGTGCTGAGGTGATCATTCACAGCAGGAGTTCTAAGAAAGGGCAGCAAGTACAGAAGGAACTGAAAGAGAAGACAGGCAGGGAGAAGCCGGATCTCTTTATCGCGGATCTATCAGACCTGGACCAGATAAAAAAAATGGCAGCGGATGTCATCTCACGCCATACCCGGCTTGATGTGCTGATCAACAATGCCGGCGTCTTTGAGAAGACACGACGGCTGACTCCATACGGGCTGGAGATGACCTTTGCCGTAAACTATCTCGCACCTTTTCTTGTCACCAATCTGCTTCTTCCCTTGCTCTTGAAAAGCGCACCCTCCCGCATTGTCACAGTTGCATCCAGTGCCCATGAGGATGTCCGCAATATTAAGTGGGACAACCTCCAAGGGGAGACGCACTATGAAGCGTGGGATTCTTATGCCCTCTCTAAGTTCGCTGATATCACGTTTACCTATACCCTGGCACGGAAGATAAAAGGGA